>Ga0265330_10000152_pt1 | contig 55579 bp, 39 predicted proteins | sample 41919metaG_FD_202083 | JGI IMG/M metagenome (GOLD analysis project Ga0265330, IMG submission 202083) | Rhizosphere microbial communities from Carex aquatilis grown in University of Washington, Seatle, WA, United States - 4-19-19 metaG | ecosystem: Host-associated > Plants > Roots > Rhizosphere...
CGTTCTTGGTCGACACGTCCACACCTGCAAGTTCGTGCAAAAGCTCGTGGCCCTCAGCGAAGCTGACCATGGCGCCGACCAGTCCGACCATGCGCGTGACCGCCGGTGACAGCGACGTGTTTTCCAAACCGAGGGCGTGATCGCGCGGACAGAATCCAGATTTGCACGACTCGCAGTGGTAGTAGGCGCGCTCAAGCGTCAGTGGACCCAGCACGCTGGTGAAAGTCTTGGCATGGCGCCCGGCGTACCGGGCCGGCTGTCCGCAGGCGCACGACACCGTTGGGCCGACGTGGTCGGATGTGTCGGCGTTCAGGCGCTGCTGGATCGCCCGAGCCGCCACACGCAACACCTGCCTGCGCGCGGCCATCTCGATGGCCTCCATGTCCCAGCCATCGACCGAAGCGGGACCTACGAGGGCTTCGATTTCGGCGACGATCTCGCTCTGGAACGCATCGGCGAGCGCCGTTTTTTTTCCTGTCCCGTGGCTTCGACCGGCCTGGCGTCGCAGATGGCTTCGTTGACGTCGAGCAATCTGCCGCAGGTGGCCCGGAAGTCCCGGTATGTCGCAACCTCGCGCTCCACTTTCGTAAGCAACGGTCCCGGCCGGAGTTGCAAGGTCCTGGTCTTGCCGTCCACTTTGGTGGTGAAGGCGTAATAGGGTCCGTGTCCTGGATGGTCTGGGGCCACACAGGCGCACGAGGGCTTGCCGCAACGCCGGAAGCACTCGGTGATCGAGCCACGGCGCATATCACTGGTGGCGGCCAGCTTCTGCAAGAGGGCGGAGCGCTCGGTTTCGAGCTTTGACGTGGGGTCGGGCATCGGGCCTCCTCCTATCTGATAGTCCCCAGGCTATCAGACGCCCCCCCGAAAATCAAGCGCCGCTCCTCGCCGCACATTCCTGACGTGCGCCCTCCGTGACGCCGCCGCTTTCGAGGTGTACCGTAGCTGCCGGAAGGTCGACGAGACTGTCTCGCGATCAACCAGCCCTGTCCCGATCGCAACGGAGGAACGATGAAGGCCAAGAAAGAAGATCATCTCATCGTCGGCGTCCACATCACCGATCGAGTCAAGCACGCGCCCGACGTGCAGAAGGTCCTCACCGAGTACGGCGACCACATCAAGACCCGACTCGGGATGAACGATAGGGTCTTGGACCATACCGGCCCCGCCGGCCTCATCCTCCTACAGATGGTGGGTGAGGAGGAGCGGGCGGACGCGATGATGCGCAAACTCAAAAAGATCCGAGGCGTGGACGCAAAGAAGATCATCTTCAAGCACCGCTGAGGGTGCCGCCAGGGCGGTGATTGAGTCTGCCCGCTTCTACTGAGCGGGTTCGACCACGGAGCTGCTGTCGAGACTGACCGCGGTCTGCGCGAGCAGCCGTCCGTTGATCGACGCCCCCGTTCGCAGCGTGACCGAGGTTTGGGTCAAGATGACACCCTCGCAATGCGCCGTCGTGCCGAGATCCACGAGACCGGCGACCTGCCAGAAGATATTCTTGGACTGTGCTCCACCTGCTAGCAGGATCTTCGTGCCGCTGCTCATGGTGAGATTCTGGGCGACCTGGAAGATCCAGACGTCGCTCGCCGTACCCGTGAGGGTGACATCCGTCGGGATTAGGAGCCCAGTGCCCCATTGGTTGGAAGACGTCTCTCAAAACCGCGGGTCAGCGATCCCGATGAGCGCGGTGACATTCTCGCCGAGATACTCGATTTCGCTGCGCTTGCCCTGCGATGCCAGCCGCGCTCAGCGCGGCCGAAATCCCGCACTATTGCGAGTTTGTCTCCAATTTCGACGGATGGCAATTGCCGTCTACAGGCGCTGTCTCAAGGGAAGGTGGGGTCCATACGTCATTACTCGCTGAACACGCCCTCGGGAATGGCGTAGCCATTGAGCCTGTCCGCGGGGAGGTGGAGCAGGCAAGTGACAGATTCCCGCTTAGCTCTCCAGCCCCAGAGCGACGGGGGCGTCCACGGGGTGTGGCTAGCACCACAGGTTCGGTCGGATTCCTCGACGGCCAGATAGACGAACTTGTTGGGGTTCATGTTGGAGACTCGGATGCTATCCCCTTTTCGGCTTCTCGTGAACGCCCGGTGGGCTGGAACGTCGGCGGGCGGGTCCCGGGATCGCCGTTGATCGAAGATGGGGCTGACGGAGGTGAAGGCCAGAGGATGGCAACGGCGGGTGAAAACGGCGCTCGTTGGGCTGGGCAGGATACGGAGGTCTGGGCCGCCGCTTGCCGCATTTCTGAAAATGTCACAGGCACCACTCCCCGGCGCGCGATTTGTCCGCTACGTGAAGAGGGTGTCGCTGGAATGGATGGGGGCTGCCGTGGGCGTCTGCCTGCAGGTGCGATCTGTTTGAACGGAAAAGAGCAGCAAGGTCGGCATCCATCGAAGAAAAGGGCCATCGATGTGCGTACACCATTGTTTAGAACGTAATCGAACAAATCTGGAATCCACTATCTTGTTCGGTTATAATCGAAGTAAATGATCGCCCGTCAGGACTACGATTCCCTGGTCATTCCGTTCGAGGGCAAGTCACTGGCCAAGGTGTTCACTGGCCTAAGACGCGTGGGAAAGAGCGGTCTTCTCACCCTGGCTCGTGAACGCCTGGAGCGCAAACGGGAAAATCGCGGCCGCGTGGTGGCTATCGACATGGAGAGTCTCGATTACCCGTTCCTCGACTCGGAACGGGCCCTCGCGCGCTACTGCCTGGCGCAAACGAAAGACAAACCCGGCATCCTCTTCCTCGACGAGGCCCAGGAAATCCCCGCCTGGCAGAAGGCGGTGGCAGCCCTGCTGAAGAAAGGCTGGGATGTCTACGCCACTGGATCGAATGCGCACATGTTGGCCTCGGAACACGCCACCCATCTTGCCGGACGTCACATCGAGATTCGGGTCCAAGGACTGTCGTTCGCGGAATACCTTACCTTTGCCGAAGCTCACGGCACCCCATTGCCCGATTCCCTGGAAGATCGATTTTTGCACTATGCGCGCTGGGGGGGATTCCCCGGCCTGCATGCCATCACGTTTGCCGAGCAGTCCTGGATGCAATACCTCGACGCCATCCAAAACACGGTGGTCTTGCGCGATGTCGTGGAACGTTTTCAGATCCGGCAGGTCCGTCTGCTCGAGGACGTCTATGTCTTCCTCATGGAAAACCTTGGCCGCTTCTCGACGGCGAAGAGTATCAGTGACTTTTTGCGTGGACAGAAGTCTTCGGCCTCGGTGGATACGGTGCAGGACTACATTCGAGCGCTGGAAGCCGCCTTCGCCGTTACCCGAGTCAGCCGCTACGATTTGCGTGGCAAACGCCTGCTCGAACGCACGGAAAAATACTTTGCCGGCGACCTTGGTTTGCGTACTGCCAGACGAGGCTTCCACGCCGACGCCATTGCGGGGATCCTGGAAAACATCGTGTTTCTCGAACTGCGACGGCGTGGCTACCAAGTCCGAGTTGGAAAATTGGGCGAACGCGAGGTGGACTTCGTCGCGGAGAAGGACGGCAACCGCGAATACTACCAAGTCGCCTATCGCCTGATGGACCCCAAGACCGTCGAGCGCGAGTTTTCGGTCTTGCAAGCGGTTCCTGACAGTTTCCCCAAGACCGTGCTCACCATGGATCGCATTCCCATGAGACGAAATGGAATCCACCACTACTATTTGCCGGCCTGGCTTCTTGGTCAGGTGAATTGACAGATCTCGGCGCGCCGGCTGTGTTTCGCTACTCTGCGATGGGGACGCGCGTGGGGACCGATCCTGGTCGGAAGATGAGGTCGAAGGAGGCGCGCCTCGCCTAACCCCGAGCCGCGCGCACGCCCGACGCAATACGCGGCAAAATATGGGCCGTTCGTCGCAATTCTGCGATACTCAGGGGGTGTTTTGCGGGCTCGTTTTCGCGCTCGTTATCGCCCAGTCCGGCACTAGCGGTCGGATGGATCTCGTGCAACCGCCGGTCGCGGAGAAGCAAGCGGAGTCGTATTGGCTGGAGCGCGAAGGTGACGGCCTGGTGTACCGCGGCCCGAGGTTCGAGGCGCACGTCGCGGACGATGGGCAGGTCCGTTTCCAGGACAAGGGCCAGGCGAAAGCCCTCACGTATCTGCCCATGCCCGCGCCGCCCGGCACGACCACACTGGAGGGTACTCTAAGAAGATGGCTGGGCGGCAAAGCCAGAAAGCCGGCGCCTTCCGGCACTCTGGACTCGCCTCCGCAAACTCTTGGCTACTGCCCGCCCAACTACCCGAGCTCGTGCGAGATCAATCCTGTCCGGCTGCCATCGTACATTCGGAAGGAGGGCAACAAGTGGAACGTCTTGGTCAACACGGGCGTATTCGTAGACTGGGACCATCAACTGCTGGGCATCTCGACAAAGGACGCGAATCGGGTGGAAAAGGCACGTTTTCTCGCCGCCACCCTGCCCGTGCGTACGCGCATGGCGGAAGAGGCACGCGACGCGCGTTTGAAGTCCGTGCTCACCGATCTCCCACCCCTTCTCTCCGCCATCTGGTCCGACAGTTCCCAGCCCGCCCACGACCGTCGGAAGACCCTCCACGAACTGTGGAAGGAAGTCGCCGAAATGCCCGACAATGCGCCCGCCTCCGCGACGATCATCGCCTTCATCCGTCGCCACCTACCCGCAGGCAGTCCCGACTCCTTCACCAAAGAGGAACTCGACGCCTTCCGCGCCGAAGGCGGCCCGGTCTTCGATCCGTACCGTCCTTGAGGTGACTCAATTCTTAGTCAATTTGACGGAAGATTTCGTATCAGATCGTCTCCATGGAGCGAGTCTTTGAAAATCACGGGTCCGCGATCCCGACGAGGGCGGTGACATTCTCGCCGAGATACTCGATTTCGCTGTGCTTGCCCTGCGATGCCAGCCGCGCTCAGCGCGGCCGAAATCCCGCGCTATTGCGAGTTCATCCCCACCTTGCGCCAGGCAACCGTCAAATCAGGACCGAAGTGGCTTTCGGATAGACGGATGCGGGTGTTCGCGCCCAGCAACCATCCACTGGCGTAACAGAAATCGACGCATGAAACCATGCTGCTAAAAACCGCCCAGTTGCCCTCCGGCGACCGCCTCAGTCGATCTTCAAGAATGATGTTTTGGTTGGGGACCGTCACCCGCTTCTGGTTGAAGATCACTTCCGCGAAGGTGTCCTCGCCCATTCCGATGCCGCTGTTGTCGTCGACGAACTCGACCGGGTCTCCATCGTGGAGCCTGATGCGGCTGCGGCCGACCTTTGCCATCACCGTGCCGCCCGCTTTATCGCTGAACACGCGCCCCTGTCCGCTCGGCAACACCGTCAGCAGGTTGGGGCTGTCGGGCAGAACCCCGACCGATGACATGGGGACCTTTTCTCGCGCAAAGATCGGACGCACGCAAACATTACCGGCGGCCACCCCAAGTACCACCACAAGGGCTAGTGTCATTCGACGATTGCTTGGCATCGGGTGCTGAGTATAGACGCAGTTGACGCTCCGGTCGCCGATCACCGTTCCATCGTCGTCGCAGACGAGAAAGCCGCCCATGCCCGACTGCGCTGCATTTTGGCCCGCAACGCCGGCTATAGGGCAGATTGACATGTAGGTTTCTGTTTACAGAACATCCCTATATCGGACATTTCCTGCGGATGCGATTTGGTGAAAGCAAAAGGGCGCTTCTTTCGCCTATGCTCAGACCGCGATGGGCCTTCCGGACATGTTCGATCCCGCCGTCCTCCGCGAAGCCGAGCGTCGCCCGCCGCAGGGATGATAGTCGCGCCTGATCAGCGGCTGCGGGAGGCGACGCGGACGCCGTTGCCCGATGGAGTTGGTCCTTGCCAAGGATACCGAGGGCACCTACCCATGGCATCTACCCCGGGCGGACCTCTGCCGTTATGATTGCACCATGTCGACCGCAACCCGACTCTTCATCTCTTCGATGCTGGTATCGCTCGGAGCAGGCTGCGCCCACCACAGGCCGCTGCCGCAGGCAGGTGCCGCCCGTAGTGAGGTGGTCAGGCCCCCTTTGCCGGTTCTCAGCACCATCTCTGCCGCCGACACATTCACGTGCGGGGTGCGGCCGGATCGTGGCATGTTTTGCTGGGGACTCGACCAGATGGGCGAAATGAGGATTTCCGCAAACGAGTTCCGCTCCGTCTCGGTCGGCGGACTCCACACGTGTGTGCTGAAGCCGGACCACTCCATCGGGTGTGGCGGTAGTGACGGATACGGCGAATCCCGCGCGCCGGGAGGCAGTTTCGTCGCCGTGTCCACCGGGAAACTGCACTCTTGTGCGTTGAAGGCCGACGGTGCCATCGTGTGCTGGGGCGCCGGCACGACCAACAAGGGCGCTCCGCATTTCGGACAGGCGATTTCGCCCGCCGGTCGATTTGTCTCGGTCTCCGCCGGCGGGGCTCACACCTGCGGAATCCGAGAAAATGGCACCGTGGCGTGCTGGGGGGACAACAGCGAATGGACCGGCAAATTCGCCGGCCAGGCCAACCCGCCACCAGGCGTGTTCGCGTCCATCTCGGCAGGAGCGTGGCACACCTGCGGTTTGAAGACTGACGGCACCGTGCTTTGCTGGGGAGCCAACGATCGCGGTCAGGCAAGCCCACCTTCCGGCCTGAAGCTCGCGTCGGTGTCGGCTGGTTGGAAGCACACCTGTGGAGTAAACAACGAAGGGACTGTCGTGTGCTGGGGCGCGGGGATGTCCGGGGCGTCCAGCACGGAGGACAAGGGACAATCCATCCCGCCCGCAGGCGCCTTCACCGCCGTTTCGGCAGGAACGCTGCACACATGCGGGGTGAGCACGGACAACCGCTTCATCTGTTGGGGGAGCGATATGTTCGGCCAAGCGTCGCCTCCCGAGACGGCACCGCAAGCGGGGCAAGGGGGGCCTGTAGAGGCGGACCCCGTGAGGGCTAAACGGCGGGCTGCGGAGAAGAGGCTGGTCGCGGCGGTGCGCGCAGAGGATCTGGCCGCCGTGCGGGCGGCGCTTGACGAAGGCGTGTCGCCGAATACCAAGGACGAGGACGGTGAACCGGTCCTCCTCATGACGATCGAGGCAGTCCTCCTGTATCACCATGGTCCGGAGAATGCTCTGAAGACTGTCCGTCTTCTTGTCGAGAGGGGGGCGAAGGTGGAGTCCAGGTCCGTCTCGGATGCCTTTCGCAAGGGGACCGCCTTGATGGTCGCGGGAACTGTGCATCTTGCAGAATTGGTCGCCTATCTGCTCGGCAAGGGCGCTGAAGTCGAAGCCAGAGACCAGGCCGGCCAGACTGCCCTGATGAGCGCAGCCGCGTGGGGCGACCTAGACTCCGTGCGAATGCTGGTGGAGGAGGGCGCGGACGTGCATGCGATTGCCATCAACGGAACAACAGCGCTCACGGAAGCGGCCGCGGTAGGCTATCCGGAAATCGTCGAGTACCTGATCGCGCATGGGGCCGATCCGAATGGGACGAGCGATGGGACGAACAAGATTGTTGGGGAATCGCCTCTTATCAGGGCGACGCTAGGAAACCACGAGGAGGTCGTGAAGGTGTTGCTGGCCGGCGGGGCCGACGCGACCGTTCGGTCGAAAGACGGCAGAACGGCCATGAATGAAGCCGCGGCCTGGGGATATTCCCGGGTCATCAAGGTGTTGGTGGACCACGGCGTGCCGGTGGACATCAAGGCTGGCGACGGCGCGCTGGTGCTGCTGAGCATGGCCGAAGCCGGCGACACGACTATCGTCAAAGCCATGCTGGACCAGGGGGTCGATGCCAACACCAAGGGGCATGACGGGGTGACAGCCCTGCGACGGGCGGCTGCAATGGCGGGCTGCGCCCCGGTCGTGAAGCTGCTGCTCGAGCGGGGAGCCGACCCCAATGCCCGAGAGGGCGACACGGCGTTGGCGGCGGCGGCCGAGTACGGGCACGAGGAGACCGTGCGCCTGTTGCTGGCCGAGGGCGCGGACGTGAACGCCCCAGCGAAAGGCGGGTATTCCCCGTTGATGTTGTCGGCGCGCGAGGGGCACACAACGGTCGCTAGGATGCTCTTGCAGAAGAACGCCCGGGTGAACGAGAGAGACGGCCATGGGTGGACCGCGCTGGAGATGGCGGCAGTGCAGGGCCACGCGGCGACCGTGGACCTGCTGCTGTCCAGTCGGGCCAAGATTGACGCTGTGAATGCCGATGGGCAGACCGCCTTGATGCGTGCGATCGATTACCGACGCTCGGATGTCGTGAAGAAGCTCTTGGCAAGAGGAGCGAACGTGAACATCAAAGCTGCCAACGGAGACACGGCCCTGGCACTGGCAGTCGAAGTGGTGGTCGAACAGAGTGACCTTGAGATGATCAGGGCCCTTCTGGTCAAGGGCGCGGACGTGAACGCCCGAATGAGCGACGGCGTAACCATTGTGGAGAGACATCCCGACATCGTGGAGCTTCTGCCCCACAGTAGGGCCAGGGCCGCGTCGAGGCCCGCAGTGAAGTGAAGTTTTCGCGCGATTTCGATTGCAGTGAGGGACAGCGCCAAGAAGTCATTGAACGTCTCCTTGGAGCGTGCTCAAGGCGCAGCCGGGTTGGCTGGTGCAGTCGGCGACGGAGAGCTGATTGCAAGGTGTTGGCGTGCCTGAGCAGCTCGGGTCGTCCGGGTATAGGGCAGATTGACGCGTAGGTTTCTGTAGTTTACAGAAGATCCTCATATCGGACATTTCCTGCGGATGCGATTTGGTGAAAGCAAAAGGGCGCTTCTTTTCGCCTATGCTCAAGGGCAGGTCACGGCGAGAGGCGGCATCGCGCAGGGCTTGCCGAACGCCCAATGCCATCTCGTCGTTGGCTGACACGAACATCTCGGGCAAGGTGGCGTCGGCGGATAGATTGCTGACCCAGCGATCAAAACCTAGTTCGACGTGACCGCAAAGTTGTTGGTTACAAAGGCTTGGCTGGTTCCATCCGAGGTGATATCGAATCCAAACTGCACCTGATCGAGGGTCCAGTTAGCCGTGAAAACGCCGTAAGAGGTGTTGTTGGCGATGAGCCAACGCAGGACGGCCAGAATGTCGAGGGTGCCCGAATTGGTGTCGCTGGTGCGCACGAAGGTCGCTGTGCTATTGTTGGCGTTGGGTAGGTAGACATTCCAGGAATGGCCACCCACAGCCAGGTTGCTCCGATCTGGAGCCGGGACGGGATCGCCATAGACAACTGAGGTTGGTGACATGTTCCCGTTCCAGTTCATCCACAGATTTATCTGGACGCGCCCTGGCCCATTCCCTCTGACCGATAGGTTGTAGGCGGTTGCGTAGGATCCACTGCTGGGAACTGTCACGTCGAAGATGCTCGTGTAAATCGAGATGGCTTTGATGGCTTTCTGTGGAGACACAGAGACATTGGGATACGACTTGATATTCAGCGTGTTGGGATGATTGGCCGCTGCTCCCCATTGAGTCGTGGTGGTGGCCCATATGCACTGGGGACCAGGCCCCGAGCCCCAGATGTTGTTGGTGTAGGTGAATCCGCTAATGGTCGTGCTGCCCTGAGCGAGGCACGAGCACCAAGCCGAAGCGATGCCCGGCGGCACGGCTCCCGGGCAGGTGGTCGTGACGGTGCCGATGGTGCCGCCTGAGCTGGGCGAACCGCCTGAGCTCGTGTTTCCCCCCAAACTGCTGTTTCCACCCGCGGCACTCGTGCCGCCTGAACTCGTGTCTCCGCCCGAGCCGGTCGTGCTGCCTGATGCGGGCGAACCGCCTGAGCTCGTGTTTCCCCCCAAACTGCTGTTTCCACCCGCGGCACTCGTGCCGCCTGAACTCGTGTCTCCGCCCGAACCGGTCGTACCACCCGATCCGGAAATTCCGCCCGAGTCAATCGCGCCACCCGAGCTGGTCATTCCACCTGAGTTGGTAGCGCCACCGGTGGCGGTGGTACCTCCCGTTGGAGAGTCTGTTCCGCCTGTCGCGGAGATGCCGCCGTCGACAAGCGCGCCACCAGTTATGGGCGCATCGGAAATCGATGGCATGTCCGGCTCGAGATCGGGCGTGGGGCCGATTTCCGTGGAGAGATTGCCATCGTTCGTCATGGCCAGATCCCGCGCCAACACGAGGTCGGCCGAAACGGGGCCGTCGGCGCTACCTCCGCTGCCAGATTGTCCGGCAGTGCCACCGCTGCCCTCCAGAACTGCGTCGAATGTGCTGGTGGTGCCGCCGTTGTTGGCCAGGTCCGTAGTCGTCGTCGTGTCGGAGACCAACAGGGATTCTAAGGCTGCATCGCGAGTGTGCGATGCTGTGGCTCGCAATCTGTTGGCGTCGAAGGAGCACGCTGCGGCCAGCGTGGCAGTCAAACAGAGAAACGAGAGTGGGACGAGCGACGGCGGACGCATGCGAGATCATCCCCTCATTGGGAACGACTGGCTCTCGACAGTTCGGCGCTGTGTCTTTAGTGCCGGACGATGCCACGACGAGTGGGTCGCGATACCCCGCGAAAATGTAGCTCAATGACTGACCTATTTGCCCCGCGCCGACAAGCTGCACATCGCCCGGGTATAGGGCAGATTGACGTGTAGGTTTCTGTAGTTTACGGAACATCCTCATATCGGACATTTCCTGCGGATGCGATTTGGTGAAAGCAAAAGGGCGCTTCTTTCGCCTATGCTCTGCTCCGAAATCCCGAGCTATTGCGAGTTGATCTCCGCCCTACGTCCCCACCTGCACCGGCGCTGGCGTCGGGTGTCCGGCCGCCACGCGCTGACGTACGGCTTGTACGATATCCAGGCCGGTGGCGGCCTTCAATTGCTCGCTCATGGCAATCAGCTTTCCCGCCAGATCGCCGCTGCCGCCGTTGCCGCCGATTCCGCCCAGCACAGTCAGACGATCCACCTTCAGATCGCCGGCGCTGCTCATCACGATGCGCATCAGGCCGTCCACCTTCTGCATCAGGAACACTTGGCGGGCATTGTCGCCTACGCGGCGCCAGGTGGTGGCGATCTCCTGCATAGCAGCGGCGGTGGCGCGGCCTTGCTCGACAATGCGGGCGGCTTCGCCCTTGGCCGTGGCCTCGGCTGCTGCTTTCTGCGCGCGCGCTGGTTCCAGCACGTCGGCTTGCAATTGGCGGCGCACTTGCTCGACGCGCGCCTTTTGTACGTCCAGTTCAGCCTGGGCGCGTGCCAGTTTGGAAGCCACCTGGCCCTTGGCCTCGGCCACCATGGCCACTCCTTTGGTCTGCGCATCGGTCACCCGCCGGGCCATATCCGCGCGCAGAGTCCCCAGTTGCGCGTCCAAGCGCGAGACCTCGGTGGTTTGATGGTTCTGCGCCGACTGAATGGCCGAGTCGGCCTTGTTACGGGCCTCGGCAATGGCCGCGTGTTTCAGTACCTCGGCCGATTGCTTGCGGCCGATGCTGTCCAGGTAGTTCACGTCGTCGGACACGTCCTGGATCTTCAGGGTGTCCAGCTCCAGTCCAATGTGGCGCAGATCCTCTTCGGCTTCAGTGAGCAGCGACTGAGCGAACTTGATCTTGTCGGCATTGACCTCTTCAGGAGTCAGGGTGGCCAGCACGCCGCGCAGGTTGCCTTCCAGGGTTTCCTTGGCCACCGCCATGATGCGCGCGCGGTCCACACCCAAGAAGCGTTCAATGGCATTGTCGAGCATGGGCTGCTCGCCCGCGACCTTCACGTTGGCAATGCCGTGTACGTTAAGCGGAATGCCGCCCTTGGAATACGCGCCGGTGACGGCCAGCTCGATGGGCATGTTGGTGAGATCCATGCGGTCCACGGCTTCGATCAGGGGCCGACGCACGCGGCGGCCGCCCTTAATGATCTGGTATCCAACCACGCGGCCAGTGGCCAACACGCGGCGAGCGCCCGAGAAGATGAGCACTTCATTGGGTTGGCAAATGTAGAGCAGGCGGGTCATGACGATGAGCAAGACGATGCCGGCCACCACGCCGACGCCGATGAGCAAGCCGAGGCTGGTCATGGCCGCACCTCCTTGCTGCCGAGGCCCGCAGCAGCAGGCTGGACTGCTTGGCGCGCGAGCAGCGCCGTGATGTCCACGCCCGTGGTGGAAAAGAGCGTGCGCAGCACTTCGGCCACAGCAGCCGGGTAGGACGCGGCAAAGCGGGGCAGGGCCTGCCCGTCGCCGCCGTCGATCAGGTGTACCGGGCCCAGCTTGATGCGCTGGACGGCATCGACCACGATGCTGGTGATGTCCTCGATCTTGTTGATGAGGAACATGTCTTGCGCCGATGGTCCGGCTTTGGTCCAGGCGTCGGCCACCAATCCCAGCGACTCGGCGGTGGCTCGCCCATTTTCTGCTGTCGGTGCGGCAGCGCCGGCTGCGGCCAACGCTGCAGCCTCGCGCTGAATGTCGGCCGGAACGACTACGTCACTTTGCAGACGCAAAGCCTCCAGTTCACGCCGCACGCCTTCGAGGTCTTGCATGGCGAGCGCGTGGGCCGCCAGGGCGCCAGCCTCGGCCCGTTCCTCCATGGACTTGGCCTCGGCTTCCAGCTCGGCGGCGATACGGCGGACATCATTGCGGCGCTGGGCGATGGTGCGCTCGGCTTCGGCCTCGGCCACTTTCGCGCGCATTTCGGCCGCTGCGGCTTCTTTGGCTGCCTCGTTGCGCGCGTTGGATTCGGCGATCTCCGCTTCCTTGACCACCTGGGCGATCTGGCCGCGTCCGATGCTGGCCAGGTAGTTGGCGTCGTCGGTGACATGCTGGATCTTGAGCACGTCCAGGTGCAGGCCCAGCTTGGCCAGGTCGTGCTCCACTTCTTGTGACAGCGATTCGGCGAACTTCAGACGATCCTCATTGACCTCCTCGGGAGTCAACGTGGCCAGCACGCCGCGCAGGTTGCCCTCCAGGGTTTCCTTGGCCACTTGCTGGATGTCGCCCGGGCCGCGGCCCAAGAAGCGCTCCACCGCGTTCATCACCACCTTGGGGTTCGACGAGATCTTAGTGATGGCGATGGCGCGGACTCGCAGCGGAATTCCCACCCGGGTGTAGGCGCCGTTGATGGACACGTCGATGGGGATGCTACGCATGTCCATGCGCTCGACGGTTTCGATGATGGGCAGACGCATGGCCCAGCCGCCGGTCACCACGCGATAGCCAACCAGCGAGCCATCCTCGGTGCGCCGGCGCCGGCCAGAAATCACCAGAAGTTGATTGGGTCGGCAGATGTAGAGAAAGCGGCTGATGATTCCCAACACAATCAGAAATGCCGCCCCAATCGCCAGGCCCGCTACTGCGGCTGCCACAGGATTCGTTGTCACATCAGCCAGGTCAGTCACGATTCCTCCTTCCCAGAATCTTGGTTGTCGCCCGACAAAGACTGGAGCGCAGCGGGCGTAGGCTCGACCACAGCGGTCAGGCCGCGCATGCCCACCACCAACACCGTGCTTGCGGCCGGAATTTCGGCATCAAGATCGGTTACTGCCAAGAGGTCCGTCTCGACGCCGCCGATCGACAGACGGATCTTGCTGCGCTGGCCCCGTCGTAACGGGAGCAGCAGCCTGCCTTCGCGGCCGATGTGGCTGCTGGCCTCGGGCAGCACGCCCACGGCATCGCGACTCAGGCGGCCGAGTGCCCAGCTCGCGCCCCAGCCCAAGCCCACGCCGCTGGCCGCGGCCAGAACAGGAACCAGCGACGTAGGTGTTCCGCCCAGGGTCAGGGCCAGGCCAGCCAGGCCGAAAAAGGTCACGCCCCAGGTCCAGAAACGCAGGCTCAAGAAAGGAAGCTGTGCAGCCCATTCGTGGTGTCCCTCGTGAGCCGTGTCGTCGTGGACATCGCCGTCATGGACCTCGCCGACGTGGGCATCGCCGCTGTCGTGCCCGCCGAACATGGAGGCGCCCAGCACGACGCCACCGGCAAGGAGACACACGATGTAGGCAGAGAGCATGGGCCCGACTGCGAAGGATCAAACCACGAACCGGCCGCGCAATCCAGTGCGGACGGATAGTTAGCTTTTTCACCACAGAGAGCACAGAGAACACAGAGGTCGGAGAAGAAGGAAGGGGTTCGGATCGGACAGGATCCAACCCTTCCCTTTCCCATCCGGCTCTGTGACCTCTGTGATCTCTGTAGTGAAAAAAAGCTAGCCTCCTTCCGAGTTCGCCAGCGCCGGCGGGCTGGGCGGGCGGCCACGAGCACAAGCAGGCCACAGGTCGGCCACGAGCCGGCACCTCGATCCGAAACGCTGGCGCAGGTACACCCACCGCCCGAGACCCTGCTGGCCGATTGATCCACTCCGCCGTCCGGGCCTGCGCCATCGACAACGTTTGAGTCCGGGCTCGATCCGGCATCGTGGCCCGCTGTCCCGCTTGACCCCGCGGTTCCGCCACCCGCGCCGCGGCTGCCATCATTTTCGCCGGCACCGTTGCCGCCTGTTCTGCTATCGCTGGAGGCTGAGGAGTCCTGATCCGCAACGGCAGAGCCCGTTTCACCGCCGCCGCTTGTGCCCCCGACTCCTGCGCCGTCACTGACATCGGCGGCGCCGTCGTCGCTGCCTGCCCCGCCTGCGTCCGCAGCGGCAGGCGTCCGCTGACAGGTCTGCTGGCGGAACATGGTCTCGCCCTGGCACTGGTTGGCCCATGAGCCCACGCCTGTTCCCGGGTTGGTAGGGAATCCTGTGCAGGCCGCGGTCGGATTCCAGCCGCTGGCATCGTGGCAGGGTGTCAGATCGAACCCCGACATCTTTTCCGCCCAGGCCACGTGGGTGGGAACTGATGTGTAGGTGGAGATGCGCGGGTCGGTGCTGTCGCTGATGATAGCGGGGGATCCGCTGTCCTCGCCGATGAGGCGCCAGGAGCCATCAGACATAAGGAAGAAGAGCGGCCCGCCGGAGTCTCCGAGATACTCGCCGTCCTGGCTGCCGGTCGTGGCGTAGACCTCGACTGGGCTGGGCAAGTCAGGAGGAAGAGGAGCGGACGCGAGCGTTCCGTCGATCCATTTCTTGCGCCCAGTGGCATTGTCCATGGCACCGGTCACTCCGAACCCCGCTTCGATCACGGGCCTGCCGGCTTGCAGTTCGGACATTTCACAGGGTGCCATCACGGGAACGATGGGGATGTCTGTGAGATCCTCGGCCAGAACACAAAAGCCGAAATCGTCCGTGGGGTGGGTGGTGCATTTGGCGATGGCCACGGTCTTGGCCCGCGGCTTGGACGTTTCGCCCAGACCGATTGAAGTGAATGCGGGCAACCCGCCGCTATCATCGAGCAGGCAATGGGCTGCCGTGATCACAACACGCGGGTGGACGAGGGTGCCGGTGCAAACCACCAATGGCCCCACCATCATGACGGTCGTCGGCCATGCGCATGTCGTGGCCAGATTGCCGCCGACGATGGGCAGCGCCGTTGGCGACCACGGACCCTGGCCGGGGCGGCTGTCGCAGCCCAGCGAAGACCAGCCACCAGCCATAGCCACAGCGAGACACGCACAGCGACGGGCATTCATCGGCACTACGCTTTGTCCCGGGCGTAGGGGTACACGCAACACAGTCTAGCGCACGGGACGATCTACGACTGGACCGAAATGAGATCGCCGGCCAGACCAGCCAGTTCACTCAGGCTGCGACGCTGCCAGTACACCGTAGGGCTGGACAGAAAGACCACGCGATAGCGACCCTCGGCCGGCTGTTCCTGCACGGTGCGGATCCACCACGCGAAACTTTGCAGACAAGAAGCGTTCATGAACTCGAGCCGGCGCACGTCCACGTTCACCTGGTCCAGCGCGCGTCGCTGGGTTTCTGCGTGCAGGCTGCGCAAGAATCGGTCGAGATGGCCCTTCATCATGAAATCAGCCGTTCCACTCAGGGCCACTTCCATGCGCTGCCCACGCACGCTGGCCTCAGCGCTGAAGTCGTCTTGCCGGACGGCATCCTGCCAGGAATCACCCATGCCGGTTTCTCGTTGGGGCGCCGAATTCGCGACGTTCGTCACAGCGTCTTCTCCTCAACCAAACGTCGCACGACTGACTCCTTGTGCAGGTGAGGTTGGATTCTGAGTTCGAAGACTGGAAACACCAAAGTGTCCCATCGGGGCACCGACGGAGGAACTTGAGCAATTTTCCGTCGGAGAATGCCTGTTTTGAGGTGGAGGTCCATGGGTTCCGACGGCGCCGTGAGTCATGGGAGTGGACGGCCTTGCCGTGCATCGGTCATAGTCACGGCTGACGTGGCATCGCAGGGAAAACATGCGCGGCGCAGCTAGCCAACGCTTCGGCGCGCCCATTTCGCTGATCTTGGCCTTGGTCTTCCCGGCCATGATCGGGGCGGCCCTGGCCCTGGCCTATTACGGGTTCAAGCACGCCGAGGACGTGTCCCGTCCCATCGAGCAGCTTTTTCGCCAGGAATCGCAGGATTTCGCCGACGATTTGGCCAAAGCCGTGGAAGCCCGCATCGACAAGGAGTCCGTCTCCCTGTTCGACAAGATCGCGGACGTCAAAGACGATCCGGTCTCGGCCGACCCCTGCGATATCGATCCAGGCCCGGGAATCGAGTCGTTCGTGGTGCTGACCGCGGCCAAGAAGGTGGAATGCACCTGGCCCAAGGTGCGCGAGCCCCAGGTGTCGTCGTCCAAGCACAAGGCTCCGCCGGAACCGCCCGTGGCCCGCAATCCATGGGCGGGCAAGATAAAGAATCTGGGCTGGGCCCAGGTGGGCGTGGGCAATTTCGCCTACCACCATGAACTGCTCGATGGGGGCGGCTCGGTGTTGCTGGCCTACTCGACGCGCCACACGGAGACTGGGCAAGCCTTCCACGTGGTGGCCAGCCTGAGGCTGGATTTCATGGGCAAGCACTGGTCCGAGGAGGAATTGGCCCGACTGCGCAAGAACCGGCGGGTGGCCATCGTGGACGAGAACAACACGTTGGTGGCCGGCTCAGCCCTGGGCGGGCCGGAAGCCCGTCCCGGCGGACGATTCTTCTACGAGGGTCCCTTTGGCAAGGCGCTGTACCGCTGGCGCATTCAGATGATCCCCCAGAATGCGGAGGCGTTTCGCGCGCAGTGGGAGCGGACCAAGGGAACCCGCCGCCTGCTCATATTGTTGTCTACGGTCATCATCGCCGTGGGCCTGGGGATCGTATGGCTGGCCGTGGTGGCCGAGCGCCGAGCCTCACGCATGAAGAGCGATTTCATCGCCAACGTTTCGCACGAGCTGAAGACGCCGCTTTCTTTGATTCGCATGTTTGGCGAGCTGGTGGCCACGGGCCGGCACAAAGACGATCGCACCGCGCGCGAATACGGGGGCATCATCACGCGCGAATCAGAGCGGCTGTCGCACCTTATCGACAACGTGCTCGACTTTGCCCGGCTGGAGCGAGGCAAGGCCAGCTATAACTTCTCCGAGGGCGATCTGGCCGAGGTCGTGGAGCGCGCGCTGGACGTGTGCCGCTACCGCTTGGACAAGGAGAAGATGAAACTGGAGACCGCCTTCGAGCCCGAGTTGCCCGGCTTGCGCATGGACGACAACGGCATGACGCTGGTGACGCTGAATCTGGTCGACAACGCCATCAAGCACGCTGCCGAGGGGGGCAAGGTGTTGGTGACTCTGCGGCGAGCGCCGGGCTTTGTGGTCCTCGGCGTGCGCGACTTCGGGCCCGGCGTGCCGCGCGACGAGCACAATCGCATCTTCGAGCGCTTCTATCGATCGCAAAGAACACGCGCGCGCAACGTGCGCGGCAGTGGTATCGGCCTGTCTCTGGTCAGGCACATCGTGGAGGCCCACGGAGGCCGCGTGGTGGTGACCAGCCCGGTCGAAAGTGGGCGGCAAGGCCCCCCAGGCTCGCTGTTCGAGGTATTCTTGCCCGCGCCCGTTGCTGCCGGCGCCAAGTCCGGCGCCGGGCAGGCAGAAGCAGCTATTGAAACATGAGCACCAACCTCACCCCCAATCATCTGCCAGCCGTCCGGCGGCGCATTCTCGTCATCGAGGATGAGCCCGACATCGCGCGCGGCCTGTCCGACGCCCTGGAATTCGAGCAGTTCGAAGTCTCGACCACCGGCTACGGCCGCGAGGGGATCAAGATGCTGCAGGAACGCGGCGCCGACCTGGTCATCCTCGATCTCATGTTGCCGGACATCAACGGGTTCTCGGTGTGCGAGGAGATGCGGCGCAGTCACCCGGTGGTGCCCATCATCATGCTCACCGCGCGCTCGCAGGAGACAGACAAGATTCGCGGCCTCAAAGCCGGCGCGGACGACTACGTGACCAAGCCCTTCTCCGTGGGCGAGCTGGTGGCGCGTATCAACGCCATCTTCCGTCGACTGCATCGCTCGGTTCCCGTCGACGAGGCGGTTACCATCGGCGCGGTCACTATTTACCCGCGCCGCCACGAATTGGTGCGCAAGGGAAAGACCATTGCGCTGTCCTTTTACGAGGTCGAGCTGGTGCGGCTGCTGCACGAGCGGGCGGGCGAGCCGGTGAGTCGCGAGGAGATCTTGGAGAAGATCTGGGGCGTCTCCGGACACAGCCAGACACGGGCGGTGGACAATTTCGTGGTCAAGCTGCGCAAGAAAATCGAGGAGGACGCCTCGACTCCCCGCCACATCGTGACCATCTACGGAATCGGCTACAAGCTGGTCGCGTAGGCTGATCGGTTCACTCGGTCTCCGGCTCGACCTTATAGATCGCGACGTTTCCTTGGGCGAAAACCCGCGCCAGGCCCGTCGCCGTATTCGGATCGAAGCCAAGCAGATGCTGCTCCTGGGGGCCGACGAAGAAATAGTCGGTCCCCAGCTCGCGCAACGTTCGCTGTTCAGAAGACGTGAACTGGTGGGCAGCCAACACGCGACGAACCCGCGCCAGGATGGAATTGTAGTGGGGAGTGACGCTGTGATGCCCGACCAGCGACGAGGCGCTGGTGTACTTGCTGATGCGACCAGAAACCGGCGGCAGGGCCAAGACCACCGCTCCTGCCTGCAGGTTCTTGTCAAGCCAGCCGAGCGCCGCGGTTTCATCGGCCGCAGCGTAGTAGATGTGAGTATCGGCCGTGCCTGTGAACGACTGGGAAGAATAGGCCACGGCGCCAACGTTGCTGATCACTAGCAGGGCGGCGATTGCGGCCACGAACAGCCCGCGGCGAAAGCCTCGCAGCTTGAGGCGCAGCGAGAAGGCGAACAGCACCAGCGGCGCGAACAGTGGAATGCTGTTCTGCGGGCTGAACCCGAGGGCCGGAATGAGGCTGCCCAGATGCACGCAGAAGAAGATGCCGACAAACCAGACCAGAAGAAACCGCTCAATCAGCGAAAGTGGATTGCTTCTGAATTGCAGGATCCTGACAATAGCCAGCAGTCCGATGCTGCCGTAGGCGAACATCTGAATGTGCGGCGACGGCATGAATTTAATATTGTGTCCTTGCTGCGACCAGTATTTGAAGATCGGATGGTATTCAAAGATCCAGATTGAATACACCAGCGCCGGAAGCGCCATGGCCAGCGGGATGGCGCGCAACGCGCTGGCGCGCCAGTCGAAGCGCCGGATGGCTTCGCTGATGACAAACACAGGGATCACGACCGTGAGCGAGATGAGGTCGTAGGGTCGGACAAAGCCATTGACGAGAAAGACTGCTCCCGAGGCGACATACAGCCACACGGATTGATCGCGCATTTCGGCCAGGAGAAACAGCGCAAACCCGATGAGCATGAGGCCGTGGGGCAGGGAAAAGTGCGGGTTCAGCATGAGCTGCTGAAAAGGAATCAAGCCGGTCCACAGGTCTGGCGTCAGCTTGAACGTGGTCGCGCGCGACAGAAGATCATGGGCGCCCGCCAACCAGAAGAAGGCACCAAACCCACCGCCGAAAATGAACGCGCACAGGGCAGCCAGCCGTTTCGACAGGCTGGGTAGCGCAATCAGGGACAGCAGCGCGAAGCCGAGAGCCAAGAACAAGACTCCGGCAAAGCGCCACACCTGGTAGACGGCGTTCTCCGAAAGATGAAACAGGCGCATGGCCCGCCCCACGGCGAGAAACTGGAGATTGACAAAGGCGCCGGAGTTGGGCGTCGCGGTCAGGCGGTTGTTGAACACGATGTTCCCGTCGTAGGCCTGACGAATGAACGAGAAATACATGTTCTGGTCGGTGGTGTGGCCCACCTGACCGAGAAAGCTGGCTGACGGCGGTTTGTTGGCTTCAGCGAAGTGGTAGGGCAGGTAGCTCTCGAAGAAAGCCGCCAGCACAACGCAAAGAACGGCGAAAGAAAGGCCCAGCCTTGGGTGTTTCACGGCTTGCGTGCGATCGAGCCTATGGGTGTGCGGCTTCATGGCTTCAGGAGATCCAGTTATACCAGTTGTCGCCCCTCGACCGTCGACTGTAAGCTCCCATCATGACCGTACGAGTTCGCATCGCACCTTCCCCGACCGGCGATCCCCATGTGGGAACCGCCTACATCGCCTTGTTCAACTACGTGTTCGCCAAACATCACGGTGGGCAGTTCATCCTGCGCATCGAGGACACCGACCGCACGCGTTCGACGCCGGAGTCCGAGGCCGCCATTCTGCGCGCCTTGCGCTGGGTGGGGCTTTCCTGGGACGAGGGGCCGGATGTGGGCGGCCCGCACGGCCCGTACCGCCAATCCGAGCGCGCTGACATCTACCGGCGCGAGGTCACGAAGCTGGTCGCCTCGGGCGCGGCCTATCGCTGCTTCTGCACCGCCGAGCGGCTGGACCGCCTGCGCGCCGAACAGAAGGGCAAGTCGGGCTTCATGGGCTACGACGGCCACTGTCGCGGCATGGACCAGGCCAGCTCGGAGGCGCGGGCCGCTGCGGGCGAGCCCTTTGTCATCCGCCTGGCCATGCCGAAGATCGGCCAGACCACCGTGGTCGATCGTCTGCGCGGCGAGGTGCACTTCGAGAACACCCAGATCGACGATCAGATTCTGATGAAGACCGACGGCTTTCCCACCTACCATTTGGCCAATGTCGTCGACGATCACCTGATGGGCATCACCCATGTCATCCGTGCCGAGGAATGGCTGACCTCGACGCCCAAGCACGTGGTGCTCTACGCCGCCTTCGGATGGACCGCGCCCGAGTGGATCCACATGCCGCTTCTGCGCAACGCCGACAAATCCAAGATCTCCAAGCGCAAGAATCCCGTGTCTCTCGACTACTACCGCGCGGCCGGGTTTCTGCCCGAGGCGCTGCTCAACTACCTGGGCACCATGGGCTGGTCGATCGCGGGCGATCGCGAGAAGTTCACCCTGCAGGAAATGATCGAGGCCTTCACCTTCGATCGCATCAGCCTGGGCGGCCCGGTCTTCGACCTGGTCAAGTTGTCCGCCGTGAACGCGGACTACCTGCGCGCCCTGGACGACGACGGCATCGTGGCGCGGCTGCGCGAATGGCGACTCTCCGACGAGTTTCTGCGATCGCTTGTGCCGCTGGTGCGCAAGCGCATTCAGCGCCTGGACGAGTTCGTGCCCATGACCGAGTTCTTCTTTTCGGGTGATGTCGACCATGTGCCTTGGTTGAAGGAATTGGTTCCTGCCAATCGCACCGCCAAGGACGTGTCCGAGTGCCTCTTCGGCCTTATCGAGGCGCTGGACGTCCAGCGCGACTTCTCGCCGGCAGCGTTGGAAGCCATGGCACGCGCCTTTGCCGAGAAATCAGCGTGGGACGTGAAGGAGCTGTTCATGGTCATGCGCTTGGCCGCCACAGCCCGCAAGGCCACGCCGCCGCTGTTCGAAACCCTGTCCGTGCTCGGCCGGGACATGACCCGGCGGCGGCTGCGCCTTTGCGCCGACTTTCTGAAGAAGGCCAAGCCCTAGGAAGCCGGTCAGTGCTGGTTCTCAATCCGCAGGGCGCGCGCGAACCGTTCGGATAGGCAGCCAGACCGTCGCAGAGTGAATGCCACGTGCGGCGGGCACCTCGGTGGCGGAAAAAAGTGTGAGCCGTGTGGAGACAGGAGACCACTGCGCGAATAGTCGGTGTGTTTGGTGGAATGCCATTTCTTCCTGGCACGCCCGTTCTGGGAGAACCCTCATGCAACTGCGAAAGAGCGCCGCACCTGCTCTGCTCCTATTGGCGACTTGCTGTGACCGCGATCCCGGGAACAGCCCTCGCGTCGAGTCCGCCCGCGCGGCCTTGGGAACTGTGCCCCCGACCGAGGTCGCCACCTGGACCCGCCTCGGTCCCCCTGCGGTCCCCGACTCGCGCTACCTGCAATCGGCCGCTTTTGACGAGACCCGCGATGTCCTGGTCATGTTCGGCGGCCTGGTCTGGGCCAGCCTAGGCGGTCAGAGGGACGATCGGGAACTGTGGGAGTGGAATCCCGCGACGAGCACGTGGACCAACCGCACTCTCGCCGGCGTCAACCCGAGCGCGCGCAAGGCCGCGAGCATGGTCTTTGATTCTGCCCACAACAAATTCGAGATATTTGGCGGGCGCGTCGTCGTGCCCGGTGCAGGCACGGAATTCAACCCGGTCTACGCCGACTCAGCCGAGCTTTGGGAGTGGGATCCCGCAAGCGGGGCCATGTCCGCCCGCTCGGGCAAGGGGCCGGTTGCCCGCAGCCAGCACAGCATGGTGTTCGAAAAGTCCACCGGCAAGGTGCTGCTCTTCGGAGGTGCAACAAACCTCAGCATCGATGCTGAAGTCAATCTTGGAGACGACGTCTCCGCCGGGCTGGGCGACACCTGGGAGTGGGATCCCGCAGCCGGCAAGTGGACCCAGATTCAGCCCAAAACCGCGCCCAGTGCCCGCTACGGCTGTGCGTTGGTTTGGGACAGCACACGCAGCCGCGCGGTCCTGTTCGGCGGCATGGAGAAGTCGCAGGTTGGCCTTCAGGGCATTCCCAAGCAAGACACATGGGAATGGGATCCGACGACGCAGACCTGGACCGAGCGCACGATCACGGGGGACAAACCAAGCCCGCGTTTCGGCCACGCCATGGCCTACGACCCTGCTTCGGGCATGGTCGTGCTGGTGGGCGGCTGGGACATCGACAGTACCGGCGGCCTGGCTGACGTCTGGGAATGGGATCCGAGCACAGGCGCGTGGAGCGAGCGCCTCACCGGCAGTGAAGCCAACCTGCCTACGGCGCGCATGTACGCCTCGCTCGTCACCGACACCGCGCGAAGCCGCCTCGATCTGGTGGGGGGCGAGGCCGAGGTTTCGCGGGACGGGGAGATCTGGGAGTTGGATCCAGTTGCGGCGACCTTCACCGACCGCACGCCAACACTGGGAAAATGGCCTCCGCCGCGCATGTCGTACGCCATGGCCTTCTGCCCCGCCACGGGCAAGACGTATGTGTTCGGAGGCACGGCGGACAACCCCGACGCGAACATCTTTTTCGATGACCTGTGGGAGTGGGACGGCACCACTTGGTCCCAGGTCCAGACCGACGTACATCCTTCGGGCCGCTCGGGTGCGGCGATGGCCTACGATCCCTTGCGCAAGTCCCTCATCCTGTTCGGCGGCGTGAACAACTCACCCGTCGGGATCATGGAACAGCTGGTGCTGGGTGACACCTGGGAATGGAACGCCAGCACGCGCAAGTGGAGCCAGCTTCAACCCACGGCGAGTCCCGAGCCTCGCCAGGACCACGCCATGGTCACCGACTCTGGCCGCGCCAAGGTGCTGCTCTTCGGCGGCTACCTGCTCACCCCTGTCGCCACCTACCCGACACCAGGAACCCCGAGAACGCCGGACCCCCTGAACAACGCCGTCTGGGAATGGGACGGCGGCAAGTTGACCTGGACCAACCGTACACCTGTCTCGTTCAGCCTCACGCCGCCTGGGTATGCCTCGTTCGAATCGCTGCTGGCCTTCGACGATGCTCGCCAGAAGGTTCTCGTCCTCGACACGGGGACGAGTTCCAGCGACAATGTCGCGTTTTGGGAGTGGGATCCAGTTTCGGCCGGCTGGGCGAAGCGCGACAGTGGCGACGTCCTTCATTTCGACCCCTACACCAGCGACGCTTATGTGGTCTATGACAGCCTCCGGCGACGGGCGGTTGTGCCCGTGGTCGAGGAAACGCCGAATTCGTTCTCGCCCAGCGTCGTATGGGAGATTAGTACCAAAGGCCCAACCTGGTACTTGCGCAACCTCCCCGCGAGCACAAACCAGTTCCCCATGTGGCCGGCCGCGACGTTCGATAGCCAGCGCGGGGTGGTGGTGGTGTTCGGCGGAACGATTGACGGAATCATGTCTACCAGCGAGACCTGGGAGTACAAAGTCACCAATCTCGGCAATGGCGAGGGGTGTACTTCCGCCACAGCTTCGACTTGCGCTTCTGGTTTCTGCGTGGATGGCGTGTGCTGCGGGACCGCGTCCTGTTCCGGCGCTTGCCAATCCTGCGCGGCGGACAGCCACGAAGGTACCTGCTCGCCCGTGGCCGCGGGCACCGAAGTTCCCGGTAGCTGCGCCAGTGGACAGGCCTGCGATGGCAGCGGTGTGTGCAAGAGCAAGAACGGCACGACGTGTTCCAGCGCAACAGTCTGCGCTTCTGCGTTCTGCGTGGATGGCGTGTGTTGCGAGAACAAGTGCGATGGCATCTGTGTTTCGTGCAACCAGGCCGGGCTGGCTGGCAAGTGCTCTGCCTACGCCGCGGGCAGCGACCCAGAGAACGAATGCGCCACAGGCAGCGATCCGTGTCGCTTGACCTGCAACGGCGCAGGCACCTGCGACGCTCCGCCGGTTGGAACGCCCTGCGGATTCTGTGCGACTTGCGACAGCACCGGCAAATGCGTCACCCCCGATCCTTCTCCTTGCGGCGCAGGCGGCGCCGGCGGCTCCGGCAGCACGGGCGCGGGCGGCGCGGGCGGCAGCGGCGGCTCCGGTGGCACCGGGGGGACCGGCGCAAGTGGCGGGAGCGGCGGCGTCAGTGGCGCTGGCGGCAATGGCGGCACCTCGGGGACCGGCGAAAGCAGCGGAAGCAGCGGAGCGGGTGGCGTTGGTGGCGCAGTTGTCGGTGGCGCCGGCGCAGGCGGCACGGAGGTCGCCAGCAGCACTCCCGATGGCGGTGCAGATGCCATAGCGCCGGACGCGGGCAGCCCGAAACCTGCCCACAAAGGGTGTTCCTGCGACCTCGGGCAGACCAATCGAGGCACGCCCGGCCTTCCCTTCGTCTTGCTCGGCGCCGCGCTCTTGTGGGCGACGAGACTGCGAAGAATCGCCCGTCGGAAGACTCCGGGCCAGCGAGGGTCGGTCAGCGTGTTCAGACCCGGATTTCACCACAGAGAGCACAGAGATCACAGAGACGGATGGGAAGGAAAGAAGGGTTCGGATCCGGATCCGGAACCCTTTCCTTCCGGCCTCCGTGCCCTCTGTGCTCTCTGTGGTGAGACTCCGGATGGCGCCGGCGGTCGTCAAGTCCAGAGAGAATCGACTTCCTGGCAGGCTCTCGCGGTGCTGCTCCTGCTGGCGACCTGCTCAGCGCCGAATCCGGGCAACAGCACGCGGCTTGAGTCCTCGCATCAGGCACTGGGCACTGTGCCCCCGTCCGAGGTGGCGACCTGGACTCGCGTCTCGGCCCCGGTCCCGCTGAGCCCCGGCGCGCGGTATCTGCAGTCGGCCGCATTCGACGAGACCCGCAACGTGTTGGTCATGTTCGGGGGCCTTGGTGCGACGGCGCTTCAGGAGGTGTGGGAGTGGGATCCGGCGGCCGGCGCGTGGACCCAGCGCACCCTGGTCGGTAGCAAGCCAGTCGCGCGCATGGGCGCGAGCATGGTCTTTGATTCGACTCGCAACAAGTTCGTCATCTTCGGCGGACGCGCGAACTCCGGCTATGACCTCGCGGACACCTGGGAATGGGATCCGGGAACGGGCGCCTTCACCAACCGCACAACCTCGGGGGGGCCGAGCGCCCGCAGTCAGCACGGCATGGTGTTCGAGAAATCCACTGGCAAGGTGCTGCTCTTTGGCGGCGGTCTCGCCGGCACGACCTCTGATCAGACCAGCATCTCTCTGGCATCTGGCGATACCTGGGAATGGGATGCCGGAGCTGGCACGTGGATCCAGCTCAAGCCGACCAGCGCGCCCAGTGCGCGCTACGACTCGGCGTTGATCTGGGATAGCCAGCGCAACCGCGCGGTCTTGTTCGGCGGCATGCAGAAGCCGAAGGCTGACACGGATGGAACCCCCAAGAATGACCTGTGGGAATGGGATCCGGCCAAGTCGAGCTGGACTCTGCGATCAAGCAAAGGGACGCCACCGACCGCGCGCTGGGGTCACGCCCTGGCGTACGACCCCGGCCGCGGCATGGCCGTGCTCGCGGGAGGCGAGGACCTGGAAACCAACGTCGGTTTGGCCGATCTCTGGGATTGGGATCCGAACAGCGCGACCTGGACGCAACGACTCGACGGCAGCGAAGCCAATCTGCCCGCGGGGCGCATGTACGCCTCGCTGGTTACTAACCCTGGGCCGAACCACCTCTACTTGGTCGCGGGCCTCACTTTTGACCCGGTGTCTACCGATCAGGTGGTCTCCAAGGAGCTATGGGAATTAGATCCTGCGACGGCAACTTTCACCAACCGCTCCGTGATACAGAGCGGGCCGAGCCCGCGAGGGGACCACTCCATCGCCTTCTGCCCCGCCACGGGCAAGACCTACATATTCGGCGGTGGCCGACTCGACACCTCTGCGCCTCTCGACGACCTGTGGGAATGGGACGGGAGTTCCTGGTCCGAGGTCCAGGCAGACGTGCGCCCCCCGGCGCGCGGGGGCGCGGCTATCGCCTACGATCCCTATCGCAAGTCACTCGTCATTTTCGCCGGCTGCTCGACGCCGATGTCCTTCAGCGACACAACCGAGTGCTTCTACGACACCTGGGAATGGAAGAGCAGCACACGCAAGTGGACCCAGCTCCTTCCCGCGACGAGCCCGGACTATTTAAACTTGAATGGCCAGTCGCCCCCGCAGATGGTGACCGATTCGGGCCGCGGCAAGCTGCTGCTCTTCGGCGTGGCAGCTAGCAACAACAGCACCGCGGTCTGGGAGTGGGATGGCGCGACCACGACCTGGACCAACCGCACACCCGCCCCAGGCTCGGTCATACCGAAATTCTACGACCCCAAGACGAACTCCAGCGATGCCACTACCGCTGTGACATTCGACGACGCTCGCCAGAAGTTGTTCGTCTTTGCGGGCCAGAGTCAGTGGCAAGGCACCAGCAGCAACAGCGTGTTCTGGGAATGGGATCCGGTTTCGGCCGGATGGGCATTCCGCGACAGCGGGGACCTCATCAATTTCAGTTACAGTCTCGGCGTGGCCTACGACAGCCTGCGCCGCCGGCAAGTGCTGCTCACGGCGGATTCGACTCCATCCGGCAGCACGTTGGCCCTGGACACTTGGGAGCTGGATCCCAAGGGGCCGACCTGGTACCTGCGCACTTTTCCCGGCGACTCAGCCGGCGGGGGCTATTGGCCGATGGCCTTCGACAGCAAGCGTGGCGTGATGGTGCTGTTCTGCACGCCCGCTGACGGAAGTTCGGACCTGACCGAAACCTGGGAGTACAAGGTCACAAATCTTGGCAATGGCGAAGGCTGTACCGCTGCCACGGCTTCGAGCTGCGCCTCGGGCTTCTGCGTGGACGGCGTTTGCTGCTCAAGCGCGGTCTGTTCCGGGACTTGCCAGTCATGCAGCGTCCTCGGACACGAAGGCATCTGCACTGTGGCGGCTGCGGGCGCCGAAGTTACTGGGAGCTGCCCGGGGCAGGCGTGCGACAGTAGCGGCAGTTGCAAGGCGAAAAACGGCACGACTTGCTCCAGCGCGAGTGCCTGCGCATCAGGGTTCTGTGTGGATGGTGTCTGTTGCGAGAATGCGTGCGACGGCACCTGCGTGTCTTGCAATCAGGCCGGTCGCGCGGGCAAGTGCTCTGCCTACGCCCAGGGAAGCGATCCGCAGAACGAATGCACCTTCGGCCTTGGCGCCTGCCACGCGACTTGCAACGGCGCGGGCGCTTGCGACTATCCCAGAGCCGGAACGCCCTGCGGGAATGGCTGTCAGAGCTGTGATGGCAACGGGATGTGTGTGGACGCTCCCGATGCTTCTTCGTGCGCCGCTGGCGGGGCTGGTGGCGCTGGCGGAACCGGGGGAAGGAGTGGACTTGGCGGCGGCAGTGGGTCGGGCGGCACGACGACCGGCGGTGCGGGTGGGCGAGGGGGCGCAAGTGGCCTTGGCGGCAACGGCGCGAGTGGGACGACTGGCGCGGGTGGTGCAGGCGGCGGGACCGCGGACGCTGGAAGCAGACCCGATGCTGGCGGCAAGGACTCTCTCCCGCCCGACGTGGCCAGCCCCGATGGCGCAGCCGTTTTTCTCCCGCCCGACGCGGTCAGCCCCGATGGCGCAGCCGCTTCTCTCCCACGCGACGCAGCCAGCACCGATGGCGCAGCCGCTTCTCTCCCACCCGACGCAGGCAGCACCGCGCACCTGGGCCACAAGGGTTGCGACTGCAATTTGGGCCAGAACGCGAGAGGTGCGTCTGGGCTACCCTGGGTCTTGCTCGGCGCCGCTTTCCTGCTGTGGCGCCGACGCCTCCTTCGGGGACTTCGGCACGGCCCGCCACCCCGCCCACTCCGCGCGCTTCGCGGGCGTCCTCGCCAGCGTCGCTAGCGGTACAACAAACCACACAAGATTACAATCGCGCGACAATTGGCGTCCTACCTTCTCGGCATGGATGTCTCCAGTGTCTTGACAGCGTCATATCTCGTCATCCTTCTGGCCCTCGCGGTCTACGGATTCCACCGCTCTCTGCTGGTGTTCCTGTACTACCGCCACCGCGATCAGCAGCCGCAGGCCAAGGGTCAGTACGCCGAGCTGCCCGCGGTGACGGTGCAGCTTCCTCTCTTCAACGAAATGTACGTGGTCGAGCGCCTGCTGGAGTCGGTCGCGACCATTAGCTATCCGCGCGATCGTTTTCAGATCCAGGTGCTCGACGATTCCACCGACGAGACGCAGGACATCTGCCTGCGCGCCATCGCGGCGCTCAAGAGCCACCATCCCGACCTGGACATCGAGTACGTGCACCGCACGGATCGCACCGGGTTCAAGGCGGGCGCGCTGGAAAACGGTCTGCGCACGGCCAAGGGCGAGCTGGTCATGATCTTCGACGCCGACTTTTTGCCCAAGCCCGACATTCTGGAGCGCACCGTGCACCACTTCGTCGACCCGTCGGTGGCGGTGGTGCAGTGTCGCTGGGAGCATATCAACCGCGATTTCTCGTCGCTCACCGAGGCGCAGGCGCTCATGCTCAACGGGCACTTCATCATGGAGCACGCCGCGCGCAACCGCTCGGGCCGCTTTTTCAACTTCAACGGCACCGCGGGCATGTGGCGCCGCGCCGCCATCGTGGACGCCGGCGGCTGGCACCACGACACCTTGACCGAGGACATGGACCTGTCGTATCGGGCGCAACTGCGCGGCTGGCGCTTCGTGTACCTGCCCGACATCGAGGCACCCGCCGAATTGCCGGTCGAGATGTCGGCCTTCAAGGCGCAGCAGTTCCGCTGGGCCAAGGGCTCCATCCAAGTGGCGCGCAAGTTGCTGCCGCGCATTTTGCGTTCGCGCGCCACCTGGGCGCAGAAGACCGAGGCATTCTTCCACCTGACCAACAACTTCGCCTATCCGTTGCTGTTGCTCTTGTCGTTGCTGTTGTTGCCCAATCTCATTGTGCGCACCACGCACGGGGTGCGCGAAGTGTTGATGATCGATCTGCCGCTCTTCTTCGGCACCACCTTGTCGATTGCCTCGTTCTACATTGCCTCGGAACGCGAAATTGCACGCCTGCGCGGGGATCTTCTGCGCACGCCGTGGAGCACGCTGCGCCGCCTGCCGTTGGTTCTGTCGCTCGGGATCGGGCTGTGCGTGAATCAGACGCGCGCGGTGTTCGAGGCCATGCTGGGACGCGAGACCGAGTTCGTGCGCACGCCCAAGCACGGCATCCGGGGCAAGCTGGAAAGCTGGTCGAGCAAGCGTTACCGGGCGGCCCGATCGTTGACCCCAGCTGCCGAGCTGCTCATGGCCGCGTACTTCATGGTCGCGGTCGAGGTCGCCATCGCGCACGGCCACTACATTTCGGTGCCCTTCTTGTTGCTGTTCTTGTTTGGCTTCGGCTATGTCGGGACGGTGTCGGCCTGGCAAGGCTGGCTGGGCCAGTCGCTGCGTCGCGTGTGGCAGCGCGCCGAGGAAGCGCCCGCAGTTTCCCTGGTGTCCGCGCCCCTGGTCGTGGCCATGCCCGACTGCACGCCCGGTCCGGTGCTGCTGACTTCGGATCGCCTTGTGCGTCCCGCGCGATCACGCGTCGCCGGCGAGCGGCAGGACAGCGCAACGGTCTGAGTTTCCGGGTCGCTGACGGGGCGCGCACCTGAGGAGTTCCGGTTGCCGATAGGCCTCCACGGTGGAGGCAACGGCCCGCGCACAAGTCGCACCAGCGGGCTCGGTCTATTCGCACCGACGGGCATGGGGGTCCACGGCGGGCGGGTTCTCTGACGCAGAAAAGACCTATTCGAATCGCCTAGGCACCGGCACCGTCGACCGTCGAACTCTGGCTTCGCGAAGTACGCCGCACGCTTGCTGTGCCGGCGGTCCGCCACCGCCCGACGCTCTTCCATAGGCAGACTCCCGCCGCCAGCGTGGGCCCGAACCCATGCCCCGGACAAGAGCTGCGCGATCAAGACGCGGCCGACATTAGGCCAACTTCCGCAATTCCGGGGCTGAGGACGGTTTCCAGTTGCCCTGCGCATGGGACCGCCGGGCCAACTGGGCTGCGAACTGCTGGTGTCCCCGATTGCCACACCCAGCTCTTAAGGACCGGTAACGGAGGGACAGACCGGTGAAACCGCGTCGGTGAAGACCAATGGGCCCTTTGCCGTCTGGTAGCATCTGGCAAGATGATTCCTGCTGTCGCACCATTCCTGACCCGGCTGGTGCTGGCCGCAGCTCACCTCGGGTGAGTCGACGCAGAAAGCGTTGTCTCCGGTCTTGACAACGGTGATCATGCAAGTCTTGCTGACACCGGAAATGCTCGCCCAGCTATCACAGCTGTCCTGAACTATGGATCGCTGATAGCTACACACATCGCAAGGGTGTTCGTTGACGCAGTTGACGGCGACGTTTCCATCGCACGCAGGTGCGAACCCCTCACAGGGGTTGGGGGGCTGCGTGCTGCAAGCGGCGACTGAGACAACTACTGCAAACAGCAGCAATAGTGAGTGTCTCATCTCATCCTCTATTGTCTAGAACGGTGACACTGGGACAGCTCGCAGATACTCGTTGCCCAATTCCGCCGTGTAGATCACCTAGTAGTTCTGAACTCAGCCTCGCCGTATGATTCAGCATTCGGGCCTCCGCGAAGAGATACTTGGCGGTACGAGCCGGTGTCCCGAAAACCGCAGGACGGAGGTTACAGCAGCATTGGCGCACCTTTCAACGGTGCTGGTCGCCTCCTGATGGCGCTGTCCCGCCCGATTGGCAGCGGCTATCGGAGGTCCGAACGCCTTCGGCAACTACAACGACGCGCGGGGTGTTCGCGGCCATGCTGGGGCGCGAGACCGAATTCGTGCGCACGCCCAGGCACGGCATCCGGGGCAAGCTGGAAAGCTGGTCGAGCAAGCGCTACTGGGCAGCCCGATCGTTGACCCCAGTCGCCGAGCTGCTCATGGCCGCGTACTTCATGGTCGCGGTCGAGGTCGCCATCGCGCACTGCCACTATATTTCGGTGCCCTTCTTGCTGCTGTTCTTGTTCGGTTTCGGCTATGTCGGGACGGTGTCGGCCTGGCAAGGCTGGCTGGGCCAGTCGCTGCGTCGCGTGTGGCAGCGCGCCGAGGAAGCGCCCGCAGTTTCCCTGGTGGCTGCGCCCCGTTTGGCCTGCTATGGCATGCAGCAGAGCAAGAAGCCTGCTGGGCGTGTCCGTGACGCACGCTGCGCGCTTGCGTGGGCAGGTTGGCGGCCGTAGCGGCGGATCGGCAGGAGAAATTTTGACCGGCGCACGGTCGCTCGAGACTCTCTATAGTCTTTGACGGCCGGCCTGGGTTTTACTCGAAGCCTTTCTGACCAGCAAAATGGAGTCTTGGATGAATTTGCGCACACTGACAATGATCGTTTCGCTTGCGCCGCTGGGTCTCCCGGCGTGCGCACCTGACGCCAAGAACGGCAGCACGGCGCAGGAAACGGGTGGAACGACTGTTCTTTCGAGCCATCCCGCTGGCGGTATTCCGTCTCCGGGCGGCACGAGCGGCACAGGGGGTGTGATGGCCGCGGGTGGCACCAGAACGGCCGTGGGCGGGACCAACGCCCTCGGCGGGTATGTCGTCGGCGGCAACAGCGGAACAGGTGGAACAGGAGGCGCAATTGGAAACGGCGGCGCAAGCGGTTTAGGCGGCACGACCGGTGCCGGCGGCGGCGCTGGAACCGGCGGCGGCAATGGTTCTGGTGGCTCGGGTTCGAGCGGAAGTGGCCCGGCCGGTAGCGTCTCGGGCGGCGGCAAGGCTGGCGCTGGCGGAAGTGGCGCGGCAACCGGTGGGCTAGCGACGGGCGGCGCGGGGACCGCTGGCGCAGGAACCGGTGGGCAAACGACGGGCGGCGCAGGGACCGCTGGGGCAGCAACCGGCGGCCAAACGACAGGCGGCGCAGGGACCGCTGGCGCAGCTACCGGCGGGCAAACGACAGGCGGAGCGGGGACCGCTGGCGCATGGACCGGTGGGCAGACGACGGGCGGCGCAGGGACGGGCGGCGCAGGAACCGGCGGCGCACGGATGGGTGGGCAAACGACAGGCGGCGCGGGGACCGCAGGGACCGGCGGCGCCACGACGGGCGGCACGACGGGGGCTTGCGCGGTGAGTACCCCGTTGACCGGCGGGACGAAGTACTGCGCATCGACCACGGGCACTTTGAGCGACGGCGTCGGCTATTCAGTGTGGCTTTCGGATTCAACCACTGGGACCAATTGCGGAACGTTCTACAATGTCGGTGCCGCGTTCAAGGCACAATGGAACATGGCCTCTGGTGGGGATCTGCTAACCCGTGCCGGCTTGTCGTGGAATTCGGACAAGACATACGACCAACTAGGAACGATTTCAGCAGACTACGCCTACACAAAGACGGGGATAAGCAACGCGAATGTATATACAGGAATCTACGGGTGGTCGGTTAGCCCTCTCGTGGAATTCTACATCGTCGAAGAATGGATAGGCTTTAACCCTGGTTCCAATGCTACCAAGAAAGGCACATTTACCGTTGATGGGGGAACGTACGATGTCTATACGCACACACAAACCAATCAACCTTCCATTCAGGGCACGGCAACATTTCAGCAGTTCTTCAGTGTCCGGCAATCGGCTCGCCAGTGCGGACACATATCTATTTCCGCACACTTCAAAGAGTGGGCCAGTCTAGGCATGACACTCGGGAAAATGTTCGAGGCCAAGCTCCTTGTAGAGGCAATGGGTGGAAGTGGAACCATTGATTTCACAAACGCAACCGTGGTGGCTAACTGAAGCTAGGCCTGGCCAAAGTCCCCTCGGCGGCTCGAAGGGGTAGGCGTTACGCGGCGGAATTGCGCCGGAAGAACTGGGGTAGACGACCCTTTCCATGAGGCTGCCGAGGCGACCAGGAAAACTGCGGGCGCTTCACTCGGCACGCTGCCACAGGAGGCGTGGTCCTTTTTGGTCACCACAGCTTCGAGATCTCCTGCTGCCAGACGGCCACGACACCTAGCCACGCCAGTGGTTCACCCCACTTCAGATGCGAGTTTCGACAGCCCGCTTGGATGGATGGGCGAGCTTGGCTTTTACTACGCGAGCACAGTCAACTGGGGCACCGGTTTTGGAGTGCGCTATACGGCACTCCACTACCTGTACGACGGGAAGACGATTGGCGCATCCAGCGTCGGAGTGGGGTTCACGCTACAGTTCAACCCTTGAGCCCCGGCATGCTCGCCACTGTCGGTTGCCATGGGGAAACAAGACCTGCCTGGCTAACGCCCAATCTCATCGTACGCACTACGTACGGAGTGCGCGAAGTGCTGAGGATCGATTTTTCGCTCCTAACCACGGGACTGCGCCGTTCTATCGATCTCCGCTGACCTCGCGAAGACGTGCGGCCAGCCGATCCAGGCGCCTGTCCCGCTGGGTCCAACGGGTCGCGAGCGCGACGGCCTCTGGCGTGCGCTCCAGACGAAACAGGCACTTCGCGAGCGCGTAGCCGAGGGCGGGCTCTCGACTGCCCAGGGCTTCAGCGCGCCGGAGCAACGGCTCGCCCTGCTCGGGACGCCCGAATTCCACGTCGAGGAGCCCAGCGCGTAGCAGCGCGCTGGCATCGTTCTCTGAAGGAGAAGAGCGTGCGAGGGCGCGAAGGAGGGCGGCTCCCGAGGCCGCCAGAAGGTCTCGTTCGGCCTGGGCGAATTGCGGGCCTAGCCCGGCGGCACGCAGGGCGCGCAGCAAGGCGGCTTCATCGCCCGGGCCCCGGCGAAGAAAGACCTCAGCCTGCTCGTCGCGATAGACGGCAATCCAGCGTCGACGGTCCCAGATTCCCTCGGGAAAGAAGGGGCGCTTGGATGCGATCATCGTCACACCCAAGCGGTCGAAGTCAGCCTCCACCGCCGGGACCAAGGACGGAGCGGCGCCAGCGGCAAAGGCCCGGTGGCCCAGGTCGTGGAGTTCCGGAGGAAACAGCGTGGTGCGACCGTCCATGAATACCTGCTGGGCGGGCCAAAGGCGGAATATGAGGTAGCCGCCCCAATCCACGCTGTTCCACATGCGCCCGCCCAGCGCGGCCCGTGCGAGAAAATCCGCCATGCGTTCGGGAAACGTGCCTGCCTGAATCGGCCGGCGCGCGTTGGTCAGGGCGTTGCGTAGGCCTCCCTGCAGCGACCCCACGCCGTACGCATAGCTACACGCGCCCAGAATGAGCGCCGCAATGACCATTACAGTGGCCATCTTTGGCCGGCGTGAGGCGCCAGGGGAAGCTGCGGAGACTCGCGACTTCGGCGCCCCGGCCAGGAGAAGCAATGCCGCTGGAAAGACCAAGTACACATGGCGTCCGGCGGACGCCGAGATCACAGCCGCGGCCAACGCCACGGCGAAGGCGCCCGTTTTCAGCCTGGGACGAAGAAAGGCCCGCACGAGCAAGGCCGCCAACGCCGCGAACGGCGCGAAAGCGGCCACCACGTTGTGGAGCGTGCTGTCAGGCGCCTGCAGATAGCGCCACACGGGCGCCCATTCGGGAACATTGGCGGCCTGGGTGACAGCTCTTGTGGCGATAGCTTCGCGGTAGATGCCCAGACCTGCCGGATTGCAGGCCACGGCCAGTATCGTACAGACGGCAAAAACCGCCGCAGTTCGGTTGCGTCGGGCCATTGCGGCCGCGACGGCAAGAACTGGGGCCAGCACCGCTCCGCCGTGAAGGTTGGCCCACAGTACGGCAAGTCCCGAGGCCACGAGCATCCGCCGTCGGTCAGGCGGAGAAAATAGCAGGGCGACAAAGGCAATCTCGCAGGGGAATGCCAGCACATGAGGGCGCGGCCGCATCCGATCGATGTAGAGAAGCAGCACCAGCGCAAATATCAGCAGGACGGCCGGCGCGCTCCGACTGCGCAGCCACGCCAGCCGCACGAGAAGCCCGAGCCCCAAGAGCACCGCCGCGCCACCCAGCGCGCGCACGCCGTCCCAGCCCGCGCCGCGAAAAGCGAGGTAGAAGGCCACTTCGGACAGCCACTCGTGGGTGGTCCACGGCACGCCAGCGCGTGTCCACGTGAAGGGATCGGTCCTGGGAATCGTCCGCGTGGTCGCGATGAGCTCGCCAATCTTCACGTGCCAGAATTCGTCGATGTCCCAGATGGGCTGCAGCAGAACCAGCACGGCAACCCCGAAGAGGCAAGCCACCGCCGCCCAGCACCAGACCCGCACCGCATTCGCTTTTGGCTGGGTCATACCGGAATCGAGTTTTTCGTCTTGTGTGATGGATTAGCCTCCTTTGCCAGAGAAGATTGCCACCAACTCCGTTGCATGTGCAGCACGGCTAGGACACAAAAGCCAATCCACACGAAGTTTCTCACCAGCAACAGCAATGTAACCCGCAGCGTAGGCAGAAGGTAGGTCGCATTCGGACTCGAAGTCGGGCGCATCAACTCCGCCCAGAGGCCGGGAAAAATGACGGCGGTAAGACCGCACGCCAGCAAGAAAGCCAACGGCGCGGCGGCGCCACGCCGAGAGTGGGGTTGTTCCACCAACAAGTATCCGGGAAGAAACCAGCAAAGATATTGCGGCGAGAACACCTTTGATCCCGCTATCGCCACGGCCAGAACCGCAAATGACGCCCAAATGAAGGCCTGCGGGTTGCTCTCTGCGGCGCTGAGATCGAATCTATTGTCGCGAGTGGCCGCCGCGGCCCGCGAGCGCCGAGCTGCGTGCCAAATCAACCAGTAGATCAGAAACGTCGCGGCCAAGACCGCGCCTACCGATGCTGTGGCGAGAAATCCCGCCGCGGTTCCCGCGATGCCGCCAGCGCCGAAGGCATGCACGACCTGCACCGGGCAGCCGAGTCGAGCAGCCACGAGCAGGATCGAACTCCAGGTTGACTCGATCTGCAGACCCCGCTGGCTGTGATACGCAAGAAAGTCCCAGACCCTCGGACCCCACGCAAGACGAAACGGCAGAAAGAGGCCGAGTGCGACACTCGCAAACACCCCGCACGCCAAGAGCCCAGCTCGGAGCGCACGCCATTTCGCAAGTCCCTCCACCAAAACAGTGCTTGGCAGCGCCCCCAATAGGAACAGCGGCAGGAGCAGCAGGGGAACAAGCTTCAGGTTCACCGCCACAGCGAGAAGCGCTAGGGCGACATACTTGCGGCCGGCCACCTGCGCCCCCAGGGCGCCCAGAAGGACCATTCCCACCCATAGATCGAGCCGGTCGTAGAGCAGACTGGCCAATGCGATCCCGCCCACTGTCCCGATAGCGAGCCCCCACGGCGAGCCAAGCCCACGTCGCTGCGACCACAATAGAAAACCGATCACCGTCGCCGCATCCGCCGCAAAATAGAGCCACCGAAAACTGCGCGCCCACTTCGCGACATCTAGCGTTGCTTTGCCATGTGCGCCCAACCCAGCATCATCGGGCAACCCTGCTTGCGGCGCGAGCATGAGAGCCAAAGCCAGCGGCGGATACTCGATGGTGACCTGGTCGAAACGCAAGCGCGGCTCTCCGTGCGCCGAGTGCGCCACTCTCTCGTAGAGGTCGTACGGAGACTGCCCCAACCGACTAGCCTTCCTTATTACGAAGGCATAGAGAGAATAGACCGGCGTATCGCTGATACCGTGCCTAGGGATGAGCGCGATAGTAGCCCGCGACCCCAGGAAGAGCGCCAGAGCCACAGTGACTGCGGCAAAGCGTTTCGAGCTTTCCACACGGTGAGTATCAAGCCGTTGGCGAGCGGCCGCAACCGCCACATTGCATGCACCGACAGGCTGGTCAGTACGATTTGATGGGGACGCGGCGCCCATCGCGTAGCTTGTCCGGCTGAACCGCGCGCGTTTCATCGAGGTACTTGCGCGCCATTGGCAGATCGGGATCGTTGGGGTCAGCCCGGTTCACAAACCTCGCGCAGGCAAGCACGAAGCGCGGCGTGTACGTGTCATCGATGCGAGAGAGAGCCTGGTAAGCCAGACTGAGATTTCTCCAGAGCGATACGCTTGTGTCGATCTTGCGCATTCCCGGCCACGCGGCGATGCCAAGCTCTTCATCACCGCCAGATTTGGCCACCACGTCCTCGAGCAGACGAAGTGCGGTTCGCGCCGGCTCGGAAGGGTCGCCGCGCTCGTAGCCGTAGACCAGCGCGAGATGCGCGCGTGTGACTTGGATATCCAGGACCCGCAGACCGAGCGCCTTTTCCCAGGACTCCTCCGGCGCCCGCAGAGCAGGCGCGACATCGTAGCTGCCGATGGCCTGGCGGTCCCGTTCGGCCCACTCTTCGTAGCGTGGAAAGTCGCTCGTCCGAACCAGCCAACGAACCAAGCCGTAGATTGCCAGCTTGTATCCGTCTTTCCAGCTTTGATCCCAATCCTCCAGATGACCGATGAAGGTGAGCGGCCGCTGAGGATTGCCGTCGAGCAGTTGCTTGATGTTCCAGCCGGGGTTTCCATAGCCACCTTCGGGCAGGTACACATCGGGATGAAGATGCCGTTGCCGTGCCGTGTACCAGGGTTTGGCCAAATAGTCGCTGTCAAAGAGAATGACGTCGGGGCGAAGCTTCTCCACCTCGTGGAGATAGAAGGCAGAGCCCGTGACATCATCCCCCATCGATGTAATCACAATGGCGTTGCGCGGAAGCGAAGCGAACGCGGTCGTCACGAAATCGCGCAGCACGGTGTTGTTCCGTCCGTTTGCCTGCCCCGCATGAACCGCGACGCCAACTGCGAACACCAAGCCTGCACCTGCCTGCAGCAAGCGTCGCCGGTGACTTCGCCCATCCAGCCTTTGCGAGAGAGCGGCAAGGCCAAAGCCCGAGGCGATCGCCAACAGCAGGTCAGACTCGATGAAGAACCGGCCCAGGATGCCCAGAAAGTGCGGCCTTGATGTCGACACGTTGGACAGAGCGGAGAAGGTCAGGCCGTAGAAGCAAAGGATGAAGAGAAGCAGGGAAACCGGCGCACGGGTTGGGCGATTCTTTATGCCGAGATAGAAGCCCGTCAGGGCGAGAAGCGGACCAAACCAAAGCAGACGGGGAAAGGCCCGGCCTCCCATGTGCCAAAGCGTAGGCAAGAACGTGCCCGACCCGACGAAGGCAGCTTGCGCGCCGGTCCGGCCCATGTGGAAAGTTCCGTAGTTCAGTCGCAGAATATGCGCGCAGAGGCCGGCGAGGTTGGTTTCATCGCCCCACGACACGGCCGACGCCGAGGCCGAGGCCGGCATGAGGTAGAGATTGGGGAGCAAGCCGGAAAGCCCGATCATGAGAGCCAAAACCACCCCGCCGGCACCGAGATTGCGCCGTGCTATCCACAGTGAACGCACAACCAAGGGCGCCCCGACGAAGACAAAGGTGTGGTGGTTGCACATGGCAAGCCCACTGGCGAAAAGCAGCGCAAAAACCTCGCGGCGGGAAAGCGTACACTCGACCCGCAACCAAAGGAGAAACGCCAAGGCTACGAACATGGCGTTGAGTCCGAAGACCTCGGCAGTGGTGGCATGCGACCAAACCAGTCGGCTCGTGCCAAAGAGTGCCGCGGCCAACAGCCCGGCCGCAGAGTTGCGGGTCCACGACTGAACCACGGCGCACACCAGGCCGGCCGCCGCTGCCATCGGCACAGCGGAGAGCAGATTCACACGCCAGGCAGGCGAGTGTCCCAGGGGAAGCGCGGCGAAGAACCGCGCCAAGAGCGCGAACAGCGGATAGCCCGAGGGATGGGGAACCCCACCGGTGAGCGCAGCCGCCGTGAGTTCACCACTGTCACCGCCCCCCACTGAGGGACAGAGTGTCGCGAGGTAGAGCGCCAGCAAGAGCAGAAAGGCCAGGAAAGGCGCGAGGCGAGCCCCCGCGCGCGGCTCGTCCGAGAAAGCCCGGAGCGAGGGGTCGTCATAGACGCTTTCGCCAACCGCGCGCTTGCCCTTCCTCAAGGTGGACCTGCCTTTTTCCATGTCAGTGCCGTTGCGAGCCTGACATCGTCGCGCGGAATCTTGGTCGCGTCTACGGGGGAAAGCGTCTTGTGCCAGCGTCCCGCGAGGTGGGCAGGACGCATGAGGCACTCTCGGTCATCTGAACAAGGATACGAAGAGCTGAGCCGAGGCAGGGTCGTTGGTGCTGTAGGCGTCCTGCCAGTAGTAGCCGGCCGCGCCTAGGCCATTGTCACTCACACCCAATGAGAGTGCCCAGGGTTGTAAAGGCTTTCTCGCCAACTCTGTCGCCGGTCGCCACGCACCGGCCGAGCCAGTGGGCTTGCTCGTACCGTAGACCGCGAATTGGCGCGGCGAGGGGGCGGCTTGGGTCTTCTTGCTCCAGACCAGCAAGACATCGTCGGCGCCATCTATCGCAAGCGTGGGGCTGGGCAGCGGTCCGAATTCGGGGTCCAAGAAACCGACCTCGATAGACAGGTTGTCGTTCTCAAGCGCGGCAGGCATCGTCCAGGCCCCACTGGCCGTGCCCTCCATGGTCCAGACATTGAAATAGCCAAGACCCGATTCTAGGGACCAGGCCAGGGTGATCGTCCCATCGGACGCCATGACCATGGTCGGCTGACGAAGGCCCGCGTTTCCAATTTTTCTCGGCGTGGTCCAGTTCTTGTTGGATGGCGAGTAAGAACTCAGCATCGCGCCGTTATCGCTCCACGCCACTGCAGCCTCTCCGTTCCGGTTCATCACGACAGCCCGCTCCTCAATATTGTTCGAGACGTCGGTGTCGAGCAGTATGTACGGATCCAGAGCCGGCCCCGCAAAGGTAGCAACCGCAACACTATCGGCGAGTTGGGCGTCCTTTTGGGTGAAAATAATGATGCCGCCCTGGTCGCTGATTGCCACACTCGGGTTCGGGTAGGGCGGCGACGGGATGTTAGGCTGAGCGGCTAGCGCATCCGGGCCTGCCGCCCAGGTCTTCCCGTCGTAGTAGGCCGAGTAGAGCAGGGGGACGTAGGAGTTAGCAGAGTCCCACACCGTGAAGGCCAGGCGGGCGGTGCCATTGCGGGCCACGGCCAGGCTTGCCTCCGCCACCTGTCGGTTGGGCGTAATGCGCGCCGGCGTCGACCAGGACACGCCGTCGTTCGATTGCGAGGACCGAACGCCGAGCAGCGTCGTGTCAGTCGGCTCCCAATGGAACCAGGCCGCGATGACGTTACCGACGCTATCCACGCCGATTTGTATTGCTTTGAGGTTGCCGCTGGCGTTCTCTTCCAGCGTGTACGTATCACCCCATTTGGCTTTGATCGCGTCCCAACGCCTCACTCTCACCGCCGACGACGGCCAATCGATCCACATCACGTACACATGGCCGTGGACCGGGTCGACCGCCACGGCGCAGTCCGAAGCGTAGTCGAACGGATCATTCACGACATCCTCGCCCGGCTGCCAGGCAGGCGCAGCCTGGCTGTCCGCGCCGGTGCGGGCGTCAGCCTCGGCGACATCGGCTGGCTGTGCCGCGTCCGCGCCAGCATCGGCGAGATCAAACCCTGGCGGGGCGTCGGGAGACGGTTGCGTGACATCAACCGGTTGCCCAGCATCAACCGGTTGCCCAGCATCAATCGGTTGCACCAAATCAATCGGTTGCACCACATCGGACGAAACAGGAGCATCGAGCGCCCCTGCCTCCAGGCCGGGTTCATTGATGCGCGTGTCCGGAGTCACGCCCGCATCGGGCACCGCCACGTCCGGTCCCGCTGACAGGTCGGGTTGGGGTCCGTCGCCAGGCAAGGCGTCGGCGCCGCCATCCGCGTTGGAAATGGTCGACTTCAGAACCACCACAATAGGTCCAGAGGCCTTGCCTGCCGTAATCACTGATGGCAACGTCACGGTCGGTGTCGTCACGGTCCCGTTGAGCGTGCCCTGCACATCCACGGTGTCACTACCGGCTGCCTCGGCGGGCAGCACGAGCGTGGCCTTGAGCGTGCCGCCGCTTGCGTCCGACCAGGGGAAGCGGCCAGTGAATTTGGCTGTCCCGCGCTTGACTACGACCACGACCGTGTCAATGGGGACTGGATCGCCGGGTTGTATGTCCAGCGTCACATTGACCAGCAAGGCGGTTGTGTTCTCCTTGGTGGAACAGGCTGCCACGCAAAGACCGGCGGCCAGGAACAGCGTCGGGAATGCAGAGTGGGCTCGGAGCGAAAGCATGGCTACGGGCCTCCCGCGGCAGTTTGACAACTACGGCCCGCGCAGGGGTTGAATGTCTTGGTGAACACGCCGCCGGCATACAGGCCGCCGACAACCGCAACAGCCACTACGCCAGCAGCCACGCCCCAGAACCAGCCGCGCTCGTAGAAGGGCGGCGACTCAGGTGGGGGAGCGGGTTTCTCAGCGAGGAGCTGCGTCTCGCGCGCTGGCGGCGCGGGCTGCAGCTTCGGTGCCGGCGCCGAAGGGGGCAGCGCGGCCGGTGCCGCTTCCTCGGTCAGCGGTGCGGGCGGTTTGGCGGCCGGAACCGCCTGGGCAGCTTGCCGCTCCTTCAAGGCCTCCATGTCGGCGATGTAGCCTTCGATCTCCTTCTGCTCGTCTGCCGGGAGATGCTTGGCCTGTCTCAGGTAGTCGCGGAAAGTGTCGATCGCGTTCTCGGGCTCTTTCAGTTTCTGGTAGCAGCGCCCGATGTTGCGCAGGTAGGTTGGGTGCAGCTTTTCGGCGTAGAGCTTGCCGTACAGGTCGATGGCCTCCCGGTAGTGGCCAGTGGCGAAGGCCTCGCGCGCCTGCAACTCGCGACTGTCTTTGCCCTTGGGCGCAGCCTGGCCAGGCGCCGCCTGCGCCAGCACACCGATGAGGACCAACGCGGCCAGCGCGCCAAGAGAACAGGATGTCGCCGAACGTCGGCCCAGCAAGGAGACAGGGGGCATCATGGGGCGTACTTTCCGGCAAGTCGCAATGTTGCGCAAGCTGCCCGTCGCGATGGAAGTTTTGCCAAGCCACCTGGCCAAACTGGCCACGTCCGTCCACTCACCAAGGCGGTGCGGCCCAAGGGACCGTGGCGATTCCCCGGCTGGTCGCGCTCGGCACACCCAGGTCCTTCCCGCGAAGCCGTCACCACAGGCCAGAAACGACGACGGGGCCCGTGCAAGGGCCCCGTCAGGTTGAAACTCAGCGTTTCGGCTGAGTCGTCACTAAGAAGTGAAGTCTAGTGGTGCGATGGTTGCGATCCAGGAGTCCACTCTGCTGCTGTCTCCGCACCCGGACTTCCATCCGCGTTGATTGCCCGCGCTGTCCACTTGATCTTGGTGAAGTCGAATCCCAGGGTCTCTTGGAGACTTCCGGTCGAGGTCGTGTCGATCTCCACCGAAACCACCTGCGCGTTCGTCACGTCGTACTTCAGACGATCGAAGGGCGCACCCGCCGGCGACACCGAGTAGTGAGCGGTCACCAAGGGAACGCTCGTTCCTTTCAGGGCACTGCCAAATTCGCCAAACGTGTCCTTGAAGACGGGGACTGTCAGCAACAACGGAGAAATGGCCGCCGCCGAGCCTGCGCCCGTGCCCACGTGACTGGTCGCCGTGTTCGTCAGCTGAACCGCGAGCGCGGAGAACGGGGTTTCGTTCTGAAAGGGGGTCGGGATGACGCCTGAACTGCTGTAGATGAACGTCGGGTAGTATCCAAAGTTGCCTCCCACCTGGTTCTCCGTGACGTCGTAGGTGGTTGTTAGCGTCTGGCCGGGGGTGTTGTCTTGCCAGACGGTGAAGTCCCACTTGATCGTATCAAAAGACAGACTGAGCTTCTCAAGAGGCACGTTGTTTTGAGTCGAATCCGAGCCCACCTGGCTGACAAGGACATTTGTCAACGTGATCACGAGGGCGTACTGGGGGCTGGGGCCGCCGGTATTGTGCGGGAGGAGATTGATCGTCGCCGTGGGAATCGCTGTGCCTTGCGCAGCCGCAAGGCTGACCAGCGGGCTCGAGTTGTCGGTGTAGCGAGTGATCTGGATCGCGGAGACATTCACAGTTTGGGCTCCACCTCCGGAATGGAGGGAGGATGGAACATCCACCCTCTGGCTGAACGAAAGGACTGGCACGCTATCCACCAGCGTGCTTCCCCCCGTGCCCAGACTGAAAGCGCCAATCTGCGTGAGCGGTGGGGGCCCCGCCGAACCCGCCGGACCCGTTGGCCCTGCCGGCCCTGCCGGTCCCGCTGGCCCCGCCGGACCAGCCGGCCCTGCCGGACCAGCCGCACCCACTGGCCCTGCCGGACCCACCGGACCCGCTGCACCCACCGCACCCGCTGGCCCTACTGGCCCCGCCGGACCCACCGCACCTGCTGGCCCTGCCGGCCCCGCCACACCCGCCGGCCCCTGCGCCCCAGTCGCCCCCGTCTTGCCCTGCGCACCAGCCGGACCTGCTGGCCCAGTAGGTCCGAGGACCCCGACGAAGGACGCACAACCGGTTCCGATCAAGCCGAGGTCGACCGTCGTGCTGGCATTCATATTGTTGATTGATACGGTCGAGCTCGCACAGGTGGAGCTTGCGGACGCCGACAACTGATAGCTGCCCACGCCGAGCCCCGGAATCGAGTAGCGTCCGGTCGAGTCGGAGAAAGCCGTCCGGACTTCCGACCCTGCCAGCTTCACCGTCGCGCCCACCACGGGGCCCTTCGACGACGTCACCGCGCCGGAGATCACGAACGAGCCGGTGAGCGCCTGGGACGCAGTCTCCAGGCTCTTTCCAGAGCTACGCCCAGTGCAGGCACCGAGCACGCCGATGAGGGCCAGCCCAACGAGCCGGCCCGGACTCTTCAAACCAAGGATGGGATTTTTCATGGGCGACATCTAGTCTTTTCTTCGCTACGCCGTCAAGGCAATATGGGTGCGCGGAGCCTATGCGAACCCGCATGCGCGCGACCTGGTGCGCCTCCCGTCCTTGGAACTGGTGACTCTGATCACTCTAAGCGCTTGAAGGATCAACCCTAATCCCGCGGCAAGCGCAGCGACGCCGTGGGCACCCAGCCAGCCAATGAGAGGTGGTCGAGGTCTGGCCGGACATTCTGAACGCGCCGGCCCTAGGGTTGATTTCTGGACACCTCGTCAGGTCTTGCGTTCTAGGGTCAGGACGCTCATGCCGTCGGAGATGCCAACCAGAACTTTGGCCGCCATATCGAAGAACAACCCGGTCTCGACGACGCCGGGCGTGCGGTGCAGGCGGGCATCGACCTCGCGCAAGTCGATCTCGGGGCCAAACTTCACGTCGATGACAAGCTGGCCATTGTCGGTCACCAGCGGGCCATCCTTGTTGATGCCCATGCGCAGCCGCGGCTGGCCGCCCAGACGTGTCACCACATCAGTGACGTAGCCAATGGCCGGAACGGTGACTTCGATGGGTATGTCGGCAATGGATCCCAGTCGGGGAACCAGCTTGCTCTCGTCCACGATGACCACGAACTGTCTGGCCATGCTGGCCACCAGCTTCTCCATGGTGTGGGCCGCCCCGCCGCCCTTGGTGACGTTGAGATCCGGATCGACCTCGTCTGCGCCGTCGACCGCCAAGTCGATCGCCCGGCAATCCTGAGCATCGCGCAGGGGAATGCCGTGTTGTTGGCACAGTTGGCGCGTCTGGAAGGATGTGGGAACTCCGGCGATGCGAAGTCCCTCTTCCCTCATCCTGCGACCGACCGCTTCGATGAAAAAACGGGCCGTCGAACCGGTGCCCATTCCGCACACCATCCCGTCGGCAACGAGTTTTGCGGCAGCGCAGCCCGCCAACTGCTTGAGAGCATCGTTGCCCTTGCTGGTCTTCATGGGTGAGCGGGCTTATAGCGCCCCGCCCAGCAAAGAGGAAGGACTAGTGCCTCCGGTCAGAATTTCGGCCACGTTTGGGCGGCCGATCCATCCCGGCCGGCTGCGTTGCTCCTCGGTTACATACGTGAAGTATGCGCCCTCGTCGCGCCTTGCCGTCCGGGCGCCTCGTCCACCGAAACATGACCGCGCTTCTGACCGGAGGCACTAGCTCGCGCAGCGGACGCGCAGGCCCGAAAGCTCGTCGAAAAACTTGGCCGCAGTGTCGATGCTGTTTTCCAGCGACTCCACGATGAGCGTCATGAGGCCATCGTTCTCATGGCGCAAGACCTCGTAGTAGCGCTGCCGATCGATGGAGTGGACCACGACAGGCACATATCCACTCCGCAGAAGGATGTAGTTGGTCAGCAGGCGCGCCACCTTGCCCGAGTTGCGAGTCCACGGATAGGCCTGCAGCAAGCGGAACTGAATCTTCGTGCACTGCACGACAGCGTGCATGCGGGTGAACTCATCCGATTCCAACCATTCCGCGAGCTTGCGCATCTTGTACCCGATTTTCTCGGGCGGAACGATCTCATGGTAGTAGAGGCGGTGGAGCGGGTTCTCCTTGCGATAGGGACACCCTTTGGGAACCGCGTCTGGCGTGACCATCGCATAGAGCTTGCGGATGAAGTCCAGGTCAACGGCGGGGGCCTTCTTTGACAGCGCGATTTCGCGGATGAAGTCGACCGCCACCTTGTGGTTCTTCACCTCTTCGTACATGGGGATGAGCGACACGTCGCTGATGATCCGCTGGTCGATGGCGGCCTTCAGCTCCGAGTAGGAAAGCACGACTCCTTCCAAGGCGTTGTCGTGAAAGATCCACGAGACATCGAGCTTGCTCTCGTAGTCCTTCTTCAACCGATCTGGAAATCCTCCGACCTTCGCGCGGAGTGAATCCATCTTGGCGTCCAGCTCGAACAACCTAGCTTCCATTGGCAACCGCTCCTTCTCCTGGCTCGTGCCCTGCCTTTAATCCGCGTTATCGCGCAAAAGAGTCCTTTAGTCAAGCATGGTTAGCAGATTTGACCAAACAACTTGACGTGAGCTAGCATACGCTGCAGACATGAAGAACAAGCTGGATTCGATCGATGGCTACGGCTGGGATAATCCGGCATAGAATCAGCAATCTCTGCGCAATTATTAGGGAAATCTTGGCTTCAAAACTTGACATGAATGACACGGGCGGGATCATTGGACGCGTCTGCGTTGTTCATTCATTAACCCAGTGACTCTCCTTAGTATTCCGCTGACTCGACTAGTTATTGCGCCATTCGCACCGCGTATTGAGACGCGATGAGTCCACCGGCGCATGCATGTTGCCATGATCCCAAGTGCCGCTGACGCTTCGCACCTTCCAGTCCTCGTTGAAGAGGCCATGAGCTTCCTGTGTCCGAGGGACTCAGGCTGCTACTGCGACGCCACGATCGGGCTCGGCGGGCACGCGCGCGCGATCCTCGATCGATCTGCTCCTCACAGTCGAGTTGTCGGCATCGACCGGGACTCTGAAGTGCTCGCGCTGGCCAAAGAGAATCTCGCGCCTCATGGGGACCGGGTCCGACTGGTCCACGCTCCTTTTTCGCGGATTCGGTCCGTGCTGGAACAAGCCGAGGCTCTTCCGCTCGACGGATGCATAGCGGATCTTGGCGTGTCCTCGGTCCAGCTCGACCAGCCTGACCGCGGTTTCTCGTTTCGCAGGTCCGGCCCGCTGGACATGCGCATGGATCGATCCCAACAGGAAACCGCGGCCGACCTTCTGCAGCGGGTGGATGAGGAGGAATTGGCGCGCCTCCTGCATGACCTGGGAGAGGAACGCTTCGCGCGCAGGATCGCCCGTGAGATAGCGCGTGCACGCGAAAATGGCGAACTCGACACTACCTCGGCGCTGTCGAGCTTGGTGGCCCGCTCGGTTCCCCGCCGAGAGGCGACCAAAGATCCAGCCACGCGCGTTTTTCAGGCTCTGCGAATTGCTGTCAACGACGAGCTGGGCGAGTTGGATCGCTTCCTGCAAGCGGCACCTGGCTGTCTCCGCCCGGGCGGCCGCCTGGTGGTCATTGCATTCCACTCGCTGGAAGACCGCATGGTCAAGCGCAGGTTCCGAGCGCTGGCATCAGGGGACGCGGGCGTGCCCGACGCTCCCCGCTTTCGGATTCTCACGAAGCACGTGATCACGGCGTCGGAAGACGAGATCGCGCGCAATCCACGGGCTCGTTCCGCGAAACTGCGCGCCGCCGAAAGGCTGCCTTCATGAAATCGCAACGATCACCCGGCGCCCGACTCCCAACGGCACCCGCCCTGCTTCAGCCTGATCGGCGCAGACAGCGCGCAAGTCTTGCCGTGATCGCTTTTGTGGTTCTCGGCCTCACTCTTGGCGCCCTCGGCCATGTCGCCGTGCACGCCAAACGTCTGGAAGTCGCGCTGGCACTCGGTGAGGCGGAACGCGTTCACCGCGAACTGGCCGAGCAGCGGCGTCACTTGGAGATCGAGATCGGGATGTTGAAGGATCCGAGCCGGGTGATCGCCATCGCGCGTGACCAGCTGCTTATGCAGCCAGCCGCCCCGGAGAATATCCGACGGATCGGTGCTGCATCCGCCGCGCCTGGGAAAGGAACGCGCTAGTGCCGACTCGTTGGACACGCGTGCGCATCGTCTTGTGCGGCCTGGTGTTGCTCGGGCTCGCTTCTTCAGTGGGCCGGCGCGCTGTGCAACTGCAAGTCCGCGAATCCGGCCAGCTGCGGGAATGGGCCGAGAGCAACTACCTGCGTGAGGTTGAGATCGCACCCCGTCGAGGCCGCATCCTGGACCGACGCGGGGCCGAGCTGGCTTCCACGACGGATCTGGATTCCGTATTCTGCAACCCGCGCCAGCTGGGGCCCGACGCGACTCCTCGCTTGGCCAAGGCGCTGCACCTCGACCCTCGTGAGCTCGACAAGACGATCGCGTCCAAGAAAGCGCAGTACTTTGCCTGGGTGAAACGGCGAGTGTCGCCGCAAGAGAGCGCGGCGGCCCTGGGACTGGGCCTGCAAGGGGTGGGCGTGCGCAAGGAGCCCCGGCGCGTGTATCCCAACGGCGAGCTGGCTTCCACCGTGATCGGACACGCGGGGCTGGAGGGTCACGGCCTGGAGGGCGTCGAACTGGCCTACGACGAGGCCTTGCACGGCAGCGGGATGGAAGTCACCGGCTTCCACGATCGACTCGGCCGGGATCTGCTCATGGAAGGTACGGTCGATTCGACGGCCAGCGCCGGCAAGGATCTGGTGCTGACCCTGGACAAGTACCTGACCTACTTGACCGAACAGGCGCTTGCAAAGGCTGTCAAAGAGCACAACGCCAAGGCGGCCACGTCGGTGATGATCGATCCGCGCACGGGCGACATCCTGGCCATGGCCAGCGTGCCTGGCTACAACCCCAACAGTCCCTCGGACGCAGCCGAGCGGGGCGCGCGCAACCGGGCCATCGCCGATGCCTACGAGCCCGGATCCATCATGAAGACGGTCACCTTTTCCGCGGCCTTCGACGTGGGCAAGCTGCGGCCCGAAGACCGCTTCGACTGCCAGATGGGGCAGATGCAGGTGGGCAAGTACCACATCCGCGACGATCACCCCAAGGGCGTGCTCACCGCGGCCGAGGTCTTCAAGTATTCGAGCAACATCGGCACTGTGAAGATCGCCCGCCGCATCGGCAAAGAAACCCTGGCGCGCATGATCGACCGCTTGGGATTCGGTCGGCCCACCGGCGTGGGTTTGCCCGGTGAACGACGAGGAACCGTCCGGCCGGTTTCGCGCTGGGGCGAGATCGAGCTGGCCACGCAGGCCTTTGGCCAGGGTCTGACGGTTACTCCGCTGCAGATGGCGACCGCGTACGCGGCCATCGCGTCAGGCGGCGTGTATCACCCACCCAAGCTGGCGGTTCGCTTCGTAAGCGCTGACGGCCGCAGCGAGCCGGTGCCGCTGCCGGCGGACGCACGGCCAGAAGAACGCGTGCTGTCCCAAAGCACGGCACGCACCATGCTGACCATCATGCAGGGTGTGACCGAAGATGGAACAGCCAAGCTGGCCGCGATCCCCGGCTATCCCGTGGCCGGCAAGACCGGCACCGCCCAGAAGGTCAGCAACGGTCGCTACGATCCCAGCAAGTATCTGGCCGCCTTCGTCGGAATCGTTCCGGCTGATAATCCGCGCGTGGTGATCGCGGTCATGGTCGACGAGCCGCACGGCGTGCACTACGGCGGCGTGGTCGCGGCTCCGGTGTTCAAGGAAATTGCCGAGGCTACCCTGCGCTATCTCGGCGTGCCGCCATCGACCTCGGTGGTCGCAAGCACCGCGCGGCCAACCAAGAAGAGCGACGCAAAGATCGCGACGGCTCAGCTTGCCGACGCAGACGCCAACGAGGCGGAGGGTCTCGGAGTCGAGGAACCCGTGGCCTCCGTGGGTGAGGCGCAAGAAGAGAATGAGTCGGCGATCGCATCAGGCGAGGATGAAATCGACCCTGCGCAGGAGCGGCAGCCCGCGGCCGAGCGCAAGCCCGACGCCGCGATTCCCGATTTTGTCGGCATGACTTTGGGCCAGGCCGTGCGAGCCGCGCGACGGGCGGGAATCGAGCTGGTGCCCGAGGGCAGCGGAGTCGCTGCCACGCAGATTCCAGCTCCCGGCCCAACTGTGCGTGGCGTGCCTTGTCGGGTCTCGTTCCGAAACGGAGGATGAGCCTTGCTGCGGCTTTCGCATCTCTTGCAGGGAATACCGGACGCTCGCATCGCCGCGGGCGACGGGCAGGTCCTGATCCACGAGGTGCGCGACGACTCTCGCCTGGTGCAACCAGGGGATCTCTTCGTTGCGGTGCCGGGAACCAAACTCGATGGCCGGCGTTTCATTGACGACGCAAGGGCTAGGGGAGCAGTGGCCATCCTTACTGAAGAGGGGGGCGCTTCGCCCGACGGCGCGACCGCGCTGGTCTTGGTGCCCAATGCGCGACTGGTGCTTGGCGTGATCGCTGCCAATCGGTACCAGGCGGCGCAGGCTCTCACGCTCACGGCCGTGACCGGCACCAACGGCAAAACCACGACGACCTACTTGATCGAGGCGATCCTGGCGGCAGCCGGTCGCCGCCCTGGCGTCATCGGGACCGTGGGCTACCGTTTTGCCGGCCAGACGCAGGAAGCGCCGCTCACCACGCCGGGCGCTCTGCACTTGCATTCGCTCTTCTCTCAGATGAAAGGCGCGGGCTGCTCGGACGTGGTGCTGGAGGCTTCGTCCATCGCCCTGGATCAGGGACGGCTGCATGGTTGCAGCTTCCGCGTGGCGGGCCTGTCCAACATCACCCAGGACCACCTCGACTATCACGGGACCATGGAAAGCTACCGGGCGGCGAAGGCGATTCTCTTCCGCGAGTTGTTGTCTCCGGGCAAAGGCGTGGCCGTGCTCTTTGCCGACGATCAAGATGGTCTGGCCATGCGCCGTGAGGTGCGTGGGCCCGTGCTGACCCTGACGCGACAGCCGCGCGGAGCGGACGTAGCCGTTCTCGAGCGCCGGCTGGGGGCCGATGGAACCACCTTGCAGCTCGCGACGCCCTCGGGGCCGCTGGCCATCACGTCACCGCTGGTGGGCGAATTCAACCTGTCCAACCTCCTGCTGGCCGCCGGCATGGCTCTGGCCCACGGCATCGATCGCACCGCAATCGCCGCTGGTCTTGTCCGCGTGCAGGGGGTTCCGGGCCGCTTGCAACGCGTGACCAACGCAGCGGGCGTCCTGTGCCTCGTCGACTATGCCCACACACCTGACGCCCTGGAACGGGCGCTCGATGTGTTGCGACCGCTCAGCACAGGACGCGTCCTGGTGGTCTTCGGCTGCGGCGGAGATCGCGACAAGGGAAAGCGGCCGCGCATGGGCCAGGCCGCGGCCGAGCGCGCCGATGTGGTGGTGATCACATCGGACAACCCGCGCACCGAAAATCCGAGCGCCATCCTTGACATGATTGTGGCCGGCGTCGAGAAGACGGGCATCGTGCGCCGGGCCGCCTCCGAGCTGCGCCAGGGCTTGTCGGGTTTCCACGTCGAGCCCGACCGCCGTGTGGCCATCGAGCTAGCCGTGGCTCTCGCGCGGCCAGGGGACACGCTGCTGATAGCGGGCAAGGGCCACGAGGACTACCAGATCTTGGGCATGCAGAAGATTCACTTCGACGATCGCGAGGTGGCCGCGGCTGCCTTTGCGACCCGCAGCGGCCGCGGTGCGCCCGGAGGTGTCGCGTGACAGGACCAGCGAAGCGGACCCTGGCATTTGCGTGCAAAGCCATGGGTGGAACGGCTCTCAGCACGCCAGCCGCACTCGGGACGCTCCGATTCGCCGGTGCCGCCAGCGACAGCCGCGAGGCAAAAGCCGGTCGGCTCTTTTTCGCCCTTTCCGGTGAGCGGGTCGACGGTTTCGACTTCTGCGCAGCCGCAGCCCAGGCCGGCGCGGCCGCGGTGGTGGTGGCTGCGGATCGCGGTCGGCCGACCGGCTGCAACGCGATTCCGGTTATAGCCGTGGCTGACCCGCGCAAGGCGATGGGGGATTTGGCCGCAGCCGTGCGCAAACAGTACCGGGGCCGCGTTGTGGGCGTCACCGGTTCCAACGGCAAGACCACGACCAAGGAACTGATCGCAGCCGCCCTCTCGCCCGCGGGCCAGGTGCTGCGCACCCAGGGCAACCTGAACACCGACGTGGGACTGCCGCTCACCGTGCTGGAAGCCACGGGCAAGGAGAAGTTCTGGGTGCTGGAGATGGCCATGCGCGCGCCGGGCGAGATCGCGTACCTGGCAGGTATCGCCCAGCCCCATGTTGCAGTGGTGACCAACGTGGCGGGCGCGCACCTGGGGCGACTGGGCTCGCTCGATGCGGTGGCGCGCGCCAAGGGCGAGATCTTTGGCAGCCTTGGCCCCGACGGAATTGCCGTGTTGCCCGTCGACGAGCCTCGCCTGGAACCCGAGGTCGCCGCAATACCCGAGTCACGCAAGCGCCGCTTCGGCTTTGCCGGCGCGGCGTCAGCACGTGCCTTTGTGAGGATCATGGAGTTCATCCCCGACGGCGCGGCAGGTTCGCGCATTCGTCTGTCGGTCGCGTGCGAACCGGTGGTGGTTTGCCTGCCGCTGGCGGGGGAGCACAACGCGCGCAACGCCGCGGCGGCGCTGGCCGTGTCGAACGCGCTCGGGGTTCCGCTCCTGGCGGCAGCCGCGGCCCTGGAGCACGCGACCCTGCCCCCGCACCGGTCCCATGTGTTGTCGCTGGGCGCGCGCGCAGTGTTTGACGATTGCTACAACGCCAATCCCACGTCCATGACCGCGGCCTTGCGCACGCTGGTGGGATCAGCGGGACGCTTCGGTCGCGCCTTTGCCATCCTGGGCGACATGCTGGAACTGGGCGACGCGGCCGCGGACGTACACCGGGCCCTCGGCCGAGAGGCTGTCACCATCGGCGTGGCTGGCCTGGCGGTGGTGGGCTCGCTGGGCGCGCAGATTGCCGAAGGCGCCATTGCGGCAGGACTGCCCGCCACCCGCGCCATGGTTTTCGACGATCCAGAAGCCGCTGCGCAGGCGGTGTCGACTTGGTCAGCGCCGGGGGACTGGATCTTGGTGAAAGCTTCGCGTGGCGTGCGTCTCGAACGCGCGGTAGAGGCCTTGCGAAAGAAGTTGTAGTTCATGCTGTTCCATCTCTTTGCACAACTGCGCGGCAACGTCGGGTTCTTCAACGTATTCCGCTACGTCTCGACGCGGACCATGTTGGCGACCATGACCTCGCTGCTCATCACCTTCGCGCTCGCGCCCTGGTTCATTCGCAGGGCCCGCGCACGACAACTGGGCGAGGTCATCCGTGACGACGGTCCCACCACCCACGCGGTCAAGCAAGGCACCCCGACCATGGGCGGTGCCCTCATCATTATGGCGCTGGTCACGGGAACCGTGTTGTGGTGCGATCTCACCAGCCCGCTGGTATGGCCGGCCCTGTTCGTGACCGTGGGCTACGGCGCGCTGGGCTTCGTCGACGACTACCTGAAGATCACCAGGCGAAACAAGCGCGGCGTGCCGGGCAAGCTCAAGCTGCTGGTCCAATTCTTGGTGGGGGCCGTGGCGGTGGCTTGGTTGTTCTATGGCGATGCCCTGGACCCGTCGGTGCGACTGCGTCTGGCGGTTCCGCTGCTCAACTTCGAGCGCCATTCCCCGATTATTCCCGGGCTGGCCTATGCCTTGTTCGGTCTCGTCGTGGTGGTGATGGGCACCTCCAACGCGGTCAATCTGACCGACGGGCTCGACGGACTGGCCATCGGCCCGGTGATCGCATGCGCTTTCACCTTCATGTTGTTGAGCTACGCCGCCGGCCAGACCCTGGCGGGCTTCAACATTGCCCATTACCTGGGCATGGCGCATGTGCGTGGCGCGGGCGAGCTGACCATCTTCTGCGGGGCCATCGTGGGCGCCAGCATTGGATTTCTTTGGTACAACACGCACCCGGCGCAGGTCTTCATGGGCGACGTGGGCGCGCTCGCCTTGGGCGGGGCCATCGGCTTCGTGGCGCTGGCGACCAAGACCGAGCTATCGCTCCCCATCATCGCCGGTGTCTTTGTAGTCGAATTGTTCTCCGACGTCATTCAGGTTGGCTACTTCAAGGCCACCGGTAAGCGCGTCTTCCTGATGGCCCCCATCCACCACCATTTCGAAAAGATGGGCTGGCCCGAGTCGCGCATCGTGGTTCGCTTCTGGATCGTTTCCTTCTCCTGCGCCGTTTTGGGTCTGCTGCTCACCTTGAAGGTTCGTTGATGCAGCTCCATCAGCCCACCCTACTTGGCAAGAAAGTTCTCGTCGTCGGACTGGGACGCTCGGGAGTGGCCGCGGCCCGGCTGTGTGCAGCCCGCGGCGCCCAGGTCACGGTCACTGACAAGCAACCGGCCGATGTGCTGACCGCGGCGCTGGCGCAACTGCCGCCCACAATCAAACAGGAGCTGGGCGGACATCAGAGCGAGACTTTCCTGGCGGCTGACCTCATCGTGTTGTCACCGGGCGTGCCGGCATTGCCCGAGGTGGAGGCCGCACGCCAACGAGGCGCGACCATCACCGGCGAGCTGGAACTGGCATCATGGTTCGTGGACGCGCCCATCGTCGCCATCACGGGAACCAACGGTAAGTCGACCACCACCACCTTGTGCGGGGCGATTCTTGCGGCCAATGGCCGGCCCACCTTCGTGGGCGGCAATCTGGGTGTGCCCTTCGCCGAGGCGGTGGGCACGCCTGCAGCCCAGCAGGGCGGCGTGTGTGTGCTTGAGGTATCGAGTTTCCAGCTTGAAACCGTCGTGTCGTTCCGACCGCAGGTGGCGGTCCTGCTCAACATTACGCCTGACCACCTGGATCGCCATCCCACCATGGATGCCTACGCGGCAGCCAAGGGCCGCCTTTTCGCCGCGCAAACCCCGGCGGATTTCGCCGTCCTCAACATCGACGATCCATTGGTTGAAGCCGCGGCCAAGAAGATTCGCAGCCAGTGCGTGCTGATCTCGACCCGGCGTGCGCTGGCCGTGGGCGGCTGGATGGAAGGCGATGCCCTGCTCGTGCGCCTTCCGGGGGGACCGATGGAATACTACCCCGCTCACCTGCCAGGATTGATCGGCCGACACAACCTGGAAAACGCCCTGGCAGCGCTGGTGGCGGGACGTCTGGCCGGCGCCCTGCCCGCCGAGGCCCGACATGCCCTGGTGACCTTCCGGCCGCTGGCGCACCGGATGGAACTGGTGGGCGAGCTGGATGGCGTTTTTTTCTACGACGATTCCAAAGGCACCAACGTGGGCGCGGTGGTGGCGGCCCTCGATCGCTTCCCGCACCCTGTGGTTTTGATTGCCGGCGGCCGCGATAAGGGCGGCTCGTATGAGCCCCTGGCCCAGATCATGAAACAGGCTGGTCGGGCCGCGGTGCTGATCGGCGAAGCAGCGCCCAAGTTGCGCGACGCCCTGGCGCCAGTCGTGCCAGTCGAGATTGCGGCGAGCATGGAAGCGGCCGTCGCGCAAGCGGCGACCATGGCCCGCAGTGGAGACGCGGTGCTGCTGTCTCCTGCCTGCGCCAGCTTTGACATGTTTCGCAACTACCAACATCGCGCCGAAGTATTTCGGGCCGCAGTCAAGAACCTCATCGCCCAGAAACACGGGGGCCGCAGGGGCTTGCAGGAGGATTCACGATGAGCCTGCGTGAACGCGTGTCCCGATGGGCCAGCCCCAAGCGGATGGGCGGCAGTGGGCCTCC
>Ga0265330_10000153_pt1 | contig 55577 bp, 44 predicted proteins | sample 41919metaG_FD_202083 | JGI IMG/M metagenome (GOLD analysis project Ga0265330, IMG submission 202083) | Rhizosphere microbial communities from Carex aquatilis grown in University of Washington, Seatle, WA, United States - 4-19-19 metaG | ecosystem: Host-associated > Plants > Roots > Rhizosphere...
CACCCGGCTGGCGACTCATAGTGCCATCGCGCATTTTTATCTCGGATTGGCAGTGTTCTCGTTCTTCGCTTGCATCGTCCGGCGAGCGCGCACCATGCTGCCCTTGGCGGCGGCGCTATTCTCCTCGATTTGCCAGGCCCGTTTATAGTTCGCTGCTGCGGCCGCGTAATTGCCCTTGTGCATCTGTTGATTGGCCAAATCGAAATAACGCTGCGCGGAACGTGCCATCGCCCCACGGGACCCAGGCGCCGAGGTCATTCGGCGAGTCGATGTGGACGCCGGAGCCCTCGAGAACGCCGCAGCATGCGACCCTTCGCTTGACCTCGTCGCAACACGTGCAGTCGCTCCACGAGATGCACGATCCGGTGTCGTCGTCCGGTGTGTCGAAGTGATCGGCGATGCTGCCTTCCCCGGTGGCGGCTTGACCCCAGCGTCCGGGGCATCGCCGGCCTGAGGAGTCGCTTCAGGCACGGTGCCAGGATCCTCGGCGACGGGAGTTGGTTCGGGCATAGAAGGAGGATCGGGCTGGTTGAGCTGCGGGGGCGAATTGTGCGCCTGGGAGCCAGGCACCGCCCCGGTTCGATGAAATGCAAGGATGAGACACGCGCACAGCGACAGCGCGCCGATCGCGGCTGCAAACCTGTACATTACAATTCTCGACACCTGAGGTGGAGACGCTGCCGGTTTGGACGCGGCAAGTTTCGACGATGGAAGTTTCAACTTGGAGAATATCGGCCAAGGGAATCTCGGCGCAAAAGAACGGTCCAGAGCATTGCTGGGCACAAATTCCGCGCGATCGATTACCGTGCCTTCTTCTTCTGCCTCTTCCTCTTCCATGGCCGGCTGCACATCGGTCATCATGGCTGGCGCAGTTGCGATCGAAATGACCGGCGACGCGTCATATTGCCCGGCCGTTTGCTCAGGCAGGTTCGCTTTCACCGCCGGCGAAGCGTCGATTATCATGGCCGGCGTGGCCTCGATCTTGATCGCCGGAGGCACGAAGTTCTCAACTACGCCGATCTCCAGCGATGGCTCGTATTCACTCGAAACCACCGGCGCGTGCTGGCGAAAGAGATTGTTGATGAGCGCAATTTGGCGCGGGTTCAACAGGGGAAGCGACAGCTGTCGAAAGTTGCGGAAGGTCCAAAGCAGATAGACGCGTTGCCAAAAGGAGGGTTCAACGACAACTAGTCCTTGCTGCGTTTTGAGCAGCAAGAAGCCAGATTCAAGCTTGTTCAGAAGCACAAATCTCCCCCATGACACAGAATGCAGCTTGCGTGGCACAGGGATCCAATTGCATCGATGGCAGACCCACTGATCACGATGGCCGAACAGCCTTCGCAAGCGAATTGCGAAGAGTTTTCACGGCTGTGTCCTACCGCATCCTACCGCCGGATCGCAAGAAAACGGCCAAGGGGGGAATTGGCGTCGCTTTCCAACGCCCGAATCGGATTCCCAGACTTAGACCCCGTATCCAGAGCAAAGTTGCGCTGCAGGTTTGTATGTCGGGTTTCGCTGTTGCTGGCATGTAGCCCGGCGGCAACTGATCGAGGGCTGGGACCTTGGCCAGCCGCCGAACAGGATTTAATGCCGGACCGCGATTGCGCCTGCCGGAAGCAGAAGGGTACAATCGCCACTCCAGCCGTTGAATCGGGCGTCCCTACCCTGGCCGATCTGTTTCTGCATCGAGGAGAGCTTCATGAATAGAACCATCCGCTTGTCGGGCGTGAGTCTTGTGCTCACATCCGCGTTTCTTTGCGTTGCCTGCCACTCGGGAACGTCGTCGCCATCACCGAGCTCTTCAGCGGGACCGATCAACATGCTGTGCTATTCAAGCCCCACTGCTCAGGTGGTGCGACTGAGCGCCGTCTTTCCGATCAAAACTCACGATGCAACCACGATGGTGGAGGAGCCCTGGTCCGCCGACTTCAGGCGCTATTTGGGGCAGTCGGGCAATGAGGGCGGCATCAGCGTTACGTGCGAGCAAGTGACCTCAACCGACGCCGAAAAAGAGAAGGCTGCGGAATTGCGCAAGCAGGGGCACACAGTGGTCGAGACGGGCTGGACCTATGCCAACTAGATGCCGGCCGCGACTGGCGCGTCTTGGGATTTGATATGGAATAGGCTGCAGCAATCAACCGGCTGCCGGAACCGCAACGGTACCCACCGGACCGACGTGCTTGCAGGGAATGTTCGGCAAGGCGTTGGGAAAAAGCGGATCGGCGGCTGCGCGCGCAGGTGGGCTTTGTGTCGCTGCAGAGACTTGAAGTGCCGCTTCGCGCGGCAGCGAGCGCATGACGATAAAGAAATCGCCGACGGTCAGGCGGGCGTTACCCTCGAAGTCAAGAAAGCCGATCTTATTTTCTTTGCAGAGGGCCTGCGACTCCGGTGAAAGATAAGGCGCGATGACAATCGGGATGGCATCGGCCGCAAGAAGAGCGGCGCTTGTTTGCAGTTCCCGGAACGCCGCGCCAAGCCGGCTGGGTTCACCTCTGGAATTCAATGCGCAAGCCAGCGTGTGGCGATGACCGTGGATTTCGATTCGCGCCAGGATTGCGGAGCCGCCGCCACGGTGCCTTTCACATTTGAGTTCAATCAGCTTGATGGCGGAGAAGCGCCCAGGCAACGCCCTGAGCGCGTCGGCAGCACGCGTTTCGAATTCAGTCAGTACTGTGCCCGTCTTCATCGGTCTCTCCCATCTCGTACAGCAGCGGAGCCGCGGGTTCCTGTTTAGCGGGGCCGAGAATGAACGAATTGTCGCCCGACGGAATCATGGCCAGCGGAACCGGCGCTTGCCCATTGCCGCCGTGCTGCTTCGATTCCAGCCAGAGGCACAAGCGGGGATCGTGGATCTCCGGTTTGTCGCGCCAAAAGCCCGGAGACAGCCCGCACTCGATGAGCAGGTGGTCGAGCCGGAGCTCAATCTGTGTTACGCGCTTGGAAAAGTAGCGCCGCACATTGCCGGCGCCGACATAGAGCCCCGTGACGCGACGTCCATTGCATTGTGAAGTGACAACCATCGAACTCCTCCGCAGGGTCTAATGTCCGTTGAGCCCGCTTTTGAAGGGAAACCCGCACGGCGGGCTTCCGAAAGAATCCCATGCTGCGTGAACTGGCCAAGACCTATGATTGCGGGAAACCGCGTTGAACGATGCAGGCCCAGCGGATGCAAAAAGATACACGGCTGCGACCCTGCGATAACTTTGATCGGCGAACAAACCCGAGGAGTACTTGTTACCTAGGCGCGGCGACCAGCGCGATGGTTGACGGCGGGAGAAATCGCCGATCGGGAAGGTGTCAGAAGGAAGGCCAGGATGAAATCCCACGTGCGCTGAACGGTCATCCCGACCGCCTGCGTCTCTTCCCTCACTCTCTGTGGAAATCTTGTACCTGTTTCGATTTCCTGTCAAGGCGATTCGATGAAGGTTGAGAGAAGATGGCGCAGATCGTTGTGGAAAAGTTCGGCAAATCGATTTGCCGACAGAACCGCAGATTTCGTTGGTGTCTCGAAGATTAGCGCGCGCGCGAAGAAGGCTCGTCGGAGAAGATCTGTCCGTCGCGGATGTGGACGACGCGGTGCGCATACTGAGCGATGTCGGCCTCGTGCGTGACGAGGACGATGGTGTTGCCTTTGGCGTGGAGTTGATCGAACAGTGACATAATTTCGATGCCCGTCTTTGAATCCAGGTTGCCAGTCGGCTCGTCGGCAAGGATGATCGAGGGGTTGTTGACCAGGGCGCGGGCGACGGCGACGCGCTGGCGCTGACCACCGGAAAGCTCGTTAGGTTTGTGCATCATGCGCGATTCCAGGCCCACGTCGGTAAGGGTCTGCTTGGCGCGTGCGATGCGTTCGGCGGCGGGAGTGCCGTTGTAAATAAGGGGCAGCTCGACGTTGTGGAGCGAAGAGGCGCGGGCGAGGAGATTGAACGTCTGGAAGACGAATCCGATCTCCTTGTTGCGGATCCGCGCGAGCTGGTCGTCATCGAGATCGCTGACCAGTTGGCCGTTGAGCCAGTATTGGCCCTTGGAGGGGGTATCGAGGCATCCGATCAGATTCATGAGCGTGGACTTGCCCGAACCGGATGGTCCCATGATGGCCACATATTCGTTGCGCCGAATGCGGAGCGAAACACCGCGCAAGGCCTGGACTTGCTGCTCTGAACCCATGTCGTAAGTGCGCCAAAGATCCTCGACGACAATGACGTCGTTCGCATTCACGACCTTTGTTTCCGGTAGTTCTTCAATGCCGATGCCGTTCAAAGCCATCTGAACCTCATGCTCTTTGGAAATGCAATTGCCGATTGCCGGCGCTTCAATTTGAACTCGAGCTGTTTGAATTGTCGCTAGTCGTCAACGGCGCGGACTTGTCGCGCTTGAGCAACGCGCCTCCCTTGAGGTCGCGCAGAGTTTTGTATGGGCCGGTGACGATCTCCTGGCCGTTGTTCAGGCCAGAGAGAACTTCAATGTCGGTGGCTCCTGTGATGCCCGTGGTAACGGGAACAAACTTGGCGCGCAGCCGGCCGTGATCATCCTTCTGCACGACGAAGACTCCCTGCACAGGGTTGGACTTTGGCGTGTTGGAGGCCGCCTGCACGGAACCGGGCTTGGCATTGTCGGTGGCCGGATCGTGCATGGTGAGTGCCTGGATGGGCAGTGCGAGCACGTCGGGCTTATGCGCGGTGGTGATTTTAGCGGTGCAGGAAAGACCGGGACGCAGATCGTCGGACGGATTATCGAGCGTAACGACAACCTTGAAGTCCTTGGCTTCTTCAGTTCCCGTGGTCGACTGCGAAGTAGACACGCCTGTCGAACGTAACAGCGCCTGGTCGCCGACCTCGGTGACGTGGCCCTTGAACGTCTTGTTGGGCAAGGCATCGACCGTGACTTCAGCCGGCTGGCCGAGATGAACATTCACGATGTCGGTCTCATCCACCTTGACCTCGGCGGTGACGACGCTCATGTCGGCGATGGTCATAAGCGTGGAGCCTTCGGTGTTCTGGATACCTGTGACAACCATCTCTCCTTCGCGCGGGGGCTCGTTGGTGACGATGCCGTCAAAGGGCGCGACAGCGATGGTGCGGTTGTAGAGATCCTGATTCACCTTTAGATCGGCTTCCTGGGTGCGCATGCGTCCGCGCGCCGAATCGGTATTGGCCCTGGCCTGGTTGAGCTGCGCATTGGCCTGCGCAATGTTGGCGACATCAAGATCGTAGGCGGCCTTGGCGGCGTCGTACTGCTGCTTGGAGTCGATTCCGTCTTTGTAGAGGGCCTGGGCGCGATTCCAGTCCAGCTGTTTCTGTTCGAGGTCGGCTTGCGCGTGCTCGACATTCGCCTGAGCCGTTTTTTCCGCGGCGATGTAAGCTGCAATGTCGGTTTTCGCAGAAGCGATTGCGGCCTCCTGGCCGTTGACGTTAGCTTCCTGCTGCACATTCTCGATGGTGGCGACCATCTCTCCCTTGTGGACTCTGTCGCCTTCCGCCACGTAGAGGTGCGTGATGCGGCCCATTGCATTGGCGCCGACATTGACGTAGTTCTTGGGTTTGATCTGTCCGGTTCCACTGATGACGGTGGACAGATCCTCCCGCGTGAGGGTAGCGGTGTAAACCTTGGTATAGCCGGACTGCTGCCTGATCACCATGAAAGCGACAAGTCCGCCAGCGACGAGCACAGCAAGGACAATAAGAAGGATCTTCTTCATGAGCGTATGAAATCCCTGTTTTTTTTCTACATACAAGTGTACGCGAGGGAGCGGCCGAAGGTTCCCGGCGGGTGTATCAACCTACACCGCGAGCTTGCCCTCGGCATTCGCCTGCAAATTCCGGCAACCAAATGCAAGCGCCGATGAACGCCCGCAGGCAAAGGCCTTCGGCGGAGTGCGTTCGGCGGGGGGAGAGAATCACGGCTGCCGGTTTGACGGGGACGGGGGCTTTCAGGCGAGCCAGGCAGGGCCAGAAGGGGCCTAATTTTTGACTGAGTTTGCCCTTAAACGTTGACATTGACACCCCTTGAGCGTCCAACCTGCGAACGACCCTGCCCGGAACCTTGCCCGACGGCAAAAGTAGCCGTAAAATGAAGAGATTGCAGGAGTCTTGAAGGCAATGATGTTCCAAAGCCGCCATCTTCTTATCACAGTAGTTAGTTTGGGCCTTATCGGGGTTCCCGTGACCGCGCTCCGAGCGCAACAGAGCAACACGCCCCCTGCCGCCGATCCGCAGGCGACCGCGCCGGCAGGTGCTCCGGGCCAGTCAGCAGATCCGCTCCATCGGCAACTCTCCGACAAGGAGCGCTACAAGGCCCAGCGTGAACTGCGGCAGGAACTGAAAGGTCCTTATAAAACATGGTTGAACGAGGAAGTGCCCTACATTATTAGCGACGATGAACGCCGGTCGTTTATGAGCCTGGCGAACGACGAGGAACGCGAAGCGTTTATTGAGAACTTCTGGCAGCGGCGCAACCCTAATCCCGATTCCCCCGAGAACGAATTCCGAGAAGAGCACTATAGGCGCATCCAGTACGCCAACGATCACTTTGCGGCGGGCAAGCCGGGATGGAAGGCTGACCGCGGTCGCATCTACATCATGTGGGGTCCGCCCGACTCAATCGACGCGCATCCTTCGGGCGGGATGTATGAGCGCCCCATGGATGAGGGCGGCGGTGAGACATCGACGTATCCGTTCGAAACGTGGCACTACCGTTACCTCGAGGGCATCGGCGAAAACATCGACATTGAGTTCGTCGATACCTGCCAGTGCGGAGACTACCACTACACCATCGACCGCAGTGAGAAAGACGCGTTGAAGTACGTGCCCGGCGCGGGCCTCACGCAGTATGAGGAGATGAGCAAGAAGGGCAAGCAGGACCGGTTCGGGGGCAATGGCATGGAACAGCTCGGCAACGGCCCGATGGGTACAAACGATCAGGCCAAGGAATTCGACCGGATTGAGATGGCCTCCAAGCTATTTGCGCCGCCGCCCATCAAATTCGGCGATCTTGACGCAGCGCTCGACGCCTTTAGCTCGACGCACAAATTGTTGAGCGGGCCGCCTTTCCCGTTCGATGTGCGCACCGACTTCGTGAAGATCACCGACAGCATGGATATGGTTCCGATCACCATCCAACTGCGGAATCGCGATATCACGTTCGTGACCAAAGATGGAGTCTCAAAGGGTGTGGTGAACATTCTGGGCCGAGTCACCACGATCATGCACAAGACGGTGCAGACCTTCGAGGACACTGTCGAGGTGGAAGAGCCGTCTGAGTTGCTCCAGAAGAGCCTTGATCGCAAGTCGCTTTATTGGAAGGCGCTCCCCATGCAACCGGGGCACTACCGTCTGGACATCGCCATCAAGGATGTCAACAATCCGGATCACATTGGAATCTTCGGAAGGGCGCTCGACGTTCCGACCTATGAGGACGACAAGATCGGAGCCTCCTCGCTGATTCTGGCAGACGAGATGAACACGGTTTCGTCGCGGCAAATAGGCAGCGGCAACTTCATCATCAGCAACACGTTTATCCGGCCCCGCGTGGCAACGGGCCTGATTACGCCGGTCAGCTTCAAGCGTAGTCAGGATCTCAATTTCTGGATGCAGTTTTATAACCTCGGGATCGACGAGGCAACCAAGAGTAACTCTGCGACGGTTACCTACCAGATCACGGACGCCGCCGGAACGGTAATGCTGCAGAAGGAACTGAATTCAAAAGATTTAGGGGCTCACAGCGATCAGTTGACGGTGGAGAAATCTCTCTCCGTCGCTGGCCTGGAACCCGGCAAGTACAAAGTGACCGTGACGATCGACGATGCAATCTCAAAACAAGAGATTGCGCAATCGGCTCCTTTTATCGTCGAATAGGTATCGAACCGTACACATGCCAGCTGAACTTGAGAATTCAGGAGCTTGTATGGTTTGTCATTTGAGGAAAACTGCCAGGGACGCGGTGGGATCTCAGATCTGCTGATGAAGCGAAGCACCCATCTCGCCGGTTTAGCCGCGCTGCTCGTCTTTGGTGCCGCGCCAGTCTTTGGCGCGGCGTCGGCGTCGGTCTCCGGCCTCATTCGCGATTCGGCCGGCGTGCCTCAAATTGGCGCCGAGGTCCAGCTTCTCCGTCCCGATTTGAGCGTGGTGACCAGCGTCTACACCGACAGCGCGGGCCGCTTTGTCATCTCATCCCTCGTGCCCGGTAGTTATGCACTCAAGGCAATGGGCCCCTACTTTCTACCGGCCCTGCGGGAAGGCGTCAGAGTTCGGGGCGCTGTCGTCGTCAATCTCACATTGAACACACTCTATGAAGTCATCCAATGGCTACCGGCGCAACCGCGCGTGGGCCAAACATCAAAGGACGACTGGGCATGGACTCTGCGCTCCGCGGCGAATCGGCCGCTGCTGCGATGGCTTCAGGATGGACCGTTGGTCGTGGTCTCTGACGGCTCGGGCGCCAGGCCGAAACTGAAGGCACGCCTGATGGCAACTGGCCAGGCCGGAACTTTTGGTGAGAGCGGCGAGCGCTTCTCGACCACCGTTGAAGACACGCCGGCTGACAGCCGTGAGTTGCTGGCACGCGTTGATTTTGCTCCGGGCACCGATGGCAGCATGGAATCGATGCTGGGCTTCCGGCAGGATCTGGGTATGGCCGGCTCGGTGCAATCGGTTGCCGCTGTGGCCATGTCGCCGGAGATTGAAGGAGCGGGAGATCGAGGTCTGGATGAGGCTGCGGTACGCAGCTTCGAGATCCTGCAATTCGGGCCGGACATTGATGCCGAGGTCGGTTCGACGGCGGTGATTGGGCGACTTGGAGGAGAGAATCCAAGCACCGCAACCGCGATGCTTCCGTTTGTGAGCGCGGAGTGGCGGCACGGCTCCCATGCGATTCGCTACCGGCTGGCCACCATGACGCAGGATCAAGTTCTCGGCGACGATGATTCCGAATCCTCGACGTGGCTGCCGGCCATGGCAATACGCGGCAGCGCTCTGGCCATCGAGCACGGTATGCACCAGGAGATCGGCTGGGAACGGCGGACCGATTCTTCGGGACTGGCCTTTCTGGTTTACTCCGATCATGTTGACAATCCCGTACTTCAGGCGCTGGGCCACTTTGCCCAGGGCGGTTCCGCTGTGGATGCCGCCGCGCTCTTCGATCCGTCGAGTCATCTGCTTCGTAAGGCCGGGCCGGGCTTTTCCTCCTCGGGAGTGCAAGCCAGCGCGGAGCGAAGACTGGTTGGGAGCAATCGTATACGCGTGAGCTATGCAAGCGGCGCCGCGATGGTGATGCCCATTTTGCCTCAGGCGACTCCACTGGCTGAGGTGCTCGCCTCGGCCCATCCACGGCGAGCACAGACGTATACGCTCGCGCTTTCAGGAACGCTGGATGGCACTCGCACGCGCTGGAGCGCGAGTTATCGCTGGCAGCCGGATGGCACTGTGACTGAAATTGCGCCCTTTGCCGAGAATGCTTCAGCACCGTACCTGAACATTCACATCAGCCAGCCTATTCACATCACTCGCGATGGTTCAGGCGGCTTGGAAGCCATGCTCGACGTAAGGAACCTGCTCGCTGAAGGCTATCGGCCGTATATTCTGAGCGACGGATCGCTGCTTCTTTTTGCGGACGATCAGCGCAGCCTCCGCGCCGGGCTCGCGTTCACCTTCTAGGTTCTGCCCCCTACCCCCCGTCAAGTTGATTGACCACGCGCCAGGATCCTCAGGCCTCGTGTCTTCAAGATTGATTTCGGAGGCGGTGCAGCCTCTTTCGGCAGGAGTACATTTGGGTCTGGACCCAACAAAGCCTTGAAAGTGAAGGAGAGCCGCGTTGAATCAAGTTCGCTTGAGCCGCCGTGCCGCTTTGAAGTCAGGTCTTGCCGCGACGGCGTTGGCGTCGCTTCCCGGTTTCGCCAACGGGGAAGAACGAGCGCCGGCGCGCAAGGGCAGGATTCGCCAGTCGGTTTGCCGGTGGTGCTATAAGGACACTCCGCTAGACCAGCTGTGCGCTTACGCCGCGCAGATTGGATTGAAGGGCATCGACCTGCTGCAACCGGAAGAATACGAAGTGCCTCGCCGCTACGGATTAATCTGCACCATGGCCTACGCCGGCGGCGGCACGATTCCGGATGCGCTCAACCGCCTGGAGAATCACGCCGCGATTGAAGCGGGCCTTCGCACCAACATTCCGTTGGCGGCCAAAGCCGGCATTCCGAATGTCATCACTTTCTCAGGAAACAGGCGCGGAATGGGCGACGACGAAGGTGCGCGAAACACGATTGCCGGGCTCAACCGCGTGAAGAAGATCGCGGAAGACAACGGGGTTGTTATCTGCCTCGAACTGCTCAACAGCAAGGTAAATCATCCCGACTACATGTGCGACCACACCGCTTGGGGCGTGCGTGTAGCCCAGGAAGTGAATTCGCCCAACGTGAAGCTGCTCTACGACATCTATCACATGCAAATCATGGAAGGCGACCTGATTGCGACCATCAGAGCTAATCTCGCGTGGATCGCGCACTTCCACACTGGCGGCGTGCCCGGACGCCACGATCTCGACGATACCCAGGAGGTGCAATGGGACGGGGTGATGCGTGCCATTGCCGATGCGGGGTTCAAAGGATACGTGGCGCACGAGTTCCTCCCGTTGCGCGATCCGTTCGCAAGTTTGCGCGCGGCTGTTGAACTTTGCGATGTGTAGGCTTCTCACCGGCTTCTCTTCGGGGAGCAACGAAACTACAATGGGTCCTTATGAGAAGTCGCCGGTCGATTCTTGCCGTGCTGTTTTGTGCCGCGTGCTCCCTGAATTGTGCAGTTCATGCGCAGGCTCCCGCTGATTCGCAAACGAAGGCCGTTTCGCAAAACGATCCTCTGCTGGGTGGGTTCCTCGATCCGCCGAATGGAGCCCGCCCCCGCGTGTGGTGGCACTGGATGAACGGCAACATCTCAAACCAGGGAATTGAGCTCGACCTGGAGTGGATGCATCGCATTGGCCTTGGCGGCGTGACCATCTTTGAAGGCTCCATCAACACTCCGCAGGTGGTCCCGCATCGACTGATCTACATGACACCCGAGTGGAAGGATGCATTCAAGACTGCGGTGACGACAGCGCGTGGATTCGGCATGGAAGTGGCCATCGCCAGTTCGCCGGGTTGGAGCGAAACCGGCGGACCCTGGGTGCCCGCTCCGCAAGGTATGAAGAAGATGGTGTGGAGCGCGACCCGCGTGGAAGGCGGAAAACCATTTGTGGGCCGACTCGCTCATCCGCCCGAAGTAGATGGAACCTTTCAGAACTTCGAAGTGTCAGGGCGACGCGCCGCGGACGGGACCATCGTGACTCCTCCGAAGTTTTATGCCGACTCATCTATCATCGCGTACAGGATTCCCGACGGTGACGAGGCGCAGGCGGAACTGAATCCTCGCATCACATCGAGCGGCGGAACAGTGAACGTGGCCGCGCTGTCTGACGGCGACGTGAATACCGTGGCGCTCGATTTGCCCATGGACGCAGCGCCGAGTGCGGCGTGGGTGCAGTTCGATTACGGGCATCCACAAACGATTCAGGCAGTCACGCTGGCCAGCCTGAACGATGCGATCGGCGTTTTTGATCACGAAGGCAATGCGGTTCTTCCGCGGGTAGAGGCAAGCGATGACGGCGTGACCTTCAGAAGGGTGGCCGAAATTCCCTTCAGCACTCTGATACAGCGGACGGTGTCGTTTGATGCGGTGACGGCACGATATTTCCGCATTGTCTACCTCGCGCAGCCGGACGGCCCGCTCCAGCGCGACCACAAGGTCACGGAGCTGGTGCTGGCGAGCGGCGCGCGCATGAACGAATGGGAGCAGCGCGCAGGCTATGCCAACGCGCGGGACTTCTATGCCATTCACGATCCTGATGTCGCGCCGAAGTTCATCGTGCGGCAAGACGATGTGATCGATTTGACCGGGAAAATGCAGCCGGATGGAGCGCTCAACTGGACTCCGCCGGGAGGGAATTGGATGGTTCTTCGCATCGGCTACTCGCTTACAGGCCATGTGAACGGCCCTGCTCCTGCGGAGGCGACGGGGTTGGAAGTCGACAAGCTGAATCGCGACTATGTCAAGAACTATGTGGACGGCTATCTCAAGATGTACTCGGGTATGGTGCCGATGGGTGCCGCGGGAGTTTCGTTCCTGCTCACGGATAGCATCGAGGCCGGCCCGCAAAACTGGACGGATAACATCCTGGACGAATTCAAACAGCGGCGTGGTTACGATCCACGCCCATGGTTGCCGGCACTTACAGGCGCGGTTATCAAGAGCACCGCAGATACCGACCGCTTTCTTTGGGATTTCCGGCGCACGCTCGGCCAGTTACTTGCCGAGAATCATTACGGCGAGATCGCCGATGACTTACACAGCCATGGAATGAGTTACTACAGCGAAGCGCTTGAATATCATCGGCCCTCTCTGGGTGACGATATGGAAATGCGCAGCAAAGCGGATGTTCCGATGGGGGCACTGTGGACCTGGGCGGACAGCCCGAATCCCGACGTGGATTACCTGTCGGACCTGCGTGGAGCCGCGTCTGTGGCGCACATCTATGGACAGAACCTGGTCGGCGCCGAATCGATGACCTCGCGGGGGCCGGCGTGGTCGTTCTCGCCGAATAGTTTGAAGAAAGTAGCGGACCTGGAGTTCGCGCTGGGAGTGAACCGCTTCGAGATTCATGAGTCAACGCATCAACCAGTGCCCGACCTGGCTCCTGGACTAACACTTGGGCCATACGGGCTCTGGTTCAATCGCAATGACACCTGGGCCGAAGAGGCCAAGCCGTGGGTCGACTATCTGGCGCGCTGCTCCTACATGCTGCAACAGGGGCATTACTCCGCGGACGTCGCTTATTTCTATGGCGAAGAAGGTCCGCTGACGGCAGTGTTTGGATGGGAGGGGATCAAGAATGCTCCGGAGGGTTACGGATTCGACTTTGTGAACAGCGACGTGATTCTGCATGAGCTGGCGGTGAAGGATGGGCGGCTAGTGGCTCCGGGGGGGACGAGTTACCGGATTCTCTTTTTGGGCGGGCGCAGCCAGCGCATGACGTTGCCGGTGTTGCGTCGCATTCACGACCTGGTGGTTCAGGGCGCCGTGTTGGTTGGCGAGCGTCCGATGGATTCGCCGAGTCTCGCCGACGATGAAAAGGAATTTAAGCGTGTAGCGGATCAGCTATGGGGAAGACGACCCGCGGCGGGCCAGTCAATGCAGCCGGTTGGCAAGGGTCAAGTGTATTCGGGCGTGAGCGCAAACGAAGTACTTGAGAAGCTTGGCGTGGTGAAGGATTTTGAATTTGTAGGCTCCGACCTCAGCTCGGCGGTGGTACCAGGGGAGCCGGGTAAAGTGCATGTAATAATCAGAAGCAAATTAGAAATCACATCTCCAAATCCTGACGCGACTTTGATGTTCCTGCACCGCAAGCTCGAAGACGGCGACGTTTACTTCGTCGACAACCGCGAGGACCGCGCCGAGAACGTCGACGCAACTTTTCGCGTGGAAGGGAAAGTGCCGGAGTTGTGGGATCCGGTGACCGGCGAAACGCAGCCGGTTTCGTATCGCATTGCCGATGGCCGCACGACCGTTCCGCTGCATCTTGATCCATACGGGACAACCTTTGTTGTTTTTCGTTCACCGGCAGCGAAGAACACTTTGGAGCTGCCCAGACCGAAGGAGACTGTGATTGACGGCCTGGACCTGGCGCTCAACCGCGATTGGAGCGTCAACTTCCAGCCGGGCAAAGGCATCTCGGAACCAATCACGTTCCACCAGCTCGTTTCCTGGACGGAGCTTCCGGTTCCGCAATCGGACGAATCCCTGAAGTACTACTCGGGCACGGCCACATACTCGAAGATAATCGACGTTCCAGCAGACGAAATAGCGCAAGGAGCGCGTCTCTGGTTAGATCTTGGAGGCGTGCGAGAACTCGCTGATGTGAAAGTGAACGACGTAGACCTTGGCGTTCTTTGGAAGACGCCATTTAAGGTTGACGTAACCGGCGCGATAAGAGCGGGTAAAAACCAGGTTGAGATTAAGGTGACCAACCTCTGGGTTAACCGCATGATCGGCGATCAGCAGCCTTGGGCGATGAAGAAGTATGGATTTGCCGATTTCATGCCTTACAAGGCCGATTCGCCGTTGTTGCCCTCAGGACTGCTGGGGCCCGTCCATTTGATTGCGGCGACGGTCCCTTAGCAACGCGGCCCGAGAGGCAACAGTTACACCGGTGCCGGCGCAGTGCCTGTCTTTAATGGATCGTCCTACTGAACGGTCAGGTTGATCGGCGCGGTGACGCTTGTCGATCCCGAAGTTGCCGTCACCGTGATGGTGTAAGTGCCGCTCGTGGTTCCGGAGTTGCCGCCGCCGCCACCACCGATCGTCTTGCTGCCGCTTCCGCAAGCCAGTAGCCCGCCTCCAATTGCAATGAACAGGGCGACGATGGTCAGCATGTTGCGCAATCCGCGCCGGCGCGAAGGAATCCAGAACAGAGCGACGCAGGCGAGCACAGCGCCGCTTGTGCCATACCAGCGAGCCGCAGGATTGTCCTGCCGTTGATTCGCGCCAACAGTTGAAGGCGTCGTAGCAATCGTCAGTGTTGCGTTCCCTGGGCTCGATCCGGAGAGTGCTACCTGCGCATTCGAAGGGGTCCAGCTGAAGGTGGGCAGATCCTGCGCACCGGCTGGGCTGTTGGTGACCGCGGCACTCAGCGTGACGGTGCCTGAGAATCCGCCAGAGGGAGTCACGATGATGGTAGACGTATCGCCGGTGCTGGAGCCCTTGGCCACGCTCACGGCGGTGCCGGTGATTGTGTATGCGGCCGCCGCGGTAGTAACGAAACTCTGAATGCTTCCCGTTGTTGTGCCGACGCTGTTTTGTGCGACTGCCTGGAAGTAATACGTGGCACCTACGGCGAGACTGGAGATGTTGGCACTGGCGTTCACGCTCGCGCTTCCTGAGCCGAGATCCTGGGCGGCCGTCTGGCTCGCGCCGCTCAAGGTGCTGCTGGTTCCGTAGAGGAACCAAGCCTGAGTATCGGAACCATTCGGAGTGACCTGCGCATTCAAAGTGGCGGAAATTGACGTGATCGCGGTGGCGGAGGCTGTTGCCACAGCAGGTGTTACCGCCGCTGTCGTCACCGTGAGCGTCACTGTGCCGCTCGCCAGGCCGTAATCAGTGGAGTCAACGGGAGCAAACGAAACAGAGAGCGCGAAGTTCCCTGGCGACGAAAAGACAGTTCCCGCGGCTGGGTTGTAGGTGAATGAGCCAGGCACGTTGGCCGTGGCGTTCAATTGTGTCGCGCCTAACACGGTCCCGACCCGAACTGTCGCCGGCGCCGGCCAATAGACGACCGGCGCCGCGCGGTTAACAGTCAGGGTTACGGAGGCAAGGGCGCTGCTGTAATCGGTGGTATCGGTGGGCGTGAAGACTACTGTGAGCGTGTGTTGGCCACCCGTGAGCACTGTGCCTGCCGCGGGCGAGTAGGCAAACGTGCCGGCGACGCTGGCCGTGGCGTTGAGCTGGGTCGCGCCGAGCGCCGTGCCGTACCCAATCGCGACGGGTGCAGTCCACGTGATCGTAGGCACAAGTTTTGGCGTGGTGACGATGATCGTCGTCGATCCGGTTGCGTTGCCGTAATACACGGAAGTGGATGTATAGGATGCGGTGAGCGTGTCGGTCCCAAGCGCCAGTGCGCCACTGGGAATCACGATATAAACACCGTTGCTGTTCGCGCCCGGGATATTGAGCGTGGTGGCGACCGAGGCATACGAGCCGCTGGAGAGCGTCACTGTTCCAGTTGGGGGAGTGCCGCCGGTTCCGGTCACGGTGATCAGGACCGATGCTGATTGAGCTGTGGTGACCGTAGGCTGGGCCAATAGCGTGACAGTCGGTGCGGGCTTGGTGGAGCCGGTGCCGGTGTACCCGTTGATGAATTGACTGACGTCGAGGGAGCCGAGGCCGGCGACCTCACTGTAGCCGCCGGTCTGCCCTAATTGAAAGCCCGCCTGACCGCCGGTAAGCCCGGTTGGCCCGGGAATGCTGTTATTACACATACTCGGCGTGGCGGTGGAACAATTCGACACGCCGCTTGTGGCAACAGATACCTGATGAAACGCCGCCGGTGTGCCGGTCGCCATGGAGTAGAGCGAGGGATTCAGGTTTCCCTGCGCGGCGCCCGAGTGCTGGTTGAGTAGCGCGGCGACGCCTGCCATTCCAGGGGCGGCCGCCGACGTGCCGGAAAAGGCGGTGAATGGGGTTCCGTTGGCACCGCTGACGCAGCTCGCGTTGCCGGCTGCGAAACACCCGAAGTATCCGTCATGATCCGCGGCGGAGAATGAGACGTCGGGCGTATAGCGCCCCGAGCGCGCCGAAGGCACCCCCGTTCCGGTTTGCCAGCTTGGCGTGGTGATGTAACTGCTCACTCCTCCGCCTGAAGCAGCAACTTCAGGAGCGGAAGTCGAAGTGAGCGGCTCGTTCCACCCACCTTCGGGAATATAGCCCAGGGCCGACGCGAGGTTCGTGCCATTGTTCGAATTCCAATAGGAGGATGGGTTCGAGTCATTGAATTCGGTTCCACCCACGCAGGTGGCGTAGCTGGAGGAACAAATGTAGTTCGGGCTGTTTGGATTGGGGCTTGCCGGAGGAGTTGCAAATGCGCTATCGCAGCCTGATGCGCCGGAGTCTCCGGAAGAGACGAAGACAGAGATTCCTTCAGCCGCAGCCTGCTGAAACAAAGCGTCCCAGGAGTTGACTCCCGATTGTCCGCCCGCAAGCTCACAGGCGCCGAAGCTGATGGTCATCACCTGGACGGGAACGGGGTTGGATTGGACGAGATACTGTGCGTCCACTTCGATGCCGCCGCTGGCGGCGGTGGCGGCGACCAGAAGCAACGATGCGCCGGGAGCAACGCTGCCCGCGCGCATGACGTCGAGCGTCGCTTCTCCCTGGTAGTCCATCAGCGCGCAGTTGCTGCCGCAGTTTTGCGGCGTTGTATATGCCGGGCCCGGATCGACTCCGCCATATGCCGTGGGAATGACTTCAGTGGGGTTTGAGAATGTGGAACCAGTCAGGCTTTTGAAGTTGTTGAAGTCGGCCGGATTGGTGCGCGCCTCGGCTACGATTCCGATTTTTGTTCCAGCTCCGGTGAGACCCGCGGGCAGATCGTAGATGGTCGCAAAATCTCCGGGGGCAAGAAAGTGATACGTTGTGCCGCCGCTGGAAATCGTTAAATTGGGCCCGTTGGACAGCATGGGCGTGGCGAAATGAGCCGGTCGCTCGTCGATTGCGTACAGGCCGCGGACGGACCGGATGACGGGTGCCAGTGCTGCCGGAACCGTGGGATCGGACGATACCGAGATGAGTTCCTTGCCGTTCACGTTGTAGGAGTGGAGTTCAGTCCCGAAGGCGCGTCCAACGTTGGCCGCCGTTCCGGTGAATCCGACGAAGATCCGGCTCGGCGATATCCAATTCACCTGCAACCCGTTTGACTGAAGCCATGCAGTGATGACGGCGATGTCACTGTCGGAAAGGCCGAAGCGCTGACCGATTTCATCCGGCGTGAGCCAGTGGTGAAAGTCGGGCGAAGAGGGGTCTTGCTGATCCCGAAGCAACTGCTCGAACGCCTGTTCCTGTTGAGAAGAGCGGGCGAGGGCCAGGGTGAGGTTGTTGATAGAGATTTCGGGGGGAACGGTACCGGCATCGTTGGCAGCAACAGCCCACTGAGGATGATGATGAGGCAGAGACACCGTCGGTGTTAAATCAACCACCTGCGGAAGCTGATCGGGTTGCTGAGCAACGGCGGAATTGCCTGAACACACTACGGCTGCAAATAGTAGTAGGAGTGCGAGTTGCAACTTGCGCGGAGTCATCTTGTTCGACCCCTCCTTCACCTGAAAGCCTGGAAAGAGCGGTTCATTCCGACTGCGCGCGAGGCGAGGCACAGCCGTGCGCCGATTTCGATTGAGGCCGTGACAATTGTCGGCTGGATGCACCGGGGATTCAATAACAAATCAGTGTTATATCGAGGGTTAAGCGCGGGAAATCGAATTCCGCTTGCATTTTGCAAGGGAAATTCGGAAAAATGACGGAGCGGCGTTTTAATCTGAGCAGTCTCAGCCCCCGATTCAACGCCGAAAGCAAACTTGAAAGGCTGCGGTAAGCAGGAGGTCAAAATGAGTGGTGTGCGAGTACTTGTCGGAACGCACAAGGGCGCCTTCGTCCTCAATTCTGACGGCAAGCGCAAAGACTGGAAAGTGAGCGGGCCGTTTTTCGCCGGCTGGGAGATTTACCACATGAAGGGATCGCCGGTAGATCCCGACCGAATCTACGCCTCGCAGACAAGCGGGTGGTTCGGGCAACTGATTCAGCGGTCGGACGATGGCGGCAAGACGTGGCACCAGCCTGGGTTCCCGGACGAAGCGATTCCCGCGCCCGGGCCGCCGGCGGCGCTGCCCAACAGGTTTGTTTATGACGCTTCGCCGGAGACGGGGAAGCCGCTGACCACGCATCAGTGGTACGACGGCACGCAGCATCCCTGGGAGTTCAAGCGCGTGTGGCACATTGAGCCGTCGCTGACCGAAGCTGAAACTGTGTACGCGGGTGTGGAAGACGCGGCACTGTTTCGCTCGACCGACGGTGGCGAGAACTGGCAGGAGCTGTCGGGCTTGCGCGGGCACGGCACCGGTCCCAAATGGCAACCGGGCGCTGGAGGCATGGGACTGCACACCATCCTCCTCGATCCGAGCGATCCGAAGCGGATCTACATCGCCATTTCGGCCGCGGGCGCGTTCCGCACCAACGACGGCGGAGCGACGTGGAAGCCAATCAACAAGGGACTGCGCTCGCAGTATATTCCTGATCCGAATGCCGAAGTCGGCCACTGCGTGCATCACGTGGCCATGCACCCGTCGCGTCCCGACGTGCTGTTTATGCAGAAACATTGGGACGTGATGCGCACCGACGATGCCGGCGAGAACTGGCGCGAAGTGAGCGGCAATCTTCCCACGGACTTTGGATTCGCGATCGACGTTCACGCGCACGAGCCGGAGACGCTCTACGTGGTGCCGATCAAGAGCGACTCCGAGCATTACCCGCTCGACGGCAAGCTGCGCGTCTACCGCAGCCGCACCGGCGGCAATGAGTGGGAGCCGCTGGCCAAGGGGCTGCCGGAGAAGGATTGCTACGTGAATGTGCTGCGCGATGCGATGGCCGTGGACACGCTCGACGATTGCGGCATCTACTTTGGCACGACAGGCGGCCAGGTGTATGCATCGTCTGACTCCGGCGATAATTGGGCGCCGATTGTGCGTGATCTGCCGGCCGTGCTTTCAGTGGAAGTGCAGACGCTGAATTGAACCAGAGTGGTCAGTGTTCAGAGGGGCTAGCGGAGTCAACGGTGTTAGCGGAGTTAGAAAGCCACGGGACCGGGGACAGAGATTGAGGACAGTGATGGAGTTTGTGCTTTGAGCGAGGCGGCGAAGACAGGCGTGGCGACGGTGCGGGTTGCGCTGCCATTTCATCTGCGGAACCTGGCGCGTGTCGAGGGCGATGTGCCGCTCGAGGTTTCCGCTCCCGTTACGATTCGCGCCGTGCTTGATGCTCTCGAAGCGCGCTATCCCATGCTGCGCGGGACGATTCGCGAATATGAAACCGGGAACCGCCGCGCGTTTCTGCGGTTCTTTGCTTGCGAAGAAGACTGGTCGCTCGAATCGCCGGACAAGCCGCTGCCCGACGCGGTGGCATCGGGAAAAGAGCCGCTGCTGATTCTGGGAGCGATCGCCGGCGGGTGAGAGAAGCGCGGACGAACGTCATTCGACACAACCCACTGTTCTCGTCCAGCCTGATCAGCCGCTCCGACTATGGCAGGTGATCCATGTAGCAAGCACCATTTATGTTCTGCGTGGGAGGCGTCGGTGGGGTGAGCCATGGTGGATTTTTGAAGTCGAAGAACTCCGTCATATCCGGCTGGGCCGCGTCGCGCTGAGTGAGCGCCGGCAGATTGAAGCGCGTCTCAATCAGTTTCAGAATCGCCGTCGTATCCGCGATTGTGTGCGACACGTAGTTCTTTTTCGTGAATGGCGAGATGACGAGAAGCGGCACCCGGTAGCCGGTGTAGGTAAAGTCGCAAGTCGGCCCTGTTGCATTCGAACAGACATCGCCGGGGAGGAGATCGAGGGGCTTGATGCCGTCAGGACTCACAGTCGGCTGCGGTGCAACATGGTCGTACAATCCGCCAAACTCATCATAAGTGAAGATGAAAACCGAGTCCTTCCAAGCAGGGCTTTGCATCAGGGCATTGATGATTGAGGCGGCATAATTCGCACCCAACTGGACGTTGGTTGGGCTGGAGTCGATGCTGGAAGCATGCTCGTCTAAACCCGCGGGTGTTGCAGGCTCGATAATCGCAACCTGCGGCAGGGTGCCGTTTTGCAAATCCTCAAAGTAGTCAGACATGGTCCCCAGGTTCTGGGGATATTTCGTTGGAATGCTCTGGCCAAAGACAAACGGAACGTAGGCCTGCGTCAGCAAGCATGTGAGATCGTAGGGTGGCCCGGAGCAGCCGCTGTCGGTTGGATTCACGTAGATCTTCCAGGTGATTCCCGCGTTCTGCAGTTCCTCGAAAATGATGGGGGCCGTCAACACGGAGGAATCATTCGCATCCGTCCCATTCGGATAAACGCGTCCCTGCGACGTGGCCGCGATCACGAACTCCCGGTTTGCACCGGTGCGGCTCATCAAAGGATGAAACCACCGATCTGAAGTAGCGAAGTTCGACGCCATGAAGTAGTAGTAGTTGAGGTCATTGCCATCGAAGTACCCCATGGCGCGAACCCCATTTACATCATTGAACGACGGCGAGTAGTTGCGCGCGTCGTGTCCGGCGGAGAACACGAATCCATCCAGTGCAGCAGGGGGATCCAATCCCAGTTGATCGTGGAAGTTCCAATCCACATGGCTCTCGTTCCACGACGGGCTCGCGTTTTCAGTGCACACCGTTTTGAGATGGAACGAGGTTACCGGGTTGCTGGCGTCATAGATACAGTCGTTCGGAGGAGGAAACGCCGGGTTGCAACCGGGATTCGTGGGAGGCGGCGCATACAGAGGCGGCGCACCGGAAGTCGGATTGAATTGCGGAAGACCATCGAACGACTGGTCCGGATAGCCGTTATTGGCCCAGTATTCCCGCAATGCCCCAAGGTGATTGTCGAACGAGCTGTGCTCCTGAACCATGAACACGATGTGGTTGAGCGAGTCAAGGCCGCTGCGTGCCGGAATGGCAGTGAGGATCGCCCCGACAGTCGTGTCGCTCTCCAGGGCCAGGGTGCACGGCGCCGTACCTGAGCACGCCCCCGTCCACCCGGTGAACGTCGCACCGGCATTTGGATTTGCAGTCAGGGTAACGGACGTTCCTGTCGCGAAGCTCGCATTGCACGTCAGCCCGCAACTTATGCCTGCAGGCGTGCTTGTGACTGTTCCCGTCCCACTGCCTGAATCTGTCACCGTTAGTTGAACAGTAGCTGGCCGGGGCGGTGCGTTGATGCTGAACGTCGCGGTCACGGACGTCTGATCCGAAAGCGATATCGTGCAAGTGCCACCGCCGGTGCACGCTCCCGTCCATCCCGCAAAGAGCGAGTGAGCATCCGGTGTCGCCGAAAGGGTCACCGATGTTCCGCTGGCAAATTCCGCACTGCACGCCGTGCCGCAACTTATCCCCGACGGACTGCTCGTGACGGTTCCCGCGCCCGCCCCGGCGTTCTGGACCGTAAGTTGAACCGGCGAATTGGAAAACGCAACCGCTGAACCGCAACCCGTGAGGAAGTTTGGGAGGAATGCAATCAAAAGAAGACTTGAGATAAATCCTGCTCGAGACAGGCCACGAGGATCAAGCCTGATCCACCGGAGTCCCCAGCTTCTGCGATGCAGCCATCGCAGGAGTGCGCAACTTGGTATTTGATTGGCGGTGTCCGGAAGAAAGGTATTCGGTCGATGCAGTCTGCGTGTGGCGTTGCTTGCCAGTTGAAACAATTGGTAACGATTCGGAACGAGAAAAATTGCCTTATACACTGGATCATTACGCATCGCGAGTCACACTTTCGGCGTACGGACTATCGACAGCGATATTTGAAGTTTGGTCTTTGTATAACTCCCCAGCATTGCCCCGTGACCGCAATGTCACCTATCGCGCTGGCAAAGTACTGTAACTAGAATGGGAAGGATTTACCGGGCAGGTCTGTTCACTTCTGCTCATTTTCACAACAATATTTCGAATCTCCGTTGGCGAAATCGCAGAACGTTTGCTAAGTAGCAGAGCGGTCCTGGGAACTCGGTCCACCCCGTGTGCGCCGCAGTTTATCAATCCAGATCAGAAAGGGAAGGCCGCACGCCGGCTCCGCCGGGAGTGTAACGACCGCACAAATTTAGGAATTCCTGAAAAATTCAGGCAGAGTCTCGACATGATCTCGCTGACATCAGAGGAACTTCGCGGATCACAAGCAATCAGGACGTTGTCATGTGGGTCGTACGCTCCGCCTGGCCCGGCTCCCGCCGAATGAATTTCGCGATCCGGACGTGCCTGGCAAGTCCAAGTTTCTGGAGTACCCAAATGCCGTAATAATTGGGGTCGAATTCATACCACGCAAGACCGTGCCGGGCTGACACCGGATTCGCATGGTGATTGTTATGCCATCCCTCGCCCCCGGTAAGCAGCGCCACCCACCAACTGTTGCGAGACTCGTCGCGGGTTCGAAAGCGCCGCCTCCCATGCAAATGGGTTGCGGAGTTCACAAGCCATGTGGCGTGGAGACCGAGGGTAACGCGCAGGAATATGCCCCATAAGAACAGGCCTACTCCGGCCCTGACGCCGCCGATAAGAGTTCCCACGACCAGCAGCCCAATCCCCAGAATCGTCAACGGGACCCAATGGTATTTGCTCAACCAGACCTGGACGCGGTCTCTGGCGAGATCGGGAGCGTAACGGGCGAAGGCCTCAGTCTGAGTATTGAGCGCACGGCCCGTGATGATCCAGCCCATGTGCGCCCACCAGGTACCTTCGCGCGGAGTGTGCGGATCGCCGAGGTGGTCGCTGTGCTGATGATGGATGCGATGCGTCGCTACCCAGGCGATCGGACCTCCCTCGAGTGCCAAAGTGCCGCAGACTGACAGAAAATACTCGATGGCTTTAGGCACATGGTAGCCGCGGTGTACCAGCAGGCGATGATAACCCATGCCGATGCCGCAGTTGACTGCGAGGACATAGAGGACTGCCGCAACAGTCAGGTTGGTCCAGCTAAAGAAGAAGAGCGCGGCAATGGAGCCCAAATGAAAAATAGCCATGAAGATAGCGGTAATCCAGACGACGCCTGATTCAGTTTGCGAGCGTCCCATTTGAATGCCGCCGGAAGACGCCGGCTTTGTGAATTGCCGGTCCTCTGGATTTCCACGCACTAACCTGTCGATGGACGGCCACAGATGCTCGTCCTGGGATGCATCTTGCGTGGCCGTTTCGGTGACAGCTTTCTCCGGCATAGGGACCTCCCGAGAACCATTCACCTGTAATTTTAGAAGGTGTCATGGCAGGTTGGATGCTCAGAACAGCACAGTACTGAACAAAGGGCGCAAAGCAGCAAACAGTGGACCAGAGAACGTCCTAGCGCTCTTCTCTGCCGGGGCGGAGCATAAGATCGCGTATGGCTTCGCGGGGATCCTTGCCTTCATTGAGGATGAGCTCCATTTGCGCGGTGATCGGCATTTCGACGGCGTGCTTGCGGGCGAGGCCGAGAGCGGCGTGCGTGGTGCGCACGCCTTCAGCAACTTTGCCGCCGAGCGAGGCGAGAATCTCTGGCAGTTTACGGCCCTGGCCGAGTTGTTCTCCGACCGTTCGATTGCGGCTGAGCGAGCCGGTGCAGGTGAGCACCAGATCGCCGATTCCGGAGAGTCCGGCGAGGGTCTCTCGCCGCCCGCCGCAGGCTACGGAAAGGCGCGTCATCTCTGCGATGCCGCGGGTGATGAGCGCGGCTGTCGAGTTGTGACCGAGGCCCACGCCCACGGCGATACCGGCGGCGATGGCAATGACGTTTTTGAGCGCGCCGCCCAGCTCGACCCCAATGACGTCAGTCGATGTGTAGAGGCGGAGGGTTTCCGACGAGAATTCCTGCTGGATGAGGGCGGCGACTTCCGGATCGCTGAAAGCAACGGTGAGGGCAGTGGGTTGGCCCTGCGCCACTTCCTGCGCAAAGCTCGGGCCTGACAGTGCGCCGATGGGGAGCAGAAGCCCTGCGGGCTCGAGTGTTTCAGAGAGAACCTTGGTCATGCGAAAAAGGGTGTGGTCCTCAAGGCCCTTGGTCGCGCTGACGACGAACTGCCCGCCGCGCATATGAGCGCGGATGCGGAGAAGAGTGGTGCGGAGAAACTCCGAAGGAATGGCGGAGATGAGGATGTCGGCGGCCTTGATGACATCCCGCTCGCCCGTGACGGTGACAGCAGGCGGGATGGAAAAGCCAGGAAGGAATTGCGTGTTCTCGCCGGCATCGAGAATCTGGCGGGCGAGCTCGGGGGTGTGAGCCCAAAGCGAGATTTGGTGGCCTCCGCGGCGGTGAAGGGAGAGCGCGATAGCGGTTCCCCAGGCGCCGGAACCTAAGATGACAATGCGGCTCATGCTGGCTTGTGAGCTCCGAATCGGTATTCCGTGCCGGCAAACAAGCGCCGGATGTTTTGGTGGTGCTTGACGATGATGAGCAACGAAACTCCGATGGCGGCGGCGAAGAAAAAGGGCGGGCGTACGCCGGTGACAAGGAACCAGGCGAAGACAGGAAAAACAGCCGCTCCAATAATGGATGCTACCGCGACATAGCGGGTGATGCCGAAGACTACAACAAAAGTTGCAATGGAGGCGAGCGCGGCCCAGGGGCAGATGAAGAGAAAGACACCAAACCCGGTGGCGACGCCTTTGCCGCCACGGAACTTGAGCCAGATGGGGAACATGTGGCCAAGCACGGCACAGAGAGCCGCGAATGCCTCGGCGGTGCGCAAGGGAACGGAGGGCATCCAGTGCGAGGCCAGGTAGCCTCCGAGCCAGACGGCTGCGCAGCCCTTGAGGACGTCGAGGATAAAAGTGGCCGCGCCTAGACCCTTGCCGCCTGCACGAAGCACATTGGTGGCGCCGATATTGCCGCTGCCCATGGAACGGATGTCCTGACGTCGGAAGAAGTGAAAAAGCAGGTATCCCGTAGGGATGGACCCCAGCAGGTAGGCTACGGCCGCAATCGCACAGAATGGAAGAATCACAACGAGAGAGTGTAGCAGGTGGGGGTTCGGCACTGGTGCCGGCACGTGCGGATTAGGGTGGGGCGCTCGCGCGCCGGGCATTCCAGTGATGTACGGTGCGACGGCCAGATCAGTTCCTTGACTAAATGATCGCTTTGCGGGCGCTGCGAACCTCGGCGGCAAGGACTTCAAGCATCTTGAGAGACAAAGCCGGATCGGAATGCATCAGGGCAGTTAGATCGGAATTGCTGACGAAGCTGACCTTGGCGCCGGCTCGAGCGAACGCACTGAGGGTATAGGGTTGATTGCTGATGGCGCCGGGGAGGCCGAGAATCGACCCGGGCCTGGCCTGCACAGCGAAGAGCGAGTGGCCATCGTGCGACATCATGCTGACGGTGACGGTTCCGGCGTGAAGAATGAAAACGCCTACGGATGGCTCGTCCTGCCGGAACAGCACGCCGTCAGTCCCGCAAGGAACAGGAGTGGAGCGGCCGCCGAGGGCGCGAAGCAGGTCCGGATGGGCGACAAACGCATTGGGGTCCAGCTGCATTTGCGGGACTTCCAGTGGAGAAGACTTCTTCATGCCTGTGCTCCGAAGGGCGAATATCGAAGCCATCATTTCATCAACGGGAGCCCAGGACGTGTGATACGTATCACGTTCTCTAGGTTAACAAAGCAGCAGAAAGATGCGGAGTGGCTGGCGCCGGGGCCACGGTGTGCACAGGCTGAAGGCAGAACGAGGGCCGTGAGGACAGTGGTGGCGAGTACCGTTCGCTAGACTGAGAGCAGGGAATCGAAGCAATGGCGGGCATTCTAAGCAAGATCGGCACCACGCTGGAGATGATCAAGTGGGAGCACTCGATCTTCGCGCTGCCGTTTGCCGTGACCGCCATGCTGCTGGCGGCGGGCGGGTGGCCGGGTTGGCGAACGCTGGCCTGGATCGTGGTGGCCATGGTGGCTGCACGGTCGGCAGCCATGGCCTTCAACCGGTGGGCCGATGCGGAGCTTGATGCCGGGAATCCGCGCACCCGGAATCGGGCGATTCCGGCAGGGCTGCTTTCAAAGCAATTTGTGCTGGGGTTTACATGCGTAGCGATCGCAGTCTTTCTGGCGGCCGCGGCAGAACTGAACCGGCTGGCTCTGGAGCTGGCGCCTCTGGCGCTGGCGGTGCTGCTGGGCTACAGCTACTTGAAACGACTGACGCGGTGGTCGCACCTGGGCCTGGGATTGGCTTTGGGCCTCGCCCCCTCTGCGGCGTGGATTGCCGTTCGCGGCAGCTTGGACCCGCGCATTCTGGTTTTGACCGCCGCGGTGACATTATGGGCAGGCGGATTTGACGTCCTGTATTCCTGCCAGGACTACGAACATGATCGCGTTGCGGGATTGCACAGCCTTCCGCAGGCGAGTGGCATTCCGGCGGCGTTCTGGACGGCGCGAGCGATGCACCTGGCAATGATCGGATTGCTGGTGTGGTTTGGGTTTCTTTTTGGTTTTGGCCTGACAGGCTGGATAGGGATTTGCGCTGTCGGTTTGCTGCTGGCTTACGAACACTCCATTGTTTCGCCGCGCGACCTGCGCCGGCTGAATGCCGCGTTCTTCACCATGAACGGCGTGATTGCGATGGTGTTCCTGGGATTTGTGACGGCTGATTTGTGGATGCGGCGGTGAGGCAGTCGCGCCACGTTTTAGCAAGGCGGTTGCAGGGAATGTCGGAAGGGGGAAGACTTTGCGCCCATGCGCTTCGTCTTTTCTGATGGAGGCTTGCGGTTGATCGCTATGATGGCAAGCATGAAAGCATATCCGGTTCTTGTTGCGAATCTTGCTTTGTTTGTCGCGGCGGCGGGAGGCCCAACAGTATTTGCCCAGGCCGCGCCCGCCGCCAAGCCCGCTTCATCCGCCATTGTCACGGTCCCGTTCGTAGGCTGCGCGTCTGATGGGCAGGCAGGGCAGCAGGCAGCGCCAACCGGACAAAGCCTCGTGGTCGCGATTCCGGTTGAGATGGCGCAGCGGCTCGCATACTACAAGGCCGAATACAGTTCCGGTGTTCTGGCGCCGCGCGGTTGGCACTGCTTTTCAACGTATGGGTCCGATGGCAGCAATCTCTTCGTCAGCCCGAGCCCCGTCGACGCGAAGACATTGCTCTCGCTGGATTGGAAGGGATTCACCGGCTCAGTCGTCCAGATTTCCGTCTCCTCCGGCGGCACTTCAGGAAGGTTTGAGGTCGCGAAAGTGGTTGCGCGCGTGTTTCCTGAGTACAAAGCATTCGCGCAGAGAGTGATTGCTGAGGGAATCGAGCCGGCAAGCGACTTTCCTTCCGGCCCTTACCCGAGCGACAAGCTGACCTATCGCGGCAAGAATATCGTGGAGTTCGAGACTCCGGCCAACGCGCAGGGATTGGGAACGGGTTCGAGGCTAGAGGCGAACGCGAGCCCAATCGATGGAGTTGCGATCATCAGCGGAGCAGATTCGGACCTGGTGCAAATGTCGGCGCGGGTTCCGGCCAACGACGCGGATCTAATCCCGGCCATGGTCGGGCAGACCGAGAAGGAGTACGCGGACGTTTCCGGGCCGTACCCCGTCGAAGCCTCCGACCATACGTCTCAATGAGTCGCGCCAGGATCACGGCCGACCGCGTGTGGTATGGTGCGAGTGGAACGCGCGGATGAGCCTTTGTTGCTCATCGTGCGCAGCCGGGAGCAAGAGAAGAGAACATGAAAATCGCGATTCAGGGGGAGCCGGGCTCGTTCAGCCATGAAGCAGCGCTGAAACTCGTGCCGGATGCGGAGATTCTGCCCTGCACGCTTTCGGCGGAGGTGTTTGCGGCGCTCGATTCAGGCGCTGCCGATGCCGCCGCGATCCCCATTGAGAACAGCCTGGCCGGTTCCGTGCTGGAACATTTCGACCTGCTGCTTCATCACGACGTGATGGTGGTGCGCGAAACCCAGATACGGATCCGCCATAATTTGATCGCCGTCCCCGGCGCGAAGATCGGTGAAATCGACCGCGTGTATTCGCATGCCGTGGCGCTCGGGCAGTGCCGGCGCTTTCTGGCCGAACATCCCGCAATGAAAGCCGTTGCCTTCTACGACACAGCGGGAAGCGTGAAGCAACTGGTGAGTACAAACGATACGAAGGCGGCGGCCATCGCGAGCGAGCGGGCGGCCACCCATTATGGCGCGGAGATTCTTGCGCGCGGCATCGAGGACGATGCGGAGAACTACACGCGGTTCTTTCTGGTTCGTCGCAGCGCCGAAGCTGAAACCGATCCCGCGGCGAACAAAATGAGCGTGGCTTTTACTCTCGAACACAAGCCTGGCTCACTGGTTGCGGCGCTGAGCGCGCTGAGCGAGATGGGCACCAATCTGACCGCGATTGAATCGCGGCCGGTGAAGGGGACACCATGGGAGTACATCTTCTACGTGGATTTCAAGATTGCTTCCGGCGCTGAAGGAACTCGCGCACTTGAGGCGCTCAGTTCGCACTGCGGCATGGTGAAGGAACTGGGGCACTACCGCGAGGCGCTCGGCGCAGAGAGTGGTGACGCCTCATAGCGAATTCGTCCTCGCAAAAGCAGAAAGAGGACCGGCCGGAGCCGGTCCTCTTTTTACATCTTGCGAACAGCCCACTTAGAAGTGGTAGGCTACGCCAATCGTGGGTTCCGACATGTTCCACCACTCGTTGGTGGTGAAGTTGTAGCCGCTGGTTCCCACGCCAAAGTTCGGCACCTTCGATACCAGCCCGCGATACTCCACGCGGACGTCGAAGCTGGGGCTGACTTCGTAGGCAAACCCTGCGCCGTACAGCGCGCCGACTGCGGTCTGCTGGTGGGCGTCGAGGGTTTTGGTTCCCGAGTTCAGGATGGGCAGGAAGATAATTGCCGCCGGCCCGGCCTCGACAAAGGGATTGAAGTTCTTGAAGACGAAGGAGCGAACGTAAGCCCCAGAGACCTCCTGGGTGCGAGTCAGAATCCCGATGCCTTTCGGAAACTGGGGACCGTAATACGTGATTTTATTCTGGTACGTAATGCCGTAATTCATTTCAAGGGCGCTTGTAGGCGTCAACATGAAACGATAGCTGAGTAATCCGCCATAGGCGGTGGTGGAGTGGACTTGAATGTCGGTGGAAGAGGCCTTGTATGGCTCGATCAGCGCCGATCCGCTCAGGCTGATGTCCTGGCGGCTTTCCTGGGCGCGGGCTGCGGACACGCAGACGGCCAGTAGACAGACAAAAAAAGCAATCTTCTTCATTCGATCCTGTTCCTCGCGATTGCACAACTATGCGCGGCGGAAAAGCACATGCCGATTTCCGCACACTAACCCGGCGCACCGGAAGTCCCCGTGCCCCGCTCTCAGCATTGTAAATGGCCGGAGCGGGTCAAATGGAGCGGCGCATATGAAAGCTTACCCGGCTTTAGACGCATGGGCACGAAAGAGGGCGTCAACCAGCGCGCTCGACGTGGTAATAAAAGGGCGGTCCCTGCATTTTGGCCATGGTTTTCAGCGTGTTCAGAAAGGCCTTGGCGGCGTAAGAGAGCGGGGCCTGGCGGCGGTGAACAAGGCGCAGAACACGGCGCACGTCGAGCTCATCGACCTTTACGCGGACCAGGTCGCCGGTTTCGAGTTCGCGCGCCACCGTCAGGTCAGGCACAAGCGCCACACCGTTCCCCATAGCCACAAAACGCTTGATGGCCTCGATGGTGGGCAGCTCAATACCCATATTGAGCGGCGTGCGGTAGCGCTGGAAGGCCTCAATAACTTTGCGGCGAAGCGGCGACGCAACATTGTGCGCGATAAAGTTTTCATTGCCAAGGTCGCGAATGGAGACACGCCCGACGCGGGCCAGCGGGTGATGCTGGCTGACGATCAAGGCCAGGCTGTCACCATACACGGCAATGCTGCGAACCTGCGCGGGATCGGGCTTAAAGGAGATGACGCCGAGCTCGAAGGAGCGCAAATTGAGCTCCTCGGGAATGCGCGAGGCAAGCATGCGCTGCACCGTCACGCCCACGTGGGGAAACTCGCGGCGAAAGGCGTCGACCGCCGGCAACAGATACATGCAGGTGTACTCGTTGGCGGCCAGTTGCAGGTGGCCTCGTTCCAGGCTCTTAAGCTCGTCGAGGGCGCTTGAGGCCTCGCGGCGGAGCGCCAGCAAACGCTGAGCGTAGTCGCGCAGCAATGTGCCCGCAGCAGTGAGCGAGCCATCGCGCGATGTGCGATCGAACAGCGTCTCGCCAACTGAGCTCTCCAGCTTGCGAATGACCTGGCTGACCGCGGGCTGGGTTCGGTGCAGGCGCTGAGCGGCGCGGGAAAAGCTGTGCTCCTCGGCCACGGCGAGGAAGGTTTCAAGCTGGCTGAGTTCCATGAGCGCTCCCATAAGTGATTGTAATGCAGTCTCAAACAATTATAACTTTGCCTTATAGTGCACGATCGGCGACAATAAAGCAGTTAGTTGAGGCCGGTCTTCCCCGGCAGGCACAATCATGAGCACAGATCAGGTAGTTTTCTTTGACACCACCCTGCGTGACGGCGAGCAGTCGCCCGGTTGCAGCATGACCACTCAGGAAAAGCTCACCATGGCCCACGCTCTTGAAGATTTGGGTGTGGACATCATCGAAGCCGGTTTCGCCATGGCATCAGAGGGCGATTTTGCCGCCATTGCGACGATAACGCAGGCTATTCGCAAGCCGCGCATCGCGTCACTGGCCCGGGCAAAGACCGAGGACATCGAGATGGCGGCACGGGCGCTGCAGTTTGCCGACCGGGCGCGCATCCATGTGTTTCTGGCGACGAGCGACCTGCATCTGGAATACAAATTGAAAATGAGCCGCGCGGAGGCGCTGGAGCAGTGCGGAGAAAGCGTGCGCCTGGCGCGGTCGCTTTGTGACGACGTGGAGTTTTCTCCTGAGGACGCGACGCGTTCAGATCGGGATTTTCTGGTCGAGATGGTGCGCATTGCCGTGGAGGCGGGCGCGACGACTATCAACATGCCCGATACCGTGGGCTACGTGACCCCCGAGGAGTACGGCCAGATGTTTCGCGAGGTTCGCGAGCGCGTGCCGGCGATTGACGAAAAGGGCGTCGTGCTTTCGGCGCACTGCCACGACGATCTCGGGCTGGCGGTTGCCAACTCGCTGGCGGCGATTCAGGCCGGCGCGCGCCAGGTGGAATGCACCATCAACGGCATTGGCGAGCGGGCAGGCAACGCTGCGCTTGAGGAGATTGCAGCGGCGCTTTATGTGCGCGGCGATCACTTCGGCTTGTCGACGGCCATCAAGCTCGACCAGCTTTATCCCACGAGTGAAGTGCTCGGGCAGCTGATTACATTCAAGCCCTCCCCCAACAAGGCGATTGTGGGAACGAACGCATTCGCGCACGAGTCGGGCATTCACCAGCACGGCATGCTGGCCAATCCTCTGTGCTACGAGATCATGACGCCTCAACTGGTAGGCGTGGCTCGGACACATCTGGTATTAGGCAAGCACTCCGGCCGCGCGGCGCTCAGACATAGATTGGAACAGCTCGGCTTCACCGTTAGCCGCGAGGAACTGCAGCACGTCTACTACCGGTTTGTCGCGCTCGCCGACCGCAAGAAGAATATCTACGATCAAGACCTGGTCGGATTGCTGCCGGACAACATTCGCGAGCGGCGTTCGGAGCCGGTGAGCGAGCTTGATTGAGCGCGGATTCGGCCTCTGATCTCTGTTCTCTGATCTCTAAGAAGGAATAAATGAAGCTGAAGATTCTAGTGACGGCCGGTGACGGCATCGGCCCCGAAGTGACAAACGAAGCGGTTGCCGTGTTGAAGGAGATGGCGGCGCTGGGCGGACACGAGTTCGTGTTCGATGGGAAGCGCATCGGCGGCGTGGCCATTGTGCAAGATGGAACACCGCTGCCTGCGGAGACGCTCGAAGCGGCGCTCGCGTCGGACGCGGTTTTGTTGGGCGCCGTGGGCGGCAACGAGTTCAATTCGCTGGCTCCGGACAAGCGGCCTGAGGGCGGGTTGCTGCAGATTCGTGCGGCGCTCGGCGGATTTGCGAATCTGCGGCCGTGCTTTTCATTTAAAGAGCTCACGGTCAATAGCCCTTTGCGGCCGGAGATCATTGAAGGCACCGACATTCTTTTTGTTCGTGAGCTGCTGGGCGGGGCATATTTTGGTAAGCCGCGTGAGTGGAATAAGGAAAAGGGCGTCGGCTACAACACGATGATTTACACGAAGGACGAGGTCATCCGCGTAGCGCGCATCGCCTTTGAGCTGGCCGCGAAGCGCCGCAAGAAAGTTACAAGCGTGGATAAGGCCAACGTGCTCGAGGTTTCACAGCTCTGGCGCGCGACGGTGAATGAGGTAGGGAAGGATTTTCCGGGCGTGATGCTGGAGCACCAATATGTGGATGCGATGGCGATGCACATTATGAATCGCCCGCGCGACTTTGACGTGGTGCTGACTGAGAATCTGTTTGGCGACATTTTGAGCGACGAGGCGGGCGTGATTACCGGGTCGCTGGGAATGCTGCCCTCGGCCACCATTGGCGGCAAGGTGAATCTGTACGAGCCGGTCCATGGCTCGGCGCCGGACATTGCCGGCAAGGGGTTGGCGAACCCGTTGGGAGCGATTTTGACCGCAGCGCTGATTCTGCGCCACTCCGGTGGCTTGGAGTCCGAGGCCGCAGCAATTGAGTCGGCAGTGCGAAAGGTACTCGAACAAGGTTTCCGCACGCCGGACCTGGCACGCGGCAACACGCAGGGAGTGACGGTGCTCTCGACGAAGGAAATGGGAGCGAAGGTAAGAGAGACGGTGAAGGAGAAGCTTCTAGCTCCTAGCCGCTAGCTTCTAGCTCGTCGCGCTGGAACGAACGTGAATCTGGTCGTCGATTGGGCCTCGGTTTTTGATAGAAGTCGTGGCGTTTTAAATCGGCAGGAATAAGCTGGCAGCGAGAAGCTGAAAGCTGGGAGCTGTTTTTGATGAGTAGCGAAGCGAAAACATTATTCGAGAAGGTTTGGGAGCAGCATGTGGTGGTTGAGCCCAAGGGCGAGCCCACGCTGATCTACATCGACTTGCATTTGGTGCATGAGGTGACCTCGCCGCAGGCATTCGAGGGGCTGAGGCTCGCAGGGCGCAAAGTGCGCCGGCCCGATCGCACCATCGCCACCGTGGACCACAACGTGCCGACGACCATCGAGGGCCGGCTGAATATCGTAGACCAGATTTCTGCCAAGCAGATCGAGACACTGCGCAAGAACTGCGCGGATTTCGGCGTCGAGCTGTACGACGTGAACTCGCGCCAGCAAGGTATTGTGCACGTGATCGGCCCTGAGCTGGGGCTGACCAAGCCGGGCATGACGATTGTGTGCGGCGACTCGCACACTTCGACGCACGGTGCGTTCGGGGCGCTGGCGTTTGGCATCGGCACCAGCGAGGTGGAGCATGTGCTGGCCACGCAGACGCTGCCGCAAGGGAAGCCGCAGACCTTTCGCATCGCGGTCGAGGGCAAGCTGCCGCTGGGCGTTACGTCGAAGGACGTGATCCTGGCCATCATCGGCAAGATCGGAACGGATGGCGCGACGGGCTGCGTGATCGAGTACGCGGGCTCGGCGATTCGCGCGCTCTCGATGGAAGGCCGCATGACGATTTGCAACATGAGCATCGAGGCGGGCGCTCGCGCGGGCATGATCGCTCCCGATGAAACAACATTTGCGTATTTGAAGGGCAGACAGTTTTCGCCGAAGGGCGCCGATTGGGACAAAGCCGTTGCCGAGTGGAAGAAGTTGCCATCGGATCCGGGCGCGAAGTTCGATCGCGAGCTGGTGATCGACGCGGCCTCACTTGTTCCATACGTAAGCTGGGGAACGAGTCCCGGCATGGTGGCCCCGGTGGTGTCCAAAGTGCCCGACCCGGCGAATGCCGAAAACGAAGTTGACCGCAAGTCCTTTGAGCGGGCACTTGAATATATGGACCTGAAGGCTGGCACGCCGTTTGAGGAGATCTCAATCGACCGCGTCTTTATCGGCTCCTGCACCAACGGGCGCATTGAGGATCTGCGCGCGGCTGCAAAAATTGCCGCGGGCCACAAGGTTTCCACGCATGTGAGCGCGATGGTGGTTCCGGGCTCGCAATTGGTGAAGGCCCAAGCGGAAAAAGAGGGTCTGGACCGCATCTTCCGCGATGCCGGCTTCGATTGGCGCGAGCCGGGCTGCTCCATGTGCCTGGGAATGAATCCCGACATTCTTTCGCCGGGCGAGCGCTGCGCCTCGACCAGCAACCGCAACTTCGAAGGGCGGCAGGGCCGCGGAGGGCGCACGCATCTGGTTTCGCCGGAGATGGCAGCGGCAGCCGCGATCGCCGGGCACTTTGTTGACATCCGGACATGGGATGTAAAAGAGGGTCGCGTGAACGAGGAGGTAGAGGCTTAATGGAACCGTTTCGTACATTGACCGCGCTGGCCGCGCCGCTTGATCGTGCCAACGTTGATACCGACCAGATCATTCCCAAGCAGTTTCTCAAGCGCATCGAGCGCACGGGGTACGGCGATTTTTTGTTCTTCGATTGGCGGCAGACGGCCAGCGGCGAACCGATTGCCGATTTCGTTCTGAACGACGCGCGCTACAAGGGCGCGAAGATTCTGGTTGCAGGCAGGAACTTTGCCTGCGGATCGAGCCGCGAGCACGCCGCGTGGGCGCTGAGCGACTACGGCTTTCGCGTGGTGATTGCTCCGACTTTTGCTGACATTTTTTTCTCGAATGCCGGCAAGAACGGGATCGTTCTGGCGCGGCTAAGCGAGGAAGAGGTCGATACGCTGCTGCGAAACGCGAGGGAAATTCCAAACTATCAGCTCACGGTTTCGCTTGAAGCTCAGACGGTGACGGATGGACGCGGATTCTCGGCGAAGTTCGAAATCGATCCGTTCCGCAAGTTCTGCCTGATCGAGGGACTCGACGATATCGGCTTGACACTGCGACACGCCGCGGCGCTGGACACATTTGAAACGAAGCACGACGAAGCCGGCTGGCTGAAGGCGAAGTGAAACAAAAGCCTCCAACTGCTAGCTTCTAGCCGCTGGCTGATTTTGCAGAAGTAAACGGCGGCAGGCGAATCCCATGTCGAATGATTGAAGAAGTGAAAGATGTTTAACAGAAACACGAACGGGCTAGGAGCTAGAGGCTAGAAGCTAGGGGCTAGCGATGAGCAAAGCGAAGAGCAAATGACCATCGAAGGCAAGCGACAAAGCATTCCGTTGACCGAGGGACCGAGCCGCGCGGCGGCGCGGTCGTATCTGCGCGGTTCAGGATTCAAGAAAGACGATCTTCACAAGCCGATCATCGGAGTCGCGAACACGTGGACCGAGATTGGCACCTGCAACGTGCACTTGCGCGAGATTGCCGAAGCCCTTAAAGAGGGAATTCGCGAGGCGGGCGGCACGCCGATGGAGTTCAACACCGTGACCATCTCCGACGGCATAACCATGGGCACTCAGGGGATGAAGGCGTCGCTGGTGAGCCGCGAAGTGATTGCCGACTCCATTGAGTTGGTCGCGCGCGGAAATCTTTTCGATGGGCTTGTCGGCATCGGTGGATGCGACAAAAACATGCCGGGCATCATCATGGCGCTGTGCCGGCTCGATATTCCGGGCATGATGCTGTACGGCGGGTCCATTGCTCCAGGAAAGCTAAACGGGCCCGATGGCAAGAAAATCGATATCACGATTCAGAATGTTTTCGAAGGAATCGGGTCGCACGCCGCAGGACGAATTGATGACGCCGGTCTTGAAGCGCTCGAAGCGAATGCCTGTCCAGGCGCAGGCGCGTGTGGCGGCCAATTCACGGCCAACACCATGGCGATGAGCGCTGAGATTCTGGGCATCGCGCCGATTGAGCTTTCGGGAGTTCCCGCAACCGCACCCAACAAACTTGAGGCTACGCGCGCAGCCGGCCGTATCTTGATGGACGCTGTTCGCGCAAATCGCAAACCCTCCCAGATCATCACCCGCAAATCCCTTGAAAACACCATTGCCAGCGTGGCCGCGAGCGGCGGCTCGACGAATGCCGTGCTGCATCTGTTGGCCATCGCGCGCGAGCTCGGCGTGGAGCTCAGCATTGAAGACTTTGACGCCATCTCATCGCGCACGCCGTACATCTGCTCTCTTACGCCTGCGGGTAAGTATGTGGCATCGGATTACCAGGCCGCGGGCGGATCGCGTTTGCTGGCGAAGCGCATGATCGACGCTGGCCATGCCGACGGATCAGCGCTGACCGTGAGCGGCAAAACGCTGGCCGAGGAAGCGGCGACCGCAAAGGAAACTCCGGGCCAGGACGTCATAGCTACTTTCGAAAAACCCATCAAGCCAAACGGCGGCCTGGTGATTTTGAAGGGCAATCTCGCGCCGGAAGGTTGCGTTATGAAAATTGCCGCAGCGGGAAAGTACGCGCATCGCGGACCTGCACGCGTGTTTGACTCTGAGGAAGACTGCTTCAAGTTTGTGCAGGCCGGAGGTATCAAGCCGGGCGACGTGGTGGTGATCCGCTACGAAGGGCCGAAGGGCGGTCCAGGCATGCGCGAGATGCTGCAGGTGACTGCGGCGATCAGCTCGAACGCGGAGCTGAGCGCGCAGGTTGCCTTGCTCACGGACGGGCGATTCAGCGGCGCGACGCGCGGGTTCACCGCGGGCCATGTTGCGCCTGAGGCGTTTGCCGGCGGCCCGATTGCGGCCGTGCGCGAGGGCGACATCATTTCCTTCGACATTGCCAAGCGCACGCTCGACGTGGAGATCAGCAAAGAAGAGATGGCGGCGCGGCTCAAGGATTTCAAACCGCCGGCGCTGCGCTGGCCGAAGGGCGTGTTCCGGAAATATGTGGATCGCGTGACTTCGGCGTCTGAAGGCGCGACGACGTAAGAACAGCTTCCAGCTGCTCGCTGGGACCGGTAACGGAATTGAATTGGAAGAACGGAATGAAGCCCTGCGGAACGAGGAGATACGATGGCCAACACATGTGACGTAAACCTGTGGCCCTCGGCGACGCACGCTCTGGACTATCTCAGACGCGCGGACTCGATTCCACATCGCGTCGAAGGCGAATCCACGCTGCTTGAGTTCGTGCCTCCTAAGGCTGAGCGCATTCTCGATCTGGGCTGCGGCGGTGGAAGGCTCCTCGCAGTGGTGAAAGCCGCCAGGCCGGGCGCTCAATTTGTTGGTCTGGATTTCTCGCCGACGATGCTGGATGCGCTGCACACACTGTTTGCCGGCGACAGTAGCGTGACGATCGTCTCGCACGATTTTGAAAACAGGTTGCCTCAGATGGGGCCGTTTGACGCAGTGATTTCGAGTTTTGCTATCCACCACGTATCCCATGAACGAAAACGCTCGCTGTATCGGGAGATTTTTGAACTTCTGGGCGCGGGCGGTGTTTTTTGTAATCTCGAACACGTCTCATCTCCAAGTCCTCGCCTCCATGCGGGGTTTCTCGAGGCGATTTCATGGGCAGAGGAAGATCCATCAAACAAGCTCCTCGATCTTGAAACTCAGTTGGAATGGCTACGCGAGATTGGCTTCGCGGATGTCGATTGCCATTGGAAGTGGCGTGAGCTGGCTTTGCTCGCAGGCGTCAAGCCGTTTGCGAATCGTTGAGCACGAGAAGGAAACTAGTAGCTAGCAGCTTTCAAGGAGACGTGATGGGACACAAGGGAAACTCGACGACGAAAGCGCACGATGCGAACGGGAGCACGGCCGCAGCGATCGCGACCAAGCCGGCCGCGAACACGGCAGACCCGCATGCGCATGTGACGCCGCCCACGCGGCTCACAGGCGCGGAGATCATCTGGGCCACGCTGGTCGGTGAAGGCGTCGACACCGTCTTCGGCTATCCGGGCGGCACGATTCTTCCGGCGTACGATGCGCTGCGCAAGTTTCCTGTGCGGCACGTGCTGGTTCGCCACGAGCAGGGCGCCGCGCACATGGCCGATGGCTACGCGCGCGCGACGGGCAAGGTGGGCGTGGCCATCGCCACCAGCGGGCCCGGCTCAACCAATCTTGTTACCGGCATTGCCACCGCGATGCTCGATTCGATTCCGATCGTCTGCATCACTGCCAACGTGTCAAGCAAGCTGCTCGGTACCGACGCGTTCCAGGAAGTGGACATTACCGGCATCACGCTGCCTGTGACCAAGCACAATTTTCTAGTGAACAAGGCAGAGGACATTGCGCCGACGATTCGCCACGCGTTTCAGATTGCGCGCTCCGGCCGCCCCGGCCCGGTGCTGGTCGACATAACAAAGGACGCGGAGCAGGTGTCGGCGGAGTTCGACTTTGAAGCCGCAAAGCCGAAACCGTATCGTCCGCACCCCATGTTGCACGTGGACGACGCCGGCCTGGCGGACGCAGCTGAGCTGATTCGCAACGCGAAGCGGCCGGTGATTCTTGCCGGGCACGGCGTGATGGAATCCGGCGCGATGGAGCAGATACGCACGCTGGCCGAGCGCGCGCAGATTCCCGTGGCCCTCACGCTGCTGGGGCTGGGCGGATTCCCGGCATCGCACCCGCTTTGTTTGGGCATGATGGGGATGCACGGCGAGTCGTGGGTGAATCATGCAATCCAGGAAGCCGATCTTCTGATCGCGTGCGGCATGCGCTTTGACGATCGCGTGACCGGCAAGCTGACGGAATACGCACAAAAGGCCAAAAAGATTCACATCGAAGTGGATCCCGCGGAGATCAACAAGAACGTAAAGGCGGATGTGGCATTGGTCGGCGATCTGCGCGAGGTGCTGGAGCAGTTGCTGCCCCGCGTTGCAGGACGCGATGGCGCAGCGTGGCTCAAGAGCATTGAGGCCAGCAAGGGCGCTGTGTCCGTGCACGACATCAAGAACCTGCCCGACCTTGGCCACCTGTATGCGGCGCACGTGATCCACGACCTGTGGCGCATGACCGGCGGCGACGCCATCATCGTGACCGACGTGGGCCAGCACCAGATGTGGGAAGCGCAATACTACAAGCACGAGCAGCCGCGCACGCTCATCACGAGCGGCGGCCTGGGCACCATGGGATTTGCGCTGCCCGCGGCGATTGGCGCCAAGATAGCGCGCCCGGAAAAGGAAGTGTGGGTTGTGGTCGGTGACGGCGGCTTCCAGATGACGGCGGCGGAACTCGCCACCATCGTTCAGGAAAAGATTAAGATCAACATCGCCGTCATCAACAACGGCTATCTCGGCATGGTGCGGCAGTGGCAGGAGTTTTTCTACGAAAGCAACTACGAGGCCACGCCGCTGGTCAGCCCCGACTTTGTGAAACTGGCCGATGCGCACGGCATTCCGGGATGCGCGGTACGCAAACGCAGCGAGGTCGAGGCTGCGGTCAATGAAGCGCGCTCGGCTTCCGGAGCTTATCTTTTGAACTTCCTTGTCGAGAAGGAAGATTCGGTTTACCCGATGATTCCCGCCGGCAGCGCGCTGCACGAGATGATTCGCCGTCCCGATCACGATCCGCTGGAAGAGTCGTAAGAGAGACAGCTACTAGCTGCTAGCTTTTAGCTCTTAGCTCGATTTGAGCAAGATGAGCTGTATTTGGGATAGACCGCAAAAGCTAGAGGCTGGGAGCTAGAGGCTAGGAGCTGCTTTTATGTTGCATACATTCGTTGCATATGTTGAAGATCGTCCGGGCGTGCTGACGCGCGTGGCGTCTTTGTTCCGGCGCCTGAACATCAACATCAATTCGCTCACCGTCGGTCGCAGCGAGCGACTGGGCCTGTCGCGGCTTACGCTGGTGTGCGAGGCGTCGTCGGAGGCCGGAGACCGCATCCGCGCCAGCCTGTTCAAGCTCGAGAATGTTGTCGATGTGGACGACATCGCCAAAGATCCTGCCGTCACGCGTGAGCTGGCCCTAATCAAAGTGTCGGCGACGCCGCGCAATCGCGCGCAGATTTTCGATTTGGCCGAGGTCTTTCGCGCACGCATCGTCGATCTTACGTCGGAGTCGCTCATGATCGAGATGACCGGAGTAGAGAGCAAGATTGAAGGCCTCATCGAGGTGCTGCGCGAGGATGAGGGGCGAATTCTGGAAATTTGCCGCAGCGGAAAGATGACCATGCGGCGCGGTCATCATGTGAGCAGCGTTGTAAGGGCGATGGGGGTGGTGGAGGGCGACGCCGTGGAGAAGGAAGAGGAGTCCGCCGCAGACATTGTTGCCCGCGACGTCGACTAAGTTAAGGCCCGCGTGGCGCGCCATTCAGGGCGAGGGCATGGATTATGATTCTGGCTTGAGGGGAATGTTCGATGGAAGCTGACGAGAAAGCCTGCCCGGTCTGCGGTGAGACCATCAAGTCCGTCGCCATCAAGTGCCGTTTCTGCAACACGGACCTGACGGCGTATGCCGCGTCGAAGGATCTCGATACCGAGAAGGATCTGTTCGTCGGGCACCCGGCAATCATCTATACGGTGGGTCAGCTCATGCCGTTCATCGTGGTGATCGCCGTGACCGTCATCGTCGGGTACCTCATGAAAGCCGGGTACATTGGAAGTTCCGACACCGATGTTACGTATTTGTGCCTGTTCTTTGTGGTTGCCTGCGCTGCGATCTGTATCCACTACTACCTCAGGAGCCGCAGCATTCACTACGAGATCACCACGCAGCGGATCAAACTGGAACACGGCCTGCTTTCGAAAGTTCAGGAGTCGCTTGAACTGTTTCGCATCGACCATTTTGAGTTGCGCAAGCCGCTGGGGAAGCGGTTGCTCGGCCAGGCATCATTGCACCTGTTTTCGTCCGACGCGGAACTCGAGAATTTTTCAATTTATGGAGTGCCGAACCTGGAGGCTCTCGCGGATCAATTGCGAAACTTCCAGCTTCGCGAGCGCACGCGCCGGGGGTTAACGACTTTTGTAAAGGCTTAGGCCTCAAGCCCCGCCCTTACAATCCCGGGAAGGTTTCTACGGATTTTTTCAATCTTTTCGCGGCCTGCAGTTTGGAAGGAGTGGCGCTACGCCACCAGCGGCCAAACGGGCCCGCTCAAAAAATTCAACCTCTCACGCAAAGGAAAACCGAGAAAATCATGGCGAAGACTTATTACGACAACAATGCCGACCTCACCCTGATTCAGGGAAAGAAAGTGGCGATCATTGGCTACGGCTCGCAAGGGCATGCGCATGCTCTCAACCTGAAAGATTCGGGTGTGCAGGTGAAGGTGGGCCTGGCGGCCAATTCAAAATCGATTGCCAAGGCGCAGAAGGCGGGTCTCGAAGTGACCACCGTCGCCGAGGCTACAAAATGGGCCGACGTCATTATGGTGCTGGTGCCTGATCAAACCGCGGCCAAATTGTATGCCGAGGAGATTGGGCCGAACCTGAGTGCGGGCAAGCTGCTCATGTTTGCGCACGGCTTCAACATTCACTTCAAGACCATCGTGCCCGCTGCGGGTATTGACGTGGGCATGGCCGCGCCCAAGGCGCCCGGTCACCGTGTGCGCGAAGTGTTCATTGAGGGCGGCGGCGTCCCAGGTCTCATCGCCGTGCACCAGGACGCGACCGGCAATGCGCACGCGCTAAGTCTGAGCTATTTGAAGGGCATCGGTTGTACGCGCGCAGGGGCTTTGGAGACGACGTTCAAGGAAGAAACCGAGACCGATCTCTTCGGCGAACAGGCGGTGCTGTGCGGCGGCGTGAGCGCGCTGATTAAGGCTGGGTACGAGACGCTCGTCGAAGCCGGCTATCAGCCCGAGAGTGCCTACTTCGAGTGCCTGCACGAGCTTAAGCTGATCGTCGATCTGATTTATCGTGGCGGCCTGGCTTACATGCGCTACTCGATTTCGGACACGGCCGAGTGGGGCGACTACGTGAGCGGCCCGCGCGTGATCAATGCCGAGAGCCGCAAGGCGATGAAGCAGATTCTCGCGGAGATTCAGGATGGGACCTTCGCGAAGAAGTTTCTCGCCGACCAGAACTCGGGCAAGAAAGAATTCCTGGCCTTCCGCGAGGCGGAAGCGAAGCATCCGGTCGAGATTGTCGGCAAGCAACTGCGCGCGGCGATGCCGTTCCTCGATCCGGTGACGGTGGAGGAAGTGGCGAAGACGCGGTAGCTCAGAATCCACGGCAGGCGACGGGCCATGCAAGCTCAGCCTTGCATGGTTCGTTTATGCTTTGTCGATATTGAGATCGATCGGGCCGAGGTCGCTGCCCAGATCCTCATCCCACCCATCAAGAAAGAAACCCTCGACTTCCTGCTTGTCGACGGAGTTCTTCTCCGGTTTATTCGCATCGTAGCGAATCTGGATTTTCTGATGAATAAGAACTCTCGGAGCTCGATCTTCATTCGAGGACGAAGGGGTAAGCCTCACTCTTCCGGAATAAAACTCATCATTGACCTGGTAAGAGAAATCGCCGACATCGACGGTGTAGGAAGCTTTTCCGCCGCTGACAGTCACTTGACCTACTGACTGGATGGTCCCATCGGTCACTGGCCAGTTCGCTGACTCGTTCCGGCGGTTCGATCGCCCGGCAAGCCAGACCACGAGAGCGGTAAACGCGACGAATGCAACGAGGATGGCCAATCCTGCTGTGGAGAACATGAAGAACATACTACCTCAGGCTCGACCGTTCTGGCCGGGATCGCCGGTGGACCAGCCACGCGGCTGGAAGTGAATCGAACTGGTCACCTGCCTTCCACTCAGCCAACAACCTAAGCTTGTAGAATCAACCTGAAACCCCGCCTCAAACCGGCTGCGGAGGCTCCTTGCTTTACTGGCTGCTCTACGAAAAGCTGTTTCCGTTCTTCCACCCGTTCCGGATCTTCCGCTACCTGACTTTTCGTACCGCGTTTGCCTCGCTTACGGCGCTTTTGATTGCGCTTTTCATCGGGCCGTACGTGATTCAGAAGCTCAGGGAGTTCCAGATCGGCCAGTTTGTGCGCGAGGACGGTCCCCAGTCGCACATGAAGAAGACCGGAACGCCGACCATGGGCGGCGTGCTGATCGCGATCGCTATCCTGCTGCCCACGGTGCTTTGGTCCGACCCGGCAAATCCGCTGGTCTGGGTGGTGGTTTTCTCCACGCTGGCGTATGGCGCCATCGGTTTTGCCGACGACTACATTAAAGTTGTTCAACGGCGCAGCCTGGGCCTTACGCCGCGCGCCAAGCTGCTGTGGCAGGGACTGGCCGGTGTCTTGGTAGCCGTGGCACTGGTCGTACTCGACAAGTTCGATGTTTTTTCAACGCAGCTCTCCGTGCCCTTCATCAAGAGCCTGCGCCCCGATTTGCTGTGGCATCACTGGCCGGCGACGCTTCCGCACATGGCTCTTTTCGCATTTGTGCCATTCGTCCTGTGGGTGGTGCTTTGGCTGGTAGGCACATCGAATGCCGTCAACCTGACCGACGGGCTCGATGGCCTCGCCATTGGCTGCACCATCATTGCTGCCGGCGCGTTGGCGGTGCTCACGTACATCAGCGGCCACGTAGTCTTCGCCGACTACCTTGAACTGCAGCGTATGCCCATGGTGGGCGAGTTGACGGTCTTTTGCGGGTCGATGGTGGGCGCGTCGATCGGCTTTCTCTGGTACAACGCGCACCCGGCAGAGATCTTCATGGGCGACGTGGGATCGCTGGCGTTGGGAGGGGCCATCGGCACCGTGGCCATTATCATCCGCCAGGAGCTGCTGCTGCCCTTTATCGGCGGAATCTTCATTCTGGAAGCCGTTTCGGTCATCCTGCAGGTGGGCAGCTACAAGCTGCGCAAGAAGCGAATCTTCAAGATGGCGCCGCTGCACAACCACTTCGAGCAGTTGGGCTGGAGCGAGTCGAAGGTCATTGCACGCTTCTGGATTGGCGCTCTGGTGTTTGCATTGTTTGCACTCACGACACTGAAATTGCGCTAGCAGCGGTACACGCCGCATCCCCAGCGGTGCACAATAAAGCTATTGCGCCAGCCGTTAGGAACAAACGATGGAGTTGAAGGGCAAAAAGATTCTGGTTGTGGGCCTGGGGAAGTCGGGACTGGCTGCGGCGCTGTTCTTGCGCCGCAAGGGCGCGCAGGTCACGGTTTCGGATATTCGCTCGGCCGAGTCGCTCGCCAAAGAGATTCCCGCGCTGCTCGAAGAGGGGATCAATGTCGAGGCCGGCGGGCATGGACTGCTGACCTTCCGCAAGCAGGACCTGATCGTAGTGAGTCCCGGCGTGCCTCTGAACACCCCGGAACTGGTGCAGGCCCGGAACTTCGGCCGCCCGGTGATCGGCGAGCTGGAGCTTGCGGCTAGATTCCTGAAGGGCAAAATCCTGGCCATCACCGGATCGAACGGGAAAACGACGACGACGGCGCTCACCGGCGAGATCCTGAAAGAATCCGGTTACCCGACGCTCGTCGCCGGAAACATTGGCGTGCCTGTGGTGGGATTGATTGACGAGAGCACAGACGACACGTGGTCGGTGCTGGAAGTTTCGAGCTTTCAACTGGAGAGTACGGAAGAGTTCCACCCGAAGATCGCCGTCATTCTGAACATCACGCCCGATCATCTCGACCGGCACGGGACTTTCGAGAACTATGCGCTGGCCAAGGAGCGCATCTTCGCCGTGCAGGACACCAATGACAGCGTGGTCCTGAACGCCGACAATCCGCGTACCGCCGAGGCCGAGGGAAGGTCGCACGCACCCGTTTATTGGTTCTCGGCCAAGCACGAGGTGAGCCGCGGCGCATGGGCGCAGAACGGCAATGTCGTTTATCGCTCTGGGCCGGGGGGCGCGATCGAGACGATCATGCCGGTCGGCAAGATTCCGCTCAAAGGCGAGCACAACGTTGAAAACGTGCTGGCGGCAGTATGCGCGGCGCGACTGGCTGGCGTGCCTCCCGCCGTGATTGCGCATGCCATCGAGAACTTCCACGCCGTCGAGCATCGCCTGGAATTCGTTGCCACGATTAATGACGTGGAGTACTACAACGACTCGAAGGCTACAAATGTGGATGCAACCGCCAAGGCAGTGGCGTCGTTTCCCGGCGGTATTCATTTGATTCTGGGCGGCAAGGACAAAGGCTCGGACTACACGACGCTGGCTCCATTGCTGCGCGAGAGGGTGCGAGCGGTGTATACCATCGGGGCGGCGGCGGCCAAGATCGAGTCGCACCTGCGCGGCGTGGTGCCCATTCACGCATGCACCACCCTGGCCAATGCGGTGAGCGCGGCAGCAAGGGCCGCGCGGCCAGACGACGTGGTCCTGCTGGCGCCGGCCTGTTCAAGCTTCGATCAGTTTGAGAACTACGAAGAACGCGGGCGAGTTTTCAAGGAACTGGTTTCGGAACAAAAGGACTGGAAACCAAAGCAGGACGAATAGGCGCCGTGGGCGCGCAAAGTGTGAGGGCACTACGTCAAGTCGTGCCAGGAGGCTAAACAGGGCCTTCGAATTATTTGAGGATAGGTTTAGAAGCAAACATGGCAAAGCGGGTTGGCGTTGACAAATGGCTATTCTTCACCACGCTGGTGCTGGTGGTCGCCGGGCTGGTGATGGTCTTCTCGGCTTCGGCCGTGGTTGACCAGGAGAAGTACCACTCCGCTTATACCTTCATCTTCACGCAGGCAGTGTGGGCCGCGGTGGGCGTGTTGGCCATGCTCGTGCTGATGCACCTGGACGTGAGCCACTATAAGTCGCCGCGATTCATTTATCCCGCGCTCTCCATCACGATGATTCTGCTGGTGCTGGTTTTTCTCATGCCCGGCTCGCACCACACGCATCGCTGGATTCGCTTTGGCAATTTTTTCACGCTTCAGCCATCGGAGATCGCCAAGCCGGTGCTGGTGCTATTTCTGGCGTGGTTTCTGCACACGCGGCTGGGCTCCATGCGCGATTGGAAGCAAACCCTCATTCCCGCGGCGGTCATTCCCGGCCTCTTCATCGTTCTGGTGGCGGCGCAACCTGACTTGGGCACGGCCCTCGTGCTGGCTGGCGTGGCAGCAATGATTCTTGTCCTCGCGGGGATGGAGTGGAAGATTCTGCTGGGTGCGGTCGCTGCCGCACTGCCCGCTCTGGCCGCGCTGTTGCTCATGGTGCCCTGGCGGCGGGCGCGTATGCTCGTCTTTCTCAATCCCGAATCGGATCCGCAGGGCGCGGGCTATCACATCTATCAGTCCCTTATTGCCGTGGGCACGGGCGGGCTCACGGGCCGCGGTTATATGGAAGGGATGCAGAAACTCTTTTATCTGCCCGAGGCCGCAACCGACTTCATCTTCGCCAACATTGCCGAGGAGCTCGGCTTCATCGGCGCCATGCTCATTGTGCTGCTGTTTGCCATGTTTGGCGTGCGCGGCCTGCGCACGGCTTTCCGTTGCAACGATCCTTTTGCGCGACTTGCGGCATTCGGCATCACCATCACGATTTTGCTGCAGGCTTTCTTTAACATTAGCGTGGTACTATCGCTGGTTCCCAACAAAGGCATCCCCCTGCCGCTGATCTCGCACGGAGGCACTTCGCTCTTCTGCACGCTGGCCAGCATTGGAATTCTGCTGAATATCAGCCGGCAAGCGGAGTAAGGCGCCAAAGTTCGGGGTCATAAATAAGAGTAAGGGCATGGCGGAGCTACGAATTCTCATCGCCGGAGGAGGAACAGGCGGGCACATCATTCCCGCGCTGGCAGTGGCGCGCGCGTTGGTCGAGCGGCATGCAGCCGAGGTGCTGCTGGTCGGAACGGCGCGGGGCCTCGAGTCGCGCCTTGTGCCCGAGGCAGGATTTCCGCTCAAGCTGATCGATGTGGGTCCGCTCAAAAGCGTCTCGCTCATGACACAGCTGCACACACTGGCTGGCTTGCCGCGCTCCATCGGCGACTGCAAGCGGCTGATGCGTGAGTTCGGACCCGGCGCCGTGCTCGGCGTTGGCGGCTATGCATCCGGCCCCGCGATGGTGGCCGCGCTGCGGCTCAAGATTCCGGCCATGGTGTATGAGCCCAACGCCATGCCCGGCCTGGCCAACCGGCTGGTGGGTAAGCGGGTGCAAGCAGCGGCTATTAACTTTCCCGCGGCCGCCAAATGGTTCCGCAACGCGGAAGTGACAGGCGTTCCGGTGCGGCAGGAGTTCTTCTCACTCCAGGCGCCGGTGGGCGCGCCGCATCTGCTTGTTTTTGGCGGCTCGCAGGGCGCGCGAATTTTCAACATGAATCTGCCGCACATCATCAAAGCCCTGCTTGAGGCGGTGCCTGGTCTCACGGTCCTGCACCAGAGCGGAATCCGCAACTTTGAGGCCACCAATGCCGCCTACGCAGCCAGTGGGGCTGACCGCGCGCGATGGGTCGTGCGTCCGTTTGTCGACAAGATGGCGGCGGAGTTTGCCCGTGCGCACCTGATCATGTCGCGCAGCGGCGCAACCACCGTGGCCGAGGAAGCTGCTGCGGGCAAGCCCGCACTGCTGATTCCTTTTGCCGCAGCAACCGATGAGCATCAACGGCGCAACGCCGAGGCCATGGCGGCAGCCGGGGCCGCTGTCATGCTCGAAGAGAAAGATCTTGGCACGCCTGACAAGCTGCTCTGGATTCTCGCCGGCTTGATCGCCGATCCGGTGAGGCTGGCCGCGATGGCCACTGGGGCGCGCGCGCAAGCGCATCCCGGCGCAGCGGAACGCATCGCGGATAAGTTGGCGGAGTTGGCCGGGAATCGGAATTAGCTAGGCTGGCAGAGTCAGGTGTAGGCGGGATCCGAATCTTATCGTTACGGGACTACGGGCGCGACCCGCCTGGCCACAAATACAAAAAGCCCGCCTGCCGAAGCAAGCGGGCCTTTGTCATGAATCAGCGGACTTCCATCGTCCGCTCTAAGCCGTAATTACCGGTGTCCACCACCGCCGTGGCCGCCGCCGCCTCCGCCATGGAAGCCGCCCCCGCCACCGCCACCGTGATAGCCGCCACCACCACCACCGCCGTGATAGCCACCGCCACCGCCGCCACCGCGGTAGCCGCCGCCGCTATAACCGTGCTCTCCGCCGCCACCATGGTAGCCGCCACCCGCGTATCCATGTCCTCCACCGCCTACGTAGCCGCGTCCAGCGTATCCACCGCGGTAACCGTAGCCGCCGTGATACCCGTACCCGCCGCGATAGCCGTACCCACCCCAACCGTGCCGGCCCCAACCGTACCACGGTCCAGCGCCGATAAAGACGCCACCGTAGAACCAGTTAGGTCCGTAGTAGCCGTAAGGCGCGCAGGCATACGGATAATAGGGGTAATAGCCCCACGAGCATTCCGGAGGACCGTCATACCCGTAATACCCGGGATCGACGACTGCCGGGCCGACGCCGATTCCAACTCCGACCTGGGCGCTCGCCGGAACAGCGGCGAACGGAAGAACCACAAGCGCAGCCAACAGAACCAACCAGAGCTTCTTCATGAAATCCTCCTTGTGCTGCCCGTCCTTGCTTTTCCCGGATCGAGCCTCGGAGTTGCCTCCGCTTTCAGCACTTTCCGGCCGTTATCGTTTGATCTTGTGGCCGGCCTTCAACTCTATAAACAGCGTTTTCGCCAATTTGTTGCGGTCCGGTAAAAGCATGCTCCGTTTCGCTGGAAAACGCAAGAAACGTTGAGGTTACGCCGAATCGACGCTCGCAAGGCCGATTGCGGTTTTCGTCCCACTCCGTTCGATGCTTTCAATCGCCAAACGACCTAAAAGAGCGGCCCCTCCGGTTGGGAGAGGCCGCTACACCGGTTCCTGAGTTAATGTGGCCCGAAGCCTCTGCCCTCAAGTGGCTCTTTCAGCTCCGGGGTCCCCGCGGACAGGTCTTGGTCCGTGGGGTGGGAGTAAGAGCCACCTTGCACGACGTCGGAAATGGCTACAACAACTCAGGAACCGGTCTTGCAGGCAGCAGAAGGCGGAGCTACCTGCGAAAGTGATCGTCCCGGTCAAAGTGCCGGTCGCGGTCACGGTCGAAACCGCGGTGGTCAACGTACCCGCGATCCAACCCGAAGCCGCCGCGAACTACAACGCGAGGGGCATAGCCCACGTAATTCCAGTAGCCCGGAACCCAGTAGCCGTCATTCCAATAGCCGCCGACCCACGCATATCCCGGTCCGGGGCATGCTGGAATCGCTGCCGCACGCGCGCCAATGTAAATACCGATTCGAGCTGCCTGAGCCGGCGCTGCGGTCATGGCCAGCGCTCCCACTGCCAATACTGCTCCCAGGAAAACCTTTTTCATGCTGCCCATAATCCCTCCATTCTGCGCGAACTGTTTTGCCAGTCCGGCTCGGCTCGCCACCACCGAGGAGCTTGCTTCTTGCTGCTCCTTTTGGCTTGCCGTTCTGCACATGTCAAACACCAGCGCAGCGGAAGGTTGCGGAGCCGGATGAAAATAAAGATGAGCAACTTTTCGGCAGATTCGTGTTCATGTCCCCCGTGTTTTTGCCGATAAACCCGCTTTGTGCGCCGCCGCGATATCCTGTAGTGCGGCCGGTGCTGCTGGCTTCTCTGCGTCGGCGATGTTCGCTCCGCTTGGCCAGCTGTTGCCTCATCAAAGGAGATCCCGATGCCCCACGCTCATGGCACATTCACCGTCGACATTCATCCGCTTTCACCCGCGCCGGCTGAAGGCCTCGGGCGTTTTTCCATCAACAAGACGATCCACGGCGACCTGGAAGCTACGACGATCGGCGAAATGTTTACCGGCGGCGATCCCAAGCAGGGCGCGGCGGGATACGTGGCGATCGAATTCGTGACCGGCGCGCTTAATGGCAAACACGGAAGCTTTGCGCTGCAGCACTTTGCCACTATGGATGGGAAAGGGCCCAACATGCAGGTAATCGCCGTGCCCGGGTCAGGTACGGGCGAGCTCAAAGGCATCGAGGGCACATTCACCATTCGCGCGGAGAGTGGCCAGCACTTCTATGAGTTTGACTACGAGCTGCCGTGAGCAGAAAACAGAGAAAAGAGAACAGAGATCAGGTTTGTCATGGTGCGATGAAACCCTCGGCACATTAGGCCCGATCTTTTGGTCTCTAATTTCCAGCCGGTCCCCTTACCGCCGTCATCTGCCCCTGGACTCTCTCTCCGATCTCTGTTCTCTGATCTCTAATCTCTGTCCTTCTGCTACCCTGAACCTTCACCTCCATGTTTGCTACTTCGCAGCACGCGCACTTCATCGGAATCGGCGGCATCGGCATGAGCGGCATTGCCGAGATCATGCTCAACCTGGGCATCAAGGTTTCGGGCTCCGACTTGAAGCGCAGCACGGTGACCGACCGCCTGGCTCAACTGGGCGCCACGATCTACGAAGGGCACAACGCGGCCAATGTCGCCGGCGCAACCGTTGTCGTCACCAGCTCCGCTGTGCACGCCGATAATCCTGAAGTGATCGAGGCGCAGGCGCGCAAGATTCCCGTGATTCAACGTGCGGAGATGCTGGCAGAGCTGATGCGGCTCAAGTACGGCATCGCCATCGCCGGGATGCACGGCAAGACTACGACCACGTCAATGGTGGCCGCGGTGCTTGCGGCGGGCGGCCTCGATCCCACGGTTGTTGTCGGCGGCCGCGTGGATGCGCTGGGCTCGAATGCGCGCCTCGGCACAACGCAATATCTTGTGGCCGAGGCCGACGAAAGCGACCGCTCGTTCCTGAAGCTCTCGCCGATTCTCGCGGTGGTCACCAATCTTGACCGCGAGCATATGGACTGCTACCACGACATGGCCGACGTGGAGCGCGCTTTCGTCGACTTCATGGATCGCGTGCCATTTTATGGCGCGGTGACCGCCTGCATCGACAACGCTCTGCTCAAAGGAATTCTGCCGCGCGTCCGACGGCGCGTGTTCACGTATGGAGTGGCCGCGGAAGCCGATTACAAGCTGGAGCTTATTGATTCCCGACCTGCTCCGAACGCGATCTCCAATCAAAACGCGGGGCAGGGAAGCGGCTTCTCGCGTTTTCAAGTGCACACGGCGGCGGGTCCGCTTGGCCCGTTCGAACTGCACGTGCCCGGCCGGCATAACATTCTGAACGCCACTGCGGCCGTAGCCATTGCGCGGCAACTCGGCGTGCCGCCGGGAAAGATCGCCGAGGGGCTCTCCAATTTTCGCGGCGTCGATCGGCGCTTCCATAAGCGCGGCGAGTCGCGTGGCGTTGCAGTGGTCGATGACTACGGCCACCATCCCACTGAGATTCGCGCCACGCTCGCCGCAGCGCGCGAGTGCTGTCATGGGCGCATTCACGTTGTCTTTCAACCGCACCGGTTCTCGCGAACCCTCGACCTTTTGGAGGAGTTCTCCGGGGCATTCAGTGACGCCGATACGGTGATTGTGCTGCCCATCTACGCCGCGAGCGAAGAGCCCATCCCCGGTGTGACTGCCGAGCGGCTCGCCGAACGCATTCAAGGTCCGCGCGTTGAGTTCGCACCGGAGTTCGCGACTGCTGTGAGCGTCGTCGCCGCCAGCGCGCGCGACGGCGACATGATTCTTACCCTCGGCGCAGGCAGCGTGAGCCAACTGGCCCCGCAAATCCTGGCCGCGCTTGAAGCTGCCGCACGCTGATCCGTAGCCTTCTAGTCCCTAACCACTCATTTCCTGTTCCCGTTCCCCGTCTCTCGACTCCGCGTTTCGCGCATGCGGAGCTATAATCCGGCCTGCTGAAACAAAGGGATCAGAGGAGACATGAAGATGGCGGGGAGTTCACGCAGAGGATTCTTGAAGTTTGCGTCGGCGACAGCTGCCGCGTCGGCCGTATTGAACAGAATTCCGGCCTGGGCCGATGCCGCTGCGGCTTCGGGGCCGGTTCAGATTTGGAGCACCTTCCGCGATCGCCGGCATGCGTCTGGCGAATCTCTTGCGTGGAAGCCCGCTGTTCAGGTTTCCGCCGACGCAATTACGCTCGATCCCACGGCCACGCGGCAGCAGATTCTCGGTTTCGGTGCAGCGCTGACCGACGCGTCTTGCTATTTGCTGAGCCAGCTTCACAATGACGACCGCGCGGCTTTGATGCGCGAACTCTTTGATCCCGGCGAGATGGCCCTGAATGTCTGCCGGACCTGCATCGGCTCAAGCGACTATTCGCGGTCGGTGTACAGCTTTGACGACAGCGACGAGGACGATCCGGAGCTCAAGAAGTTCTCGATCGATCACGACAAGGCATACATCCTTCCCGTGCTTCGCGATGCGCGCAAGCTCAATCCGGATTTGTTCCTTTTCTCCTCGCCGTGGAGTCCGCCGGGATGGATGAAGTCCAACCGTTCCATGCTGGGCGGGGCGATGCGGAAGCCGAGCTTCGCGCCTTACGCGGACTACTTCGTCAAATTCCTCGCGGCTTATCGCGACGCGGGCGTGGCGATTGATGCCGTTACCGTGCAGAACGAAGTCGACACGGACCAGGATGGCCGGATGTCGGCGTGCCTGTGGGGGCAGGAGTATGAGATCGGATTTGTGAGGGATCACCTGGGCCCGGCGCTGCGTAAGCAGGGAGGGACGACGAAGATCTGGATACTGGACCACAATTACAACCTGTGGGGGCGGGCGATTGACGAGCTGAGCGACGCCGGCTTGTACGAATACGTTGATGGCGTGGCCTGGCACGGCTACGTAGGCGAAGCCGGCGCCATGACGCGGGTGCATGAGGCGTTTCCCCAAAAGAATTGTTACTGGACCGAGGGAGGGCCTGACATTCGCTCGCCTGATTACCAGACTGACTGGGCCAATTGGGCGCAAACATTCAATGGCATCGTGAACAACTGGGCGCGTTCCATTACCGCATGGAACGTGGCTCTCGATGAAGAGGGCAAGCCCAACGTGGGACCGTTCTCCTGCGGCGGTCTGGTCACAATCGAAAACGCGACGCACAAGGTGACACGCAGCGGCCAGTACTGGGCGTTCGCGCATTACTCGAAACACGTACTGCGGGGAGCGCTGGTCTTTGGCGCCAATGGGATGGCAGGCAGCGCGGCGCAATCTTCCGCTGGCGGCGTGTCTCATGTCGGATTCCGCAATCCCGATGGCAGCATGGTGGTTGTGCTCACCAACAGCGGCGAAGAAAGGCAGATTCAATTGGTTCTTGGATCCCGCGCGTTGGAAGTCGAGTTGCCGGCCGATTCCGTGCAGACATTGCAGTGGTCGTGATCGCCGCGGTCTGTTCTCCTGCTTTGTCGTCTCAAAGTACCGCGTTTTCCACTTCCACCCGTAACCCCACGGATACCCCTGTTCATCTCACTGAAAACTCACATCACAGCGCGGGCTATAGTGAAATCTGGCGACTCTCACGACCCGCTCAGCCGTGACGAATCAAGGAAATAACACAAACCGGCCCACCTTGTGGGAGGACGACCCGCCCGCCGAGATTCGATCGCGGCGCACGCGGGACGATTCTCCCTTGGAGCGACGTTTCCGCCCGGGCGCGGCGGGCAGGCGAGTGCCGGGCATGCCGCTCGAGTTCGATGATCCGGACGGCGACGGTGTTCTGCATCCCACCTCGGACCGCTTTGGCGCTTCAAAACGCCCCTGGTGGCGGCCGGCCGGCACAGTGGGTCGCGTGTTTCTTTCAGCCGGCGCGCTGGTCGTGCTCGGCGCGTTCACGACCGCGGTTGTGATGATTCGCCACACTCTCGAGCGCGACCCGCGATTCCGCATTGCAGGCAGCGAGGACATTCAGGCCACGGGCCTCACCGAAGTGAGCCGTGCGGAGATGATGCCCGTCTTCGGCGAAGACATGGGCCGCAACATTTTCTTTGTTCCCGTTGATGCGCGGCGCAAACAGCTTGAGCAGATTCCGTGGATCGAGCGGGCCACGGTGATGCGGGTGCTGCCCGACCAGATTCGCGTTTCAGTTGTAGAGCGGCAGCCGGTGGCGTTTACGCGGCATCGCGAGGAGATCGGACTCGTTGATGCGAACGGCGTTTTGCTGAACATGGCGCCGGAAACCATGGCCAGGCATCATTACTCCTTCCCTGTCTTGACGGGCATCGATGCAGGCGATTCGGCTGACTCGCGCAAGGAGCGCATGGAGGTGTACATGCGCATGATGGCGGAGCTGGACGCGGGCGGCAAGCACAACTCCGAGCAGATCTCGGAGATTGACCTTACCGATCCTGAAGATGCGCGTGTACTGATGCCGGAGCAGGGCGCGGACATTCTCGCGCACTTTGGCGAAGATCATTTCCTTGAGCGCTACGAGCGGTATCAGGCGCACATCGCGGAATGGCGCCAGCAGTATCCCCACCTCGCGGCGGTGGATCTGCGCTACGACAATCAGGTGGTGCTGGAGATGGCCTCTGGCAAGCAGACCGCGGAGACCTCGGGCGGCGGTTCAATCGCCGCGGGATCGGCGCCAGGCTCGCCGACTGCCGCATCCACACCGCCGGCCGCTGGCTCGGCGCCCAAGAGCGCAACGCCCAAAAGCTCGGCGGCGAAAAAGAACAAGCCCACTCCGAACAAGAAGCACACAGCGCCGCAAAAACGTGCATCGGTCCAGAACACACCGAAGCGGACGACTCTTGAAAATGCACAGAGACGCGCTTCCACAACCCGTCCGTCCCCGGCCACGAGTGGAAGTAACAATCATTCCGCGCGCGTGCCTGCCTCGGCCGCGAATCAGGGCGGGTGAGCGGCATGGGCCAGAAGCAGGAAAACCTGATTGTGGTGCTCGATGTCGGCAGCGCGTGGACGCGCGTCCTGGCCGCCGATGTGAACGAAAATGTGTTGCGCTATCGCGGACACGGCGTGGCGCCGTCAGCGGGAATGCGCAAGGGATTGATTGCGGAGCTGGCGCCCGCGGCGAAGGTAGTGCGCGCGGCCAACGAGCAGGCCGAACGCGTAGCTCGCGCCAACATCGACGAGTGCGTGGTGGGCGTGGGCGGGCCGCACATTCGCGGCGTGAACACCAACGGCGGATTCCAGTTGAGCCGCGGCATGCGCGAAATTACGGGCGAGGACGTCCGTTCCGCGATTGGCCGCGCCAGAGCCATCGAGTTGCCGGCCGACCGAGAGATTCTTCACCTGCTGCCGCGGCAGTTCATCCTCGACGAGCAGGCCGGCATCTTCGATCCCGTGGGCATGGTGGGTGCACGGCTTGAAGTTGAGCTGCACATTGCTACCTGCGGCGGCAGTGCGCTGCAAAGCACGGTCACTTGCGCCAACCGCGCGGGGCTTGAGGTATCGGAGGCGGTGCTCGAGTCGCTGGCAGCCGCTGAGTGCACTCTCTCGGCCGACGAGCGCGAGCTGGGCGTATGCGTCATGGATATAGGCGCGCACTCCACCGACCTCGCGGTCTTCTTTGAGGGCGCTGTGGCTTACACCGCCTCGGTCGCCATCGGCGGAGCGCACTTTACCAACGACCTTGCCATTGGATTGCAGTTGCCCATGGCGCAGGCCGAAGAGCTCAAGCGGCAATATGGCAACGCGGTCGTCAC
>Ga0265330_10000155_pt1 | contig 55436 bp, 46 predicted proteins | sample 41919metaG_FD_202083 | JGI IMG/M metagenome (GOLD analysis project Ga0265330, IMG submission 202083) | Rhizosphere microbial communities from Carex aquatilis grown in University of Washington, Seatle, WA, United States - 4-19-19 metaG | ecosystem: Host-associated > Plants > Roots > Rhizosphere...
ACGCCCATCTTTTTCAGCGCGAACGCGATCTCGCTCTCCAGTGCGCCCGAGACGATCCCGACGGGGCCGCGCGCGGCCCGGCGCACCACCAGGTCCGCGGCGCCCGGGAAGACGCGGAAACCGGCCGCGAAGCGGGCCAAGAAGCGCGGGCTCTTCGCCTCGACGAGCGCGCGTATCTCTTGGTCATCGGGCGTGCGCCCGGCGGACGAAAGGACCTCGCGGAACACGCCTGCGTCGTCGAGGCTCAGGTAACGCTCGGCGTACGTCAGCGCGTCGATTCCCAGACCGCGCGACGCGAGGACGTCGTTGAATGCGGCCAGGTGCACGGGCTCGCTGTCCACCAGGACTCCGTCGAAGTCGAAGAGCGTTGCGATCACGGCTGCGCCAGGGGGCCTTTTACTTGTGCGCGTTACCGAGGTCGAGCGAGACGATGATCGCGCGGCCGAAGCGCGCTTCGATCCGCCGCGTCTCGGCAGCGTTGCCATCGCGTCGCACCACGATGGTGTGCGGGCCCGGCGGGACCTCGACGGAGATCGGCGTCGGCCCCGCCACTTGCCCCCCGTCGATTGTGACGAGCGCTCCGGCGGGGGTGGTGGTCACCGTGACCACCGAAGCGCGCGATCGCAGCGCTCGAGCCTCGCGCTCCGCCTCCGCGCGGTCCGGCGGCGACAAGTCGCGCTGCGCCAGGTACTCGTCGATCGTGTCGCACGCGCCCTCCGCGTCATCGAGCCGCTCTCGGCTCCGCGCAACGTTCCAGAGCTCGCTCGACGGACCCCCGAGGCGATACGCCGCCCGAAAATACCGGGCTGCGTCCGCGTATCGACCCTCGCGGAACCTCTGCACCCCTTCCTGGTCGAGCTGGCGCGCCGCGGCCACGTTGGGGCGCGCGTGAAGCTGAACGTCTGCCGTTTCGTCCGCGGCGGCCCGAGAGTGCCCTGCGCCGCCAGAGCACCCCGCCGCAGCGACGCAAGCCATCGCCAGCAGGAACGCGCGGGGGGGCATCTCGAAAGGAGTCACCTGCCCGTCCACGATGGGTTCGCTCATGCAGCGACGAGAACGAAGCGTGTCACCTCCGGCGGTGCCCCGACGCGTGACGGTGTCCCGACGGTGCCGAACCCCCGATTCACGTACAGCGTCGTTCCGCGGACTCGATATGCCCCGGCCACGTACTTCAAGAACAGCCGGGCGGCGCAGAAGCCGGGGTTGATCTGGCCGCCGTGGGTGTGGCCGCTGAGTTGGAGCGCAACCTGCCCCGCCCAGAGGTCGACGGTCGGAGGCTGATGCGAAAGAAGGATCCGCGGACGGTCGGGCGGAACCATCGACAGCGCGCGTTCCAGCTGCGGGCCCGATCGCCCGTACCGCGTCGACCAGCGGTCGTCGACACCCAGCAGGGCGAAGCCGCCGCCGTCGCGAGGGCGGATGACCAGGCCCTCGTCGACGAGCACGCGAACTCCCGCTGCTTGCAGCGCGTCGGTCACCTCGTCCACGTCGGCATAGTAGTCGTGGTTGCCGGGGACGACCGCGACCCCGTCGCGCGGTGCGAGATCGACGAGCTTGCGGCCCACCATCGGCGCCCAGGCCGAGTCGAAGTCGACGAGGTCGCCGGTGGCGACGATGAGATCGGGACGCGCCTTGCGCACCACCTCGAGCCCTTCGTTGATCTCGCGCTCGCCGACGTACGGGCCCGCGTGGATGTCGCTTATCTGAGCGATGACGTAGCCGTCGAGGGCGCGTGGAAGCCCGGCGATCGGGACCGGCACCTCGCGGAGCTCGAACGCGTGCCGGCCCCGCACCATCCCCCAGGCGAGCATCGACCCGGTCGCGCTGATCAGGGCGACCCCGCTCGTGGCCTCGACGAGCTGGCGGCGTGTCATCGCCCCGCCCGCCGCGACCGCCACTTCGGCGGGCTTCGCGCGCCGCGCGACGGCCCACGACGCCAAACGAACGGCCGCGATCGGGACAGCCGCAATCACGAGCGGCATCATGACAAGCTCGACGATCATTCGCGGGGCGGTCGAGGAGTAGTCATGCCCGACCAGCCAGTGAGCGAGCACCTGCAAGAGCCAGAGCCCCGCGAGCGCGGCGGCAACGGCACCGCGGTGTCGGCCCAGCCACGGGAAAGAAGCCGTCGCCCATGCGTACAGAACGGCAAGGAGCGCGATCGGGCCGAAGAGGAACATCGAATGTCTGCGAGCTTCACCGTCTTTGTAGCATGCCGCTGACGACTCGCTCGACGCGCCCGTAGTCCCGTCGCACCTCGACGTCGCGGAAGCCCGCCTCTTCGAACAGGGCGACCACCGCGCCCGCCTCGCCGGCGCCTACTTCCACCGCGAGCACGCCGCCGCTCGACACCAGATGCGCCGGGGCGCCGGCGATCACGCGGCGCAATGTCGCGAGGCCGTCGTTGCCGCCATCGAGAGCGAGACGCGGCTCGAAATCGCGAACGTCCGGCTCGAGGAGCGCGATGTCGCTCGCTGGGACATACGGCGGATTGGCCGTCACGAGGTCGAATCGGCACGCAGGCGTGAGCCCGGGGTCTCGCGACTCGAGGGCGCCGAACAGGTCGCTCAGACCAAGCGCAACGTTGTAGGCGCCGAGGCGAAGCGCATTCTCGCGCGCGAGAACGAGCGCTTCCTCGCTCTTGTCGGTCCCCAGGACGAACGAGGTCGGCCGCTCGCGCGCGAGTGTGATGGCGACGCACCCGCTGCCCGTGCAGAGATCCAGGGCGCGCATGCACATCGAGAGGGGGCGCGTTCGCTCGAGCGCGACGTCGACCAGGGCTTCGGTGTCGGGGCGGGGGATGAGCACGCGTCGGTCGACGCGGAAGGGGCGCCCGTAAAACTCGCGTTCCCCGAGGATGTACGCCATCGGCTCGCGCGCGCGCCGGCGCTTGACCAGCTCGCGCAAGAGCCCCAGCTCTCGCGAGTCGAGGGGGCGCTGGGCTTCGACGATGAGCTGGATGCGCGTCGTGGCAAGGGCATGCGCGAGCAGGAGCTCGGCGTCGAGGCGGGGACTGTCGACCCCGCGCGATCGCAGGTCGTCGGTGGTCCACCGAAGCACCGCCTCGATCGTCCAGACTCGCGAATCGAGCGCGCCCGACGACACGGGCGCGACTCGTAGCGCAAAACGGCAGCGGCGGCGAGCGTCGCCGCGCTACGTCGCGGGCGCACGCACTCCTCGCTCGCCCTCTCTAGCTTCGAGGCGTTCGCTCGCTTTCTCGGCACCCTGCTAGATTCGTCGCTGCTTTGGATTCGCTCCCCCCTTCCCCGCCGGCGCACGGCGCGTACGTCTACGCTCCGGGCGACATCTACCCCGTCACACCGCGCGAGAAAGACCTGTGCGCACGGGCGAGCCGCCCCGATTGGGCGTACCTCGGCGGGCTCGTCGGGCTCGATGCGGTGACCATCTGGTTTGGCAGCTGGGACAAGGTCAAGTACACGGACAGTGTCCCTCTTCGGTGGAGCGGCCCCGCGGCAATCGGCCTGGCGTGGGGGGCGACCATCGGCGGCGCGTGGCTCGCGCTCCCGAAATGCTCGCCGACGTGGGTCGGCGAGTCGCCTCGCGAAGGCAATGTCCGTGCGATCTGGCCGCTCGCTCTCTCGCTTGGCCTGCTTGCGGGGGCGACCGCCCCGTTCATCAACGGAATCGCGGTCGGCTCCTACGACCTTCCACGGGAGTGGACCACCGAAGAGCGCGCAGGACACGTCATCGTGGCAGGGGTCGCCGGCTTCGTCGGGGCGCTCTTGCCGTACCTCCTGCCGCCGCGCACGTGGAGCGCCGCGGCCGAAATCGAGCGCATTCGATTCGGCGCCGACGGCCGCGGGGTGTACCTCGGCTACTCGAGTCGGTTCTGACGCTCCGCGGTTCAGGCTCGTTTGAGGAAGCGCGCGAGGATCTTCTTTTCCCCCCATCCCGGGAAGAACGCGACTACCGCCGCCTCTCCCACGTTGGCCTCGCTCACCACTTTTCCCTCGCCGAAGCGGTCGTGCTTCACTCGAGCGCCGCGTCTCAGCCCCGTTGCCACCACGTCTTCGGAGCGGTCGTCGAAGAAGTCGTGATCGACGAAGCGATCGCCGGGCTGCGGCGCGCTCGCCGGCGCGGCGAGTTGCGGGTGACGCCACGGCCGCCGCGCTTCGCCTGCGAAGCTATCGTCGACAGGACGTCCGGCGCTCGGGTCACGGTCGATGTAGCGACCGACCGACCCGGCGGCGAGGGCGCCGGTCGGCTGGTGCACGACCGTCGCCGCTGGTAACTCGCCCAAGAAACGGCTCGGGCGGTTCCAGCGCGTCTTACCGAAGATTTGGCGGGTCTGGGTGTGGACCATGACCAGCTGCTTGCGCGCCCGGGTGATGGCGACGTAGGCCAGGCGGCGCTCCTCTTCGAGCTCGTCGCTCTCACCGGGGTCGACGCCCTTGTACGGGAACATCTCTTCTTCCATTCCCGTCAGGAACACCCGCTCGAACTCGAGGCCCTTGGCGCTGTGGACGGTCATCAAGACCACGCGCCCTCCCTCCTCCATCCCGTCGACGTCGCTCGCGAGGGTCACCCGTTCGAGAAACCCGACGAGGCTCGGCTTCTCGCCGGCCGCCTCCGCCTCGGCCTCGTAGTCTTTCATCGAGCCGACGAGCTCGCGCAGGTTCTCGATGCGCGCGTCGGATTCGGCGTCGTCTTCCTCCTCGAGCGCCAGCACGTAACCCGTGTCCGAGAGAACCAGCTCCAAGAGCTCACCCGGAGGCAACTGCTCGCCCGCCGCCCGCAGCCGCCCCAAGAGGTCGCGAAAAGCCAGGAGCTTCTTCTTGGACGCGGCACCGAGGTTTCCGACGTCGTCGAGGTGATCGAGGGCGCCGGAGAGGGGCGCGTCGTGGGCCGTGGCCCAAGAGGCGAGGCGCTCGATCGTCGTCGCGCCAATGCCGCGCGCCGGGACATTGACGACGCGGAGCAGATCCACGTCGCTGCGCGGGTTTACGAGGATGCGCAGATACGCGAGCGCGTCTTTGATCTCCGAGCGCTCGTAGAACCGAGTGCCCCCGACGATCTGGTACGGAATGTTGGACGCGCGGAGCGCCTCTTCGAGAACCCGCGATTGGGCGTGAATGCGGTAGAAGACCGCGATGTCGCCCGCTTGGGTCCGCTCGGCGCGGGCGCGGACAATCGCGTCGACGACGAACGCGGCCTCGTCACGCTCGTCTCGCGCCGCCACGATGCGGATCGGCTCGCCGTCGGCGTTGGCGGTCCATAGCTCCTTCGGCTCGCGCTCGTTCGAGCGGGCGATGACGGCGAGCGCAGCCGCGACGATCCGCGCGGTCGACCGGTAGTTCTGCTCGAGCTTCACGATCGTCGCCCCGGGATAGTCGCGGCGAAAGCCGCGGATGTTGCGCACGTCGGCGCCGCGCCATCGATAGATGCTCTGGTCGTCGTCGCCGACGACGCAAAGGTTGGCGTGATCGCGGGCGAGCTCGCGCAAGAAACGGTACTGCGTCGCGTTCGTGTCCTGAAACTCGTCGACCAGCACGTAGTCGTATCGACGGCGGATGCGGTCCCCCTCGGGGGTGCCCTCGAGCAAGCGCGTGACGAGGAGGATCAGGTCCTCGAAGTCCACGGCATTCGCAGCGCGCAGCCGCTGCTCGTATGCGCGGAACAATCGCAGCGCGATGTCGTCGATGTACGAGTTGGCCGCCACCTCGTCCGGCCCCCGCCCCTCTTGCTTGTGCTTGTGAATGTGCGCAAGAACGGAGCGCGGCGGGAAGCGCCGGTCATCGAGGTCGAGGTCCTTGAGGACGCGCGCGATGAGCGCCTTCTGATCGTTCGCGTCGTAGATGACGAAATTCGGCTGGACGCCGACGGCAGCGCCGTGAACTCGCAAGAGCTTGGCGCACGTCGCGTGGAACGTGCCCACCCAAAGCGCTCGCGCGACCTCTGGGCCGCACAGGGACTCGAGCCGCGATCGCATTTCACCCGCGGCCTTGTTGGTGAAGGTCACGGCCAGGATCCGCCAGGGAGGAACGCGCGCGCAAGCGACCAGGTTCGCGACCCGGTACGTAATGACCCGAGTTTTTCCGCTGCCCGCCCCGGCGAACACGAGGAGCGGTCCTTGGGTGTGCGCAACCGCAGCCGCCTGAGGATCGTTCAGCTCGTCGACGGGCATCGAGCTCGCAACGTAGCCCGGATGATTCGCGAGCGCGGGGCGAAGTGTCCGGGCTCCGCGGCCGTCGGACGACGGGTCAGGGGGCAGGTTCAACGCCGGTAGTCTTCGGGACCAAACCGGACGTCGTCCAGCCCGCGCGACCGCAGCCCGGCGCGGAGGGCATCGACGACAATCCAGAGGACGTCGAAGCGCGTGGTCGGCATGTAGTACTCCTCTTCCGTCGTCTGCGGCAGAGCCTCGAGCCTTGCCTCGACGGCGTCCTTCTCGCCGGGGTCGAGCTCGAGGTGTGCGTGCCACCCCTCCACGGTCTCGAGGAGCAGCGCTTCGCGTACCATGCCGATCGGGTTGAATGCGCAGTACACCGTCGACAGGTAGATGCGCCACCCGGAGACCTCGCCGTCGGCAGACCACTCGGCGCCAAACTGCCGCCGAATGACCTCCCCGAGATAGGCCCCCGCGGCGGATTGCACCACCTCGACCGCTTCGGGGCGAACCGCCAACTCCGCGCGCGCATCGCGTACCCATTGATCGAGCAAACTGAGAGTGTCGGGAGAAAAGTCCAGCATCGTTCCGTAGCGCGCCGCGACGAAGCGAACACACGCCGCCGCGAACTCATCCACGACGCGGGGCGCACTCTCCAGCGCCTCCGGCACGTCGGGTCCCGGTTCCGCTTGCGCCTCGAGGTCGTCTGCGTCGTCTGCCGGCTCGACCGGACCGCCTTCTGCGGCACGGGCCGCCCCTGAAACGTCGTCGGTTCCTTTTGTCTGATCATGGATCATGGAGTTGGCCGTATGCTTGGAGGGGATGCGCTGCAAGGCTGCCACCGCATGCCCCCGGATTGTTCATGCGCTTGGGCATCTTTAGCGACATTCACGCGAACCTCGAGGCGCTCTCGGCCGTGCTCGAGGCGTATCGGTCCGAGGCGATCGACGTCTACTACTGCCTCGGCGATACGGTCGGCTACGGCGGTTCGCCGAACGAATGCGCTGACCTCGTTCGAGGAACGGCGAAGAAGACCATTCTCGGCAACCATGACGCAGCGGTCAGCAGCCGAATGGATTACTCCTACTATTACGAGGCGGCTCGCCACGCGCTCGACGCGCATGCGTCGGTGCTCTCGGAAGCGAACATGGCCTGGCTCAAGGCACTGCCGTACCAGGAGAAGCTGGACGACTGCGACGTCCTTCTGTGCCATGGATCGCCCGTGCGGCTCGAAGAGTTCGAGTACATCTTCGCCCCCGAACAAGCCCGGGAATGTCTGGCCATCTGGGACAAGATTGGCCACATTACGCTCATCGGTCATTCGCATCTCTGCAAGGTGTTCGCTCTCGGCCGAGGCAGCGTCGAGGAGCTCCCGCCCACCGATTTCGACCTCGAAGAAGGAAAGAAGTACATCGTCAGCGTGGGCTCGGTCGGCCAGCCGCGCGACTTCGACAACCGCGCGAGCTTCACGGTGTACGACACCGCGAAGAAGCGCTTCGAGTTCAAGCGCGTCGAGTACGACATCGAGCTCGCTGCCGACAAGGTGCTCCGCGCGAGGCTCGAGCGAAACTTCGCCCATCGGCTCTTTATCGGGGTCTAGCCCAAGCTTCGCCCAAGCTAGTTGAGAAGGGCCCGGCGCACGCCGAAGGTGTGCTCCCAGTTCTCGCGATACTCCGGCGTGGAGACCTGCGGCGGCCCCCCGTGCGGGGTGCTCGTCGGCTGCGAACCGGCCGCGGCGGGGATCGCGCACTCGACGTGGACGTTGAAGAGCGCCGGCGCGTCCGTTCGGCGCTCGAGGCGCACGACCTCCGCCCCGGCTACGAGCGGACGCCCCTCGCGCATGGGTCGGACTTCCCCGGCCTCGATTCGCCCGGGACGCGCGCGAAGAACGCGCGCGCCTTCGCCGTCGTTGGTGGGGCTGTGCATGAGCACGACGTCGAAAGCGTCGCTTTCTTTGCGCTGCGGCCCGTCCGCGGACATTGGCTACGCAAAGTGTAGCGCATTCTGCCGTCGCGCGCCGAGCCGGGGGCGCGGTCGAGCGCAGGCGCGCGTCGGCACATCGTTCGGAGCGTCAAGCGTTCGGGGAGAGCGGCCGACTCGTTCGAGCCAGGCGAGACGGCCCTTGAACCCTGAACAAGCACGCAGTATATAGGGAAGGACATGGACGACGCCAAAAACAGGACCAAGGCTATCGAGCTCGCTGTCGCGACGATCGAGAAGGAGTACGGCAAAGGCTCGATCATGCGCCTCAAGGAAGGGGCGAACATCGGCGAAGGCGTGCAGGTCGTCTCGACGGGGAGCATCGGGCTCGACATCGCGCTCGGCATCGGCGGTTACCCACGGGGCCGCATCATCGAGATTTACGGCCCTGAGTCGAGCGGCAAGACGACGCTCTCGCTGCACGCGATCGCACAGGTTCAGAAGGCCGGTGGCGTCGCGGCGTTCATCGACGCCGAGCACGCGCTCGACCCGACGTACGCTCGCAAGCTCGGTGTGAAGACCGACGAGCTGTTGGTCTCACAGCCCGACTACGGGGAGCAGGCGCTCGAAATCGCCGATATGCTCGTGCGCTCCGGTGCGGTCGAGCTCGTGGTGATCGACTCGGTCGCCGCGCTCGTGCCGAAGGCCGAAATCGAGGGGGACATGGGGGACAGCCATGTTGGCTTGCAAGCAAGGCTGATGAGCCAAGCGCTGCGAAAGCTCACCGCAACGGTCTCGCGCAGCAATTGCTTGCTCGTCTTCATCAATCAGATGCGCATGAAGATCGGGGTGATGTTCGGAAGCCCCGAGACCACGACGGGCGGCAACGCGCTCAAGTTCTACGCGAGCGTTCGCCTCGACATCCGCCGCATCGGTGCCATCAAAGAGGGAGCCGTTGCGGGAGCGAAAGACCCCGCGGTCGTCGGCAATCGAACACGCGTGAAAGTCGTAAAAAACAAGCTTGCTCCGCCGTTTCGTGAGGTGGAGTTCGACATTCTGTACGGCCAGGGAATCTCGCGCTCAGGCGATATCGTCGACCTCGCTTCCGAAGCCGGCATCATCGAAAAAAGCGGCGCATGGTTTTCGTTCGGCGGCGAACGCATCGGGCAGGGACGTGAAAACGCGAAGGCCTACCTCGAGCAGCACCCGGAGATCATGGATAAAGTCGAGGCGCTCGTCCTGGCCAAGTCCGGGATCAAACGCACCATGACCGGGGGGGCCACCATCCCGCAATCGAACGGCGCGCCGCCGTCCAGCGAAGAAAAAAAGAAGCCAGCCCAAGTCAAACCTGCGAACTAGCAGGGAGCGAGAAAGCGACGCCCCCGAATCGTCGGTCGGCACCCCCCCATGAAGCTCTACCTCATGCGACATGGCCCGGCTGAGGAGGAAGCGGACAGCGGGATGGATGGGGACCGGGCACTGACGGCTATCGGGCGCCAGCGCGTGCGGAAGGTCGCGGGGACGCTGCTGGAAGCGGGGGAGCAGCCGACCCATGTGATAACGAGCTCGCTCGTGCGCGCAGTCCAAACCGCCGAGGTCGTCGCGCTCGTCACGAACCTCGCGGATCGCGATGGGATCGTGCGAGCTCGCCGCGAGCTCGCCCCAGGCGGGGCGGCCGCACAGCTGGCCGAGCGCCTGGTTTCGGAGGGGCTCCGCCGCGTCATGCTCGTCGGTCACGAGCCCGACCTATCGGACGTGGTGTCTACGCTGTGCGGCGCGTCCTTTGGACGCCCGTTCGAAAAGGCGATGGTCGTTGGCCTTCAACTCGCGCCGCGCAGCGGTCCAGCCACGATTCGATTCGTGCTCGACCCGAAGACGCTTCATCTCGAGCATGCTCGGTAGGTCGGTAGGACGGGTTGCCCTTCGGCCGGACCGCGACCGATCGCCCGCCCAAACCGGTAGGACGGTGCCGCCCGCGTCAAGCGTTTTCGGCAGCGTCGGTTCGGGCGCCGAATGGGCACGCAAGCGCCCGCTTTGGGGGCGCTGCCCCTCTTGCCCAAGCCATTGGAATAACAGAATAAATGACTGTTCCTTGACACGTCAACCCCGGTCCTCTAACCCGCTCGGTTGGAGGCCATGGATGGGCAGTCGGAGCGTCGTGCCCCTTCTCTATGCGAGCCGGGCGGGCGCCCCACGGATGTCGCGTGGCCGGGCGGTCACGGCGCCTCGTCATCAGGTTGCTGCGGCCATCCGTATCCCTGAACGGGTGGGGGCTCAGCTCCGGCTCGTTTTTCCCTCCGCCGCACCCCGACTCTTCGTGCACGAGGGGGCCAGGCAGGCCCTCGAGCGCAAGCTCCGGGGCGCCTTCCCGGGACCGGTCATCCTTTCCATCACCGACAATCGTCACTCGATTATCACGCACCGCGTCCAACGTGGCGTTTTGCACGCCAGGGTCCATCACATGTTCCTGGATGCGCCGGCCTCCGTCGTGGATTCCCTCGTGCGCTACGTGACGCGCGGCGACCGTGACGCGAGCGCCATCCTCGGGGACTACATCGACTCCAACGGCTTCCGCCTCGCGCGTCGGAAGCGCAACGCACCGCTCGTCACAAAGGGAAAGCACCACGATCTGCTTTCGTTGCTCGACGACCTGAACCAGCGGTACTTCAACGGCGGAGTCAACGCGCTCATCACGTGGGGTAAGCGCCCTACGAACAGGGCCCCCACGCGCAAGACGATCAAGCTCGGTAGCTACAGCGCAGTCGACCGACTCATTCGCGTGCACCCTTCGCTCGACCGCACATGGGTGCCTCGGTACTTCGTCGCTTACATCGTCTACCACGAGATGCTTCACCAAGTGATCCCGGGAAGCCGCGGGCTCGGCCGCGTCAACTTGCACCCGCCTGAGTTCAAGGAGCGGGAGCCGGAATTCCACCACTACGTGCGAGCGATCGAGTGGGAGAAGCGTCACGTCGCGCGTCTTCTTCGCTCGTGACGCTCGAGACGGGATGGCTCGAAGCCCGGCGACTGTTGCTGCTCACGTGAAAGGCTCACGCCCGAGCCGCCGAGGGGCGCACCCATGCGGGTAGGCGCCTGCTGGGCGGCTTCCGCCCTGGCCGCGGCAGTCGCTTGCACCAGGGTGGCTAGCGCACCGCCTAGGGGGCTTCCACTCCCTAAAATATCGGCAGCAGCTCCGTCTGGGGTGGCCGACGCGAAGACCGGCGGGGAGCGAAACCCAGCGCGGTCGCACCTTCTCGGGACAATCGCCCGCAAGTCGATTGGACCGTTTGCCGCTCGCACCAACGAGGGCGGCATGGCCGCCTGGATCGTGCCCGCGGAAGGCGGCGGGCAAGCCGATCTGATCGTGGTGCCGTTCGGTGTCGACGGCTCGCCGCTCGGCGAGCCGCGCATCGTTGCCGCGGTGCCTCGAGAGGCCACTTCGCTGCTCGTCCGACCGGCCCCGAGTGGTCATGACGGATGGCTGCTCGTGTGGAGCGCTATCCTCGATCGAGGCGAGTCTCTGACGATGCTGCAACTCTCCTCGGATGGAACCGTGCGGCGCGGCCCCATCGAGCTCGAGCGCACCAGCGACCATTTGACGTGGACCGACCTCCTACCGACCGAGCGCGGGGCTCTTTGCTTTTGGGCGGAGGACACTGCCGCGGGCGACGCGAACCTCCTCGCCGCTCCAATTGATTCGGACGGTACGCCGCGCGGGGTGCCCGTCCGCGTAGCGCGCGGCGTCGAACGGTGGGCCTCCGTTCGCGCGGGCAGCGGCGCCGCGCTGGCGCTCGTCACGCGCGACAAGGACTCCTCGTCCGGCCTGCTCTCGTGGTTGCGTTTGGACGCCGAGGGCAACGCGCGGAGCGCTCCGGTTCCGGTGGGCAAGGGGCCCACCGTGAGTGGCGACATCGAAGCGGTCGCGTTTCACGACGGGTGGTTGCTCGCCTGGACCGATCGCACGGGAGAAGATCCCCAGGTGACCCTCGCGACGATCGACCCCACGGGACGTGTACAAGGTCCGACCCGCGCCATGAACGCGGTGGGTGGATCCTCGCTCGTCACGGTGGCCGCGGGCGTCTCGAGCATCGCCCTGGCATGGGAGTCTCCGCATGGGCGCACTCGTCCTTGGAGCCTTCTCCATCTCGCAAGGGTCTCCGACGCGCCCGGGCTGGCCGCGCAGCCCGTGACCTCGTTCGAGGTCGAGGCACGAGCACCTACGGAGCTCGTGCCCACCGACGATGGCTTCGCCCTCCTCACGACCCCCGTGCCCAAGTGCCAGGCAGCTCGCCCGAGAGCAGCGAGCTCCCCCGACTGCTCCGCCCTCCCGATGTTCCTCCGTTACGACGCGCGCCTGACCCCCGTCCAGGCCGAGCCAATCGTGGTCGGCAAGACGCGGTCTGCGGCCGCGCTCGCATGGGGCCTGGTGTGTGGGCGAGACCGATGCGTGGCGATGGCTTCCGCCGCCGAGGCGCCCACGCCCGTGTTCGCCGTCGATCTCCCCCCTCGCACGTCACCCTTCGAAGCGCCGGCCGCGGCGGTCCCGACCGCCGGCCTCCTCGCCCGGGCGACGGGCATCGTCACCATCGAGTCGGGGAAGCCGTACCTCGACGTGGCCGCGGCGCGCGTTGGCGACGCAACGCTCGTCGCGACGATGGCCAGCGCGGAGAACACTGACTCCGACCGAGGGCGCGAGCGCGGTGAGACGATCGGCGTCCGTGCGTTCGACGCAGACGGCCGGGCGGTCGACACGGCGAGCTCGCTGACGTCGCACGCGGTTGCCGTCGGCCGGGTGGCCATCGCGCCGGCACCGCAGGGCGAGGGCGGCGCCGCGGCCGCTTGGGTTGCGCGTCACGACACGGGTGCGGAAGTCCACGTCGCCCGCCTCGACGGGCACGGCCACCGAGTCAAAGAAGTGCCGATCACGGCAGCCAAGGGGGACGCGAGCAGCGTCGCGATCGCGTGGGCCGGGGATGGCTGGCTGGTCGCGTGGGTCGATTGGCGGGACGGCAACGGCGAAGTGTACGCGGCCAAGGTCGATCGCAACCTGAACCGTGTCGCTCCCGATCAGCGAATAACCCGAGCACCGGGCGACGCGGCGGACGTAACGCTCGCGGTGGGGGGGGATCTCGCGTGGCTCGCCTGGAGCGACCCTCGCGAAAGTCCCCGCGAAGGCGTTGGCGACGTGTACGTCACGCTTTTGCGCGCCCGCGACGCGAAGCGCACGGGAGACGAGGTGCGCGTACTGGCAACGGCGGCGCACTCGCGATCCCCCGAAGTGGTCGTCAGCCGCGACGGGGCGCTGCTCGCCTGGATCGAAGACGCACCGCCCGGTCTCGACGCGCCCGGGGCTGCGATGGTCGCGCAGCTTGCGCCCGGCGGTCGCGTGGTCGGCTCGCCCCGGCCTCTCGCGTTGGGGGGCGAGGGGCAACCGACCAGCATCGTTCTTGCGCCGTCACCGCGGGGAGCGCAAGCGATTGTCGCCCGCGCGAGTCACGACTGGGTAACGCTCGACGCCCTCGAAGTGTCGAGCGACGGCTCGGCGGGGCCTGCATGGCCGGTGGTGGATCTCGACGCGTCCGCCCCTTTCGACGTCGCGCTCGCGCTCGCGGGCGGGTCGCTTTTCTACGATGACACGGGAGGTAGCGCCGGGCGCCGCCGGGTGCGCAGCGTTACCATCGCCTGGTAGAGGCGAATAGCGCCCCGAGGGAGCGCGCCGCAACTTCCCTTGCCGACCGGCCGATTGGGGAGCAAAGAGGAAGCCAGCCGCCGGGCTAGAAGGTTGTCCGGGAGAACGTCATGGGAATCGACCAGATCGGCAAGAAAGGACCGCCGCTCACGCCCCCCGCGGAAGCAATCGGCGGGAAACAACGCGCCGAGACGCGGCAGCCGTTCGAAGTGTCGACCGCCCGCCCAATGCCTTCGACGCCCCAGGTGGCGCCGCTCGAGGCGCCTCGCACCGCACTCGACCGGTGGCGTGCCGGAGAAGTCGACGTCCACGGGTACATCGACCTCAAGGTCGACGAAGCAACGACGCATCTGGCTTTGCTGCCGGCGCAAGAGCTCCAAGCGATCCGCGCCGCGCTGCGCGACCGCATGGCGAGCGACCCCACGTTGGTCGAGCTCGTCGGCACCGCGACCCATCGCGCGCCCGGTCCACCAGGGGGTGACGGGTGACATGACCGGCGGTCCGTCCCGGCCCTCACTGGCGGCGACGGCGCGACCGAGAGGCCGTCCGTCGCCGGGGCGCCACGTGTCGCGCGTCGGACGGCGCGCGTGGATCGTCGGGGCAGGGGCAGCGATCGCCTGCTCGCGAAGCGAACGCGCGGCTGGCGATGGTCTGCCGTCGGCGACGTCGCGGAACGTTCGTCTGCTGGATTGGGACATGGGCCAATGGCCCTGGGGTCGGGCGCGAGCCGCGATCGTGGTCCCCACCTGGGGAGGCTCCGAGACCCGCTTTCCGGTCGTGGTCGCACTGCACGGTCGCGGCGAGGCGCTCAAACCGCCCGCCGAGGGGATGATGGGGTGGCCACGCGACTATGCGATGGTCCACGCGATCGATCGCCTTCGCGCTCCCCCACTGCGCGAGTCCGACTACCTCGGGTTCGTCGACACGGCCCGCATGGCGCAGGCGAACACTTCGCTGGGGGCGCGCCCGTTCGGAGGTGTCATCGTCGCCTGCCCGTGGCTTCCCGACTTTCGGCCCGCAGCCACGGGCGACATCGCTGCGTACGGCCGATTCGTTCTCGACGGGCTCCTGCCGCGCGTGCGTCGCGAAACGCCCGCCCTCGGCACCGCCGAGGCGACCGGCATCGACGGAGTCTCGCTGGGCGGCATCGTTGCCCTGCGCATCGGCCTGACCTCACCCGACGCCTTCGGGGCCGTCGGCGGCATTCAGCCCGCGATCGCCGAAGGCCAAAACGGGGAATGGACCGCCCTCGCGCAGGCCGCGCGGGCGCGCCGCGCGGGAATGAAGCTGCGCCTGCTCACGAGTCACGACGACTACTTTCGCGACGCGATCATCGCCGTGTCGGAGGCCTGGAGGACCGGCGGAATCGACCATGATTTCGCCGATATACCGGGGCCGCACGACTACGTGTTCAACCGCGGGCCCGGCTCGATCGAGCTCCTGTTGTGGCACGATCGCGCACTTGCAAGGAGCTGAAGTCGGACTGCAACAATATGTCCCTGCGAAAATTCGCTGCTATGTTGGGCCATGTGAGGCGTCTCGCATGGCTCGTCCTGCCGGCAACTTTCTTCGCCTGCGCCGAGCAGATCCCCGATCACATCGAGCTTCAGCCGTCCGGAGAGAGCGTTGAGTTCGCCGCCGAGCCGCCGGGCACAGGGGCGTACCAGCTGGTGGGTCCGGTAACCGGCCAGGCTGCGGCCAACGATCCGGAAGCCGCGCAACAGGCCGCCAAGAACGACCTTCGCAACAAGGCCGCCGCGATGGGCGCGTCGCTGGTGACCATCGACCAAGATCTCGGTGAGCCCATGCCGCTTCAGGAAAAGACCAAAGTGCGGCTCGTGGGCCGCGCCTACAAGTCGGCTGATTGAACGGCCGGCAAATTGGGCGAGCGGAGCCCCGAAGGGATTGGAGCCAAGTCCACCCCGGAGGAGCGCAGCGGAGGCTGCACAGGAAGACTACCATCGCGGCAATGGCCGCGTGGCTCGTGCCCCTCGAAGTCCTCGCCCAGCGCCGGGGAGGCGACGACCCGCGGATCGTCGGCGGCAAGGCGGCGCGACTTGCGTGGCTCCTTCGGAATCGTTTCGACGTGCCAGATGCCGTGGTCCTCCCGGCGGACGCCTTCGTGCAGGCGATTCGCGACCTGCCTCCGGGATGCGAGCCGCGTTCCCTCCTGCGCGCGGCGGCCGGACGGGGAGGGGGAGCGCGCGCCGCCGAGGCCCACGCGCAGATCGAGGCCGCGCCGCTGCCGAAGGGGCTCGAGCAAGAGCTCCACGCGCTTTGGCAAGACGTCGGAGAGAGGTGCCCCTGGGGGTTTGCCGTGCGATCGAGCGCCACGTGTGAAGACGGCGCCCTCGTGTCGATGGCCGGCCTCGCCGAGAGCATTCTGGGGGTGCGCGGTGGCGATTCCCTCATCCACGCCGTGCGCCAGGTATGGGCGTCGATCGCGAGCGGGCGCGCACTCGCGTATCTCGCGGCACACGGCGTTCGCGACGTGGGAATGGCGGTGATCATCCAGCGCGTCGTTGAAGCGAGGGCCGCGGGTGTCATGTTCACGCGCGCCCCCGACGGACGAGCGCGCGGAGCGGCGGACGAGCGCATCGTCAACGTGGGTTTTGGCCTCGGGGCGCCCGTCGTCAACGGCGTCACCGCGCCGGACGTGCTCCGCATCGACGCCAGAGGACGGCTGGTGGGCTCGATCGTGGCACGCAAGCCCAAGTCGACCATCGTTGGCGAGGGCGGCGTCACTGAGGTAGACGTCGACGATCCCGATCGTCCGGCGCTCTCACGGGAGCGGATCGCGGAGCTCGCCGAGATTGCCGCGCGCCTCGAGAAGCTCGAGGCGGTCGCCTGGGACGTCGAGTTCGCGTGCGACGACGAACGCACGTGGATCGTCCAAGCGCGACCCGCAACCGGCCGAGGGTTCCCCGAGGGTGGGGACGCGGACACGGTCTGGAGCAGCGTCAACGTGGGCGAAGCACTGCCCGGCGTGGCGACGGTGTTCACGTGGTCGGTCGCCGGCGCGTTCAGCGAGGCCGGATTCCGCCGCGCGTTCGCCGCGCTGGGTTGTCGGGTCCCCAAGCACACCCGAATCGTCGGCAACGTGCACGGGCGCTTCTATCTCAACCTCACCCAGTTCATGCGCATCGCCGCGCAAGTACCTTTCCTCGATCCGCGCACCCTCGTCGAGCTGGCAGGAGGGTGGGGCGGCGACGAGCTTGCGATGCAGGTTCAGGACGTGAGCCGCCGCAGCTTCTACCTGCGGCTTCCTCTGACAGCGTCTCGACTGCTGCGCGAGCAGCTTCGACTCGACGAGCACGTGAAGGCATTCGAGGCGTTCGCCGAGAAGCAGTGGCGCGCGCAGAGCGCTCTGGACCTTGCGATCCTGCCGGACGAGGGCGTTGCTCGGCGGCTGCGCGACATCCAGGCACTGCTCGAGCGCTCGGGGACCGTCATGTTGACGTGCGCCTCAAGCGCGCTCGGCTCCCACCTGGCACTGAAGACGATGCTCGAGCGAGTTGCCCCGCTCGACGCGGAACGTCTCGCGCAATCGCTGACGAGCGGCATTCGCGACGTCGAAAGCGCGCGCCCCGCGATCGGCATCATGCACGTCGCCGGCCTCGCTCGCCGTGAACCGGAAGCGGGGGCGGCGATCGAACGCGAGGCGACGACCGGCCTCGACGCGATCCCCGAGGGCGCGACACGCCGAGCCTTGCAGAGCTTCCTCGAGCTTTACGGAGACCGCGCCGTGCGGGAAGCGGAGCTTTCGACGCCTCGCTGGAAGGAAGATCCACGCCCGGTACTTCGCATGCTGCGCGCCGCGCTACGCACCGACGCGCACCGGATGGAGGGCACAATCGCTCGGGCGAAGGCGACGGCCGACGGCGAGATGGCCCGGCTCGTGCCAAAGCTCAACATTCTCGAGCAGACGATCTTGCGTCACCTCGTGGCGCGTGCCCAGCGCTCCGCTCGTCTGCGCGAGCGGATGCGTGCGTGGGTGACGCGCGTGCTCGGAATGCTGCGCGAAGCTGCGCTCGACGCCGATCGGCGTCTCTTGCGCCGCGATGTGGAGCTCCAGGCGGACTGGCGCTCGCTCGTCGAGTCAGGCTCCGTGCTGGCGAGTGTACGCAGCGTCTTCTTTCTGACGATCGACGAGGTCGTCGCCGCGCTGCGCGAACCGCGCGTGGAGCTCGCTCCGCTCGTGCGCTCGCGCCGCGCCGAGCTCGCGCGCGATCGCGCGCGGCCCGATCCCCCCGCGACGTTCGTGGGTTCACCTCCGCCGCTGGTGCTCCCCCCCTGGGGCGGAGAAGTCATGCGCGGCTTGCCGGCGAGCGCGGGCGTGGTCGAGGGGCGGGCGCGCGTCCTACTTCGCGAGGACGAAATGGACGCCTTGCAGCCGGGAGAAATCCTGGTCGTGCACACGACGGACGTCGGATGGACGCCGCTCTTTCTGGTAGCCGCGGGGGTGGTCACGGAGCTGGGCGGACCCCTGTCGCACGCAGCGGTCGTCGCACGCGAGTTCGGTGTGCCGAGCGTCGTCAACGTGGCGGGGGCAACGCACGCCATTCGCACGGGAGACATGCTGCGCGTCGACGGCGACCGGGGGATGGTCGAGCGGCTGCGAGGGTAGCGCACGACTCTCCACGGGGCTTCGCCCGGCCGTTCAACGCGGGCCGCGGACCTCGAGCAGCTTCATGACGGCTCGCCTTTGATCGCGCATCCAGCCATCCAGCCCGAAGAGCCGCAGATGGGTGCCATAGTCGTCCACCCGGAGCCCCACCGACAAGAAACTCTTCGTCGCAACGACGCCTCCGCGACGGCGGGTACCTGTGGCTGCGTAGCTGCCGCGCAACGCGACGTCACCGCCTCCCGCGTCGAGGTCCAGAATGGCGAACTGATTCGCCCCGATCGTGAGTCGGGCCGACCCAACCAGGCGCGGCACGTCGGTGATGCGCACCAATATCTTCGGAAAGTCGCTCCCGAACAGGACCGCCAGGAGGGGTCGGGCGTCACGTGCGTCGACGCGCACGAGGCCATCGATCTGCAGGGCGGGAGACATGCGGAGCGTCGCGCGCGAGAGGGTGACGTCGCCGCACCAGGCCGAGGTAGTCGCCGACGCGCCGGTGACGGCCACGTTGCGCATTTCGAGGCGAGCGTCCGACAAGCCAAGGAGGTCGGCTTCAGGGCTGAACCCACGCAGACCCGCGTTGATGTGGAAGTCCCCCGCGATGCGCGTGTCTTCCAAGCGGACAGCGCCGTTCACCACAGCCACGTCCACCCTCCCCGAGGCGGTGCCGAGATCGTCACTGACCACCAGGTCGGCGGACGCACGCGCGGTGCCGGACTCGATTCCCACGGGGCTTCCGGGCGGGAGCAGCGCGGCAAGCACCCTGGCGTCGGGAAGTGACGCCGCGTCGACGACCAGGTGAACGGCACCACCCCTCAAGGTCGGCCGCTGAAGGTCGAACCCCGATGCGCGCGCATCGAGCACCACCCGCGCCGCGAAGAATTCGGGGCCGCTCTGGGCGTCAAATCGGCCCTCCACGCGCGTGAGCGTCGCGCGGGAGTCCGTCAGCGACATCGTACCTCTTCGAAGGTCCCATCGAGCGACGTCGGCGAAGAGACTGACGTCGCCCCCGAGGTGCAGGGCCTTGTCCCGGATGCCCATGTGGAGGGCGCGTGCGCGGACCTGCCCGTGGGCGACGTGTCTCTCGACGTCGACGCGCACCTCGGCGTCGAAGGCGCCGTCGTTGGATTCGAGCGCGAGCGCGGTCCTCTCGGGGAGAAGGGCGCCGAGCGCTGCAGGGTCGTGGACCTTCGCACCCACGAGCGAGGCCGACATCGAAATCTTGTCAAGGGGGTCGCCAATAGCAAAGTGAGGGCTCTTCGCCTCCACAGCAATGCGATCGAGAGACATCCCAGGCGCAGCGCTGTCGTCGCTGAAGCCGCGCTTGGTGATCGTCACGTGGTCCACTTCGACGCTTGCGTGGTCGAGGGCGAGGGCTCCGCTATCCCAGTGCCATTCGTGGACGCGCGCGCGCACGCCGACGTCGGCTTCCACCTGGAGCCTGCCGTAGCCGAGCCTCATTTGCTTCGACTCGATGTCGAGCGTGCCGCGCGCAAGGTGATTGGAGAGCACGAGCTTTCCCTCGAGCGAGAAGTGCGAGTGGCCGGATACGAGCCGCATGTCGGATCCCTTCGGCAGATACGCGTGCAAGAGGCCGGGGGCCACGATGTCGGCGGCCGGCATCGCGATGGCTACGTCCAGCGCCTCGAGTGGATCGGCGAGATCCACGTGATGCCCGCGTGCATCGAGGCGCAGGTCGCTGACTTGGACGAGCGGCACCTCCGGCGCGTCCTCCGACGCAATGGATCCCCCCGTGACCGCCAATGCCACGTTCGCGTCATCCAGGCGGCGCGTGTCGAAGCGATACGACGAGAATTGCGCGAGCACCGACGTCTGCCCGCGCACTCGAATCTTCGCGACGAGCAGATCGAGATCCTCGGCCCGCAGGACCGCGCTTCCCGTCGCGCGCTTCTCCGCCAACCACCCCTCCAGCCGCCCCGTGGCCCGAGCGCGGCCACCCTCGATGGCGAGCGCCGTGTTCGTTGGAATGTACACCGAAAGCGCCCGGGCGTTCGGCAGGTCGCTCGACGACCACGTGAAGATCCGCGAGCGGATGCGCCAGATCGAGAGCGCTGGCGTCGCCCGTCGAGTCCACTCGGGCGGCGCGGACGAAGGCGGTAGTCGAGCGAACGGCCCGTTCGCCTCGAAAGGCCGAGACGTCCGTGGCCTCGGCTCGAAAGGTGAGCCGATCCCGCTGTTTGTCCGCTTCTCGCGCAACTTCGGCCTTCAGCGTCAGCGACCCCGTCGCCCAATACCCTGCGCCGGCCAGCGCAAACGGAGCCGCTGACCCCTCCAGCCGGCTGTCCTTTTCGAGCACTCCGCTCTCGACGTGCAGAACGGCACGGCGAACCTGCGCAGCGCCTCGCGCCGTCACACCGCCCGGAAACACCGGGAGGCGACCAAGGTCGGGAAGGACCGCACGAGCGTCACATCCGAGCGAGACGCGCGAAAGGAGCTCTGTTCCACCAGCCGTGCGAGGGTCGAACCGCGCCAGAGTGACGTCGAAGACACTTCCGTCGAGCCCTTCGGCGATTGGCCCTCGGGTCGTGCGCACTGCGCCTCGCGCCACGGCGATCCGCACCGGGCCCACGTCTACGGAGCGCATCGGCTTGAGGAAGAAACGGCCCTCGATCCGTGCGCTGCCCTGGAAGCGAGCGTGGTCGATCCAGACTTCGCGTGTGTCGTCGGCGACGACATCCTCGAGATGAGCCGTCCACAAGTTGTAGTCGGCGTCGGACCACTCAGCGGCCGAAGGCTCATTCGGGGGGCGTATGGAATAGGGAGGGAGACCCTCGATGGGCGGCAGGCCGGTGACCTCGTCTTGGGACGACGGCGCGGCCGCCAGCCGCCCCCTCAGCCGGAAGGAGGCGCCCCTCCCGCGAACATGAGTGGCCTCGAAACGCATCTTGGCGAGGGCGACGAACGAGACGCGGAATTGCACCTCGTCGAGGCGCAAAATCCACTCCACGTTCCCGTCGCGGCCCCGGATCGATATCTTCCGTGCGTGGATTTTCCACGGCGCCAATGACCACGCGCGCTCGTAATGGATATCGATGATGTCCGGTTGCCCGTTGACCACCTTGGCAAAGAGCGGCGTGGAGAGAAAGACGTTGACACCGACCACATAGAGAAGGGCGAACGCGCCGCAGGCCCAGAGCGAAGCTCGCAGGAGGCGCACGCCGGGACGGCGACGTCCACGCGTACCCTTTTCGCTTGGTGTCTCCGCGTCGAACGGGCGGTCGCGTGCCATGGCCCTGTGTCTACAAGAGCGGACCTTGGACGTCAGCGTGCGTCGCGACGAGCTTGCTGGCGTCGATTCCGCGACCCCACGTGTGCCCGCACGCGCGGTACTTGCGACGCCGCGAGTTTGCGTCCCTTGCGGGCCGCGTCGGACGCTGCCGACCTCCTTCGCTGCTGCCGGTTCGGCCGCGACGCAGGGGCCGAGCGCGTCGCGCGAGGTGAGGGCACAGCGGAACGGCCCGTCCCCTCCCGTGCCGCAGAGCGCTTGCGACTGGGGCTGGGCTCCGGAGCCCGGTGTCGGTCGACCGTTGCGGCATGGGCCTCGAATCGCTTCAACACCTCGCCAAAGAGCTCTGCCTTCTCGACGGTTCGGGCATTCCCTCTTGCGGAGGTCAGCCCAGGCCGGAGGGCCTTTGCACGTGCCTTGCGCGCTTGTCGCCTCGCTAGATTGGAGAACTTGCTCTTGAGGCCGCGCGCCCGTGCGATCTTGGCTTCCAAGAGCTTCGGAGTCAGCGACCTCAGCGCTTGGGCTCTTGCCGCAGCAACCAAAGCAAGCTCCTGCTGGGTGCAGAGCTCGCGCGCCCTCTTGAAGTCGAGCGTCATGCAGCGGTGGTCAGCAGGACACGTGCCGGAGCGGCTCTCGCATTCGCCTCCCGGCGAATACAAGTCCAGCTCGCCGCCCGGGGCCCGCTGGATACCTGTTGCGGGGGCCCTACCTACCGGTCGGTGGCTGCCCAGCGCGGGTCGCCATCGAGCAACCAGTCGAGTTGCGCCTTTGTCTCCTCGGCGACCGGGCCGTTGTACCAATGGATGAACTGCCCCGCATCCGGCAGCTTCCCCAGGACGACGCGCGCGTCCCCGCCCGCGTGATCGAGCAGGCGCGCCGCCCTGCGCGCGGAGTCGACGCGAGCCTTGAGCCCGCAGGCAAACATCACACGCTTGCCGCCGCCGTGAACGAATTGCGCGGCGACCTCGGGCGACCAGCGGTCTTCGCCACCTTCGGTCAGGACGGCGCGCGGATAGCGCGCAGGATCGTGCGAGATGATCCAAACGCCCAAGATCGCGCCGAGGGAGAAGCCGGTATAGAGCATGGCGCCGCCGTCGACGTAGCCCGCGTTGTTTTCGCGCAGCGCCTGCAATCCGGCGTCGATCTCCCTGGCCAGCGCGGGACCACTTTTGTAGCGAAACGTCTTGTCCGGCATCGGGTCGCCGCGGGGGCAGAGAACCCACGCGCGATTGCCGACGATCCACCGCCAGTTGTCGCAAAGTCCTTCCGGAAAGTCCCAGAGACCGTGAGTGGCCACGACCACGGGGCGAGGCGACGTGGCGCCGAGCGGGATCGAGACGACCGCCTCTGAGAACCCGGGCACCGGCAAGGGCACGATCGGCACGGCGCCCGCGAGCGGAGGATGGGCCGCAGGCTCGATGGGAGCGGTCGCCTGAACCGTGCGGCCGGCGCTTTCGTCGGTGGGCTGGGCGGAAGTCGACGACGACGCTGGCACCTGAAACGCGTGCGACGGTGGAACGGCTGCCCTGTCACCGCACCACTTCTGGGTCGCGGCTATGGCAAGGGCCACGACTGGGGAAGTTCGCCTCAGCGCGTGCATGCTTCACCCCTTGGACCAAGGTCTTAGCCCGCCGAAACCCGGATGCCCGCCCGTCGCGACGGATCGGCCCGCTCGGGGCAAGCGCTTCACTAACGCTAACGGCAGGCGCTCCACCTGGGGGCTACCCCCCGCACGCCGGGCCGTGTATCTCGTGTTTCCCATGAGCCGCATTCACCGCTCGCTTCCGCCTGCAGGGACCTCCATCGGCATCGCGTTTTCGGGCGGGCTCGACACGCGCACCGCAGTCGCATGGATGTCGCGCCACGGCCTCGATGTCTGCGCGTACACGGCCGACCTCGCCCAGCCTGACGAGAAGAACGTCGCCGACATCCCCCCCCTCGCGATTCGACACGGCGCCAAGCTCGCGCGCCTGGTCGACTGCCGCGACCCGCTCGTGCACGAGGGCGTCGTGGCGGTGAAGTGTGGGGCGTTTCACCTTTCGACGGGCGGAAAGAAATACTTCAACACGACGCCCCTCGGCCGGGCCGTCACGACAACCGCGATCATCCGCGCGATGCGCGAAGACGGCGTGAACATCTTCTCGGACGGGAGCACGCACAAGGGAAACGACATCCAGCGCTTCTTCCGCTACGGCATGCTCGTCAACCCGACGCTCGCCATCTACAAGCCGTGGCTCGACCGCGCGTTCATCGACGCGTTTGGCGGGCGAAAAGAGATGAGCGAGTATCTCGCGTCGATCGACCTTCCCTACACGATGGCGACCGAGAAGGCCTACTCGACCGACGCAAACGTCCTAGGCGCTACCCACGAAGCCAAGGACCTGGAGCGCCTCGACCGCGACATGCGGATTGTCGAGCCGATCATGGGAGTCGCGTCTTGGCGAAGCAATGTGCAGATCGCACCCGAAGAGGTGGAGGTCGAGCTCTCGCGCGGCGCGCCGGTGGCTGTGAACGGGCAGACGTACGGGTCGATGTTCGAGACGTTTCGCGTGCTGAACGCGATCGGGGGCCGTCACGGCCTGGGGATGAGCGATCAGATCGAGAACCGCGTGATCGACGCGAAGAGCCGCGGTGTCTACGAAGCCCCTGGGATCGCGCTCCTGCACGTCGTCTACGAGCGGCTCCTGAGCGCGGTACATAACGAGAACACGACCGATCTCTATTTCACGCTCGGGCGCCGCCTCGGGCGCCTTCTTTACGAAGGGCGCTGGTTCGACCCCGAGGCGCTCATCCTCAAGGAGGGGCTCACGCGCTGGGTGGCCACGGCCGTCACCGGGAAGGTGACTCTCGAGCTGCGACGCGGCGACGACTACACCATCCTGGACACCCGCGCCGTACGAAGTGCGTACGACCCGGAGAAGCTGTCGATGGAAAAGACGGCGAGCGCGTTCACCCCCGAAGATCGCGTCGGCGCGCTCGAGATGCAGACGCTCGGCGTGGCGGACAACCGGGAGCTCTTGCTGCACATGGCGAAGACGCTCGGGCGAGGCAACGTCGGCGACGTCGACGCGTTACTTCTCGGCGAGGGCGACGCGTGAGCGGATCGGATTTGCTTCCCTTGTACCTCAATCTCGTTTGACCAGTGTCCCGACACCGCGGTCCGTGAAGAGCTCCGCGATCACCGAGTGCGGCGTGCGTCCATCGATGATGTGCACGCTCGCTACCCCGCCCTCGATCGCCCGCATGACGCTCTTGGTCTTGGCCACCATTCCGCCCGTGATCGTGCCGTTCGCGATTTTGCGCTCGAGCTCGTGCGCGCCAATCTCGCTGACGAGCTCCCCGTTTTCGAGGATGCCCGGCACGTCGGTCATGTAGATGAGCTTCTCGGCGCGGAGCGCGATTGCGATCTCCGCGGCCGCCGCGTCGGCGTTGATGTTGTAGCCCTCACCGTCCTCGCCGAGACCCATCGGCGAGACGACCGGCACGTACTTTTTTTCGAGTAGCATCTCGAGGAGCTCGTGGTTGACGTGCGTGATCTCGCCGACCATACCGAGGTCGCGCCCACCCTCGCCAGCGAGCTTGCGCGCACGAAGGAGCCCGGCGTCCTTGCCGGATACGCCCACCGCGTGCGCGCTCGACTGATTGAGCAGCGAGACGATCTCCGTGTTGATCTTGCCGGTCAACACCATCTCGACGACCTTCACGTCGTCCCGGCCCGTCACGCGCACGCCGTCGACGAACTCGCTCTTGCCGTGACCGAGCTTTTCCATCGTGTGCGTGATCTCGGGACCGCCGCCGTGCACGACGATGGGCAGCAGGCCGGCGCTCCGCAAGAGGTTGATGTCGTTCGCGAAGCTCGCCTTGAGCGAGTCTTTCACCATCGCTGCGCCGCCGTACTTCACGACGGCGCGCGTATTGGTGAAGCGGCTGATGTAGCTGAGCGCCTCGACGAGAAGGGCGCGCTTGAAGCCCGGGCTGTAGTTGGTGAGGCGGTCGTCGCGCGCGACCGTTCCGTCGGGCGAGGTGTGCGTCAGACTGGTGTAGTCGGCGTTAATCTTCACGTAGTCGTACGAGAGATCACACCCCCACGCCGTCGCCTGCGCACTTCCTTCGGCAAGGTGAACGTCGATCGCCACCTGCGGCTCGCGCATCTTCGCGCGGAGCACCGTGGGGTCGGCTCCGGTCGGCGCTCCGCCGGCGTACACGCAGGTGCCCTGGACTTGCACGGCTGCGAGCGTCGGATCGATCGGCCATTTTCGTGACCCCACGCGCGCGCCGATCGCCACGAGCACGCGGCCCCAGTTCGGATCGGCCCCGAACATCGCCGCTTTCACTAGGTTGGAGCCAGCGACGGCACGCGCGAGCTCTCGCGCCATTTCTACGTTCGGCGCACCCCCCACCTGGACCAGAAGAAGCTTGGTCGCGCCATCGCCGTCCTCGGCGACCTGGCGGGCGAGCTCGACGCAGACGGACTCGAGCGCCTCGGCGAGCGCGGCGAAATCGGGGCTCCCCTCTTCGACTTGGGGGTTGCCCGCGAGACCGTTCGCGAGAGCGAAGACCGCGTCGTTCGTGCTCATGTCGCCGTCGACGTTGATCATGTCGAAGCTCGCGTGCATCGCATTCGAGAGTGCGCTCTGGAGCGCTCGCGGGGTCACGGCCAGGTCGGTGGTCACGAACGCGAGCACCGTCGCGAGCTCCGGGGCCATCATGCCGCTTCCCTTCGCGAACGCGGCGATCGACACCTCTTTGCCGCCGACCCAAAGTGTGCGGCTGGCGAGCTTCGTTCGCGTGTCGGTGGTCATCACGGCCTCGGCCGCGAGCTCGATCGCGGCGCCTCGCGCCGCCGCGAGCTTCGGCGCCGCTGCGATTAGCTTCTGCATCGGCAGCGGCACGCCGATGATCCCCGTCGACGCGGACAGAACGCTGGACGGATCGACGCCGAGGGCGCCGGCCATCGCGGCGCACAGGTCGCGGACGTCGCGCGCCCCGTCGGGACCGACGAGCGCGTTCGCGTTGCCGCTGTTCGCGACGATCGCGTGCACCCCTGCCGCGGGCAGTCGTGCCTCGGCGTCGCGAACGGGGGCCGCGCGCGACGCGTTGACGGTGAAGCACCCCGCCGCAGCGCACGGGGCGTCGCTGAAGACGAGGGCAACGTCCTTGCGGACCGCCTTGATGCCGCAGTTGATCCCGGCGTAGCTGAAGCCTCGCGGCGTCCTCACCTCAAGCCCTCCGTCAAGGCGACACGCGCTGCAGGTGCTCGAGGCCCATCGCATCGTGCCAGCCGTTCATCGCGTTGAGGTTCTGAACGGCTTGACCCGCCGCTCCCTTGAGCAGATTGTCGATCGCGCCGATCGCGATCACCATGCCGGCATCGGCGCTCGCACCGACGTGGGCGAAGTTGGTGCCGACCACGCGCTTGAGCGAAACTTGCTCGGGCGCGACCGCGCGCACGAACTCCGTCTTCGCATACGCGTCGGCGAGGCACTCGGCGACGCGCTTGGCGCTCGCCCCGGGGAGAGGCCGCGCGTAGCAGGTCGTCATGAGCCCTCGGTTGATTGGGAGCAAATGTGCGGTGAACGTGAGCTCGACCCCCGAGGCCATCCGCAGCAGGCCGCGCTCGATTTCCGGGGTGTGCTGGTGGGTGAAGACCTTGTACGCGCGCAGGTCGTCGTGCACCTCGGCGAAGGCGTACGCGTCGCCGCTCTGCCTTCCCGCCCCGGTCACGCCGCTCTTTCCGTCGACGACAATCCCCCTCGGGTCGACGAGTCTCTCGCGGAGCAGCGGCGCGAGCGCGAGGAGCGCGGCGGTGGGATAGCAGCCGGGGTTGGCAACGACGGCGCCCGGGGCGGGAGGACCGAACAGCTCGGGAAGGCCGTAGTGAGCACGGTCGAGCCAGCCCGGGGCGGCGTGGTCGAACCCGTACCAGCGGGGATACGCCCGCATGTCGAGGCGGAATGCGCCGGACAGGTCCACGACCTGTTTGCCGCGCGTCGCAAACTCCGGGACCAGACGCATCGACACGTCGGCGGCGGTCGCCAGGAGCACCGCGTCGCACGCGTCGGCGTGATCGAGGGCCGCAGCGTTCGGAACGAACTGCGGTTGCGCGGCGGTGAGACGCGCCCGTGGTAGACCCAAGTGGACAGCTACGCTCTCGCCCGCGAGCTTGTCGCTCGTCGCGAAGGCGATCACAAGCCGTTCATGCGTGGCGACGAGCCTTGCCGCCACGCCTCCGGCGTAGCCGGAGGCGCCGATGATGGCGACACGCAGCTTGGTCATTGGGTTCGCAAGCGATCTACCGCAACTCGCGGTGCAATGCAGCGGTTTGCGGGCGCGCAGGCCCGGCCAATCACCTTTTGGCGGCGCTCGCGCTCGTCGCCGCCTGGGGCGTGCTCGAAGCGGATGCCGATGCTGCGGCTTCACCCGCCGTTGGTCCCGGCGCCTTCGACCCGAGGGCCCAAGCGAGCCCGAACGCGAGAAAGAGGGCCACACCCAGCACCGAAAGCCACGGAGGGGTTTTCGGCTCGTCGTCGGCCGGCGTTGCGGCAGCGTGCGGATGGCCCATCGTCCTGGTGGATGGTGTCTCCTTTGCTCCCGGCTATGTCAAGCTGGCAGCGAGGAACTCGGACCGGCGTTTGCACCATGCGCGCGCTATGATGACCGTCGTGACGCGCTCGCTGCTCCTTTCGGCATCGGTCGCCTTGGCCAGTTTCGCGCTGCCGTCGCCGGCGCTTGCACATCCCCAAGCGCCCGAGGCGTTGCCCCCGCTTCCGGGCTCTGTACCGGCCCCCGCCGAGAGCAAGTCGGTTGGGGGTCCGTCGGCCACTTCGCCGCAACAGCTTTACGAGCACGTGCGTCGCAGCGTCGTTGCCCTCGAACGCAACGGTGTCCCGCTGGCGATTGGAACGGTACTCGACGGTGACGGCAGGATCCTGACATCGCTGTCAGGCCTGGCCGGAGCCGACGGCGCGGACGTGCGCTACGCAGACGGGACGACCGTCCGCGCCAAGATCGGTAATGGCGACAAGACCACCGACCTCGCCTTGCTCGTTCCGCAATCGAACAAGTGGACCGAGGGGCTCGCGGCAAGCGAGTCCGACCCGGTGGGCGCGCCCCTGCGCGCGATGCTGCCGTCGCACGGCTACCCGCGCCTCGGGCCGACCGAGGCGGGCGTCAAGGGCCGCGTCGACGCCCGCGCGCGCGACGGAGCGCCGCTGCCTCCGATGCTCGATGTCGACGTGAAGGGTCCCCTGGTGGCTGGCGCCCCTCTGCTGGACGGCACCGGGAGCGTCGTCGCGGTACTGGTGCGTGCTTGTAAGGGTGCGCCTCCGACGCCGCCCGATACGATGGCGTGGGCGGCCTGGGGGGCAGCCCAAGAGGCCGCCAGGGCCGCAGCCGCGGCGTGCACACCCGTCGTCGTGGGCGCCCCGGTCTCCGCCATTCGTTCGTTTCTGTCGAAGGCGCCGCCCGTGGCAGTGCCGCCCGCCGCGTGGATCGGCATTCGCGGCGAGCACGCGCAGACAAGCACAGTGACGGGCGTGCGAGTGGTGGCCGTGGCCCCGTCCGGCCCAGCCCAAAAGGCTGGGCTCAAGGCGGACGGCGACGTGATCGTCGCCGCGGACGGGCGCCCAATCGACACGCCCGAGGCCCTGGCAGACGCCATCGCAAAGCACTCGCCAGGCGAAACGGTCAAACTGCTGGTCTTCGGCGACGATAAGTTCCGCGAAGTCGCGGTCGTCCTACGGGCCGCGCCATAACGAGCCCGATCGACGATTCAGGGCGTGCATCCGCTTGTCCACACCCGCGGGCTTTCGGGGCCAAGCTCGCGGAACGACGACTAGTCCTTGCACACCGAGCGCGTCCTTGCGACGATCGGCAGCGCGCCGCGGGCGCGAAGCGGGTAAGAGCCGCACGACCGAGAAAGGCAAGCCGTGGGAGGACCGCTCCGAATCGAGGTGGCCGGCGAGACGAACGTCGGCATGAAGCGCACGCACAACGAGGACAACTTCTCCATTATCGAGGAGAGCGGGCTCTATATGGTCGCCGACGGGATGGGTGGGCACGCGTCCGGCGAAATCGCGAGCAAGATGGCCGTCGATGCGCTGCGCGAATTCTTCGCCGCGACCGCGACCGACCCCGAGCGGACGTGGCCCTACAAGATGGACCGCGCCAAAGGCTACGAAGAGAACCGGCTGATCACGGGCATCAAGCTGGCGAACTTGCGCATCTACGAGAGTGCCCAACGTGACGCCCGGCAGCGGGGGATGGGAACGACGATCGTCGCGCTCTTCGCGGTGGAAGACGGGGTGTATCTGGCACACGTGGGCGATTCGCGCGTGTACCGGATGCGCGACGGGCGCCTCGAGCAGCTCACGGAAGACCACTCCTTGCTCAACGACTACATCAAGATGAAGCGGCTCACGCCGGAAGAAATCGCGAACTTCCCGCACAAGAACGTCATCGTCCGCGCGCTCGGGATGAAAGACACGGTGAAGGTCGACACCCGCCTCGAGCAACCACGCGCCGGCGACGTCTACTTGCTTTGCTCCGACGGCCTCTCGGGCACGGTGCACGACCCGGACATGCTCGCGATCTTGCTCGGATCGAACGACCTGCGAACGGCCGCGTCGCGGCTCATCGCCAAGGGAAACGAGAACGGCGGCCCGGACAACATCACCGTGGTCCTGGCGCGCTGGGTCGCTGGGTAACAGCGCTTCGGGCGGGCTTGCGGCAGGGTGGGGAGAAAAAGAACCGCAGAAGCGCAGAGGACGACGGGGGGGGTCGAGCGCTGTGACGGCTAGGGATGCGCGTGCGTGTAGCTCTGCGCGAGCGCGGCGAATAGCCCGGCGAAGACGACGAGAAACGCGAAGACGACGGCGAGCGCGAGTCGTGTCCGGCGGCGCCTGCCGTCCAACACGTCCATCTCGGGGCCGAGCGTGACCGTGCGCTCGATCGCGGCGACGTCGATGGTGCGGGCGGCGGATGGAATGGCGTGCGCCCGAGGTGCGGCTAAGAGCGCCGGCGCGGGGATGACAGGGGTCGGGCGCCGCTCGACGTCTTCCAAACGGCGCTGCAAGTCGCGCAACGCGCGTTCGAGCGGCGCGATCGCTTGCTCGACGGTCGTGCGCACCGTGCGGTCGAGGGGTGCCATCGCCTGTTCGACCATCGTGCGCATCGAACGCTCGAGCGGCGCCGTCGCCTGCTCCACCATCGAACGCATCGCGCGGTCCAGGGGCGCCATCGCCTGGTCCACCATGGAGCGCACGATCGGGGCGATCTCCTCGCGCGGACTCAGCGAAGGCACCGCGAGCTTTGGTGCGATCTGCGCGGCGACCAGCTCCGTGGCGGACGGAGACGACGCCGAAGCGGCCCTCGGCGCGCCGCCCGGGGAGGGGCCGATGGTCGTTACTCCCTCGTCGGAGCCATCGATGGGCGTGAACGCCGGCTTTCGGCTGACCGGCGCAGGGGCGGCGGCGACCGATTTGGCCACAGGGGCGAGCGGCGCGGTGACGGCGCGAGGTTGGGCCTTGGGCGCGCTGGGTGCAGCCAGCTTGGGGCCGCTTCGGGGGGCGCTCGGTGCGGCGGCCGGCCTCGTGGGCGCGCCCTTCGAATGCGATGTCGCCTGGGTCGCCGCGGGCTTCGCGGCCGAAAAGGTTTCCTGCGTAGGTGCCCCTTGAGCCATACAAATACGGTGCACTATTCCGTTGACACGTGCCACGAACGGGCGCGTGCTATCGCGAGATTAGGGCGGCAGCGTATCCACAGGTGGGTCAGCACCCACCGTGCCCCCCGCTGGGGAAGATCTTTCCCGGGTTGAGCAGGCCCTTCGGATCGAACACCCGTTTGATCTCTCGCTGCACGGCGATGAGCTCCTCGCTCTGCTCCAACGCCAGGTACTGCGCTTTCGAAACGCCGATGCCATGCTCGCCGCTGAGCGTCCCGCCGAGGTCCACGGTTGCTCGCATCAGCATACCGATGGCGCGATTGACTGCGGGGCGCTGCGCGTCGTCGTCCCAGAGAAAGTTGACGTGCATGTTGCCGTCGCCCGCGTGTCCGTACGTCAGATGACGAACACCTGTCGCGTCCCCGATCTCGTCGGTGCGGGAAAGGAGAGCCGCGAGCTGCGATCGGGGAACGACGACGTCCTCGCTCAGCTTGTGCCGGGCGAGCTTGCGCGTGGCACGCGACAGCGACCGACGCGCCGCCCAAAGTCGATCGCGCTGAGCCGCATCTTGTGCCACGACCACGTCGACCGATCCCGCGGACGCGCTGGCGATTTCACCGACACGAAGCAGCGCGAACTCCGAGGCCTCGCCGTCCACCTCGACGAGGAGCATCGCTCCGGCCCTCGGGTCGACCGCAACGCCACCGCCACGCACAGCGGCGAGCGTAGCCCCGTCGAGCATTTCGAGACACCTCGGCACGACGCCCGCCGCGATGATCGCGCCGACGGCCGCAGCCGCGGAAGCCACGTCGGCGAATAGGGCGAGCGCCGTCGCGATCGCCGGAGGCTTTGGCATCAGTCGCAACGTCGCTTCCGTGAAGACGGCGAGCGTTCCCTCGCTGCCGACGAGAAGCGCCGTCAAGTCGTAACCAGTTACGCCTTTGAGCGTGCGTCTGCCCACATGCAGACTGCGACCGCCGACGAGATGGGCCTCGATGCCGAGCACCCACTCGCGGGTCACCCCATATTTGAACGCGCGCGGCCCACCGGCGTTCTCGCCGAGATTGCCGCCGATCATGCAGCTCTCGAGGGAGTTCGGGTCCGGCGCATAAAAGAGCCCCTCGCGCTCCACCGCTGCATGGAGCTCACCGGTGACCACCCCCGGCTCGACGACCGCGGTCAGGTTCACGCGATCGATGTCTTTGATGCGCGCGAGCGCGTGGGTCGCCAGAACAATGCCACCCGCGACGGGCACGGCGCCGCCGGTCCGCCCCGTTCCCCCAGCGCGCGGCGTGACCGGTACCCCCGAAAGTTCCGCGATCGCGAGTGTCACGGCGACGTCTTGCGCGGACGCGGCGATCACCACTGCGTCCGGCAGTCGTCCCTCAACGTCACTTTCGTCGCTCGCATAGCTCGTGAGCGCGTCTGTCCCCGTCAGTACCTTCGAAGGTCCGAGGCGCCGCTCGAGATCGAGCTTGGCGCGGTCGACCTCTTCTCGGCTCGGAAGTCTCACCTCGGGCGCACGAATCAGCACCGGGCCAGCGTAGCGCGCGGGGGCGGGGCCGCTATGCCGCTTCCGCCGACATCACAGCCGGACGTCGACGTAGACCTTCTGTCGCAAGTCCTTCAACCACTGCTTTCGCGCCCGCTCGAGGGCTTCGAGCGTGGCCTGCTGGTCCATCTCGCCTTTCACCTGTTCGAACGGCGGGATGCGCGTCTCGCCGCCATTCATGAGGACGACGATCGCGTCATCGGGCCCGATATGCACGGGAATGGGGTCGGAGACACCGCCCGGCTTCGTCGCCCGCACGGCATCCTGAATCGGTGGCAGCAGCGTTGCGAAAGGCTGAGGTCCACGCCCGCCACAGGAATCGCGCGTCGACGCGTCGTCGCTGTACTGCGATACGAGCGCGCAGAAGTCGGCACCCCCGCGCGCCTTGCGGACGATCTCTTGCGCCAACGTCATGCGGGCTTCGACCTGCCCTTGCGTCGCCGGCGTCGGAACTCGGAGCGCCAGGGTTCGAACGTCGACGGGCTGCTTGTCTTTCAGCTCTTGCGTCCAGCGCTGGTACGCGGAATGAGCGTCTTGCTCGGTGACGCGTACGCGCGGGCGCACGCGAAGCTCGATGAGCTTTCCCTCGAGAATCTGGCGGCGAATCTCGTCGCGAAAGTCTTGGTCGGACATTCCACGGCGGTGAATTTCGCCGAGTACGTCCTGCACCGTAACCGGTCGCCCCTGCTGCGCCTGCGCCTGGGCAGCGATGTTGGCAATCCCGCGATCGATCTCTTCCGGCGAAACACTGATGTGTGCCTTGTCCGCTTGCTGCTCCTCGAGGCGATCGTCGATCATCCGTTCGAGCAGCTCCCTATACATCTCCTGCTCTTGTACCGAGACGACGTTTGCATCGCGCGTTTGCAGCCGGATCTGAATCCTCGTCGCGGCCGCCCGGTGCACGAGCTCGGTCCAGAGCAGGGGCCGCTCTCCAATCACCGCTACCACGCGCTCGACGATGATCGCCCGCGCCGGCGACGGACCGCCGAGCAGCGCGGTGGCGCCGGCGACGAACGCGAGGATGGGCTTGCGGAGTCTCACGGCGCCGGCAAACACGATGGAGCCCGCGGCCGCCTCAGCGCTTGCTGTACTGGAAGCGCTTGCGCGCCCCCGGCTGGCCGTACTTCTTGCGCTCCTTCTTCCGTGCGTCGCGCGTCAGGAAGCCCGCTCGCTTCAGAGCGCCGCGCTTCTCGGGGTCGAATGTGCAGAGCGCGCGCGAGATTCCGTGGCGCATCGCTTCCGCCTGGGCGTTTTTTCCGCCTCCGTGGCAAGTCGCCACGACGTCGAACTGGTCCTGGACCTCGATGAGCTCGAGACCCTGGCGAAGCACCATGCGCGACGTCTCGCGCTCGAAGTACTCGTCGCACGGAAGGCCGTTGACGACGATGTCACCGCTGCCGGGCTTGAGCCAGACGCGAGCGATCGCCGTCTTGCGCTTGCCGGTCGCATAGGTTCGGTTGGAAGTCGTCGCGGTCGCCATGGGGTAGCTTTCCGTCTATTTGATGGGCAGCGGCTGGGGTTTCTGCGCGGCGTGCGGGTGATCCGGCGTCGCGTACGCCCTGAGCTTCGTGAACATTTCGCGGCCGAGAACGCCCTTGGGGAGCATTCCCTTCACCGCTTTTTCGAAGGGAAACGTCGGTTTGCGGACAAGGAGGTGTCGGTAACTCTCTGCCTGAAAACCACCCGGAATGCCCGAGTGATGGTAGTAAAATTTGTTGTCGAGCTTGTTTCCCGTGAGCAGAGCCTTGTCGGCGTTTACGACGATGACGAAGTCACCGGTATCTTCGTGCGGCGTGTACTGGGGCTTGTGCTTGCCGCGCAGCACGCGCGCCACTTCGCTCGCCAAGCGCCCGAGCGGTTTTCCCGTGGCATCGACCACCCACCATGCGCGCGAGGCTTGGGCGTGAGCCTTCGTCATCACGAAACTTCGCTGAGGAGACCGATGGGGGGGCTGCGACTCGGATGACGCCATGACGAAGGGAACCTTTTCCAGCGCGGGGGGCGCGGGAAACTACGTGCCAAAGGGTGCGCTGTCAAGCTCCTGCCCTCGGGCCTCCTCGGCACCTTCTCGGCCTTGCCGCTGTCCCGAAGCCGAAGCCGCAGCCGGCCCCCGAACGGACCTTATCACCTCTGCCAAGCCGAGCCACCGTCGCCCGTCCTTCCCTCCTTTCCTCCGCCTCCTTCCCCCCCTCTCCTTTCTTTTCCTTTTCTTTTCCCTCCTTCGGCAAGCTTTCGTGTGGCGAGGCCTTGAGGCGGGGGCCCGATGGTCCCACATCTTTCGATGCGTTCCCCTGCCGGGCGCAAGCGCAACGCATGACCCGCACCCCGACCAAACCTTCCGCCCTAGCCGACGCCGAGGCAGAGCTCGGCCGAGCACGGGCCAGCTTCCGCACGGCTCTCGAGATCTGCCCCGATCTCATGGTCCTGCACCGCGAGGGCCGGGTCGTCCGCGCGAACCCGGCTGTGGCGCGCGCGCTCGGCATCCCCCCCGGGGAGAATCTCGCCGGGGCTTCGTTCGCCGACCTCTTTCATTCCGACGACCGCAAGCGTGTCGCCGCTGAGCTCCTGGCGCCTCCAACGAACGCCGTCGGACAGGGGGTCGTCAGTCTGCGCTGGTGCCGAAGGGGGGGTGGATACCGGACCACCGAGGCGGTCGCTGCGCGGATCGACTTCGAAGGGGCCGAGACGGTGCTGGTCGTCGCGCGCGACGTCACCGAACGGGCCGAATTTCAGTATCAGCTGCTCCAGCGCGACCGCATGGCAGCGCTCGGCACCCTCTCGGCGGGCGTGGCGCACGAGATCAACAACCCCCTGACGTACCTCCTCGTCAATCTCGACCATGTGCTCAGGCGCTTGCGCGCGGCCAGCGCGAGCGACGATCCAATCGCCGCGCTGGCGGGCGAAGGTGGCAACGGCGCGCTGGGGGCGCTCGTGCAGTCGCTGCAGCACGCCGTCGACGGCGCGAATCGCGTCCGTCAGATTGTTCGCGACCTCCTCACGTTCGCACAGGGCAACGTGGAGCAACGGGGGATGACCGACGTCCGCGGTATCGTTGAGAGCGCCGTGCAGATGGCGTGGCACGAGATTCGTCACCGCGCACGGCTCACCAAGCGGCTGGGCGAGGTACCTCCGGTGGACGCCAACGAAGGACGACTAGGCCAAGTATTTCTCCATCTTCTGGTCAACGCCGCGCAGGCAATTCCCGAGGGGCACGCCGACCAACACGAGATCCGGGTCATCACACGCGCCGACGAGCACGGAAACGCCGTCGTCGAAGTCAGCGACACGGGGTCTGGAATTGCGCCCGAAGACCTGCCGTGCATCTTCGATCCATTCTTCACGACCAAGGGAGAAAGCGGAACAGGCCTCGGCCTGGCGATCGCCCACGGAACCGTCCGGGGACTCGGCGGCGACATTCGCGTATCGAGCGTTCCCGGAATGGGCACGACGTTCCGCGTCGTGCTCCCGCCGGCCAAGTCGTGGCGGGGCTTGCCGACTCCGTCCAGCGCCAACGTGGGGGCGCAGCGAGCCCGTCTCCTCGTCGTCGACGACGAACGACTGGTCGGCGAAGCGATCGCACGCTCGCTCGCCGAGGAGAGTGACGTCGAAGTGGTCACGGAGGCTCGGGAGGCCCTTACACGGATCGCGGCGGGCGAGCGCTACGACGCCGTCTTGTGCGATCTGCTGATGCCGGTGATGACCGGAATGGATCTGTATGCAGAAGTGGTTCGCGCGGCGCCGAAGCTCGCCGGCCGCATCGTCTTCATGACCGGCGGAGCATTCACGCCGCGAGCGCGCGCGTTCCTCGACAGCGTAGGAAATCAGTGCCTCGAGAAGCCCCTCGACATGAGCAAGCTGCGGAGTGTTCTGGCGCGCGCGGGGAGGGACTGAGCGGCTCGGACCGCGACCAAATAGGTCGACTCCGAGCACCGCACCTCATGGGCTCTCCTTCCAAACGGCCGGCTCGCTGGCGGCGGGCCGCCCGAGGAGCAGCTCGTGCGGCCGGAAAGTCGCCTTGTAGCGCAGCGACGCGCACCCAGTCACGCGGAAGCCGAGGTACACGTAGTCGCGATCCGCGGCCCGCGCATCGGCCACGAGCGAGACGACGTTCGCCGTTCCCAGCGACAAATGCGCGTGCGAAGGATCGTAGAAAAAGAACGCCGCCGATAGGGCGTTCGGCGTCTCGTCGAACAATCCGACGCCGACCAGCCGCCCGCCGGCGTGGTCGTCGTAGAACGCCGCTTCGCGTGCACACGCATGGGGAAAGGCGAATTCCAGAGCGTAGCGATCGCGAGTCTGGGCGTTCGGCTCCCACCCACGCTTGCGCTCCCGGCCTTCGTGCCACTTCGCGTAAAGCGCGAGTCGCTCGGCGTCGACCCGCGGAGTGCCCACCACGCGCCGCAAATGCGCACAAGCGCGGGCCGCGCGCCGCTGGCTCTTGCTGGATGTGAAGCGACTGGCCACGACGCGGAGACTCACGCACTCGGCGCACGAGGCACACGCGGGGCGGAAGTACGCGGGGCCGAAGCGGCGCCAGCCATGCTCGAGAAGCGACTCCATCTCTGGCGGTGTGACGTCGAGCATGACGCGCACTTCCAGGCTCGCACGCTCCGTCGGAAGATACGCGCACGGATGGGGGCTCTCGACGACGTGCTCGAGGAGATGCATGGTCTCGTCCGCGGATCTCTCGTGCCACGGCCAAGCGAAGCGCGCTACCCTCGCTCCGAGAGCGCCCGGTGAGCACGTCGCCCTCCCGTGAAAACGTCGCCTACAGCGTCGTCGTGCCCGTTTGCAACGAAGAGGGCAACGTCGAAGCGCTGGCGGCGCGCGTGGTCGCCGCCATGGAGAAGGTGGGCGAACCGTTCGAGCTTCTCTTCGTCGACGACGGCTCGCGCGATCGCACACCCGAGCTTCTCTCGAAGCTTAGCACCGGCGATCTACGCATCCGCGTCATCCGCTTCACCCGGAACTACGGCCAAGAGGCGGCGGTCGAAGCGCTGTACCTTAACGCCCGGGGCCGCTGGATCATCCAGATGGACGGCGACCTGCAACACCCGCCCGAAGAGATCCCGGCGCTCATCGCGAAGAAAGAAGAAGGCTACGACGTCGTCTATGCCGTACGAGAGGGCCGCCGCGACGCACTCCTACGCGTGGCGGCATCGTACACAATGCAGTGGAGCATGCGCTCGCTCATGGAGATCGAGCTCCCGGAGGACGTGTCCACGTTTCGCCTGATGAGCGCCCCGATCGCGCGCCTGGTCGCCGCACTGCCCGAGCGGCGCAAATTTTTCAGCGCGCTCCTCGTTTGGAGCGGTGCGCGCATCGGAACCGTACGTGTTCGTCACGAAGCACGCCACGCCGGGGCGACGCACTACAACTTCACGAAGCTCTTGAACCACACGTTCGACTTGATCGTGGGCTTTTCGAGCAAACCCCTGCGCTACATCGGCACGCTCGGCTTCCTCTTCGCCCTCGCGGGCTTAGGGCTCGGTGGATGGGTGATCGCCCGCAAGCTCCTCTGGAACTACGGCATCATGGGATGGCCGTCGCTGTTCGCGTCGGTCGTCATCCTCGGCGGCGTTCAGTTGATTGCGACGAGCGTCATTGGCGAGTATATCGCGCGCATCTACGTGCAGGCGCAAGCGCGACCGCTCTACAACATCGCCGAGCGCCTGAACTTCGACGAGCCGCACGCGCCGGACGAGCTGCGCCGCGCTTCGGCCGCCGATCGGTCGGTGAGCGAATCGGCGACGACATCGGGAGCACCCTATTGATTCGAGTTCTGATCGTCGGCTGCGGCTTCCCGCAGCTCTCTCTCGTTCGAGCCGCGAAACGACGCGGCTACCACGTCGTCGGCGCCGACGCGAATCCGCGCGCGATCGCGACGTCGCTTTGCGACGAGTTCCACGAAGTCTCGACCAGCGACGTCGACGGCTTATGCGGCCTTGCACGCCGCACGCGCGCCGCCGGCATCACCACGACGGGAAGCGAGGTGTCGCTGAAGGCGACCGCCCTTGCGGCCGAGCGGCTCGGCCTCCCGTTTTACGCCGACTCGGAGACGGTGCGTCTTTGCCAGGACAAGGACGCGATGCGTGCAAACTACGAGGCCGCGCGGTTGAAGGTGCCCGCGTTCGCGCGATGCGCCACGCTCGACGAGGCGCGCGCCTTCGTGCGGGCGCGCGCGTTTCCGTTCGTCGTCAAGCCATCGCGTGGCTGGGGCCAGCGCGGGGTAGCGCGCGTCGACGGCGAGGCCGAGTTGGCGCGCGCGTTCGACGAGGCGCAGTCTTACTCGTCGACCGCGGGGCTGCCGTTCGTCGTCGTCGAGGAGTGGCTCGAGGGTCGCGAGTACTCGGTCAACGGGTGGATCGAGGCCGGCACGCTCGTCAGCTACTGTGTGACGGAGCGCCTCAAAGTGCCGGGAAAACGCCCACTCGGCGTCATGATCGCCGAGGTTTACCCGTCCGGGCTTTCGCGCGAAGACGAGGCGCGCGTGGTTGACGAGGCCCGGCGCGGCGCGGCAGCGCTCGGGCACGTGCGCGGCCCGTGTTACTCGCAGGTCGCACTGGCGGAGAGCGGTTGCCGGCTCTTCGAGACAGCTGCGCGCCTCGGCGGCGGCTTCGACGCGGACGTGACCAAGCTCGCCAGCGGCGTAGACCTGTACGAACGCGTGCTCGGCGTCGCGATCGGCGACGCGGGGCTCGAGGGTCAAAGCGTGGTGGCGCCTCGACACGGCGGGGCGATCGCGAAGTTTCTAGTGGCGCAACCCGGGCAGGTCCGCGCGGTGCGCGGCCTCGCGGAGGCGCGCCGCATCGAGGGCGTCGACGACGCGCAGGTGTTCGCCCCGGTGGGAGGCCACGTCCTGCCGCTGACGGACGCGGCGAAGCGAGCCGCATATGCGCTCGCCCACGGGATTTCGCGCGACGAGGCGACCGCGCGAGCCGACGCCGCGCTCGCGCGCATCCAGATCGACACGGGCGACGCACGGGCGGAGTCTATAGCGTGAGTGCGGCGGTTCCCGGTGCAAGCCACCAGCGAGGTCACCCGCGGACCGGGTCGCCCGGCATCCGGCAGCTGTTCGAAGAACGGCGCGGGCGTGACGCGCTCTACGGCGTTTCCTCTTACTGGGACGCGCGGGCGTCCGCTCGCCGAGGGATGGCGCGCTCGCTCTGGCCGTCGAACACGTTCAACGCGCTATGGGACGAGCGCCAGCGAACCGTCGTGGGGCGCGCCCTCGGCGACATCAGCGGACGCCGCGTCATCGACGTCGGTTGCGGGGTCGGGCGCATGACGCGTTTTCTCGCCGAGGATCTGGGGGCGCAGCAGGTCGTCGGCGTAGACTTCTCGGCGGCAACGGTGGAGGCCGCACGCCACGAGTCCGGTGCTCTGGTCTCGTCGGGGATCGTGCGGTTCGAGCAGGGCGACGTTCTTGCGGGACTCGATTCAATCGGCGTGGGGGCTTTCGACGACGCCGTCGTCCTCGGATGCCTGTCGATCGCGTGCCGCGAACGCACTTCTCTCGAACGCGCGATCCGAAACGTCGCGCGCCTGGTGCGCCCGGGCGGTCGCGTGCTGCTCCTCGAGCCGATTCACCGCTCGCCGCTCTTGCGTCGCGTCCTCGACCTCGGCGTCGAAGAGTGGATCGCGTGCGCGAACGGTGCTGGGCTGTCCCTCCTGGGCGCCGATCGAATGGGATTCGTGCCCGTGCGTCTGGTGATGAGCGTGCGCGACCTGCCGCGGCCGATCGTCGCTCCCGTCTTCGCAGCAGGAGAACGGCTGCTCGACGGGGCCCCGTGGCTTGCGCCGCTGTCCGACTACAAGTTGCTTCTGTTCGCGCGCGCGCACGATGGGACGCCGTGACCCCGGCCACCGGCGCTTTCCTGTTCTGCGCAGCAGCCATCGGCGGGGGGCTCAACTCCGTCGCCGGTGGAGGTAGCTTCGTCGCCTTCCCGGCACTTCTCTTCGCCGGTGTCCCCGCCATTCCGGCCAACGCCACGAACTCGGTCGCTCTCTGGCCTGGGAGCGCCGCGAGCGCGATCGCCTACCGGCGTGAGCTGCGCGAGGTTCGCAGCGAGCTCCTGCCCCTTGGGGCCGCGGCGCTGGTGGGGGGGCTCTGCGGTTCATTGCTGCTGCTTCGGACGCCCGAGCGATCGTTCGTTCTGCTCATTCCATGGCTGCTCTTGTGCGCTACCGTGTTGTTCTCGCTCGGCGGCGTCCTTCGATCGAAAGCGCGGAACGTGCAGGCGCCGCTATCGGTCGCCGTCGTGGCACAGCTGGGGATCAGCATCTATGGCGGCTATTTCGGCGGCGGAATGGGCATCATGATGCTCGCCGTGCTGTCTCTGCTCGGGATGAGCGACATCCACCGGATGAACGCCATCAAGACCGTGCTGGCCACACTGGTCAACGGGATCGCCGTCGCCGCATTTATCGTCGCCGGAGCGGTGCAGTGGGCGCCCGGCGCCGTGATGATCGTCGGGGGAGTTACCGGCGGCTATGCGGGCGCCACGATTGCGCGGCGCGTGGATGCGAAGGTCGTGCGCGCACTGGTGCTGGTGATCGCGTGGGGAATGACCGTGTACTTCTTCGTCCGGACGTACGGGTCCTCGTTCAGCCCGGTCGTGGGCGACCCTCGCTCCGCCAGTCCACCCGGGGGCAGCGCGGCCTCTTCCCCCGAAGAGCCACCCGCCCAGGAGACTCCTGGCGACCTAACGGCCGCAGGCGGCACGATCATCGAGGACGGCTCCGCGAGGGCGAATGGCGCGAAGAACTTGGACGCCAAGGCCGAGCCAGACGGCACCTGGGCGGATGCGGACGCATCGAAGAACAGCGCCACGTTGGACCAACGGCCTGCCGACGTCGCGACCATCGGGAACGTTGCAGGGTCGTTGGACGGAGGCGACGATGCCGCCTTCCGCTTGTGCCCCGCGATCGTCGTCGAAGACGCTGCCGCGGCCAGCGCGTCGAGCTGCCACGCATTGCTCGACGTGGTCCCGTCGCTCCCCAATGGTGTGTACCCGCTCGACTTGGACGGAAACGGCCCATCCCCGTCGCTTCCCTATTACTGCGACATGAGCGACGGCGGGTGGACCCTCGTGGCCAACCAGGTGCCCGACGCGCCGCTTCCCGACAGCGTGTGTACGGTCAATCTGTCGGGGTTCGGCGATCTTCGCCAGAGCTACCGCCTCGGCGTGCCGGACGTCGCGTCCGTACGTCCCAGCGTTGCCTGGAAGCTGACCGACGCCACCAATTCGGTCTACTTCCGACCTGCCTGTGTCGTCGATTGGACGATCAACTACGACACCGCCAATCCGATGCCGACCGTGTGCACCACGGGGTACACCGACACGACGTTCGCCAATATCGAGAACGGCGGATGGGTGCGCGTCTCGGCCCGGGGGATTGGTATCAATGATTATGGTGCGTCTTGCAGCATTCGTATGTACGAATCGCACATGACGACCACCGGCACGATTGAGGGGACGTCGCTTCCGGCAGGGGTCGCGACCCCCTGTCTCTATGCACAGTACACCTCGCAGCGGGTGTCACTTTGGTTGCAATGAGAGCGTGCGGTAACGGGGGAGCGCTTGTCAGAGCAAACTCGCCATATCCTTCGGCAGCGGCAACGTGACCTCGAACGGGTCGATACCGCCGCCGCCTGGGTAGGAGACACGGGCGGCGTGTAGAGCGTGCCTACCGAGGGCGCGAATGACCGGACCGCCATAGAGCTCGTCGCCGGCGAGCGGATGGCCTATGGCGGCGAAGTGGGCGCGAATCTGGTGCCTCAGCGCCTTTTCGACCGTCGCTTCCACCAGCGCCCAGGTTTCGGACCTCTTGATCACGCGATACCGCGTGCACGCGGGCCGCGGCTCGTAGCGCACGACATCGCGCGGGTGCACGCACGCCTGGATGCGCCGCTGATCTTTGGGGTGGCTCGCCAGTGGAAACTCGATCGTGCCCTCGTCCGGGAGGCCCTCCGCGGCGCAAACGAGAAGGTAGCGCTTGTCGAGGCGCCCTTCCTTCAGCGCGACCTTGAGCGTCTCGAAGGCCTGCGCCGTCCGCGCCACCACGACCGCGCCGCTCGTTTCCGTATCGAGTCGGTGGATGATCCCCGGTTCTCGAGACGAATGGCCGATGAACGTGTCCTTGTCGGGCGGCACGAGCTCCGGATAACGGCCGAGGAGCGCGTTGACCAAGGTCCCCGTCTCACCGGGCCGGATAGGCGCCGTCGGCTGATTGGCCGGCTTGTCGACGACGATGACCTGCTCGGTCTCGAGGACGACCTTGATCGGCGCGTCCGGGGTCGCCACCGCGGGGGTTTCTGCGACCTGCGCGACGTCGATGCGTATGGAGTCACCCTTGGCGACCGTGCCTCCTTTCGCCAAGCGCCTGCCGTTGACGCGCACGGCGCCGAGCTCGATCGCACGCTTCACCCGGGCGCGACTGACATCGGGCAAGAGTTCGGCGATCGCCTTGTCGAGCCGGGCCCCGTTCAGCGACTCGGGTACGACGAGCTCCCGCACGTCGTGCGCGAGCTCCCGAGCGGACTGTGCAGGGGAAGAGGCGGGAGTTGAGGGCGCATCGTTCACAGGCGCGGACCATGACTATCATGCCCACGCTCAGTGCGCCCCTCCCGCGCCGAGCGAGCAGGGCTGCGCGTTCAGGCGCGCGTGAAGGGCGGCGCCGACTCGCGGGCATGAACGCCGACCGCCACGGCGGCGAGCAGCGCGGCGATCGGCGCCACGGCGAACGACGCGACGCCCAGGGCGATCGCCAGCAGGGCCAGCAGCCCCGGCGCCGTTCCGAGTACGATCGCGACGCGCGCCCGATGGCGCGATGCATGGGGGATCGTGAGAGCCAGCGCGGCGTCGCGCACGTCGTCGCTGGCGACCACCACTGCCCACTCCCCCGGCGCCGAGCCCGCCGCCCCCATCGCGACGGCCACATCGGCAGCCCCCAGCGCGCCTTCGTCCACCGCCGGGTGACCGATGACCGCGACGACGACGCCTCCCTCTGCCAGAGCTCGAACCTCGGCGCCGCGGTCCGCGGGCAGTACCTCGGGCCGGACGTGCTCGATGTCGAGTGCCCGCCCAATCGTCGCGCATGTCTCGCGTGCATCCCCGCTCAAGAGGACAGGTTCGATGTGCGCGTCCAAAAGACGCTGCACCGCCGCTCGCGCTCCCGGGCGGAGCCCGTCTTGAAGCGAAATCATCCCGAGCAGGCGATCACCGAGTGCAACCAAAAGAACGCTACGCCCTTGGGTCTCGAGCTCCGATACGCGCGCTTCGATCATGGCCACCCCGATCTTCTCTTCGAGCATGATCGCCCGTCCGCCGACGACGAGCCGCTCGCCCGAGGGGGCCACGGCCGTGATTCCGAGCCCCGGGTAACCGGTCGCATTACGCATGTGCTCGGGACGAACTCCCCGAATTCTCGCGGCACCCAAGAGCGCCGACGCGAATGTATGGTTCGTCGCCGTCTCGGCTCCCGCTGCGAGCGCCAGCACACGCTCCGATTCCATTGCGCCGACCGATTCGATCGCGACGATCTCCGGCTCACCGAGAAGCACGGTGCCGCGCGCGCTCAGAACTGCGAGGTTGGCCGCGGCAGCGCGCTCGAAGGCACGCGCGTCCTTGTAGGTGATGCCGCACGCCAGCGCCTCGAGGTGGGCGCGCGAGAAATGGAGAGCTACGAAAGAGCAAGCCGCTTTGGCAGCGAACGCGATGGCCCCGGCACACATCGTCGCGAGGACTTCGACGGGAGGTGCATTGGCGGAGAAGGAGGCGATCCCCAGGATGATCGCAGCCAGGGGCGCGCCGCGCTCGACGGTGCGCCGTACGGCCCTTGCCGTCGGCGACGCCACGTCGATCCGCGTAGCCGGAGACGAGAGGAGCTTGACCCACGCGCGATCGCGACCCGACCACGTCGTCGTCATTTTGAGCGCGTTCGAGACCACCCGAGCACCCGCGAGCACCGGGTCCCCTTCGCGCCGAACGAGCTCGAGCTTTGCGCCCAACCAAGGGATCACGCGCGCTTCGCCTGCCGTGACCGTCGCATCGACTCCGACCAGCTCACCCGGCTCCACGACGATTTGTTCGCCGGGCCGAACCTCCGATGCAGACCGATCCGTCCTGTCGTCGCCGTGCGCGATGCGGACGCGAACGTCTAGAGCGCGCTCGATGCTCTCACGGGCCGCACGCACACGCGCGCGGGCACGCGCCACGACCATTTCGACCGCGACCCCGGCCGCGCAGGACAGCGCCGCGAACACGGCCAGCGAGCCGGCGCGCGGCTCGTGGCTCGCACCGGCCCAACACGCCGCCACGACCGCACCGCCTGCGGGAACCAACACGACCAGAGGGTGCGGATCGGACGCATCACGGCCTTGCATCAAAACGCGAATCGCCAGCGCCCCCCAGGCCGCCAAGATCAAAGGAATGCGCGCCCAATCGACGACCGGACCGAGCAGTCCGATCGCGGGCACGAGCAGGCCGCAGACGATTCCGGCGACATCGAGCGCAGCTACGGCGTCGGCAGGCCGCCGCCAGCGGTGGGATTTCGAGGCCGCCTCGGGTGAAGGGAGGTTTGCGCTCGTCGGCTCGAGCGAAGGCGGACGAGGCGGAGGCTTCGACGAGCCGTCCCGCGTTGGAAATCGAACCCCGACAATGGGTCGGGGCACCGCTTGGCCGTTCGTCGCGCTGCCGTTGCGATGCACCACGTCTGGAGGCCTTGCAGTCACCACGTGCTCTTCGGGGGGTCGCCCCCGGGCAGCCAGGTACGCCTGCTTGCAGTCCGCTCGGCAGAAGTAACAAAAGCGCCCTTCTAAGATGGCGACGTGCCCCGCCCTCAACGCGTCGACGCTGCCGCCGCAGCCGGGGCATCGGGCTACGCTGGAATCGACTGAGCCCGACGCCGGCGAGCCAGGGACTTGGCCATTCGCCATTTCGGGGCGACTGTGGGCCTGCGCGCAGGGCCGATGTCAAGGACGGCGCGCCCAGCTGAAAGCACGTTCAGACACCGGCAGCGCGCTTCGTTGGGGCGCGCGAGGCCACTCCATCCGTGAGAACCGCGCGGATGGCTCGCACGCCCTCTTCCAGCTCGGCCACGGAAACGACGAGCGGCGGCGAGAAGCGAACCACCCGCTCCCCCGAAGCGGTCAGGAGGACGCCCGCTTCCTGGATGCGGGGCAGAAGCTCGCGCGCGACAAATCCCGGCTGCAGGACGAGCCCCCAGAGTAGCCCTTCTCCGCGTGCTCCCTCGCATACGTCCGGCAGGTCGCGCGCGACGTCTCGAAGCATGGCGCCGAGCGCCTCGCCCTTCGCCCGCGCGCCGGGGATGAGCTGCTCGTCGTCGAGGATGCGCAAGACCGCGAGCCCTGCCGCGGAAGCGAGCGCGTTGCCGCCGAACGTCGAGCCGTGACTTCCAGGCGGGAGGGCCCCCGACAGCTCCTCGGTCGTCAGCATCGCCCCGATGGGCACGCCGCCCCCGAGCCCCTTCGCGAGAGCAACCGCATCGGGCTTGGCGCCGCTTCCCTCGCTGCCAAGCAGACGACCGAGGCGACCGATTCCGGTCTGCACCTCGTCGATTAGCAGGAGCGCCCCGTGGGCATTCGCGATCGCCCGCAGCTTGGCCAGGAATCCGGGCGGCGCCGGAACCACGCCCCCTTCGCCCTGCAGCGGCTCGACGATGATGGCGCATACGTCGGACCCCATCGACCGTTCGACCGCGTCGGCATCGCCGTACGGCACGTGGGTCACCGGCCCGAGCGGGCCGAAGCCCTCCCTGTACTTGGGCGTCCCGGTCATCGAGAGCGCGCCGAGGGTCCGGCCATGGAACGCGTGGTTGAAGGCGATGACCCGCACTCGGTCCCTTTCCCCCCGGCGATGAAAGAAGTGGCGCGCGAGCTTCAGAAGCGCTTCATTCGCTTCGGTTCCGGAGTTGCAAAAGAACGCGCGCGCGAACCCAGTGCGACGGCACAGCTCGTCGGCGAAGCGGATATTCGGCTCGTTGTAGAAGTAGTTGGAGACGTGAATGAGCGCCGCGGCCTGTTCGGCGACCGCTCGGGCGAGCGTCGGGTGACCATGGCCGACGACGCTCACCGCAACGCCCGCGCATAGATCCAGCCAGCGGCGCCCGTCGGCGTCGAAGAGCTCGCAGCCGCGGCCGCGTACGAGGGCAAGCGGCGCGGGCTGGTAGTTGGGATAGAGGCGCTGGCGAGCGAGGGCGATGAGCTCGGAGTTCGATGCCATGAGTCTTCCAAGACGCCTAGCACGTGCGGGAGCCGGCCGGCAGCGGCACGAGCGTCGCGTCGCCGCTATCGTGAGCTCTGGGCCTGGCGCTTGTCGAGAATCTCGGCCGCCACTTCCGCGAACCCGTTTCCCATCTCGCCCGCGGCAACATAACGCGGTGACACCCGCAGGCGGCGAAGGCTCGAACGAACATTGGCGACACCGAACGTCGTTCGGAAGACGGCGAAGCACGGACCGTCGTTCGCGCTGTCGCCGATGAACGCATAGCGCGCGACCGCCCCCCCCGCGTCCGCCCCGAGCTCGCGAACGCAGAAGCGAATCGCGCCGCTCGCCTTGTCGTCGAGATCGAAGGTCGCGTGGAGATGCACGCTCGACCGCGACCAACGGGCCCCCACTTCTTCGACCTTCCGCACGATCGCTGCGACGCGCTCTTCGGGCAACCTCACGGATTCACCCACGTCCCAGGTGACATCGCTGCGCCGGGCATGGCTGTCGTCGGTCCGCTGCGCCTCGGGCACTGCATCGCGCACGATCGCGACGAGCCGAGCCAGGCGAGCGCGGCGATCGGCACGCTCTGCGTCGTCGCACGCGTCGCACTGGACCACGCGCACACCTTCCCGAACGAGGTAGACCGCACCGTTCTCCGTGACGCAGCCCGCGATGGGCCACTGCCGCACGAGCACTTCTCCCCAGCCGCTGGGCCGCCCGGTCACGGCGACCAGCTTCAGCCCCGCGTCGTGGAGCCGCCAGAGCGCGTCGTACGCCACGCTCGTGAGCAGTCCGTGCGAAAGCAGCGTGTCGTCGAGGTCGAAGAGAAGGCCGCTAAGGCGGGACGCCTCGTCGGGGTCCAGCATGGAGACGGGTTTCACGAGAACGCCTCCTATCGCACGTCGATACGCGCGACGAGTGCCTTCAAGTAGAGTCCTTCGCCGAAGGCCGCTGGAACGGGATGGTCCGCGCCCTGAAACCAGCGCTCGAGCACAGTGGGCATCAGATTGACACGCGTCGCCCCGGCGGCGAGAGCGCGGGTCAGAGAGCCGAGGTCGATCGCCGCCGAGCACGAGCAAAGAACCAGGATGCCCCCCGGCCTCGTGGCGGCGCACGCGTTCTCTGCCAATCGGGTATATGCGATGAGGGCTTGCTCCCGCGCTCCGCGCGTGGGGGCCAACCGTGGCGGATCGGCGATGACGAGGTCGAACGAACCCTTCGCGAGGGCGAGCGCGCGACGCGCGTCTTCCTTGGCGAACCGCACTCGGTCTCCGACCCCGTTTTCGGCGGCGCACTGGGCCCCGACCTGGACCGCGCGGGCGCTCTCATCGACGGCGACCACTTCGCGGGCCCCGCCCCGCGCTGCGGCGATCGCGAAGGCGCCCACGAACGCGTACGCGTCGAGAACACGGGGCGCCCCGTGAGCGAGCTGCTCCACGCGGCCCCGGAGCGATCGCTGGTCGAAGTAGAAGCCCGTCTTCTGGCCGAGGTCGAGTGGGATGCGGAATTTCAGGCCCCGCTCGAAGAACTCCAGCGAAGGGACTGGCTCGCCCCGGACCACACCCGATGATGGCTCGAATCCCTCGGTCTTCGCCGTTTGCACGTTGGTGCGGTCGACGATGGCCCTCGGCGCGAGCAGGGTCTGGAGTGCCTCATGCACGAGGGCTTCGCGGAGTTTCATTCCGATTGTTCCGAGTTGGATGGCCAGAACGTCGCCGAACCGGTCGACGATCAGTCCCGGCAAACCGTCCCCCTCGGCATGGATGAGCCGGAAGCCGTTCGTATGCTCACTCGGGAGGCCCAACGACGCGCGGAGCGCGATGGCCCGCTCGATCCGCGAGTGGAAAAACGACGCGTCCAGCCGGGTCTTTTCGTCGCGGACGAGAATGCGCACCGGGATCGCGGATCGCGGTGAATAGAACCCGCGGCCGAGGAGATTGCCGCGTGGATCGACAACGCTCACTTCGTCACCGGCAATCGCACCCCCCTCGACGCGGTCCACGGCCTGTGCGTACACCCAGGGGTGCCCCATCCAGACGGGCTGAACGTGGCCGGGTTTCAGACGGACGATCGACATCGCCGGGCAACCATAGCGTCAAGATGCGAGCGAATTGATTTCCGTGGCCGCGCGCACCAAGCTTCTGGGCTGCCGGGATCGCGACGAGGTGGGCCTTTCGCCGACCCTGTCTCGCTGGCGCTGGCCCGAATTTCTCACCAAAGAGGCCGCATCATGACCAAGTTGCTTCTTTCGTCGACCGCCCTGGCCTTGGTGCTCTCCGCCCCAACGCTCGCTGCCGCGCAATCGGCGCCGGCGGGCGACGGCTCCTGCCCGCCGGGGAGCTGGTTCTGCGCCGAAGCACCCCAGCTGCGAGCCGCGCCGGCAGGGCAGCCCGTCCAACCGCCCGCCAGGTCCCTCGAGGCGCTGCCCGCTCCGACTGACGACGATCCCGAACCGCCGCCTCCCCCCGCTGCTCCTCCACCTCTCCGGAGGCGGTCGGCGCCCAGGCCTCCGCCGCCCCCAACGATCGCGTACGACCCGCCGCCGGCTGTCATGCTCGCACCTCCGGGTCCTCCTCCGCCGTACGAGTATGCTCGACCGCGGCGCCAGCCGTTGTCACCTCCGCACGAGTGGGGGCTCAACGTGCACTTCGAGGGGGCGATGATCGGCGGCGGCGCGCAAGGAAACGCGGGCATGGGGGGCTTGGGCGCCGGGCTCCGCTTCAAGCCGTCGCGCAGCTTCGGCATCGAGGGGGATCTGGACTTTGCCGGCGGCGGGCACGACTACCAAGGAAACAAGCGCAGCGAGACGGCGCTCACGTTGAACGCCCTGCTGTTCTTGAACCCGCGGTCCCACGCGCAAGTCTATTTGCTCGCCGGAGTCGGCTGGTCCGGCGCCCACGTGACGTGCGACGCGTGCACAGCGCAAGTCGACGATCACTACGACTATTTCGGCGGGCAGCTCGGGGCCGGGCTGGAGCTTCGGCTCACGCGGGTGCTCGCGTTCAATCTGGATATCCGCGGATTCGTCCGTGGTCGCACCGATGCGCTCGCGCAAGTGCAGCCGGAGTTCGAGCAGCCGGCGGGCTGCAGCTCCAGCCCGAGCGCGACTGGCACCTGCCGAACCACCAACTCGTCCGGCGGCGCGCTGCTCACCGGGGGCATGACGCTTTACTTCTAGTGCAGCCTCCGCTCCGCCCCTCCGGCTATGGCCTCTGCTGCACGCACTTCGGGGCTCCGCTTCGGCTGACGCGATTGGAACTGACGCGATCAAACGAACCGCACACGGGGGGAGCGCGGCCGCGCCCCCCGACCCCCCAGCCGCCCTCACGGCTTACCCTTCGCGCGGACGGCTACGCTCTGCGGAGCGCGGCCGCGCCCCCCGACCCCAGCCGCACGCTTACGCTCAGCCGCCAGTCTCTTCGAACTCGGCGTCGATGACGCCGCCTTCCTTGCCCTTCTTGTCCGCCTCCCCCGGTGGCGTGGCGCCGCCGTTGCTGCCGTCCGCTCCCGGACCACCTGGCCCTCCCGGGGGGGCACTCGCCCCGTACATGACGCTTGCCAGCCGATGGGCCTCTTTCTCGAGACGCGCGGTGACATCCTGGACCTTGGCGTCGTCCTGCTTTTCGACGGCTTCGCGCCCCTCTTTGATGAGAGCTTCCAGCGTCGCCAGATCCGGACCCGAGATCTTGTCCTTGTTGTCCGACAGCGTTTTTTCGAGCGTGTAGCAAAGGTTGTCGAGCTTGTTTCGACGCTCGATTTGCTCCTTGCGCTCCTTGTCCTCGCGCTCGTGCGTCACCGCGTCGGCCACCATCTTCTGGATCTCTTGTTCGTTCAGACCCGAGTTGGCGGTGATCGTGATCTTCTGATCGCGTCCTGTCGCCGTGTCTTTGGCATGGACGCTCAGGATCCCGTTGGCGTCGATGTCGAAGGTGACCTCCACCTTGGGCACGCCGCGCGGCGCCGGCATGATCCCCTCGAGGTGAAACTTACCGAGAGCGCGGTTGTACTTCGCTTCCGTGCGCTCCCCCTGGAGAACATGAATCTCCACGGAGGGCTGGCTGTCGGTCGCCGTCGAGAAGATCTCCTTCTTCTGCGTCGGAATCGTCGTGTTGCGCGGGATCATCACCGTCATCACGCCACCGAGCGTCTCGACGCCCAGGCTGAGGGGCGTCACGTCGAGCAGGACGAGATCCTTCACGTCGCCCGACAGCACGCCGGCCTGCACGGCCGCGCCCACGGCGACCACTTCGTCCGGATTGACGCCCTTGTGTGGCTCTTTGCCGAAGAACTTCTTGACCGTTTCCTGCACGAGCGGGATCCGCGTCGAGCCGCCGACGAGCACAATCTCGTCGATTTCCTTCGGACTCTTCTTCGCGTCGGCGAGGGCCTTCCGAGTCGGCTCCATCGAGCGCTCGACAAGCGGCATGATCATCTGCTCGAGCTTCGCCCTCGACATGCGCATGTCGAGGTGCATCGGGCCACCCGAGCCGACCGTGATGTACGGCAGGTTGATCCCCGTCTCCTGAACGCTCGACAGCTCGATCTTGGCCTTCTCGGCCGCTTCCTTGAGCCTCTGCAACGCCATCTTGTCGTTGCGCAGATCGACGCCATTGGCCTTCTTGAACTCGGCCACCATCCAATCGATGATGAGGTTGTCGACGTCGTCCCCGCCGAGGTGCGTGTCGCCGTTGGTCGAGATCACTTGCACGACGTTGTCGCCCACCTCGAGAATCGAGATGTCGAACGTGCCACCGCCGAAGTCGTAGACGGCGATGACCTCGTCCTTCTTCTTGTCGAGCCCGTAGGCGAGGGCCGCGGCCGTCGGCTCGTTCACGATGCGCTTGACGTCCAGCCCAGCGATTCGGCCAGCGTCTTTGGTCGCCTGTCGCTGCGAATCGTTGAAGTATGCGGGAGTGGTGATCACCGCCTCGGTCACTTTTTCGCCGAGGTAGTCTTCGGCGGCCTTCTTGAGCTTCATCAGAACCCGAGCGCTGACCTCAGGCGGGCTCACGTTTTTGCCGCGCACGACGAACGCGCAGTCCGCGTTGTTGGCTCGGACCACTTTGTACGGCGCGCGTTTGATTTCTTCCGTGACCTCCTCGAAGCGCCGCCCGATGAAGCGCTTGGCGCTGAAGATGGTGTTCTCGGGGTTGGTGACCGCCTGCCGTTTGGCAATCTGCCCGACCAGGACCTCGCCCTTGTCGTCCCACGCGACGACGCTCGGCGTCGTGCGCGATCCCTCCTCGTTAACGATCACTTTGGGCTCGCGCCCCTCCATGATCGCGACGACGCTGTTCGTCGTGCCGAGGTCTATGCCGATGATCTTGCCCATGGTCGGTGCCTCCGATGGTCCTCTGCTTGTCGCGGCCGAGCGGCGCTCTTGCCGGCGGGGTTGCCGCCGAGCCGCGAGTCTTTCCTGCCATGCCTATCGTCGTTACGGGTCTTGGAGCTCGAGGGGATGATTGTGCCTCCGCCGAACGAACCTGAAGCTGCCAGCGGCGGTGACGTGTCGGGCAACAGCCGTGCATTTCACCGCGAGTCCAACGACGCGAGGGGAACCTAACCACCGGGACTCCCACGTCAACGGCACGAAGTTTGAACCTTGGGCCCGTGCCGTCGAGTCGATTGCGGCCGCCCCGGGCTGGGGGCCTCTTCGGGGTTCGCCGCTTCCTCGGAGAGGGTCGGGTCAGTCGAGGCTGCACATACGCGGCCTGCGTGTTACAGTCGCTGCGTTGCCTCCCGTCAGATCGCGCAATCCAGGCGCGAGTCTTATGCCGCCCCCCGACGACCATCTACCCGCGCCGCCCGACCTCCCGTCGTACACAGTCGAGGAAGCGGTCGAACTCGCTCCGACGACGCGCCGCCCTCGCGACCCCCTCGAGCGGCACGCCGGCACGGGGCTGGCTCGCCACGATGTCGTTCTGGACGACGACCGGATCGATGCCGACGCCGCGAAGGTGGTGCGGCGCCTCGAACGGAGCGGGTTTCAGGCATACCTGGTTGGCGGTTGCGTGCGCGACCTGTTGCTCGGGGGCAAACCCAAAGACTTCGACATAGCGACGAGCGCGCGGCCGGAGGACGTCCGCGGTCTGTTTCGCAACTGCCGCGTCATCGGGCGGCGCTTCCGCCTCGCGCACATTCTGTTCGGCGGCGGCAAAGTCGTCGAGGTCGCGACCTTCCGACGGAACCCGGCGATGGAGGCCCCCGACGAAGAGGCGAGCGAAGTATTCGACGACTTGCTCATTCGCAGTGACAACGTGTTCGGCGAGGCGCACGAAGACGCCCTGCGGCGTGACTTCACGATGAACGCGCTCTTTTACGATTTGGACCGCCGTCAGGTGCTCGACTGGTGCGGCGGCATGCACGACGTCAAGCAGCGTACGATCCACACGATCGGCGAGCCGATGGTTCGCTTTCGCGAGGATCCGATCCGGATCTTGCGCGCGATCAAGTTCGCGGGTCGCCTCGACTTGGGCATCGCTCCCGACGTGTACGACGCGATGGTCGCCACGCGTGACGACCTGGCGAAGGCGGCGCGGCCCCGCCTCTTCGAAGAGATTCTGCGCCTCTTGCGGGGCGGGGCGCACCGTTCGATGTGGCTCGCGTGGGAAACGGGAGCGATGGCGGTCGTTCTGCCGGAGCTCGCCGCGTTTCTCGACGACGAAGAGGCGACGGGCGGCGGGGCGCAGCGGTTCTTTCGGGGGATGGACGCCATCGATTCCCTGACACGCGCGCGCGGTCGCCCGCTCGACGACTTGGTGCTCTGGACGGTGCTTCTGAAGGAGCCGCTCGACGAAGCGTGCGCCGGCGAGCGCGACCGCATTCGTTGCGCGGGCGAGTTCCTCGAGCCGATCGTCGAGCGCGTGGCCGTTCCGAGGCGAATCGCAGATGGGGTGCGGCGGATCGTGGCGGTCCTCCCGCGACTTGCCGCCGGCCGTGCTGGTCGTTTCGCTCGTACGGAGCTCATGGGGCCAGCGCTCGACGTCCTCGAGGCAGAGCTTCTCGCGTCCGGGCGCGAGACCGAGGCGGTCCACAAGATGCGCGCAGCGGCCGTCGCGGCCGGCGGACGCGCGGTCTCCACGCGCGCCCCCACCATGCGACGAGAGGCGCGCGGAGCCCGCTTCTAGCCCAGAAGCTGGTGCTTTCGTCGAGACCAAGCGATGGGTTTCGGCGGTCGCGCGACGAATACCGCGGTCTGACGATTGGTCGCTTGTTGTGCTGCGTCATCAGCCCGGCGGCGTGAGCCTACGGGTTCACTACCGCGACCGGTCGCAGTACTAAATCCGGCGCTGGCTCCGCCGGATTGATGACGCGCGACAACATGTGCGCGATCACGAGGCGCGGCCGCCCCCCCGGCCCCAGCCGTAAACAGGAGCCTCGGTCCGCGACCCGGCTCCGCGCTGGCGGACAAAGAATCGACATGGCCAGCGTCGATTTCCCGTAAGGCATTGATTTCTCATCGCCACACGGCCCGCTCACGCCGTGGCGGCGGCTCCTCAACATGAGGCGGCGCCTCCTCACGATGAGGCGGCGGCGCCTCGACACAGGAACGCGGCGCCCCAACGCCAGAAAGGGGCCGATCTCGTCGAAGCGGCGCCTTCTCCTCGTGGAAAGGCGGTTTCTCGCGCTTCGGCGACGTCGCCCCGTCACGAGGCGGCCACGCCCCCGCATCGGGCGCCGCCGCCTCATGATGAGGAGCCGCCGCCTCATGATGAGGAGGCGGCGCCGGGCCATGAGGAGGCGCCGCCCGATGGCGAGGACGGAACGCCCGACGGTGAGGCGTCCCGTCCACACCGTGGGAACTGGCTCCCCCCCGGCAAGGAAGAGGCTTCCCGGTGCGGGTACCGCCGCCCGTCGTCGCCATCGGATGCGCCCTTCTTGGCTCCGAATCGAGTCGACCGACGCCCGCGAGCTGACTGGGAGCCGGGCGGCTCTTCGGCCAAAACAGCACCCGCCGGCCGCGCGCCGCCAAGGGTGGTGATTTTCGTCGAGACCAAGCGCTGAGTTCGGCGGCCGCGCGACAAGCGCTGCGGTTACTGCGGCATTTTGAGCGCCGCCGACGAAGCCAGCGCGCAGGTATCGTCGAAATGACCAGTCTAGTTCTCATCCAGGAACGCCCGGACGCAGAGGGGTTCACAGGAAGGGCGGAAGGGCTGAATGGATCGAAAAAGTACTCAGATCACCGCTTCCGATCTTCCGGCCTTCCTGTGAATCCTCTCTGAGGATGCGCCGGCCTCGCGTCGCTCGCGACACTGGGAGACACGGCCTAGTAAAGAATCCTCGTCTTGATGCTCGTCTCGAGAGCGGCCACCGCGCTCTTCACACTACGCGAGACGTCCTGATCGAGATCCATCACGAGGTAGCCGATGTCGGGGTCCGTCG
>Ga0265330_10000156_pt1 | contig 55313 bp, 49 predicted proteins | sample 41919metaG_FD_202083 | JGI IMG/M metagenome (GOLD analysis project Ga0265330, IMG submission 202083) | Rhizosphere microbial communities from Carex aquatilis grown in University of Washington, Seatle, WA, United States - 4-19-19 metaG | ecosystem: Host-associated > Plants > Roots > Rhizosphere...
ACATCGATCGCCACAATCAGGATCCCAAGCCCTTTGTGTGGCACAAAAGCGCCGACACCATCCTGGCATCTGTCGCACGGGCTGCAGGCTCAATTATTTGATGCTTACTTTTGAGACACCACACTAGTGCAATCTACAGCCGTGCAAACGGATCCACCAGCGACGCCAGCGAAGGCCCACCCGCTGCAGCCGCCGCGCCAGACGCCCCATGGGCCCGCTCGGGCGGCTCGTTCACTGGCGTGAGCGGCAGCGGCGCCATGCTGCGGCCATAAACACGCCGCACCCGGTCTTCCAGCGTAGGGTGCGAATCAAGCCGGCCAGCGAGGCGCGCGGCAAGCCCTTCGCCCCAGCGCCCGTTGGTTTCCACGTCGACCAGCAGCATGTGTTGCACGCTCGGGTGCGCCAGGCCGCTGCGGCGTGATTCTTGCTGCCCGGTGCGCTCGGCCGCCTGGCGCTGGCCCATCACCTTGCGCAGCACGCCGCCCAGGCCGTTCTGGCTGCGCGTCCATTGCACGGCGCGGGCGTCGGCCAGGTATTCGCGCTGGCGCGACACCGCCGCCTTGAGAATCCGCCCGGTGAGCCAACCCGCCAGGCCGGCGAGCATGATGGCCGAGCCAAACCACCAGGCCAGGCCACCGGATTCGCGCATTTCATCGCCAAAGTTGTAGACCAGCTCCAGCCCGAAGACCATGCCGGCCAGCCGCATCTTCAGGCGCGTGTCGCCCTCGTGCAAATGGCTGAGTTCGTGCGCCACCATGCCCTGCATTTCTTCGCGCGTGAGGTGGTCAAGCGCGCCCTGGGTGACGGCGAGTACGGCATCCTGCTCGTCCCAGCCGGCGGCAAAGGCGTTGATGGCGTCCACGCGCGGCAGCACCATGATTTCGGGGCGCGGCATCTGCGCCGCAAGGCACAGCTCATCGACGACGTTGGCCAGGCGCTGCTCGGCATGCGAGAGGCTGGGCCGCAGCTCACGCGCACCGATGCGCTTGGCCAACTTGACACCGCCGGCGCGCAGGTTCGATGTCTCGACCCACCAACCACCCAGCACCAGCAGCAGCGACACGCCCACGTTGGCCACCAGAAAGCCCGCCGGAAACGGCAGACGCACCGGCAGCACCAGCGCCATCAGCCACCAGGCCAGCACCAGCGAGGCATGCACGGCCAGCACCAACAGGACGGTGGCGACCGCGAACGCCAGCAGCAGGCGCCGCGTTTCGCTGCGCGCGTCGTGCTGCTGGTCCCAAAAGCGCATGCCAGGAAAAGTGCTTGATGTGCTTAAAACTGTACGCGCGGCGCCCGGCGCTCCTCGTCGCTTTGCGTCGATGCCAGCATGGCGGCGGGGGCAAACCCGGCCAGCCGCGCGACGATGAGCGTGGGGAACCGCTGGGCGGCGTTGTTGAAGTCCAGCACCTGGTCGTTGAAGGCCTGGCGGGCAAAGCCAACCCGGTTTTCGGTGCTGGCGAGTTCTTCGCTGAGCTGCTGCATGGTGGCGTCGGCCTTGAGTTCGGGGTAGCGCTCGGACACGGCCATCAAGCGGCCCAGGCTCGCACCCAGCACGCCCTCGGCCATGGCCAAGCCGCCCACCGCACCCGCGTTGGTGGGCGCTGCACGCGCCACGGCGGCTGCGCCCTGCGCCTGACCGCGCGCCTCGATCACGGCCTGCAGCGTGCTGGCTTCGTGCTGGAGATAGCCGCGTGCGACTTCCACCAGATTCGGAATCAGGTCGTAGCGGCGCTTGAGCTGCACGTCGATCTGGCCGAAGGCGTTGGCGATGCGGTTGCGCAGCTCGACCAGGCGGTTGTAGGCGGCAATGGCCCACCACACGAGTGCCGCCACGATGGCAAGAAGAACCCAGCCGGTTGTTGTCATGTTGCTCCCTCGCTTGGATATTCTGGAAGCCGCATCTTAGAGGCAAGCGCCGGGCAAGCCGAAAAAACAAGGGAAATAGGCCTCTAACGCACTACCCATAAGCGCAAGCAGCTATGTAATTAATAGCTATTCCGGGGCGCTGCGCAGGGTCTCCACCACCGGCCGCGCCAGCACATCGCGCAGCCCCCACCACCCGGCCAACAGCGCCAGCACGGCGCCGGCCAGGCTGCCGGCGAGCGGCACCAGGGGCGAGGCGGTCCAGGTGAAGCCAAACACGTAGTGCGCCAGGGCCCAGCCCACCGCCACGGCCGCGCTGCTGGCCAGCAGGCCGGCGAGCAGGCCGACGCCCGCGAGTTCGGCGCGCTGCACCTGGCGCAGCAGGCGGCTGCCCGCACCCAGCGCCCGCATGATGGCGAATTCGCGCGCACGCTCTTCGCGCGTGGCGGTGACGGCGGCAAACAGCACCACCAGCCCGGCGGCCAGGGTGAAGACGAACAGGAACTCCACCGCACGGATCACCTGGTCGAGCACGCCTTGAATCTGCGCCAGCGTGGCGCCCATGTCCACATTGGTCACGTTCGGGAAGCGCCGCACCAATGCGTTGTCAAACCCCGGCGTCTCGGGCGCGCGGTAGGCGGCCAGGTAGGTGATGGCCACATCCGGCATCGCGTCCACTGGGTACATGACGAAAAAGTTGGCGTGCAGCGAGCCCCAGTCCACCTTGCGCAGCGAGGCAATGCGCGCTTCAGACTGCACGCCCCCCATGTCAAAACGCAGGCGGTCGCCAAGCGCCAGCCCCAAAGTCTTGGCCAAGCCCTCTTCCACGCTGATGGCGCCGCTCTCGCCTGCCTTCCAGGCGCCCGCGACGATCAGGTTGTGCGGGGGCTGCACCGCGCTGTTGGACAGATTGAACTCGCGCTCGACCAGGCGCTTGGCGCGGTCGTCAGCGAAGGAGCCCTCCTCCACCGCCTTGCCGTTGATGGCCACCAGCCGGCCGCGGAACATCGGGTACCAGTCGTAGCGGGCAACGCCTGCGCCTTCCAACATGGCGCGAAAGTCCTGCGCTTGATCCGGCTGGATGTTGATGACAAAGCGGTTGGGCGCGTCCGGCGGTGTGGCTTCGCGCCAGCTGGTGATCAGGTCGGTGCGCAGCAGCACCAGCAGCACCAGCGCCAGCAGCCCCACGGCGAGACTACTGACCTGCACCACCGCATAGGCCGGGCGGGCCGAAATCTGCCGCGTGGCCAGCACCAGCCAGCGCGGCGCCGTGGCCTCGTTCACGGTGCGGCGCAGCAGGCGCACCGCCAACCAACTGAGCAGCGCAAACAGCAGCACGGCAGCGGCAAAGCCGCCGATGGCAATCAGGCCCAGTCGCAGGTCGCGGCTGACCACCAGCAGCAGCGCGGCAAAGCCCGCCACACCCACCCCAAGCACGGCCAGCGACGCGGGCCGCAGCGCCCCCACATCGCGCCGGATCACGCGCAGCGGCGGCACCTGGGAGAGCTGCAGCACCGGTGGCAGGCCAAAGGCCAGCAGCAGCGTCATGCCCACGCCAACGCCAAGCAGCGCCGGCCACACGCTGGCAGCCGGCAGGCCGGCCGTCACCAGGCCAGAGAGCAAATAGACAAAGGCGTAGTGCACCGCAAAACCCAGCGCCACGCCCAGCACGCTCGCCAGCAGGCCAACCAGCGCGAATTCGGTGGTGTAGCTCGCGGCAATGCGCCGCTGGCTCTGGCCGAGCACGCGCAGCATGGCGGACGCATCAAGGTGGCTGGCGGCAAAGGCACGTGCCGCCAGCGCCACGGCCACCGCCGACAGCATGGCGGCCAGCAGCGCCACGAGGCTGAGGAAGTTCTGCGCGCGCTCCAGCGTCTGCTTCATGTCGGCGCGGCCGGAATCCAGCGATTCCACGCGCATGCCGCGCATTCCCGGCTGCTGCAACTGCGCATCGACAAAGGCCTGGAACTGGCGCACCGGCGCCGCTGCGCCTGCCACCACCAGCCGGTAAGTGACGCGGCTGGCCGGCTGCACCAGGCCCGTGGCGGCAACGTCGGCGTCGTTGACCATGACGCGCGGGGAAAAGCTCATGAAGCCGGCGCCGCGGTCGGGCTCCAGTGTGATGATGCGGGCAATGCGCAGGCTGGCGTCGCCCAGCAGCAGCGGGTCGCCCAGCTTCAGGCCCAGCGCGTCCAGCAACGAGGCATCGACCCAGACCTCACCGGGCCCCGGAATCTCGCGCGTCGGCCGCCCGGGAACATTGGGCGCCTCGGCCACGCGCACGCTGCCGCGCAGCGGGTAGCCCGGCGTCACACTCTTGAAGGCCACCAGCCGGCTGGCGCCGCCCTGCGCGTCGTCTGCGCGCGCCATGGTCGGAAAGCTCGCCGTGCGCACCATGCGCAAGCCCAGCGCCTGGGCACGCTCCACGATGGCCACTGGCGTGGGGTGGTCGCTGGCCACCACGAAATCACCGCCGAGCAGTTGCAGTGCGTCGCGCTGCAAACCACCCTGAAGACGGTCGGCAAAAAACCCGACTGCGGTCAGTGCGGCCACGGCAAGCGTGACCGCCACCATCAGCAGCCGCAGTTCACCGGCGCGCAGGTCGCGCAGCAGGGTGCGCCAGGCCAGGCGTGCAAAGGCAAGATTCATGAAGCGTGGAAAAGAGAGAAATTTCAAACGCGCCCCTGGCCAAATTCCCCGACCAGCTCTGGTTGCAGCTCCAGCCGCTCGGCGCCGGTATAGCAGACAAAACGCCGGTTGGTGGCGCGGCCAATCGCGCAGAGCCCCAGTTGCACGGCGACGGCATGCCCCATCTGGGTCATGCCGCTGCGCGAGACGACGATGGGCACGCCCATCTGGGCCGATTTGATAACCATCTCACTGGTCAGGCGGCCCGTGGTGTAGAACACCTTGTCGCCACCCTGCACCGTATGGGGCTGCATCCACATCCAGCCGGCAATGGTGTCGATGGCGTTGTGCCGGCCAACATCCTCGACAAACACCAGCAGCTCGCTGCCCCGAAACAGCGCGCAGCCATGCACCGAGCCGGCCGATTTGTAGGTGCTTTCCTTGAGGCGAATGGCGTTGACCAGACCGTAAAGCTCGCCCTGGGTGATGCGCGCAGGCGAGAGGACAATGCTGGCAACGTCGTCCATCAGAGCGCCAAACACGCTGCCCTGGCCGCAACCGGTGGTGACGACGCGGCTGGCGGTGCGCTCTTCGATGCGCTCTATGCCACGCCGCGTCTTTACCGCCGCAGCCCCCACGTCCCAATCCACCGTGATGGACTCGATGTCCCTTGCATCGGCAACCAGCCGCTGGTTGCGCAAATAGCCGAGTACCAGCAGCTCGGGGTGCGCGCCCAAGGTCATCAGCGTGACGAGCTCGCGCTTGTCGACGTACAAGGTCAGGGCGCGCTCGGCGGGAATGTGCACAAGCTCTGTCTCGCCCCGCTCGTTGATGGCTTCAACGGCGTGCGTGAGCGGCGCATGTGCGCCAGTCAGGCGCGGCAATTCGCCACCCTTTAGAGCAACTGCGAGCGGCTTGGAAATGGCGGGCGCGTGTGTCATGGCTTCAGCGTAGCGCCATTTGCGCCGCGCCGACGCCTGCCGCGTGCAATGCCCTCAGGATTTGGGCGCCGCCTGCATCGGTTGGGTTGGCGCGCCCGTGCTGGGCGGGCTGGTGGCATTGCCCGGTGGCGAGTGGGCGCCAGAGGCTTCCATGGGTTTTTCGGCGGGCGGCGTATAGGCAAACGGCCCCGGTTGCACACAGGCCGGCATGGCAGATGCATCGGCTTGCCGGGGTTTGCCAAACTTGGCGGCAATGCGGTTCTGGACCTCACACACCTTGTAGGCGCCCACCTGGTCCGCCCATTTGGCGCGCGCGGCGCTCTCTGCGGCTTTGGCAGCCACTTCGGGAGTCGGCGGTGGCAATTTGGCCCAGGCCGAACCGATCAGGGCAGGCAGTGCAAGCAACAAAAGTGTGCGTTTCATGGCGGTGCTCTCCAGGTTCAAGCCTGCAACGGGGCGGCGGGCCGCTCAGGCGCAGGGGCGCCGTCGCTGCTGCGCTGCGCCGGAATGCGGCCGGCACGGATGTCATCGGCCCACAGCTTGTGGTGTTCCAGGGCCCAGCCCTCGGTGACATAGCCGGTTTTCATCGCGCGGTAGGCGCCGCGCATGCCGATGGTGCCCATGTAAATGTGGCCGATGAGGAGCGCCACCATCCACAGTGCCAAACTGGCGTGCAGCATGTGCGCGATCTGCATCTGGCCACGCAACTCGCCCACACCCGGAATCAGCTTGTCAAGCACCAGGCCCGAGCCGACGACAAAGATGCCGGGAATCGTGATGCCCCACCAGAACAGCCCCTTTTCACCAGCGTTGAAGCGGTGCGAGGGCACTTGCGCGTCGCCGAGCAAGCCGCCGAGTTTCATTAGCCAATGGAAGTCAGCCCGATTGGCAATGTTGTCCTTGATGAAGGTGAGGACGATGATGGCCAAAGACACTGCAAACAAGGGCCCCATGAAGTTGTGCACGTATTTGAGCGCATACGCGAGCCAGCCCGCGAGAGACAGGCCCAGCACTGGCAGCAGGAAAAACTTGCCGAACGCCATCACCAGACCGGAGGTGGCCAGGGCCACGAAGGCAAAGGCATTGGACCAGTGCGCGGCGCGCTCAAAGGGGGTGAAGCGCTCGAACTTGCGCTCCGACTCGGGGTGCGCGTGGCCGAGCGGGCCTTTGGCCAAGAAGAACAGTGCCAGGGCCAGCACCACGATACCTAGCAAGGCCGCGCCGTACGGAAGAATCCAGCGGTTGCGCACCTGCCGCCAGGCTTCTCCGGCGTTGGTCTCGCGCATGAAGGGGTAGTCCACAAAGCCCTGAATGAGGTTGCCTGCTTCCGGCGCCTGGCTGACCGGGAGGCTGCTGTAGCCGGTAATGCCGCCCGATACCTGGCGCCACATTGGCGCATTGTTGCCTGGCTGCACCTTGGCGCGCTCCCCATTGGTCTGGTCGCGGTAGCCCGGCTCCGTGCTGGCGTCAGGCTGCACGTCAAAAATGTTCTGGCTGCGGATGGCGCCAGCGGCAGCTTGGCTGGTCGACCCACTTGGCGCAGGCGCCGCCACACCTACTGGGCCTGACTGCTGGCTCCCCGCGGGAGACGCAGCCGCCGGCTGCGCAATACCCGGCGTGACCACCAGTGCAGCCGTGGCAAATACGAGGGTCGAGAGGAACTGGTTCATGGCCCGCCTCCCCTCACGGCATGCGCGAATAGTCGTTCTGGCCGCGCTGCATGCGCACACGCAGATGCTGCTCCCAGCTGTTCTTGTCTCCCACTTTCCAGCCCGCATCGACAAACGCATCCTTCGCGCCTTCGTATGCGGCGGTGTCCAACGTCCCTCGGTTCGCCTGAGGCCGCTCGCCACAAGCGCTCAGGGTCGCAAGGCACAAACCTGCCGCGAGACAGACAGAGAATCGGCTCATGATTGGGCTCCTTCCGCCTTGTGCTGGCCATTTCCCTGGCCGTCACCCTGGCCCTTGTGTTGGGCGCCATAGGCCGTGCCCCAGCCCCAGATTTCTGCCCCCTTGCCGCGCTGCACGACGCGGGTGCGGAAGATATCGGCCACCACATCGCCATCGCCGGCCAGCAAGGCCTTGGTGGAGCACATTTCAGCGCAGGCTGGCAGCTTGCCCTCTGCCAAGCGGTTGCGGCCGTATTTTTCAAACTCCGCCTCGCTGCCACTCACTTCCGGACCGCCAGCGCAGAAGGTGCATTTGTCCATCTTGCCACGCACACCGAAACTGCCTTGCGACGGGAACTGAGGTGCGCCAAAAGGACAGGCGTAGCTGCAATAGCCGCAGCCAATGCAAACATCCTTGTCGTGCAGCACGACGCCTTCGTCGGTGCGGTAGAAGCAATTGACAGGGCACACCGCCATGCAGGGCGCGTCGCTGCAATGCATACACGCGACGGAGATGGATTTTTCCCCCGGCACGCCGTCGTTGAGCGTGACCACACGGCGGCGGTTCACCCCCCACGGGATTTCATGCTCGCTCTTGCACGCAGTCACGCAGCCGTTGCACTCGATGCAGCGCTCGGCGTCGCAGATGAATTTCATTCTTGCCATTACTGTCTCCTGCTGGCGGACGGGCCGGTTACGCGCGTTCCACGTTGCACACCGTGGTCTTGGTTTCTTGCATCATCGTCACGGCGTCGTAGCCATAGGTGGTCGCCGTGTTCACCGCTTCGCCGCGCACCACCGGGTGCGCCCCGCTCGGGTAGTAGGCCAGCATGTCGGCCCCCTGCCAGTGGCCCGAGAAGTGGAACGGCATCCACACCGTATCAGGCCCAACCCGCTCGGTCACCAGTGCCTGAACATTCAGGCGCGCCCCCGTGGGGCTGCTGAGCCAGACGCGCTCGCCGTTGCGAATGCCGCGATTGGCCGCCGTGCGCGGGTTGATCTCGACAAAGGCCTCCTGCTGCAACTCGGCCAGCCAAGGATTGGAGCGGGTTTCTTCGCCGCCGCCTTCGTACTCGACAAGACGGCCGGAGCTGAGAATGAGCGGAAACTTCTCGTAGACCTTCTCGGCCACGTTCTTGTCCTGCAGGCTCTTGAACAGCGTCGGCATGCGCCAGAAATTGCGCTTGTCGTCGTGCGTGGGGTACTTGGCGACCAGATCCGGGCGCGTGCCGTAAATCGGTTCGCGGTGCAAGGGAATCGCGTCAGGGAAGTTCCACACCACGGCGCGCGCCTTGGCATTGCCGAAGGGGTGGCAACCATGCACCTGCATGACCACACGCTGTATGCCGCCCGACATGTCGGTTTTCCAGTTCTTGCCTTCGGCCGCCTGCTTTTCAGCATCGGTCAGGTCGTCCCACCAGCCGAGCTTCTTGAGCAGCACATGGTCGAACTCGGGGTAGCCGGTGGTGATATCGGCACCCAGCGAATGCGAGCCGTCTTCGGCCAGCAGGTTGACGCCGTCCTTTTCCACACCAAAGTTGGCGCGAAAGTTACCGCCACCGTCCATGACGTGCTTGCTGGTGTCGTAGAGGTTGGGGCTGCCGGGGTGCTTGAGTTCGGGCGTGCCGTAGCAAGGCCAGGGCAGTCCGAAGTAGTCGCCGGTCAGGTCGTAGCCGGTTTCCTTGTCCTTGCCACCGCGTGCCTTGAGCGTTTTCACGTCAAACACGCCCATGTTGCGCATGTGTGCCTTGAGGCGCTCGGGGCTCTGGCCGGTGTAGCCAATGGTCCACATGCTGCCGTTGATTTCGCGCAGGATGTCCTCGATCACGGGCTCGTCCTGGCCCTTGACCTTTTGCATCTTGTAGTTCTTGACCAGTTCCGGCCCAAAGCCCAGCTTCTGTGCGAACTGGTACATGATCATCTGGTCGCTGCGGCTCTCCCACAGCGGCTCAATGACCTTTTCGCGCCATTGCAGCGAGCGGTTCGACGCCGTCACCGAACCACTGGTCTCAAATTGCGTGGCGGCCGGCAACAGGTACACCGCGCGGTTGGGGTTCAGGTCTTCGGGTTTGCCCGGCATGGCGGCCATGGCGGCGGTGGCTGAGGGGTACGGGTCCACCACCACCAGCAGGTCGAGCTTGTCCATGGCGCGCTTCATCTCCAGACCACGCGTCTGCGAGTTGGGCGCGTGGCCCCAGAAGAACACGCCGCGCAGGTTGGAATCCTGGTCGATCAGCTCGTTCTTTTCCAGCACGCCATCGATCCAGCGCGAAACCGTAAGGCCCGATTTGGTCATCATGGCCGGGCTGGCAAAACGCCCCTTGATCCACTCATAGTCCACGCCCCAGGCTTTGGCGAAGTGCTTCCATGAGCCTTCGGCGATACCGTAGTAGCCCGGCAGGGAGTCAGGGTTCGGGCCAATGTCGGTCGCGCCCTGCACGTTGTCGTGGCCACGAAAGATGTTGGCGCCACCGCCGCTCTTGCCCACATTACCCAACGCCAACTGCACGATGCATGAGGCGCGCACCATGGCATTGCCGATGCTGTGCTGCGTCTGGCCCATGCACCACACCAGCGTGGACGGGCGATTCTTGGCCATCATCTCAGCCACACGCGCCATCTGCTCTTCCTTGACGCCACAGGCTTCCTCGACCTTGTCGGGCGTCCATTTGGCCATCACCTCGGCCTTCACGGCGTCCATGCCATAAACACGGTCGTTGATGTATTTCTTGTCTTCCCAGCCGTTCTTGAAGATGTGGTAGAGCAGGCCAAAGAGGAAAGGAATATCGGTTCCCGAGCGGATGCGCACGTACTCGTCGGCCTTGGCTGCCGTGCGGGTGAAGCGCGGGTCCACCACGATCATCTTGCAACCCATTTCCTTGGAGTGCAGCATGTGCAGCATGCTGACGGGGTGGGCTTCCGCCGCATTGGAGCCGATGTACAACGCGCACTTGCTGTTTTGCATGTCGTTGTACGAATTGGTCATGGCGCCGTAGCCCCAGGTGTTGGCTACCCCGGCCACCGTGGTGCTGTGGCAGATGCGCGCCTGGTGGTCGCAGTTGTTGCTGCCCCAGAAGCTGACGAACTTGCGCAGCAGGTACGACTGCTCGTTGTTGTGCTTGGACGAGCCCACAAAATACACGCTGTCTGGGCCGCTGGCCTTGCGCAGCTCCTGCATTTTGGCGGTGATCTCGCTCAGCGCCGTGTCCCAGCTGATGCGCTCGTATTTGCCGTTCACCAGCTTCATCGGATAACGCAGCCGGTATTCGCCATGGCCGTGCTCGCGCAAAGCAGCCCCTTTGGCGCAGTGCGAACCCATGTTGATGGGCGAGTCAAACACCGGTTCCTGGCGCGTCCAGACGCCGTTTTCCACCACCGCATCAACCGCGCAACCCACCGAGCAGTGCGAACACACCGTGCGGCGCACGACGATGCCGCTCTTGTCGCTGCCAGCAGCAGGGGCGTCGGCGGCATCGGCCTTCTTGACCAGACTCAGCTGCGTAGCAGCCAGCCCCACGCTTACGCCCAGACCCGAGCGGCGCAGAAAGGCGCGGCGGTCCATGGTAGGGATGGCGTGCGCAAGGCCGCGGCGCAGGCTATGAACAAAAGGCGATTCAGCGGATACCAATGCGCCTGAGGAAGAAACTTTTCGGGTCAACAACATGCTGCACTCCGCCGGTCAAAGTTGGGTGGACTGGTAGTACCGCTGCACATGCTCGGACAGCCAGTAGCCGCCGCCGCGCTCCGGCGGGGGTGGCGCCGCCTCGGCGCGCGCAGGCGCCGAAGCGGGAAGCCCAGGGAGAACGGTGGCTGCTGCGGCGGCGGCCCCTACGGTAGCGGCACCAGCAAAAAAGCGGCGACGTGAGGCTTGGGACTTGGGGTCGGACATGCGGATCTCCATCAGGGCATGCGATTTATATGAAACGGCGTGCATACCCAGTCTAAGCTGCTTCTCCCCATTGGATATAGGGAAAACCCGAGAAAATTACCCTACTGTCCATCCTGGGAGGCGCGCGGCACGATAGCCGCCCCGAAACTTTGCTTAACTGTCCAGCATGTCAAAGCCTTGCGCTTCTACCGTCACAAACGCCTGCGTAAAAGCAGCAAGCGCCCGGCAGAACCGCGCCTTGGGATGCGCGAGCAGCGCCTCGCACAGAGCGGGAACCCAGGGCTGCACGTGGGTGGCGAAGAAGTGGCTTTGGCCTGCAAGGTGGCACACGGCGCCATCGTCACCGGCAATCAGGTAGCGCATCACTTCACAAATGCAGGCGACGTGGTCTTCGGGCTCGGACATGGCGTCGCTGCGTGCAAGCCCTAGCGCGGCAAGGTCGCCGCGCAGCTTGGCGAGGGGCCGCTCGTTCAGGAAACCGCTCAGGTAGTGTGAGGCGTAGAGGTAAATCTCCGGTTTGCCCAGCCCGCCGAACAGGGCGTCGTATTCGGCGGCCAGTGCAAGAGCGTCCAATTCGCGCGCCGCGCTGACCAACTGCTGCCATGGCTCTTCCAGGAAACCGCCCGCCGCGGGCGCTTCGGTGATGGCGGCTCGCAAGGCCAGAAGCTGCGTACCGTCGGGCGCCGCGTAGTACAACTGTGCGAGCAGCCCGTAGATTTCGGCGCGGGCCATTTCTTCGTCGAGGCCCGTACTGGCCACGACATGCAAAGGGTGCACTGTGCTCACAGATCAGTCACTTTCCGCTCGTTGGAGGAGGAATACAGGTCAATCACCCGACAATCTCCGCACATCTTGAGACGCTCCAGCGCCTCACCCTGGAACATGGCATGGCCCGCCAATTTGCCGAGCATCCCTTCAATCGCCTTGAGCGTGCCAAAGGGCGTTCCACAGCGGATGCAGACGTACGGCGGCATCTCGTTCAGCACACGCGCCTGTGCCCGCTCGGGCGAGAGTGAGAGGCGCGCGTGCAGCCCAATGGCGTCCTCCGGGCAGGTGGTTTCGCACAAACCACACTGGACGCAATTTTTTTCGATGAAGCGCAACTGGGGCAGTTGCGGGTTGTCGAGCAGCGCGCCCGCCGGGCAGGCGCTGACACAGCTCAGGCACAGGGTGCAGCGGTCCTTGTCGACCAGCACCTCGCCCAGCGGTGCGCCGGGCGCCGGCAGTTCGATGGCCGTGGCACCCGCCGGAACAAGCGGCGCAAGCGCGAGCAAATGGTCCAACGCCATTTCCAGCGTGCTGCGCTTCTCCGGCGCTGCGGCAAACCGGGCGGGCCTCGCGATGGCCGCGCGCCGCGACCCCAGCAGGGCCTGCAATCCCGCATCCAGATCGGTGTGGGCCTTGCAGTGCAGCAGTTGCACTGCGCCCGCCGGGTAGCCGAGGCCGGTCACCATCGCCTCGACCACATCGGCCTGCTGTTGCAGGACTTCAAGGTACTGCGGCGCTTCTTCCTCGGTGGCGACGAGCACCACCCGCGCAGCGCCCCAGGCCAGGGCGCTGAGCCACAGCTCAATGCCGGTGCTGGCCGTGTGCCACAACCCCAAGGGAATGCAGCTTGCCGGCAACCCCTTCGCCACACCCAGTTGGGCGGCGCGGCCCAATTCCTCGACCAACGCCAGGCCGCGCTCCTGGCTATGCAGCACCAGAACCGCGTCGCACCCCCCTGCCGCAACGTAGTGCGTCAGGACGGTGCGCAGACGCAAGCCCTGCTCGGCAATGCCCGGCGCCCGGTACGCCATGGCGCCCGTGGGGCACACCGTCGTGCATGCGCCGCAGCCAACGCACAGGTGCGGGTTCACCTCTACCCGCTGGTGCTTGGGATCGCTGGCGATGGCTTCTGCCGAGCACACATCCAGACAGGAACGGCAGCCGACGGTGCCATTGCGGCTGTGCGCGCAAATTTTCTGCTCGTAGGTGATGAAACGCGGTTTTTCAAAATCCCCCACCAAGGCGCGCAGCGCCAGCAGGGCGGCCAGGTCGCGGCCATCCCAGCGCAAATACCCTTGTGGCGGCGCATGCTGGTTGAACGTCGGCGTCGCAGCGCTGCTGCGCAGATCGAGTACCAAATCAAAACGCTCGGTTTGCGTTTGCAGCGGGCGCTGGAAATCGATGGCTCCGGCCACCTGGCACGCCTTGACGCAATCGCGGTGCGAGCGGCACAAGGCCATGTCGATTTGGTAATCCAGCCCGATAGCGCCTTCCGGGCAGGCCTGCACACAGGCATTGCAACGCGTGCACACATCCAGCGAGATGGGGTTGTCCGCCTGCCAGGACAGCTCGAACGCGCCCAGCCAGCCGTGCAGACGGGTGATGCGGCCAGCAAGCACCGGGTAGCGCCGCTCCTGCATGCCGCCCGCGTCGCCGGGGCCGGTCGCAAACAGCGTGATATGGAAGTCCTCGCCAAACAAGGCCGCCGCGCGTTCGGCGGCATCCAGCGGGCCGAGGATCAGCAAGTGCCCGGTGCTGTGAAACGGTACCGTTGCCACTGGTTCAGGCTCGGGCAAACGTGCTGCCGCAATCAGCGCGGCAATTTTGGGTGTGGCGCGCGGCGCTTCGCTGCTCCAGCCTGCGGTTTCACGGATATTGACGAAACGCAGTGGCGAGACAGCCCCCTCGGTCTGTCCAGCCAGTTCGCTGAACAGGCGGCGCTCCTGCGTGCATGCGACAAGCACTTCTTCACCAGAGCGGATGGCGTTCTGGAACGCCCCGGCTTCGCGCCGGCACAGCGTGGAATGGAGCGTGAGGGACTCACCGATCGCCGTCCCCAGACTGTCCGTCTGGAGGGGCATGGTCCGGTTGCAATCGCAGAGGAGCGTGGGCATGGGGCGTTAGGCTGGCGGTGGCTGGCGAAGGAAGGTGCGGCACGGCGGCCTGCCCGTGGTGCGCGAGGTCGCCTTGCGACTGTGCCACGTCTGGCGCCAAAGGGGTATCCTGAATTTCAGGGTCTGGTGGTGTGGGCCCGGGCTGGGCAGACGTCTGTGAAGCGGCCTCGGCGGCCTCGTCCTCAACCGGCACCATGCCGAGAAACTTCGCACTGGCCAGCTTGCGCAAGGTCGCCAACGGTATCGGATCGGCGCCGCTGTAGTCGCCAATGTAGGTATCAAGCCCATCCATCACGTTGAAATGCGGGTCGCGAAAGAGCTGCTTCATGGCGGCATTGCGCACTTCGGGCGCCACGGCGCGCGAGACAAAACGGGAAAAGTCAGACGCGGGTGTAAGCGCCTGCGCCTCGGCCAGGGTGGGTGCCCGTTCAGACGGTGCACCAGGCGCAAGCCCTGAGGGCGCCAGTGGCGCGGCGACCGGAGTCGGCGCCGCCAATGGTTTTTCGGGAGCCGGCTCTGCGGACAGCTCTGGCGCCTTGTCGCGCCCTTCCCGCGCTTCCTGCTTGCGGCGTGACCAACGCCCCAGGAAACCGTCGCTCATGACCCGTCCCGCTTTTTAGAGGTGCTGACGGACGCCGGATTGCCGAAGCGGTCCGTCAGCGCCTGGAAGCTCTGCGGCCGCCGGCGCCTGCGCGGCTCGGGTTCGTAGTGCTGGTTCACAAACGCCTGCAGCCATTGCACGACCACCGGGTCGGCAGGCAATTGGTCCACCGACTCCTGCGCGTCAAGCCAACGGCCTGCGTCGTGGTAGCTCAGGCTGACCGCCACAGGGCGCGCCAGCGGCTCGCCATCGGCTTGTGGTGCTTCGTCAAGCCGCCAGAGCACAAACCAACAAGGTGCGGGTGAATCGAGATTGAGGTGGTAGCCCTCTGCGTCGTCACGAAACAGCTCCACGCGCAGGGCCGGGAACAACCAGCGCGCTTCGTCTTCCGATTGCCGCAAGACTCGCGGCTCGGTGCCGAAGGCCGGCTCGTGTGGCACGACTTCTTCAGGGGTCCAGCGCCAAGTCTGCCAGCGGCTTTGCGGACCCTGAACCTTGGCGCGCCGCATCACCACGGCCACTTCCAGACTGGGGTGCAGGACGGCCCCTTCGGCCTCATGTGGTGTCACTCCCATCGCAGCGCTGCCAGGTCGTGTACGAAGATGGGGTAGTTCATCCACAAGCCTTTGAGCCCTTTGCGCGCCACAGTGCTGATTTGCGGAGCAAAAATCCAGGCGTTGACGGCATCGGCGGCCAGCTTGCGCTGGATTTTCGCAAACAGCAGTTGGCGCTCACGCGCGTTGCCGCTGGCGGCGTGGCGGGCGACGAGATCGCGGAACTCGGCACTGTCATAGCCAAAATAGTAGTCTGGATCGGTGTAGATCTGGTAATCCAGCGGCTCTACGTGGTTAATGAGCGTGAGGTCGAAATTGCCACTGAACGGCCCCGACATCCAGTGCGCCCAATCCACTTCCTGGGTCTCGACCTCAATACCAATGCGCGCCAGCGCAGCAACGATGAGTGGCGCGCCCCCACGCGCGTAAGGCGTGGGGGGCAGCGTCAGCGTGAGCTTGAGCGGCAAGGCCACGCCGGCTTCGCGCATCAGCGCCTGCGCGCGCTCGGGGTCGTAGGGGTAGAGGCCCGCCAGGTGCACATAGCCTGCATCGGTGGGTGAAAAGTGGCTCCCTATGGCTTTCCCGCGACCGTCGAGCACCTCCTGAATGAAACGCTCACGGTCGATGGCATGCATGATGGCGCGGCGCACGCGCACGTCGTTCAGCGGTTTTTTTCGGTTGTTGATCGCCAGCATACCCTTGCCGCTGGATGCCCCGATCAGCACCTGGTAGGCGCTATTGGCCTGGAAATGCGCCACTGCCTGGGTGGCGATATTGAAGAACACGTCCACTTCGCGTGCTTCCAAGGCCTCGGCCTGCGCTGCGGGCTGGTTGATAAAGCGAAACAGCACCTCCCGGATGTGCACGTCAGGCGCATTTCGGTAGCCATCGAACTTGGCGAGCGAGATTCCGTAGCCGCGCTTCCAGCTCTCAAATCGGTAAGGGCCCGTGCCAATCGGCGCCGCCGCGGCCTGCGCGGCACTCGCCGGGTGCAGCACTACGGCCGGGCCCTCGCCCAAGCGAAACAGGGTGTTGGCGTCTGCATGGCGCAGGTGCAGCACCACGGTGTAGGGGTCTGGCGTTTCGATGCTGGCGATGTTGTCGAACAAAGACTTTTTGGATTTGTTGGTCGAGCCTGGCGCCATGGCCCGCTCAAAACTGAAGCGCACGGCCGCGGCGTCAAAAAGCGCTCCGTCGTGAAAGTGCACGTTTTTTCGCAGCGCAAAGCGGTAGGCAGTACCACCCTCTTCAACCTTCCAACTGCTGGCCAGCAAAGGCGTGGTAGCACCACTCTCTTCGATTTTCACCAGACCTTCAAGCACGTTGTAGTGCACCACTTCCCCAATGGAAGCTGACGGCGCAATGGTCGGATCAAGGCCGCCGGGCTCCAGGGACAGGCTGAACACCACACGCGAAGCAACCGTTTGTGCTTGCGCCACCGCACCCAGGCCCGGCACCGCCAGCAGCAGCGCGACAAGGAAATGAACCGCTAAACGCAACATTTCTGCCCTTCTCCTGCGTGTTTTCCCTGGGCCCAAGCACCCGGGAACTGCAAGCCTGTTTACAAAATCTGACATAGTGTGCCATTGCTTGCCCGCGCCTGAGCGCACCCGCATTTCCTTTGCCTTTTGTCCATGCCTGTACCCCGCCGACTGTTTCGCGCTCCAAGCCGCAGCCTGCTCGCGCGGCTGGCCGCGCTCATCGCGCTCCTCGTCGGCGTGTTGCTCCTATGGGCGCTGTCCACTGTGTACGAGCAGCGCAAGCTGATGCACCGCCACCAGGCTGAGCGCGAGCTGCAGACGATTGGCCGCTTGCAGGCGCAGGCGGTGGCCGACTGGCGGACAAGCCGCCTGGCAGACGCCAACGCCCTGACGGACGATAGCCTGTTCGCGCAAGCAGTGGCACGCTGGCAAAGTGCGCCTCAGACTGAGCAAGAAGCGACAGCCTTCGTACAGGAGCGGCTGCGCATTTTGCAAGAGCGGGCACGCTACAGCGTCGTATCCTTTGTCGCCCCGGATGGCACCGTATCCATGGGCAACAGCAGCAAAACGGTGCCCGATGAGGAAAAGAAAGCGCTCGCTCACGCCATCGAAAGTGCAGCGCCGGCGATAGTCGAGCCGCGGCGTGCCCCATTTTTTGCTTTCCCGTTCTTCAGCCTGATGGCGCCCATCTTTGACGGCACTCGCCCGCTGGGCGCCGTGTGGCTGGTGATGGACGTACGCACCAGTCTCTACCCCCTGCTCTCCCCCTGGCCCACGGCGAGCGAAACGGCCGAATCGGTTCTTGTGCAAGCACAAGGGAAAGACGCCTTGCTGCTGACCCCGCTGCGCCGCCATGGTCCGTTGGAAACACCGACCGTCGTCTCCGCGTCGGACACGGCCAGACCCCTGGTGCAGGCAGTCGCAGGCGCGCGCGGCCTGCTCTACGGACGTGATGACCGGGACACTCCGGTCATCGCTGTGGTCAACGCCATTGCCGAATCTCCCTGGCTTCTGGTCTCCGAAATCGAAGTGAATGAGGCTTTTGGCCAGGCGGCCACGCGCGAACTGTGGGTGCTAAGCCTGCCGGTGAGTGCTGCCGTGCTGATCGCTGCGCTGCTGCTGGGCGGGTGGCAGTGGCGCGCGCGGCTGCGCGAGAGCGCGCTCAAGGAGAAGCTGGCGCAGAACATGCAATGGCTGGAGAGCGCGCAAAAAGCGGCATTGGTGGGCTACTACGTGTACGAGCGCAGTGGGGACACCTTTACGCTCTCGCCCATGGCCAGCGAGTTGTTTGGCCTACCGCCCGAAGCGCCCGTGGCGCGAACGCAGTGGCTGGCGCAGGTGCATCCGGCGGACCGCGCGCAGGTGCTGGCGGGGCTGGACGAGGCACTGCGCGAGCGCAAGCCACTGCGCATGCAGTACCGCCTTGTCGATGGAAACCAAGAACGCTGGGTGGACATGTGGGGCGAACACGACGCCCCCAGTGCCAACGCTCGCATGACGGGTACGGTGCAGGACATTACCGAACGCCAGCGCGCGGAAGAAAAACTGGGGCAATACCGCACGGCACTCGAAGCCCTGGTGCGCCAGGACCCGATGACGGGCGTCGCCAACCGGCGCGCGCTCACCGAGGCCCTGACGGTGGAGTGGCAGCGTGCAGCACGCATGCAGCTGCCCCTGTCGGTGCTGATGATCGACGTCGACCATTTCAAGGCGTTCAACGACCGCTATGGCCACCTGGCAGGCGATGAGTGTCTGCGCAAGGTGGCCAAGGCACTGGCACGCACGGCCGCGCGGGGGACCGACCTGGTGGCACGCTACGGCGGCGAAGAATTTGCCGTGCTGCTGCCGGCCACCGGCCGCGCGGAAGCGCAGGCCATTGCCGAAAAGCTGCGCCTGGCCGTGCGCAAGCTGGCGATCGTGCACGCAGCATCCGGCGTGGCCACCGTGGTCACCGTCAGCATTGGCGTCGCCACCGCGCAGACCAAAACCGCGATGCGCAGCGAAGAACTGGGCCGCGCCGGGGCGCAGGCCAACGCCGAGCGCGAGAGCCTGCACCTCATTCACCAGGCCGACCAGGCCCTCTATGCCGCCAAGGAGGGCGGGCGCGATGCCGTGGTGGCGCAGGCCGAAGCCCCATCCAGCACCGCGCTTGTGGACAGTGGAGCAGCGCCAGGCCCTACAGCTTCACCACCGCCACCGCGCAGTACTTGACTTCGGGAATTTTCCCAAAGGGGTCCAGCGCTGCATTGGTCAGCAAATTGGCTGCCGCTTCGCGGTAAGCAAAGGGCAGAAACACCGTGGCATCGGGCGTGCCGTCGTCCTGGCGCAGCAGGACCTCAACCCGCCCCCGGCGCGAGGCAATCACCGCGCGCTCGCCCGCGGCCAGACCCAGCCGCGCCATGGCCGCGCCATTCATGGACGCAGTCGCTACCGGCTCGATCGCGTCCAGCACCTGGCTGCGCCGCGTCATGCTGCCGGTGTGCCAGTGCTCCAACTGGCGGCCCGTGATGAGCACCAGCGGGTAGTCGGCATCGGGCTGCTCATCACCTGGCACCAGGCCGGCGGGCACCAGGCGCACGCGGCCGCTGGCGGTGGGAAAGCGTTCCGTGAAAACAATGGGTTGGCCCGGATCGTCCAGGGACAGACAGGGGTAGGTGACGCTGCCTTCTCTCTCCAGCCGCTCCCAGGTGATACCGGCTATTGAAGCGTGCATGGCACACCGCATTTCCTCGTACACCGCTGCCACGCCATCATGGGCTCCGGGGTAGTGCCAGGCCAGGCCCATGCCAGAGGCCATTTGCTGAAGAATCCACAGGTCGGCCCGCGCATCCCCGGGTGGGGCGACGGCCCGTCGGCCAAGCTGCACCATGCGGTCGGTGTTGCTGGCCGTGCCGGTTTTTTCCATCCAGCTGCTGGCGGGCAGCACCACGTCGGCCAGCCAGGCGGTTTCGGTCAGGAAGATGTCCTGCACCACGAGGTGCGACAGGCTGCCCAGGGCATGGCGCGCGTGGTTCAGGTCGGGGTCGCTCATGGCGGGGTTCTCGCCCAGGATGTACATGCCGCGCACCTTGTGCGGGTCGTCGTCCGGCGCCAGCGCCTTGTGCAGGATTTCCACGACGGTGTAGCCAGGCTCGCTGTCGAGTGGCTGGCCCCAGAAATCTTCAAACCAGGCGCGCACCGCCGGGTCGTCCACGCGCTGGTAGTTGGGCAGCATCATGGGAATCAGCCCCGCGTCGCTGGCGCCCTGGACATTGTTCTGGCCCCGCAGCGGGTGCAGGCCGGTGCCGGGCCGGCCGATCTGGCCGGTGATGGCGGCGAGCGCAATCAGGCAGCGCACATTGTCGGTGCCGTGCACATGCTGGCTGACGCCCATGCCCCACAGAATCATCGCGCTTTTGGCCGTGGCAAAGGCCCGCGCCACCTCGCGCAGCAGCGGCGCCGCAATGCCGCAGACCGGTGCCATGGCCTCGGGGCTGAAGGAGGCGAGGTGCGCGCGCAGTTCGTCGAAGCCTTCGACGCGCTCGCGCACAAAGGCTTCGTTGACCAGGCCCTCGTCGATCACCGCGTGCAACAGGGCATTGAGCAGCGCCACGTCGCTGTCGGCGCGAAACGCCAGCGTGCGCCAAGCGTGCGCACCCAGGTCGGTGATGCGTGGGTCGGCCAGCACAATCTTGGCGCCACGGGCAGCCGCGTTCTTCATCCAGGTCGCCGCCACCGGGTGGTTGGCGGTGGGGTTGGAACCGATGACGAAAATCAGCTCGGAGAATTCGACATCGCGCACCGGGTTGCTCACCGCCCCCGAACCCACGCCTTCGAGCAGCGCAGCGACGCTCGATGCATGGCACAGCCGCGTGCAATGGTCGACGTTGTTGCTGCCAAAGCCGGTACGCACCAGCTTCTGGAACAAATAGGCCTCTTCGTTGCTGCCCTTGGCCGAGCCAAACCCGGCCAGCGCCTTGGGGCCGTGGGCATCGCGCAGCTGCCTGAGGCCCCCCGCGGCCAGCGCCAGCGCCTCGTCCCAGGAAGCTTCGCGGAAGGTGTCGCGCCAGTCGGCGCCCGGCTCGGGCATGCCCTTGGGAACACCCGGCTTGCGAATCAGGGGCACCGTCAGCCGGTCGGGGTGGTGGATGTAGTCAAAACCAAAGCGGCCCTTGACGCACAGCCGCCCTTCATTGGCCGGGCCATCCCTGCCCTGCACGCCGACGATTTTTTCACCGCGCACCTGCCAGGTGACCAGACAGCCGACGCCGCAGAAGGGGCAGACCGAATCGACGCTGCGGTCCATGGCCTGCGAGCCCACCAGGGGTTTGGCACTGAGCGCGCCGGTCGGGCAGGCCTGCACGCACTCGCCGCAACCTACGCAGGTGCTCAGCCCCATGGGATCGTCCAGGTCGAACACGGGCCGGGCGTCGGCCCCGCGCAGCGCCATGCCGATGACGCCATTGGCCTGTTCCTCGCGGCAGGCGCGCACGCAGCGGCCGCACTGGATACAGGCGTCGAGCTGCACCGCCATGGCGGGGTGGCTGACGTCGGGCGCCAGCGGCGCGCGGCGCAAGGCTGCGAGCGTGGGGCGCACCGCCACCTGCAGGCGCTCAGCCCACTGGCTAAGCTCGCCGTGCTGGCCGACATTTTTTAAGCTTTTTTGGCCTCCAGCGCTTACTCCACTTGCGCTGGCAGCTATTGTTTCCGTAGTGTTTATGCTCTCTGGTCCATCGCGCCACTGGTAGCCGGTGTCTGGCATATCCGAGAGCAGCAGCTCCACCACCATGCGCTGCGCGGCGCGCGCGCGCGGGCTTTGCGCCCGCACCTGCATACCGGGCATGGGCGCGCGGCAGCAGCTGGGAGCCAGCGTGCGCTCGCCATCAATTTCGACCACGCAGGCACGGCAGTTGCCATCGGGCCGCAAGCCGTCGGTGTGGCACAGGTGCGGAATTTCGACACCGTGGCGCCAGGCGGCCTGCCACAGGCTCTCGCCTGGCAGAGCCCGGACCACTTCACCATCAAGCTCGAAGGCGATGCCATCTGCCGCGCTCATGCGGCCCCCTCGGGCGGCAGGGTTTCGGTGAGCGGCCCGCCGCGCGGGCGCGGCAGATCGCCTGGCCACGCACCTTCGCCCACCTCGTGCGCAAAGTACTTGGATACGCAGCGGATCGGGTTCGGTGCGGCCTGGCCCAGGCCGCAGATGGAGGCGTCGGCCATCACCTGTGCCAGATCGTCCAGCAATTCGGCGTCCCAGGCCGGCGCTTGCATGAGGCTGGCCGCCTTGTCCGTACCGACGCGGCAGGGCGTGCACTGGCCGCAGCTCTCATGGGCCAAGAAACGCATCACGTTCAGCGCCGCGTCGCGCGCGCGGTCGTGGTGGCCGAGCACGATGACGGCGGCCGAACCGATAAAGCAGCCGTGGGCTTGCAAGGTATCGAAATCCAGCGGCAGGTCGGCCAGCCGCGCGGGCAGGATGCCGCCCGAGGCGCCGCCGGGCAGGTAGGCGTACAGCTCGTGCCCGTCCTGCATGCCGCCGCAGTATTCGTCTATGAGTTCGCGCAGGGTGATGCCCGCCGGCGCGAGCTTGACGCCGGGCTGCCTGACCCGCCCGCTGACACTGAAACTGCGCAGGCCATGGCGGCCGCGCCGGCCAAAGCCGGCAAACCACTCTGGGCCGCGTTCGACGATGTCGCGCACCCAGTACAGCGTCTCGAAGTTGTGCTCCAGCGTGGGCCGGCCAAACAGACCGCGCTCGGCGATGTAGGGCGGGCGCAAGCGGGGCATGCCGCGTTTGCCTTCGATGCTCTCGATCATGGCCGACTCTTCGCCGCAAATATAGGCGCCCGCGCCGCGCCGCAGCTCCATGTGCGGCAGCGGGCAAGGCGGGTCGGCGCGGAGCTTGGCGAGTTCGGCTTGCAAAAGCGCTCGGCAGCCGTGGTATTCGTCGCGCAGGTAGAGGTAGACCGCCTCGGTGCCCACCACCTGCGCGGCAATCAGCACGCCTTCGAGAAACCGGTGCGGGTCGCGCTCCAGATAAGTCCGGTCCTTGAAGGTACCGGGTTCGCCCTCGTCGATATTGACGGCCATGAACCGGGGGGCGGGCTGCTCGCGCACGATGCGCCACTTGCGCCCAGCGGGAAAGCCCGCGCCGCCCAGCCCACGCAGGCCCGAGCCTTCCATGGCCGCGAGCACCGCCTCCGCATCCCTCTCGCCATTGACCAGCGCCGCTGCCAGCGCGTAGCCGCCTTGGGCGCGGTAGCTGGCGTAGTCGGTGGCGCCTGCATAGTCCGGCAAACTGCGCTCTGCCCAATCGGATGCTACGAAAGGAGTAGCTTCTGGCGCAGGTGCAATAAGCGCTAGAGGCCTATTTGATGCCAAAGCCACGGCGTCCGGCGTGGCGTGCGGCACGGGCGTCTGGTGCACCACCGCCACGGGCGCCTGCTCGCAGCGGCCGACGCAGGGCACGGGGACGACGCGCACATCCTGCCCTGAAAAAAATCCCGGCAGTCGCGCCAGCAGTTCCTGCGCTCCGGCCAACTGGCACGAGAGCGAATCGCAAACGCGGACCGTCAGGCCCGGCGGGTCGCGCTCACCCCGCACCACGTCGAAGTGGTGATAAAAGCTCGCCACCTCGAACACCTCGGCCATCGGAATTCGCATCTCCCGGGCCAAGGCCACCAGGTGCCGGTCGTGCAGGCAGCGCCAGGCATCGTTCAACAGATGCAGGTATTCGATCAACAGGTCGCGGCGATGGCCTTCGGGCGGGCACTCGCCAATGAGGGCCCGCACCTCGGCCGTGGATGCCGCATCCGGCTGGCGGCCCTTGAGCCGGCTATTGCGGCGCAGGCCTGCGCGCAACGCGTCGGGGGTGGCAAGGGCGACGGCTTGGGGGAAAGAAGGCTTCGCGGCAAAGCTCACTGGGTAACCTCCGTGCGGCGCACTGCGGTGCTAACTGGCTTGGGGCGGCCCGGCGCGGCGCCCATGCGCCACTATGGCACGGCGCGCGGGCCTTGCGAAGCCTGCCGGGCGCAGAACGCGAACCCGTTCTCAGGTGTCCTTGCTGACCGAGATCGTCGGAAACTTGGCGGAGAAATCCTTGGCCTGCTGCGCAATTTTCACCGCCACGCTGCGCGCCACCTGTTTGTAGATTTGCGCCACATCGCCGTCCGGATCGGCGACCACGGTGGGCTTGCCGCTGTCGGCCTGGAGCCGAATCTGCATGTCCAGCGGCAACGCGCCCAGGTACGTCATGCCGTAGTCCTGCGCCATTTTCTTGCCGCCATCGGCGCCAAAAATATGCTCGACGTGGCCGCAGTTGGTGCACACGTGCACGGCCATGTTCTCGACGATGCCCAGGATCGGCACCCCCACCTTTTCAAACATCTTGATGCCGCGCTTGGCGTCCAGCAGGGCAATGTCCTGCGGCGTGGTGACGATGACGCCGCCGGTAATCGGCACGCGCTGGCACAGCGTGAGCTGGATATCGCCGGTGCCGGGCGGCAGGTCGATGACGAGGTAGTCCAAATCGCGCCAGTTGGTCTGGCGCAGCAGCTGCTCCAACGCCTGCGTGGCCATGGGGCCGCGCCAGATCATGGCTTCGTCCTGGGCCACCAGGAAGCCGATCGACATCACCTGGATGCCGTAGTTTTCCAGCGGCTCCATGTTCTTGCCGTCCACGCTCTCGGGCCGGCGGTTGATGCCCAGCATCATCGGCTGGCTGGGGCCGTAGATGTCGGCGTCCAGCACACCCACGCTGGCGCCCTCGGCGGCCAGGGCCAGGGCGAGGTTGGCGGCGGTGGTACTCTTGCCCACGCCGCCCTTGCCCGAGGCCACGGCAATGATGTTTTTGACCTGCGGCAAGAGCTGGACGCCGCGCTGTACCGCGTGCGCGGCAATCTTGCTGCTGATATGCGCCGAGACGTTGGCCACACCGGCCACGCCCCGCGCGGCAGCCACGAGCTGCGTGCGCAGGCCCGGAATCAGGCTTTTGGCCGGGTAGCCCAGCTCGACATCAAAGGCAACATCGCCGCCCGTGATCTGCAGGTTGCGCAGCGCCTGCGTGCTGACAAAATCCTTGCCGGTATGCGGGTCCTGCACCTTGGCCAGGGCGGCCAGCAGGTCCTGTTCGGAAACAGCCATTCAAATCTCTCCTGGTAAGTGCCGCGAGTCTATTGCGCGAAGCAATGACAATAGAGCCAGTGTGGCAGATTCCACTCCACCTGAGAGCAAGAAAGAGACCCGTGAAACTGAAAATGGCCGACAACTCGCTGTTCGCAATCCTGCTGCGCTCGCCCTGGTGGGTGAGCATGCTGCTGGCGGGCGCCATTACCCTGGCGGTTGCCGCACTGGCGCCGGAGCGCTTCAAGCTACTGGGCGCTTTTGGCGCCCTGCCGCTGTACGGCGTGGGCTGCGTGGCTGCCTGGCGCCAGTGGCACGCGCCTTCTGCTGCGGCGGTTGCTGCGCAATCTGCCGCTCTGCGCGCCATGGCCTGGCGCGAGTTTTCTGCCGCGCTGGAGCAGGCCTGGCGCGCGCAGGGCGCTAGCGTGCAGCCGATTACAGGCCTTGAAGCCGATTTTTGCGTAGAGCAAGGCGGCCACACCACCTTGGTCAGCGCCCGCCGCTGGAAGGCCGCGAGCCACGGCGCGGATGCCATCAGTCACTTGGTGGGAGCGATGCGCAAGCGGGACATTCATGCCGGCCAATACCTGGTGGCGCACGGCACGGTCAGTGATGCAGCGCGCGACCTGGCCCGTACCGAAGGCGTGGCGCTGCTGGAGGGCGACGCCCTGGCGCGGCTGCTACTGCCCAAAACTTGAGCCCCGGATCGCCACGGGTTTTCCCGTGGCGATCCACGGGTGGCACTGTCGCACACTGCTGCCAGCGCATTGCACGAAACCTGCTCCCGCAGGGGCATGCCGAACGAAATGGCCCAGGCAGCACTCCCAGCCACCGAAACCCCGACAGCGGGCGCCGACAGCCCCGCAGCGCACGCCGGCCACACCGGTCTGCTGCTCACGGGCGGCGGCGCTCGCGCAGCCTACCAAGTGGGCGTACTCGAAGCCATTGCCGACCTGCGCCTGGCCTGCGGCGCGGGCAACGAGCCCAACCCGTTTCCCATCATCACCGGCACCTCGGCCGGGGCCATCAACGCCGCTGCGCTGGCCTGCGGCGCCGACCAGTTCGACCGCACGGTGCGCCGCATCGCCCGCGTGTGGCGCAACTTCCAGGCGCAGCAGGTGTACCGGGCCGATTCGCTCAGCGTGGCGCAAAGCGGTGCGCGCTGGCTCACGCTGCTCTCGCTGGGCTGGGTGCTGGCGCGCTGGCGCCGGCTGCGCCCGCGCTCGCTGCTGGACAACGGTCCGCTGATCAAGCTGCTGGCAAAAATGGTGCCGCTGGTGCGCCTGCCACAGGTCATCCGCAAGGGGCACCTGTACGCGCTCGCCGTGACCGCATCGAGCTACACCACGGGCGACCACGTCACCTTTTTCGAAGCGGGCGAGCGGCTTGACCCCTGGGTGCGCTCGCAGCGCCGGGCCGTGCGCGACCGCATCACGCACGAGCATTTGCTGGCATCAAGCGCCATTCCCTTCATCTTCCCGGCCACGGCCATCGAAGTGGCCAATCGCACCGAGTATTTTGGCGATGGTTCCATGCGCCAGTCGGCGCCTATCGCCGCCGCCATTCACCTGGGCGCCCAGCGCATCCTGGTCGTTGGCGCCGGCCGCATGCACGAGCCCAGGGAGCTGGCGCCCGAAAGCGCCGCGCCGTCCTACCCCTCGCTCGCGCAAATTGCCGGCCATGCGCTCTCGAATATCTTTCTCGACGCGCTGGCCGTGGACATCGAACGCATGCAGCGCATCAACCAGACGATCTCGCTCATTCCGCAAGCCTCGCGCAGTGGCAGCCTGCTGCGCCCCATCGAACTGCTGGTCATTGCCCCCTCGGAGCGGCTCGACGCCCTGGCAGCGCGCCACGTGGGCGACCTGCCCGCCGCCGTGCGCACCATGCTGGGCGCGCTCGGCGTCACCGCGAACATGCAGGACGTGCGCGGCGCGGCGCTGGCCAGCTACCTGCTGTTCGAGGCGGCCTATACGCGCGAACTGATGGCCCTGGGCCGCGCCGACACGGTGGCCAAGCGGGGCGACGTGTGCCGCTTCTTTGGCTGGCAGGACGCGGGCGTGCCGGTCGCGACCGCGCTGCAGGCGACGGATTCGGATTTCCCGCGAAGCGCCGCATAGACCGCGTTCAGGGCTAGCTCCCACGCCGAGGAACAGGCGGCACAGACGCTGGTCCTAGAATTGCCGATTGCGCCGCCCAGCCTTTCGGCAGCGCCGCCCTCGACCACCTTCTGCCCATGCCCCGCAAACTTTTCGTCACTACCGCCCTTCCCTACGCCAACGGCAAGTTCCACATTGGCCACATCATGGAATACATCCAGGCCGACATCTGGGTGCGCACGCAGCGCATGTTGGGCAACGAAGTCAACTTTGTCGGCGCCGACGACACACACGGCGCACCCATCATGATTGCCGCCGAGAAGGCGGGCCTGACGCCGCAGCAGTTCGTCGCCAACATTGCCGCCGGCCGCAAACAGTACCTCGACGGGTTTCACATTGCCTTCGACAACTGGCACAGCACGGACGCGCCCGAGAACCACCAGCTCGCGCAGGATATCTACCGTGATCTCAAAGCCAACGACCTGATCGAGACGCGCACCATCGACCAGTTCTTCGACCCCGAAAAAGCGATGTTCCTGCCGGACCGCTACATCAAGGGCGAATGCCCGCGCTGCCATGCCAAGGACCAGTACGGCGACAACTGCGAGGTCTGCGGCTCGGTGTATGCGCCCACCGACCTGATCGAGCCCTATTCCACGCTCTCGGGTGCCAAGCCGGTGCTCAAGTCGTCCGAACATTTCTTCTTCAAGCTCTCCGACCCGCGCTGCGTGGCCTTCCTGGAAGACTGGACCCAGGACGGACGCCTGCAGCCCGAGGTGGCCAACAAGGTGCGCGAGTGGTTCAGCGTGCGCACCAACCCCGATGGAACCACCAGCGAGGGCCTGGGCGACTGGGACATCTCGCGCGACGCGCCCTACTTCGGCATTGAGATTCCCGATGCGCCGGGCAAATATTTCTATGTGTGGCTCGACGCCCCCATTGGCTATCTGGCCTCGCTGAAGAATCTGCTGGCCAAGCGCGGCGAGGACTACGACGCCTACATGGCCGACCCGGCGCTGGAGCAGGTGCACTTCATCGGCAAGGACATCGTCACCTTCCACACCTTGTTCTGGCCCGCCACGCTCAAATTCAGCGGCCGCAAGGTGCCCGACCGCGTGTTCGTGCACGGCTTTCTCACCGTGAACAACGGCGAGAAGATGAGCAAGAGCCGGGGCACGGGCCTGGACCCGCTCAAGTACCTGGAACTCGGCATGAACCCCGAGTGGCTGCGCTACTACCTGGCGGCCAAGCTCAGCAGCCGCAACGAGGACATCGACTTCAACGCGGGCGACTTCCTGGCACGCGTCAACAGCGACCTGGTGGGCAAGTACATCAACATTGCGTCCCGCGCCGCGGGCTTTCTGACCAAGCGCTTTGGCGGCCAACTGGCCGAAGTGTCGGCCGACGGCGACGCGCTGCTGGAGCATCTCAAGGACGTCGCCCCCAGCATCATCGAGCTGCTGGCCGAACGCGAGTACGGCAAGGCGCTGCGCGAAACCATGCTGCTGGCCGACCGCGTGAACGCCTACGTGGACCAGAACAAGCCCTGGGAACTGGCCAAGCAACCAGGCATGGACAGCCGCCTGCAGGATGTGTGCAGCACCTGCATGGAAGCTTTCCGCCTGCTGACCATCGTGATGAAGCCGGTGCTGCCTGCGCTGGCAAGCGAGGTGGAAGCCTTCCTCAACGTCCCGCCCTTCACCTTCGAGAGCGTGCAGCAACGCCTGGGCGCGGGCCACGTGATTGGCAGCTACCAGCACCTGCTGCAGCGCGTGGACATCAAGCAGCTTGAAGCACTTTTTGAGCCTCCAGCGCAAGCAGAACAAGCGGATGTAGCTATTAATTCAGGAGCGACCGGCGCCAACGCCCTGCCCGGCGGCGAAGCCATTGCCCCGACCATCACCATCGACGATTTCGCCAAAATTGATTTGCGCATTGCCCGCATCGAGCAGTGCGAGCGCGTGGAGGGCTCCAACAAGTTGCTGCGCCTGACGTTGGACGCGGGCGAGGGAAAAACCCGAAACGTCTTCAGCGGCATTGCCAGCGCCTACGCACCCGAGCAGCTCACCGGCAAACTCACGGTGCTGGTCGCCAACCTGGCGCCGCGCAAGATGAAATTTGGCGTCTCCGAGGGCATGGTGCTGGCCGCCAGCCACGCCGATGGCAAGGCACAACCCGGCATCTACGTGCTGGAGCCCGGGCCGGGCGCAGTCCCCGGCATGCGCGTGCGCTAGCGCTTGCCGGTCCTGGACTGCCGTTGCCGCACGACGCTGAGAATGCCGCGCAGAATTTCGATGGGCGGCGGTGGGCAACCGGGAACGAAGCCGTCAACCGGAATCACGTTCGCCACGCTGCCACGGCTGGCATAGCTCTCGCCAAAGATCCCGCCGGTGCAACCGCAGTCGCCGACCGCGATCACCAGCTTCGGGGCTGGCGTGGCGTCATAGGTGCGCCGCAGCGCCTCTTCCATGTGGCGCGATACCGGTCCGGTCACCAGCAGCATGTCGGCATGGCGCGGGCTGGCAACGAGCTTGATGCCCAGCCCCTCGATGTTGTAGTAGGGGTTGTGGAGTGCGTTGATCTCCAGTTCACAGCCGTTGCAGGACCCGGCATCGACCACCCTGATGGTCAGCGCCTGGCCAAGGATCTCGAGTAGGTCCCGGTGCATGCGCTCGATGACGACATGATCGCCGTCGTCAACACTGGGCGCCGGCTCGGTGACGATGCCAGTGCGAACAATTTGCTTGAGGACGTGCCACATCAGAGATCGTGCCCGGAATAACTCAGGTTGAAGGATTTGTTGATGAGCGGAAAATCTGGAACGATATTGCCCATGATGGCATGCTCAAGCGCTGGCCAGTTCTGCCACGACGGGTCATGGCAGTGGCAGCGCACGATGCGCTCATCGGCCCCGACCTCCAGCGCCACCAGGACTTCGCCGCGCCAGCCTTCCACCCAGCCCATGCCGAATGCGGGAACGCCAGTAGCCAAGAGTTCGGCGCGTGTGGCGCCCTGCGGCAATCCTGTGCAGAGGCTTCGAATAAGGCGCAGTGATTCGAGCGCTTCATCAAAGCGTACGGCGACGCGGGCAGCAACATCGCCATTGCGCTGCGTCGCCATGGCCACCTTGAGACCCTCGTAGGGGGCCCAGGCATGGTCGCAGCGCAGGTCAAACGCCTGCCCGCTGGCACGGCCCGCCAGACCGATCAGGCCCAACTGCGCCGCGCGTTGCGGCGTGACAGTCCCGGCGGTCAGAAAACGATCCTGCAGGCCGGCATGTTCGTCGTACGCAACCCGCAAGGTTTTTACCTCGCGCTCGATCGCATCGCATTGCTGCGCGATTCGGATCAACTGCGACGGCGCCAGATCACTGGCCGTGCCACCCGGCACCACCACATCCATCATGAGTCGATGCCCAAAGACCTCTCGTGACAGCCGTTGCCAGTCTTCGCGCAGACGCGAGAACTGGGACAGACCGAAACCCAGTGCCGCATCGTTGGCGATCCCACCCAGGTCGCCGAGGTGGTTCGCCACGCGCTCGCGCTCCAGCATCAGCGCGCGCAGCCAGGTCGCCCGGGCGGGAATCTCGCAGTGCCATGCCGATTCGAGCGCCATGCAGTAGGCCCAGGCGTAGGCCACCGTTGAGTCACCTGAGACGCGACCGGCGAGCCGGAAAGCATCCTGTGGGGCCAGTTCGGTGAAGCGCCGCTCAATGCCTTTGTGCGCATAGCCCAGGTGCGCCTCCAGCCGAAGCACCTTCTCGCCGACCACCGAAAAGCGCCAGTGACCGGGCTCGATGATGCCGGCGTGCACCGGCCCGACGGCGATCTCGTGCACCCCATCGCCTTCGACACGCACAAAGGGATAGTCGGCGGGCAGCGCACCGGTATCGACGGTCAGTGGCCTGGCCTCGTGTGGCGTGGACAGCGGTGCAGGCGGCCACAGGCCATGGTCCAGCCAGGGGCGGGTGTCATGGCTGCCCTCGGCATGCAGGCCCAGCAAGTCGGCCACGGCGCGCTGCATCCGCCCCGCACACGGGAACGTGGCCGCCAGATCCGGAAAACTCCGTCCCGCATCGCCCAGCGGCAATTCAACCCAGACCAGCCCCTCGGCCGTGGCATAGGCTGCACAGGCCACCATGGCCTGCCCGGCGGTGCGGCGGTCAACACCCCAGACCGAAACCAGCCGCCCGCCCGCATCGGCGATGCTGCTCGCCACGTCGCTCCAGGCGGCGTGAGACACCACCCCGTGCCAGATCGGCAAGGGTGCCTGCAGGCGCCGCAGATCGAGGGGAAGATCCGGCAAGGCCATATGGCTAGTTCCCCAGCATGGCCGCTGCCTGGCGGTACCACGTATTCAGATACGGCGGGATGTACAGACCCAGCATCAGTCCAAGCCCCAGATGCACGAACACCGGGATCAGCGCCGGCGGATGCGCCAGGGGTTTGACGTTGGTGTCGCCAAACACCATCGGCTGCACGCGACTGAAAATCGATGCAAACGCGACACCGAGCGCGATCAGCAGGAACGGTGTTGCCCAGGGCTGCTCACGCATCGTGGTTGTGACAATCAGGAACTCACTGGCGAAAACCCCGAATGGCGGCATGCCAAGGATGGCCAGCGAGCCGAGCATCAAACCCCAGCCAACCGTCGGGCTGACCTTGAGCAGGCCACGAATGTTTTCCATGATCTGGGTGCCAGCCTTCTGCGCCGCATGTCCGGCGGCAAAAAAGATGGCCGACTTCACCAGCGAATGCACCGTCATGTGCAGCAACCCGGCGAAGTTGGCAATCGGCCCGCCCAAGCCGAAGGCAAAGGTGATCAAGCCCATGTGCTCGATGGATGAATAGGCGAACATGCGCTTGACATCCTTCTGGCGGACCAGGAAGAACACCGCAGCCACCACCGACAGCAGACCGAAGCCCATCATCAGCCGGCCGGTCAGATGGTTGTCGTGCAGGGCGCCATCGGTCAGAACCTTGCAGCGCAAGATTGCATAGAGCGCGACGTTGAGCAACAGGCCCGACAGCACGGCAGACACCGGCGTCGGCCCCTCGGCATGGGCGTCGGGCAGCCAGTTGTGCAGCGGCACCAGACCGACTTTGGTGCCGTAACCGATAAACAAGAAGGCAAAAGCCAGGGTGATGATATTCGGGTTGAGTTGGCCCTTGACCGCGTCAAGGTTGGTCCAGAGCAGCGCTCCTCCTTCGGGGCCGATGACCTTTTCGGCCGCCATGTAGAGCAGCACCGTGCCGAACAGCGCCTGGGCAATGCCCACGCCACACAGGATGAAGTATTTCCATGCGGCCTCCAGACTGGCCGCTGTGCGGTACACGCTGACCAACAGCACGGTGGTCAGCGTGGCGGCCTCCATCGCGACCCAGATGATGCCCATGTTGTTGGTCGTCAGTGCCAGCAGCATCGTGAAGCTGAACATCTGGTACATGCCATGGTACAGGCGCATGCGCGGCGGCGTCATCTTGCCATGGTCGCGCTCGACCTGCATGTAGGGCCGCGAGAATATCGAGGTGGTCAAGCCGACAAACGCCGTCAGCGCGACCAGGAAAACGTTCAGGGGGTCAATGTAGAACTCCTGGTTCCACACCAGCATCGGCCCCCCGTTGATGATCTGTGCCGTCAATACGCAGGCTGCAACGAAGGTACCCAAACTGAAGGCGACATTGATGTCGCCTGCACGATCGCGATGGCCGACCAGCGCCAGCACCAAGCCACCGGCAAGCGGAGTGCCGAGCAGGAAGGCCAGCGCGTTCAACTCGAGGCTCAACTCAATCATCCTTCAACTTTTCAAGATGCCGGATATCCAGGCTGTCGAATTGCTCGCGAATTTGGAACATGAACACCCCCAGGATGACTACGCCGATCAACACGTCCAGCGCGATGCCGAGTTCGACCACCATGGGCATCCCGTAGGTGGCAGAGGTGGCCGCAAAGAACAGGCCATTCTCCATCGCCAGGAAGCCGATGACCTGCGGCACCGCCTTGGCGCGCGTGATCATCATCAGAAACGACAACAGCACGCAAGCCAGTGCAATGCCCAGCGTACCGCTGGCCAGCGCCGACGACAGCTGTGAAATCGGCAGCGCGAGGTTGAAGGCAAAAATCACCACCCCGATGCCGATCAGCAAGGTCGTCGGGATGTTGATCAGCGTCTCGACGTCCCAACGGATCTCAAGACGGTCAATGATCCGGTGCAGCAGGTAGGGAATCAACAGCGCCTTGAGGAGCAAGGTCAGGCCGGCCGACAGATACAAGTGGTGCTGGTTCGTTGCATAGCCAACCACGGCGGTGACCAGCGCCAGCGTTGCGCCCTGCATCGTGAACAGATTGATCAGCGAGACGACGCGGCGCTGCGAGATCATCGCGAACGCGAGCATCAGCAGCACAGCGCCGAGCAGGTTGACAAACTGGGTCAGCAGAACGCTCATCTCAATGGCTCAGGAGTAGTTCCACCAGCATGCCAATCACCGCCAGCAGAAAGGCGGTACCGAGGAATTCCGGCACGCGGAAAATGCGCATCTTGGCGCTCAGTGTCTCCAGCAAAGCCAAAAGGAAGCCGCCAATGGCGAGCTTGAACACCAGCGCGGGCAGTGCCAGCAGCATGGTCACAGGCGCCTGGGCATCGGCTATCCCCCAGGGGAAGAACAGAGCCAGACCGATGCACGAGTAGGCGAACAGCTTCAGGCTGGCGGCCCACTCGAGCAGCGCCAGATGGCGGCCCGAGTACTCCAGGATCAGCGCCTCATGAATCATCGTCAGCTCAAGATGGGTGGCCGGGTTGTCAACCGGCACGCGGGCGTTCTCCGCCAGCGACACCATCGTAAAGGCAACACCCGCGAAGGCCAGCCCGGGATAGATGGTGAATTCGCGGTGAGCCAGCGTCTCGACAATGGTGGTAAGGGAGGTTGACTGGGAAATCAGCGAGGCCGAAAACAGCACCATCAACAGCGCCGGTTCTGCCAGGAAACCAATCAACATCTCGCGGCGCGCACCCATGCTGCCGAAGACAGTGCCGATGTCCATGGCAGCCAGCGAGATAAACACCCGCGCCAAGGCGAACAGCCCGACCAGCGCAATCGCGTCAGCTGCTGGTGCCAAAGGCAGGTCAGTGGACAACGTGGGGATGATGGCGCAAGCCAGAACCATGCAGCCGAACATCACGTAAGGCGCGGCGCGAAACAACCGCGACGCGTGGTCGGCCACCATGGATTCCTTGTTGAACAATTTGTGCAGCACCCGATACGGTTGCCACAGCGCGGGCGCCGACCTGTTCTGCAGCCAGGCATGGCACTGGTTGACCCAGCCGGTCAGCAGCGGCGCCAGCGCGACCGCTATCACGATCTCGATCAACTGCGACAGGAATCCGGTGAAACTCACATCGGCCTCATTGCACCACCAGCAGCAGCGTGGCAACCAGGGTCACGAAGCTGTAGAGCAGGTAGACGGAGATACGGCCTTGCTGCATCGTGGCAAACAGGCGTGCGAAGTAGTTGGTCAGATCAACGATCGGCACATAGAGCCAGTACCAGAAGTGGTCCTCGATCGTGACGCGGTAGTGCGGCTGCTCATCAAGGGAGGTCGGCAGCTCACGCCGCATCCGGAAGAAGGGGTCGAAGATTTGGCGGATCGGCTGGCCGAAGCCCTCGGCCGTATCCTGCATGCGCGCAGTGGCCCACGGGAAACCGCAGGCCCAGGGCAGGCCGCGGCGCAGTCGCCCGTGATAGAACAGGCGCACGAGCAGGTAAGCGAGCGCAAAGCTCGCCAGGATGCCGAGCAGAAAAATCACCGGGCCGTAGCTTGCCTGCGCCAGACTGTTCGGCGCCAGCAGCCAGCCGCTGGTTGCCGCCTTGGCCCCCAGACCCGACGCGACGAGTTGCTGCGTCACCGGGTCAATCAGTTGAATGAACTGTACGGGCAGGAGGCCAAGGGCCAGGCAGCCGAGCACCAACCAGGCCATGCCTGCTCGCTCCCAGCTGTCGGCATCACGGGCGTGAGCGAGTTTGTCCTCGCGCGGCTGACCGAGGAAGATCACGCCGAAGAACTTGACCATCGTATAGCCAGCCAGTGCCGCCACCAGAGCGATCAGCGCGGCCACCACCGGGATGAGCATCGTCAACAGCGGCACTGGCAGCCCAGGCGCGAACAGGAAGCTCTGCAACAAAAGCCACTCCGACACGAAACCGCCGAGCGGCGGCAAGCCGGCACTGGCCAGTACGCCGAGCAGCATGAGCCAGCCGACCCAGGGCATGGTCCTGATCAGGCCCCCAAGCTTGCCAAGATTTCTCTCCGAGGTTGCGTGCAGCACGCTGCCGGTGCCGAGGAAGAGCAGGCTCTTGAAGCAGGCGTGGCTGGCGACATGGTAGAGCGTGGCTGTCAGGGCGAGTGCGGCCATCGGTTTCATGCCGTAGCCCGAGAAAATAAGCGTCAGGCCCATGCCGACGAACACCAGCCCCATGTTCTCGATCGATGAATAGGCCAGCAGTCGCTTCATGTCGGTCTGCACGGCGGCAAACACCACGCCGATCATTGCGGTGACCAGGCCAATGGCCAGCAGCAGCCCGCCCCACCACCACAAATGCAGGTGCAGCAGATCCAGCGACACGCGCAACAGGCCATAGATGGCGGTATTCAGCATGACACCGCTCATCATCGCCGACACGGGGGACGGCGCGGCCGGATGCGCCTCGGGCAACCAGACGTGCAGTGGCACGATGCCAGCCTTGGCACCGAAGCCGAGCACCGCCAGCAGGAAGCCGACCGATGCCCAGAACGGCGTCAGCGTCTGGACCCGCATGTTGCCGAACGTGTAGTCACCGGTGTTGGCCTGCAGCACACCGAAGCACAACAAGACCCCGAGCGCCCCGATATGCGCCATCACCACATACAGGTAGCCGGCGCTGCGCACCTCCGGGATACGGTGGTTGGTCGTCACCAGGAAGAATGACGACAGCGCCATGGTCTCCCACATCACCATGAACGAGTAGGCATCATCGGCCAGCACAACCCCCGCCATGCTGACCAGGAAGACGTGGTACTCCAGGCACAGCAGGCCCGGAGGCGTACCCTCTCCCTTGCGGAAGTAGCCCGCCGCAAAGGCGGAAATGCCGGCCCCTGCGCCGCCGATCACCATCAGGAAGTAGGCGGAAAGGTTGTCCAGGCGCAGATGAAACGGCAACGCCGGCAGGCCGATGGGGAGCACAGCAACCTCGGGGGTTCCAGGCAGCGCGCTCAGCGCAAGACCGAAAAGCGCCAACCCGAGCAGCCCACCGATCGGAAAGAGCACCTGGGCCACCAGGGCGAATCGACGCAGGGCAAGGACCCCGGCGATACCCACAAGCATCCACGCCAGCATTACCACGAGCATCCAGTCGAGGCGCAGCCATTGTGTGAATGGGGCCAAACTGCTCATGGCTCAGCCCTCTTTGAGCCCCGAACGCCGTTTGACTGGGCGGAGAACGCTGCAGTTCGAGAGCAATTTTGATTTCGCCAAGGCCGCAGCGACCCCGCCAGAGGGTTGGGACCCGTTGACGAACAACCTGCTGCCCACGTCCCCAACTCCACGTCGGGCGAAATAGCCACAACGATGCTGGCGGTTCACCTGCGATGGAGCCCAACCCTGCCGGGCGCAAGGTCGCTCGAGCGCCACCTTCTTGTTCGGCTCAACGAGCAGCGTCGGCCGTGCAGTATTGAGCCCCATGAAACCTCACGATGAGTATCGTATTGCCATACACAGTGCATTGTATGTGTGTCGATGGTGCGACCCACCAGAGTCCGGCGCTGCTGCGTTGCGAGGGTAGTTTTACACGTACCCGATCCCAACAGAAGCACGGATATCCACGACCTGTTTGCCCTGGATACCACGGACACCAAAGGTCTGGAGCAGATTCTCAAAGCGGGGGCAGAACGCGGCGGACGGTTGGCGCTCTCGGGCGCGCGGGCCCAGCCTGCATCGCTCGTGGAGCGCTTGGGGGGTCAACGTCCGGCTGGCGGCACAGTCTGCGGCGCCGCAAGGCCCTGCTGCTGCCAGTGCCCTGGGGCACGGCCCGTCCAGCGGCGAAACGCCCGGTTGAAGGCACTGGCCTCCGAAAACCCCAGGCGCCGCGCAATGCGGACAAACGGCTCGGCCCCGCCCGCCACGGCCTGGCAGGCCAGCGCATGGCGCACGCCATCAACCAGGTCGGCGTAGCACACACTCTCCTCCTGCAAGCGACGCGCAAACGCCCGCTCCCCCAGCCCGAACTGGCGCGCCGCCTGCGCGCGGCCCGGCACGCTGCCGTCGAGTGCGCCGGTCAGCCACTGCTCGACCCGGGTGCTCAGCAGCACGGGTGCCGACAACGCCGCCAACTGCGCCGCCGCGTGGGTGCGGTGCAACTGCGCCAACTCGGCATCGGCCTGGGGCAAAGGGGCATCCAGCACGGTGTTGTCCAGCAGCAGGCCGTTGAAAGCCTGCTCGAACTGCACCTCGGCCGCCAGGGCTTGCATATAGGCCGACAAAGGCCCGATCTGCCCATGGCTGAACTGCACGCGCACGGGTTTTAGCGGCTGGCCGGTCACCCAGCGGCTAAAGCACACGGCAGCGGCCAGCACCGACTCCACCTGGTGCGGGCTGAACGCAAGGCTGCCCTGCTGCGGGTGGTAGATGAGCCAGCTGTGCTGCACCCCGGTCAACATTTGAAAACGACCGCCGTCGCTGATGAGGCGCTGGTACTCCTGCAACTGGCCGATGGCACTGCGCAGCGTGGCCGACGACAGCAGGATAAAGCTGACCACATTGAAGCTGCCCGGCCCCACCTGGCGCCCGGTGTTCAGGCCAAAGGCGGTGTCCCCCGTCAGCGCGGCGGCGGCACGCCAGAGGCGGGTGATGTCGTCTACCGGCCAGCGCGGCGCGCCCAGGCGGTCGTGCGCCACCCCGGCGCGCGCCAGCAGGTCGGCGCACGGCACGCCCTGGCGCTCGGCGGCGGCAAGGACGGTATTGACCCAGCTGAGCGACACACTGGGCGCTGAAGTCAACATGCAGTGGCTCCAAGGTCAAGAGAGATTCCATGATAAAGCGCTATGGTTCAGCGACAAAAATGGAGACAAGCGATGCAATCACAGCCGCATGATGTGGTGGTAGTCGGTGGGGGCCTGGCCGGTATCGTCACCGCGCTGGAATGCCTGCGCGCGGGCCGTTCTGTCGCCCTGGTAGACCGCGACACCCCCGAGCGCTTTGGCGGCCTGGCGCTGTGGGCCTTTGGCGGCATGGCACTGGTGGGCACCGCACTGCAGGCGCGCATGAAAATCCCCGACACCCCGGAACTGGCCCTGCGCGACTGGCTGCGCTTTGCCGAGTTGGGCGAGAGCGATGTCCACCCCCGCGAATGGGCCGAGCACTACGTGCAGCATTCGCGCAACCAGGTGTACGACTGGCTGCTGGCCGAGGGCGTGAAGTTCATGCCCGCCGTGAACTGGGTCGAGCGCGGCATGAACGGCGAAGGCAACAGCGTGCCGCGCTACCACATCGTCTGGGGCACCTCGCGCGAACTCACGCGGCGCATGATCACCGCGCTGCGCGAAGCCGCGACGAACGGACGCCTCACCCTGCTGCACCGCCACCGCGTGATCGCGCTGGAGCGCAGCACCGGCAAGGTCTCGGGCGCCGTGGCGGTAGATGAGGAAACCGGTGCGCAAGTGCGCCTCTGCGCCCCTGTCGTCGTCTTGGCCATGGGCGGCATCAACGGCAGCCATGAAGAGGCGCGCGCCAACTGGCCCCAAGATCGCCCCCGCCCCAGCCAGATGCTCAATGGCGCACACCCCTTTGCCGACGGCAAGATGCACCACTGGGTGGCCGATGCAATGAAAGGGCGCATCACCCACGCCGGTGAAATGTGGAACTACGCGGCGGGCTTTCCGCACCCGTTTCCGCACTTTGAGGGCCATGGCCTGTCCACCATTCCCTGCAAATCGGCGCTGTGGCTGAACCACCGGGGCGAGCGCATTGGCCCCGAGCCGCTGGTCACGGGCTTTGACACGCACTGGTTGTGCCAGCGCGTCGCCGCCCAGGAAAAGCCCTGGACCTGGCACTTGCTGAACTGGCGCATCGCCATCAAGGAATTCGCGATTTCGGGTGCCGAGCACAACCAGCGCATCCGCGACAAGCAGTTCCCCGCGTTCCTGAAAGAAACCCTGCTCGGCAACCACCGCCTGGTGCGCCAGATGCAAAGTGAGAGCCGCCACTTTCTGGTGGACGACACACTCGCCGGGTTGACGGAAAAAATGAATGCGCTCACCTGCTCGCACGACATAGACCCCGCGGTGCTGCAAGCCACGGCAGACAGCTTTGACGCCAACTTCACCAATGGCAACCAGCTGCACAACGACGACCAGATTCGCCGCATTCTGCATGCGCGCCAGTGGGGGCCCGACAAGCTGCGCACCTGTGCCCCGGCACTGCTGCAGAAAGCCGGTGCCGGGCCCTACATCGCCATCCAGATGCAGCTCATCACCCGCAAAAGCCTGGGCGGCCTGCAGACCGATTTGCAAAGCCGGGTGCTGAACGGTGCCGGCCAGCCCATTGGCGGCCTGTACTGTGTGGGCGAGGCGGCCGGCTTTGGTGGTGGCGGCGCCAGCGGCAAGCGTTCGCTCGAAGGCACCTTCCTGCCCGGCTGCATTCTCACGGGGCGGGCTGCGGCGCGCTCCATCACCACCGGCCACGGCCTTTGACCTTCCCCCAGGAGACATTCCATGCCCAACGGCGCACAAGCCCTGATGAAAACGCTGGTCGATGCCGGCATCGAAGTTTGCTTCTCCAACCCCGGCACCAGCGAGATGCACTTTGTCGCGGCGCTGGACAGCGAGCCCCGCATGCGCGCCGTGCTCGCGCTGTTCGAAGGCGTCGCCACCGGTGCGGCCGATGGCTATGCCCGCATGGCCGGCAAACCCGCCGCCACGCTCTTGCACCTGGGCTGCGGTCTGGGCAATGGCCTGGCCAACCTGCACAACGCGCGCAAGGGCAAGGTGCCCATCGTCAACATCGTGGGCGACCACGCCACCTACCACACGCGGCTCGATGCGCAGCTGCAGTCCGACATTGAAACCGTGGCGCGCAATGTGTCGCCCGGCTTTGTGCGCACGTCTACCAGCACCGCCGCGTTGTGCCAAGACGCCACCGATACCATTGCCGCCGCGCGCGGCCTGCCGGGGCAAGTGGCCACGCTGATCTTGCCAGCCGATGTGTCGTGGGGCGCGGGCGCCGTGCCCTGCCCGCCGCCCGCGCAACCCGCGCCCCAGGCGGCGGATGCAGCGGTGGTGCAAGCCATTGCCGAGGTGCTGCGTTCGGGCAAGAAAACGGCCTTGCTGCTGGGTGGCCACGCCCTGCGCGAGCCCGCGCTGTTGGCGGCCGCGCGCATTGCAGCGCACAGCGGCGTGCAGCTGCTGGCCGAAGTGTTCCCCACCCGCATGGAGCGGGGCGCCGGGCTGCCCCATGTCGAGCGCATTGCCTACCTGGCCGAAATGGCCGGCGTGCAGTTGGCCGAGATCGAACACCTGGTGCTGGTCGACGCCAAAGCGCCAGTGTCGTTCTTCGCCTACCCCGGCAAAAAGAGCGAGCTGGTGCCCGACACCTGCACCGTGCATACGCTCTCCACGCCGGCCCAAGACGCAGCCGCCAGCCTGGTGCAGCTCGCCACCGCGCTGGGCGCCACGCAGACCGCGCCTGCCCTGCAAGCCGCACAGCGCCCGGGCCGCCCGCGCGGCAAACTCACCGCGCCCAAGGTGTGCAAGGCCGTGGGCCACCTGCTGCCGGACAACGCCATCCTGATCGATGAAGCCATCACCTCGGGGCTGATGCTCTCGGCCATGACGGCGGGTGCGCCGCGCCACGACCTCATCACCCTCACCGGCGGCGCCATCGGCCAAGGGCTGCCCAACGCCGTCGGCGCGGCCATTGCCTGCCCGGACCGCCCCGTGATTGCGCTGATCGGCGACGGCACGGCCATGTACACCTACCAGGCGCTGTGGACCATGGCACGCGAGAAGCTGCACGTGGTGTCCATCGTGTTCAACAACGCGTCTTACTCGGTGCTGAACGTGGAGCTGGAACGCGTGGGCGCCGACGAGGTGGGCCCCAAGGCCCAGTCACAGCTCGACCTGAGCGGGCCCACGCTGAACTTCGCGCTGCTCGCGCAGGGCATGGGCGTGCACGCGGTGCGCACCGACACGGCCGAGGGCTTTAACAAAGCGCTGGAATACGCCCTGGCGACACCGGGGCCGCACCTGATCGAGGCGCTGGTGCCCGAGTCGCTCAGCGGCGCCAAACGCAAGGTGCTGCCCTGGCTGCTGCGCTCGCTGCCGCACCTGCCACCGGCCGTGGCGCGGGTGTTGAAGCGCAAGATTGCGCCGTAGCGGCGGGGCGGCCCTTGCGTGGTTCCCCTGGTTTGTAGGGACGCCAGTTCAGCGGACGGAGGCAATCACGTCCTTATCGCCCGCCACCCAGGTTTTCGCTGGACTGGGGGTCAGGGCCGAACTGGGTGCGCAGGACTTTGCCGTCGCCTTTCGTGATCACTGTGAACACCTTGCGGGTGTTGGCGTCTTCCATGAAGCGCCAGTCCACATGCGTCTCACCGCTCAGGTCGAAGCGGGTCGTTTTGGCCGGCTTGCCCAGGAGGCGGCGCACTTGGTCCATGCCCATGCCGGGCTGTATCCGGGCAAAATTCTCTTGTGTGAGCACCTGGCGCACGGCGACCAGCTTGCCATCCGCTCCGATCGTGATCATGAAGTTTTCGGTGCCCGCAGGCTGGCGGTTGTACTCCAGTGTGTGGCCACCGTCGGGCTCAGGCCAGGTGTTCTCGGGCACGCCAAAACGGTCGCGCACGTCGGCTTCGGTGGACTGGCCGGTCTGCAGTTCGCTGATACGTTGGGCATCGCAACCGGCGAGAAGAACCAGACCCAGGAGTGTGGTGGCAAGCAATTTGGCGATAGGCATGGTGGTCCCCGGTAAAATCATGAGAACAAGCGTAACCCAAAGCCATGTCCATCTTCGCCCGCCCCCACTACACCTCCGACGCCACCAAGTTCATCGAGAAACTCAAGCAGGACCGCCCCGAGCTCGATGCCCAGCAGCGCGCCGGTCGTGCCCTGCTGTGGGACAAGCCCGTGGATCGGGTCCTCTGGCAGGAGTACCGCGCCGGCCGTGTGCCGCAAAAATCCTACGTTTACTACTCGTACAGCGACGGGCAATAAAATCGGCTCCAGCGCATTATTGACAAGCGCTTACAGCTATAAAAAGCATAGTGAATATCGGTATGGTGAGCGACGCTTTTCAAGACGCGCCCACCGTTGCCATGCCCGAGGTGGTGGACCAGGTGGCGCTCGCCCGCCTGTACGGCGAGCCGCTGTTCGCGCTTCCGACCGACCTGTACATTCCGCCCGACGCACTCGAAGTCTTCCTGGAAGCCTTTGAAGGCCCGCTGGATCTGCTGCTCTACCTGATCCGCAAGCAGAACTTCAACATCCTCGACATCCCCATGGCCGGGCTCACGCGCCAGTATTTGGTCTATGTGGAGGAAATCCGCAGCCGCAACCTGGAGCTGGCCGCCGAATACCTGCTGATGGCGGCCATGCTCATCGAGATCAAGTCGCGCATGCTGCTGCCGCCGCGCAAAACCGAGGGGGCCGAGGAGGCCGAAGACCCACGCGCCGCCCTGGTGCGCCGCCTGCTCGAATACGAGCAGATGAAACTCGCTGCCGCCCGCCTGAACGCATGGCCGCAGCACGGACGGGATTTTCTGTGCGCCCAGGTGGTAATCGAGCAAAGCCTGCAGCCACGCTTTCCCGATGTGAGCCTGGCCGACCTGCAGCAGGCCTGGCAGGACATCATGAAGCGCGCGCGCCTGGTCCAGCACCACCACATTTCTCGCGAGGAACTGAGCGTGCGCGAGCACATGAGCCAGGTGCTCAAGGCGCTGCAGGGCCGGCGCTTTGTCGAATTTGAAACCCTGTTCGACCCGGCACGCGGCAGCACGGTGCTGGTCGTCACGTTCATCGCATTGCTTGAACTGGCCAAGGAAACCCTGATAGAAATCACCCAGGCCGAGGCCTTCGCCCCCATTTACGTCCGGCTGGCGTATACCCCCAGCTGATACCCATTCAACCCCTTTGCAACCCTCCAAGCCGGCCGACTGCCACCCAGTAGCCCGACTTTATTGACCCATGGCTTCACACGATTTTGACGTTCTGATTGTGGGCAGCGGCCTGGCCGGCCTGTCCGCCGCCCTGCACCTTGCCCCCACGCACCGCGTGGCCGTGATCACCAAGCGCCAGATGCAGGACGGCGCCAGCGCCTGGGCCCAGGGCGGCATTGCCGCCGTGCTGGCCAACGACGACAGCTTCGAGGCACATATCCAGGACACCCTGGTGGCGGGTGCCGGCCTGTGCGACCTGGCCACCACCCGTTTCGTCGTGGAGAATGCCCCTGCCGCTATTGCCTGGCTGCGCGGCCTGGGCGTGCCATTCACGCAGGAAGCAGGCGAGCTGCACCTCACACGCGAAGGCGGCCACAGCGCACGCCGTATTGCCCATGTCACCGACGCCACCGGTGCAGCCGTGCAGAAAACCTTGATCGACGTGGTGCGCGCCACCCCTGGCATTACGCTGTTCGAGCACCACACGCTGGTAGACCTGATCACCAGCCACAAACTGGGGCTGGCCGGACAGCAGTGCCTGGGCCTGTACGCGCTGGACGAGGCAACCGACGAGGTGGTCACCTTCCGCGCACCACAAACCATTCTGGCCACTGGCGGCGCAGGCAAGGTCTACCTCTATACGACCAACCCCGACACCGCCACGGGCGACGGCATTGCCGCTGCCTGGCGCGCCGGTTGCCGCGTGGGCAATATGGAATTCATCCAGTTCCACCCCACGGGCCTGTACCACCCGCACGCCAAGTCTTTCCTCATCAGCGAGGCGGTGCGCGGCGAAGGCGGCAAACTGCTGCTGCCCGACGGCACCCGTTTCATGCCGGAGCACGATGCACGCGCCGAGCTTGCCCCGCGCGACGTGGTCGCCCGCGCCATCGACTATGAAATGAAGAAGCACGGCCTGGACTGCGTGTTGCTCGACATCTCGCACCAGAGCCCGGCATTTTTGCAGGAGCATTTTCCCAACATCCTGGCGCACTGCGCCGAGCTGGGCATCGACATCACCAAAGAGCCGATTCCGGTGGTGCCCACGGCACATTTCACCTGCGGCGGCGTGCTGACCGACCTCTCGGCGCGCACCGACCTGCCCGGCCTGTACGCGGTCGGCGAAGTCGCCTGCACCGGTCTGCACGGCGCCAACCGGCTGGCCAGCAACTCGCTGCTCGAATGCATGGTCTTTGCCCGCGCCGCCGCGCAGCACATCGCCAGCGCGCCGCGCGTGCAGATTCCGGCGCTGCCACGCTGGGACGACAGCCGCGTGACCGACGCCGACGAATGCGTGGTCATCTCGCACAACTGGGACGAGCTGCGCCGCTTCATGTGGGACTACGTGGGCATCGTACGCACCAACAAGCGCCTGGAGCGCGCCACGCACCGCATCACCTTGCTGCTGACCGAGATCGACGAGTTCTACGCCAATTTCCATGTCACCCGCGACCTGCTGGAGCTGCGCAACCTGGTGCAGGTCGCACAGCTCATCGTGCGCTCAGCGCAGCTCAGACGCGAGAGCCGTGGCCTGCACTACAGCCGCGACTACCCGGACCTTGCCGCACCGGCCGCGTCCACGGTTCTGGTTCCCCCTGTCACCCGCTAACACGCATTAACGCCGTCACCGCCCCATGCTTCGCACCCTGCTCAAATCCAAAATCCACCGCGCCACCGCCACGCACTGCGAGCTGCACTACGAGGGCTCCTGCGCCATCGACGAAGATTTGCTCGACGCTGCCGGCATTGTCGAAAACGAACAGGTGCACATCTGGAACATCGACAACGGCGAGCGCATCGTCACCTACGCCATCAAAGGCCAGCGCGGCAGTGGCATGATCTCCGTGAACGGCTCGGCCGCGCGCCGCGCCAGCGTGGGCGATCTGCTGATCATTGCCGCCTTCGCCCAAGTGCCGGAGGCCGACGTGCCCAACCACCGCCCCCAGCTCGTGTTCGTGGATGCCCACAACCGCCAGTGCGGGCTGCGCGACCACGTGCCTACCCAGGCTCTCTGAAAGGCCATGCCATGCCACACCTGACCGTCGAATACTCCGCCAACCTGGCCCCCTTTCCCGAGCGCAAGGCGCTGGGGGAACTGAACGAGGCCATCTGCGCCAGCCCCGAGGTGCAGACCGAGGCCGATCTGAAGACCCGCTTTGTCTGCCAAAGCAGTTTTGCCGTCGGTACGGAATCGGGCCCGCGTGGCTTCGTACACGCCCAGCTGCGCTTGCTCGCCGGCCGCACGCCCGAAGCCAAACAGGACCTGGCTGAGCGCGTGGCCACCGTACTGCGCCACCGCACGCCCCGGCCCGAGGGCATGCTGGTGCAGCTTTCCGTGGAGATCGTCGACATGGACCGCCCCTCGTATGTGAAGGAGCAGCTGTAGATGCCGCAGGGCGCGCCGGTCCGAATGCTCCACGCCTCCAGAAGCCGATTCATGCCTCTATGAGATACCTCCTCCAGCTGATTCGCCGCATCGTGGGGACCGCACAGCTCCAGAACCTGCTCATGCAGGTGCAGCAGCAAACGGCCAGACCAGACAGCCCGCCTCCTGCCTCCCCGGCTGCGCAACCGCCGCTCCCGATGCTCAGCGGCACGCGGGAGGAGGTGCGGCAGTTGGTCGCTCGCAGCTATCTGCGGGGCGAGGGCCTGGAGATCGGCGCTTTCGCCTCGCCTCTGGCGCTGCCCGAGGGAGCACGGGTCAGATACCTCGACAAATACAGCGCCGACGACATTGGCAAGCCCTTCACGATTTCCGGACTGAGCTTGGCCGATTTCGGTGTGGATATCGCGGCCATTGTGGTGCCCGATATCGTGGACAACGGCGAAACCTTGGCAAAAGTGGGCGACTATTCCCAGGACTTTGTCGTTGCCAACCATGTGCTCGAGCATTTCGAAGACCCGCTCAAGGGGTTCAAGAACATGCTTCGCGTCCTCAAACATGGCGGGTTCTTGTATCTAAGCCTTCCCGAAATGCGGCACAGCTTCGACCGAACCCGCATACCCACGCCATTCGAACACCTGCTCCAGGACTACGAGCAAGGGCCGGGATGGTCCCGCGCCATGGCGTATCAGGAATTCGCGCAGATATTTGCCTCCCATGGAATGGACAAAGGGCTGTTTCCAAGGGCCCACGGCCCAGGTCTGGAGTCATTTGTGCAGGGCCAGGCAGCGGAACTCGAAAAAGCCGACTTCAGCATTCATTTCCATGCGTGGACCATGGACGGAATGCAGGAAATGTTCCTCGCCACCAAGCAGCACTTCGGGCTTGCCTTCGAAACCAGGCTGATGGCGCAGAACGAAGACGAAGTCATCTTCCAGAAAACGGTGCCGCAGGTCGCTTCTGCCGCCGCCTAGCAATCACAGCTCGCGTGACTCACCTATTCATAGCAACCAGCGCTTACCCCGTAAGCGCTGGCGGCCAATTTCATTCAAAAATCAGGCGACGGCCTTAGGCTTTACGAAGACGCCGACGCAGATTCCTCGGCATCTTCGGGCGCCTTGGTATGGCGGATGAAAATTTGCGCCGCCCAGATACCCATTTCATAGAGCAGCACCATGGGAATGGCCAGCGCCAATTGCGACACCACATCGGGCGGGGTGACGATGGCTGCAACAATGAAGGCCACCACGATGAAGTAGCCCCGATAGCGTTTGAGCTGCGCCACACTGACGATGCCCAGGCGTGCCAGCACGATGACCACGATAGGCACCTCGAACGCCAGGCCAAAGGCAATGAACATGGTCAGCACAAAGCTCAGATAGGCCTCGATGTCAGGCGCGGCCGTGATGCTCTTGGGCGCAAAGCCCTGGATGAAAGCAAACACCTTGCCAAAGACAAAGAAGTAGCAGAACGCCACGCCCACCAGGAACAACACGGTGCTGGAGATAACCAGGGGCAGCACCAGGCGCTTTTCGTGCAGGTACAGACCGGGCGCGATGAACCCCCAGACCTGCCACAGCACCACCGGCAGGGCAATCATGAAGGCCGACATCAGCAAGATTTTGAGCGGCACCATGAACGGCGAGATCACCGAGGTGGCAATCAAGGTCGCGCCCTTGGGCAGATGCGCCACCAGCGGCGCGGCCATCAGGTCGTAGAGCGCGCCGGGGCCAGGAAAGAAAAACAGCACGGCCGCCACGACTCCCACAGCCACGATCGACTTGACCAGGCGATCGCGCAGCTCCATCAGGTGCTGCACAAAGGGCTGCTCGGTGCCGGCGAGTTCGTCGTCTGGAGAAGGATTCTGGGACATGGGGCAGAAGGTGACGGGCAACTCGTGCCCGAAGCCGCGCAGCTGGCGGCGCAGCGTTCAATGAAATTTCTGGGGACGGTAGCGCGCCACCCGGGCCGCGCCCGACTGTGCCTTGGTGCGCACACCGGCACGCGATTTGTACCACTGCGGCATGGCACCCCGCTTGAGGCGCCAGTTCTTGCCGGGGTTGCGGTAAGCAGGAACCACGGTGCTCTCGGCGCCGGCCAGATACGCGGCGTGCGCGTCATCGGTGGCCTGTGTCAGATTGCGCTGAAATTCTTCGGCGCTGGTGTGAATGCTTTGCTCAACATCGCGGGCCGCACCCTCCACCGTGTCCTTCATCTTGCGCAGCTCATCGAGCTCCATGGAGCGGTTGACCTCGGACTTCACGTCGGCCACGTAGCGCTGGGCCTTGCCCAGCAGCGTCCCCACGGTACGCGCCACGCGCGGCAGCTTTTCGGGGCCGACGACGATCAGCGCGACCACGCCGATCAGCGCCATTTTGGACAGGCCGATGTCAATCATGCGCGTGCGCGGCGGTACGGATGATCAGCTTTTCTGCTTGGCCTGCACGTCGATGGTCGACGTATCAGGCACGGCAGCGGCGTTGGTCACTTGCGAGGGCGGCGGCACGGGCGCAGCGTCGTCGGCCGAGCCATCCCTCATGCCGTCCTTGAAGCCCTTGACGGCGCCGCCCAGGTCAGAGCCGATGTTCTTGAGCTTTTTCGTGCCAAAAACCATGACCACGATCAGCAGCACGATCAGCCAGTGCCAGATAGATAGAGAGCCCATGAAAATCTCCTAAGGAATGCAGACCATTTTAGTCCGTGCCGACAAGGTGGCTTGCAGTCAGCTTGCAACGCCCCCCAAGACGATGGTGATTGGGTGCGCTGTCAGCCCTTGAGCCAGGGGCGTGGCCCGCCCATGACGTGCATGTGCAGGTGGTCGACCTCTTGGCCCCCTTCGTGCCCGGTGTTCACCTGGATGCGAAAACCGCCTTCCGGATACGGCCGGCAGCCTTGTTCCAGGGCCAGGCGGGGCGCCAAGGCCATCATGCGCCCCAGCAGGCCGGCGTGTCCGGGTTCCACCTGTGCCATGGAAGGGATGTGCAGACGCGGCACCACCAGGAAGTGCACGGGTGCATGCGGGTGGATATCGTGAAAAGCGACAAACTCCTCGTCTTCGTAGACCTTGCGCGAGGGGATTTCGCCGGCGGCAATTTTGCAGAATAAGCAGTTCGGGTCGTGCATGGCAACGCTTGGGTTATTGGGCATTTTGCGTCAGATCAAGGGTGGCCCGCACGCCCAGATCTTTGCGGTGCGCGGCCAGCCAGGCGAGCCCTGCGGCGCGGCCGCGCTCAAACAACAGGTGCACAAAGGACAGGTCGGCGCGCGCCTTGCTGGCCGCGCCAAACTCCGAGAGCGCAGCGCCACCGTCGATGCGGTGCATGCGGATGTCCTTGTAATGCGCAGGGTCCAGCTTGCCTTCACGGAGCAGGCGCCGCACAAACTCGATGGCGCGCAGTTCGGCCAACAGGCAGGCGTTGAAGTTGATCTCGTTCATGCGGTCCATGATCTCGGGCATGGTGTCGGGCACCGCGCCGTGCTCGATCGGGTTGATCTGGACCAGCAAGATGTCGCTGCACTCTACTTCGTAGGTCAGTGGGTACAGCGCCGGGTTGCCGGAATAACCCCCATCCCAATACGCTTGCCCGTCGATCTCCACCGGCTGGAACACCATCGGCAGGCAGGCCGACGCCATGACCGCTGCAGCGCTCAGGCCCGCACCCGAGAAAATTTCCCCCCGTCCGGTGCGCACATTGGTGGCGCAGACGAAGACACGCGGCACGCCCGCAGGGGTTGTGGCGAGGCGCTCAAAGTCGATTTCCCGCTCCAGCAGGCTGCGCAGCGGGTTGATGTCCAGCGGATTGGACTGCACTGGCGCCAGCCAGGGTGTTATCAAGGCCATGGCCGGCAGCACCGCGGTACCGCCCCAGCCCGGGCCGCCCAGCGCGCCAACGCCCTCCCACAGGCGGGCCAGCGTTTTGCGTGCGAGTTTTGCCCCTTCGACCCGCGCCTTGACCGGGTCGCTGGTCTGCGCGGCAGCCTGGGCGAAGCCATGCGCCACCGCCACGGCGTTCATGGCGCCGGCACTGGTGCCGCTAATCCCGTCGATATCGATACGCCCATCTTCCAGCAGGGCGTCGAGTACGCCCCAGGTGAAAGCGCCATGCGAACCACCGCCTTGCAGCGCCAGGTTCAGCGTGTGCCGGGCTGCGTGCGGCTCAGACATTGACGGCCCGGTTCTGGTTCATGGCCACCATGCCGCGCACGATGCGGTAGAGGAACCAGATCGAAATCACGCACCACGCCAGCCAGCCAGGCAAAAACAACAGCAGCCACAGCGGCGCGGTGACGATGTACAGAACGCCCGCCCACAGCACCGTGCGGATGCGCCAGGAAAAATGGCTCGCCTGCCAGGTGCCCTCTGCGTCCGAGCGCTTGACCAGGTCGATGATGAGCGCAATCACCAGCAGCAGCGCGCCTGGCTGGGCACCAGGAATCACCGCGCCCAGCGCGACGATCAGGTGCAGCACATAGCTCACCCAGCCCCAGGCCTTGAGGCCTTCCGCACGTTCGTCGGCGTTCGGGATGTCGATGATGTCGTTCATGGCTACCCCTCCTCGCTGGCGCGACTTTGTGCCTTGCGCAAGGCCTTTTCCTCGATGCCGCTGGTGCCGGCGCGGCGCTCAAGCTCAGCGATCACGTCATGCGGCGATGCGCCGTAGTGCGCCAGCGCCACCATGGAGTGGAACCACAGGTCGGCGACTTCACCGATGAACTTGCTGCGCTCGCCACCGTGGTCCAGGTCTTTCGCGGCCATGACCACTTCGGTGGCCTCTTCGCCGATTTTTTTCAGAAAGGCGTCGGGCCCTTTGTGCAGGAGCCGGGCCACGTAGCTGGTCTCAGGGTCGCCGCCGCGCTCGCGCTTGCGGCTCTCGATGGTGGCGGCAAGCCGGGCGAGTGCGCCTTCGTCACTTGCCAGCAAATTTTTGTCATTCATGGGCGTCATTTGTAGATGGAGGCCGGGTCTTTCAAGACCGGGTCGGTCGCTTGCCATTGCCCGTCCTTGAGCACGCTGAAGAAGCAGCTGTGGCGACCCGTATGGCAGGCAATGCCGGGTTCGTGGCCGAGCTGGGTGACGCTGAGCAGGACCACGTCCTGATCGCAGTCGATACGAATCTCGTGCACTTCCTGCACATGGCCGGATTCTTCGCCCTTGAACCACAGCTTGCCGCGCGATCGGCTGAAATACACCGCGCGGCCCAGCTCGGCCGTCTTGGCCAGCGCCTCGCGGTTCATCCAGGCGAACATCAGCACATCGCCTGTGCCACGCTCTTGGGCAATCACCGGCACCAGGCCTTGCGCGTCCCACTTCACTTGATCAAGCCAGTTCATTTGGAGACCCTCAACGCAGGTTCAGCACAGCAGACTGCATGGCACGCACGGTCCCCGCGCCGAGCGCCGCACCAAAGCGCTTGGCAAGCCGCTCGGCCACGTTTCCACGCTGGGTGTAGTCGATGACATCCTCGGCCTTGACGACGTCGCGGGCCACCGAATCAAGGCTGCCCAAATGGTCGGCCAGGCCCATCTCGATGGCCTGCTGACCGGTCCAGAAGAGGCCGCTGAAGGTTTCCGGGGTTTCCTTGAGCCGGTCGCCCCGGCCGGCCTTGACGGCGGCGATGAACTGCTGGTGGATCTGGTTGAGCATCGTCTGGGCAAAGGCGCGCTGTTTCTCGGTCTGCGGGCTAAAGGGGTCGAGGAAGCCCTTGTTCTCGCCAGCGGTCAGCAAACGCCGCTCGACGCCGAGCTTTTCCATGGTGCCGGTGAAGCCAAAACCGTCCATCAGCACGCCAATGCTGCCGACGATACTGGCCTTGTCGACGTAAATATCATCGGCCGCCGCCGCAATATAGTAGGCCGCCGAGGCGCAGGTCTCTTCCACCACGGCATAGACTGGCTTGTTGTACTTGGCCTTGAGCCGCACGATCTCGTCGTTGATCATGCCCGCCTGCACCGGGCTGCCGCCGGGGGAGTTGACCAGCAGCACCACGGCCTGCGAGCCTTCGTCTTCAAACGCGCTGCGCATCGCCGCCATCACGTTTTCGGCGCTGGCGTCGGTGTCGGAGGCGATTTCACCCTTGATTTCCACCACCGCCGTGTGCGGGCTGCTCTTGCTGGGGGCCGTCAGCTCGCTCGAAAACAGCGCCCAGGCAATGCCGCCGATCAGCAGCAACCACATCAGGCGCAGAAAAATGCGCCAACGGCGCGCGGAGCGCTGCTCGCGCACCGTGGCGAGCACCAGCTCTTCGAGCACACCGCGCTCCCAGCCGCTGCTCGCGGCACCTTGTTTCACTTCTGAATTCATAGCTTCTTTTGCCCAGATATCGGGCGCTGGCGGGGGAGTTTGTGGCGAACCTGCGTTCGGATCGTTGGCGTCTGTCATGTCACCGCCTGGCGGGCTGGAGTTGGGGAGAAGTATGCCAGCGCACCCGTCCACCTTCCTCGGAAACGGCTATTTTGATCAGTCCCTGCCGGCACGGGCCGGCGACACAGAGGCCGCTTTGCGGCGCGTAGGTGGCGCCGTGCGTGGCACACATCAGCCATTGGCCGCTGCTGTCAAAGAATTGCCCATCCACGTAATCCATCTCCATGGGCACATGGCCGCAGCGGTTCAGGTAGGCATGCGCCTGGCCTTGGAAGCGAATAGCGAAGGCCCGGCACGGCTGCCCCTGGTACACCACATCGAACGGCACGGCAGCGCCGCTGTCGGCCAAGGCGTCGCTCGCACACAGGTCGAGCACGACCGCTTCGCTCATGCGTTGTGCTCCAGCCAGGCCGCCAGTTCGGCGACCGAAGGCGCGATGTAGCGCGGGGCGAACGCGGCAAAGGCGCTGCTGTCATGGGCACCATAGCCCACCCCGACACTGGCGCAGCCGGCGCTTTGCGCCATTTGCAGGTCGTGCGTGGTGTCGCCAATCATCAAGGTGCGCTCAGCGGGCACGCCAAACTCGGCCATAAGCTCGTGCAGCATCAGCGGATGGGGCTTCCCAGCGGTCTCGTCCGCGGTGCGCGAACCGTCGAACACGCCGCGAAGCTGCACGCTGCGCAAGGCCTCGTCCAGCCCGCGCCGGCTCTTGCCGGTGGCCACGGCCAGCAGGTGGCCGCGCGCGCGCAGGCGCTCGAGCAGCGGCAGCACGCCGTCGAACAGCACCAGGTCATCCTGGTGGCGCGCGTAGTGGGTGCGGTAGCGCAGGCCCAGCTCAGGGTATTTTTCGGGCGGCACATCGGGTGCGGCGTGGGCCAGGGCCTGCGTGAGCGCCATGCCAATCACGTAACTGGCGTCCAGATCGGTCGGGCGCTTGCCGCCCACGTCGCACACCGCATCCTGGATGCAGCGCACGATGATAGCGGTGGAGTCGAACAGGGTGCCATCCCAGTCGAAGGCAATGAGGTCAAAGCGGCGTGCAGGCAGGAAATCGGTCATGAGAGGGGGCAGAAACAGGCCAAGTCAGGTGGCAATGGTGCCAGCAGTTCAATGCGTTCGCTGGTTGCAGGATGGGTGAACTGCAAGCGCCAGGCGTGCAGGTACATGCGTTTGAGGCCGTGGCGCTGCAGGCGGCGGTTGAGCTCGAAGTCGCCGTATTTCTCATCCCCGGCAATGGGGCAGCCCTGGCTGGCGAGGTGCACCCGAATCTGGTGCGTGCGGCCGGTCTTGATGATCACTTCGAGCAAAGAAAATTCTGGCAGGCCTGCCTCCGGGCGCGCCGGCAGGCGTTGGCGCAGCTTGACCAGGGTGATCGAACGCATGGCGTCCGGGTCGTCCGCCGTGGTGGTGCGCACGCGGCGCTCGCCGTCCTGCTGCAGGTATTTGTGCAGCGGCGTGTCGATGACCTTTTTATTGGCCTGCCAGGCGCCGACCGCCAGCACCAGGTAGGTCTTGCCGGTCTCGCGTTCGCGAAACTGCGCTTGCAGATGGGTCAGCGCGCTGCGTTTCTTGGCGATCAGCAAGATGCCCGAGGTTTCGCGGTCCAACCGGTGCACCAGCTCCAGAAAGCGTGCCTGGGGCCGCGCCTGGCGCAATTGCTCAATCACGCCAAAGCTCACGCCGCTGCCGCCATGCACGGCCACGCCGGCTGGCTTGTCGATGGCCAGCACCGCGTCGTCGTCGAGCAAGACGGGAAATTCGCGCGCCGGCGCCGGGTGGGCGGCCTTTTCCTCGATACGGTCCGACACACGCACCGGCGGCACGCGCACCAGGTCACCCTCGGCCAGGCGCGTGTCGGCACTGGCGCGCCCCTTGTTGACGCGCACTTCGCCGCTGCGAATGATGCGGTAGACATGCGTCTTGGGAACGCCCTTGAGCTCGCGCAGCAGGAAGTTGTCCAGCCGCTGGCCCGCCGAATTGGCGTCTACGGCCTGGAGACGGACGACCTGCGGTGCCGGGTGCGCGGCCGGCGACGCCGGGTGTGTGGGGGGTTTGGCCCCTATAATGTGTTTCACCTGCGCACTATTTTGTAAGTGGTTGATTTGTCTGAATTTTAGTCGACACACCCATTTCCCTTGCGCAGGCAGGTCGATGCCAGCGTGCGTCGCACTAGCGGGCGGCAGGCCAGTTGCCTGCCGCAGCAGGTGCACCGCACGGCGGGCGGACACATTGAAACACCGATACGGAATACTAAGTTTGCAGGCTTCCCCCACGAGGCGGGGCCTGCCAACGGATCGAAGCGAAAACATGCTGGCACTGGTACTGCGATGGATCTCCCTCTGGCAATGGCGCCTGCCTTTGTCGTGGGCGTCAAATCGCGCTCAAGTGCTTGTCACACCTGCGCAGGCAGCTACTCTTTTAGTAGTAATCATGCCCTCCCCCAGGCTCGCCCCCTTCCACGCGCCCCCGCCTCTACCGCTCTGCTAAACACAGCGTTATTGGCGACTTCGGCAATTCCCTTCGTTTCAAGACGTCCGTCCAGGCACCGTTGGCTCTGCGCAGCGCTTTAGCGCGTGCGGGCCGTTGTTTGGATTTTTTGGGCCACCCGCCGCGCGCAGCCATCTCTGCGCGCCGCCGGCCCCGCCACTTGAGAGAAGGACACGCATCATGAAGCGGATGCTGATCAACGCCACGCAGCCCGAAGAGCGCCGCCTGGCCATCGTCGACGGACAAAAGCTCCTCGACTACGAAATCGAAATCGAAGGGCGCGAACAGCGCAAGGGCAACATCTACAAGGCCGTCGTCACGCGCGTCGAGCCCAGTCTGGAAGCCTGCTTCGTCGACTACGGCGAAGACCGCCACGGCTTCCTGCCGTTCAAGGAAATCTCCCGGCAGTACTTTGCCCCCGGCGTCCCGCCCAGCCAGGCGCGCATCAACGAGGTGATCAAGGAAGGCCAGGAGCTGCTGATCCAGGTCGAGAAGGAAGAGCGCGGCAACAAGGGCGCAGCCCTGACCACGTTCATCTCGCTGGCCGGCCGCTATGTGGTGCTGATGCCCAACAACCCGCGCGGCGGCGGCGTGAGCCGGCGTATCGAGGGCGAGGACCGTGCCGAGCTCAAAGAGAACATGGACCAGTTGGAATACCCGAGCGGCATGTCCATCATCGCGCGCACCGCCGGCATCGGCCGCAGCGCCCCCGAGCTGCAGTGGGACCTGAATTACCTGCTCAAACTCTGGAGCGCCATCGACGGCGCGGCCCAGGGCGGCAAGGGCGCCTTCCTGATCTACCAGGAATCGTCGCTCGTCATCCGCTGCATCCGCGACTACTTCAACAGCGACATCGGCGACATCCTGATCGACACGGACGACATCTACGACCAGGCGCAGCAGTTCATGGCGCACGTGATGCCGGAACACGCTGCCCGCGTGAAGCGCTATCGCGACGACGCGGCGCTGTTCAG
>Ga0265330_10000163_pt1 | contig 53022 bp, 50 predicted proteins | sample 41919metaG_FD_202083 | JGI IMG/M metagenome (GOLD analysis project Ga0265330, IMG submission 202083) | Rhizosphere microbial communities from Carex aquatilis grown in University of Washington, Seatle, WA, United States - 4-19-19 metaG | ecosystem: Host-associated > Plants > Roots > Rhizosphere...
GATAGGGCTTAATGAATTGTCGTTTATTAATATCGGTTATTTTTGCCCAAAAATCAAGCTGTTTTCGTGGCGAATGATAGGAATGCAAATGTATGCATGGATGAAACCTATTCTCGTCCAAAAGAAAAGATGTGCGTAATAACTTCAAAAATGTTTTGACCAAGCTAGGATCAGAATTGGTGAACACCACTCCATTCTTTGGATCCTTAGCGCCCTCACACCAATAGATCATGGCACACACATTTTTTTCGTGATTAGGATTGGACCGAATTTCTTCTAGGGCCTCATCAAAATATCGCTGTTCAAGAACTCTGGTTTTGGCACGCCTGTTCTTTGCGCTAATAAATTGTCCTCGCTTAATAATGCCGAGCAGTCGCTTCTCAGCTTTTGCGTCCAAAGCTATATCTTCCACCCACAAAGATGCCGTACTCTTTGCCACATGAAAACGGCTGCTGATTTCTTTCAGCGAATATCCTCTCTTCCGCAATGCCCGTGCCGTAGTTCTTATACCAACAGAATATGCCATGCATCAAGCATGGCATATCGAGATTAAAAAATGATTAAATTTTATTTCCCGGTAATTCTCGCCTCTTTGTGCAGCGTTTTTGCGCGGCACCAATTGCAAAACTTCTGGAATTCGATCTTCCGCTCAACCAGTTTCTTGTTCTTGCTCGTATAATAATTCCGCCGTTTGCAAATGGAGCAGCGGAGTGTGATCAACCGGTCAGCGCGTTTAACTTTAGCCATGGGAAAAATGGTACTACAGCCCGCGAAATAAATCAATTGCGGACAAATATGAGCCGTTGGCCGGAATTGAACCGGCGACCTACTCCTTACCATGGAGTTGCTCTACCAGCTGAGCTACAACGGCACCGCTCTATAATAGCCAGATTTATGCTTTCCGGCAAATGAAATTAAGAGGGCACAGAAAATTACGTCGCGATCTGGGCAATGTCCGTGAAGCTGCATTCGCAAGGTGCCTTGTGGCAAACGTGGCAGTTATCATCGAACATTGCTGCAAGCTCCCGTGCGACATCAAATGGCGCGGAGTTCGCAATGCCGAAGACACACGAAACAAAGTCGGCGATCTCCATTTTCACTTCATCAAATTGGCCCGCCTCATGTTGGCCAAGATAATTATGGACCGCCTCGCTCACCTCGCCAACTTCTTCGGCAAGATGGATGCCTGCGTCGCTCAAACTTCTTCCTTTGGCCGGATAGATCCTTTCGAACATCTTCTGCGTTTCTTCCAAGCTTCGCGGACGAACCTGGCCCTCGCCTTTCACTTCCTTTCGCGATGAAGGTTTTATTTTCTTGCAAACGCAGGGACATTCGCCGCAATACGAGCAAAGCCCGGGAAAGCGCTTCCACACTTCTTCTTCAACATCGAGATGCAGACGGTTGCTGATGGCCATGAGCCATGAAAAAGCGACCATGAGGTTCATTTTTAATTTCTCGTTATCCCCTTTCCGTATCCCCTTCAGAGCGCGCATCGCAAAACGCTGTTCTTGCGTCAGAAGATCCCAGATCGAATACAAACGGTCATCCGGCAGGCCGTACACTTTTTCGACAAAGCTCTGAAAATCGTGGATCGTGTCGTGCTCCTTGAATGCCAATTTCATACCTCCAGTTTACCTCATTTTTTCAAAAATTCCTTCTACCGTCTTGAGCCACCTCCCGGACTCGAACCGGGGACCTTCGCTTTACAAAAGCGTTGCTCTACCAGCTGAGCTAAGGTGGCACTTTCAGTGCTTCACTATATTATAGGACGAACATAGTTATGTAAACAGGATTGGGCGCCTTCAGTTTCCGCGGGTTCCCTTTTCATAATTTTTCAACTATACTCTAATGGAAATTTAATGTTCTGCATCCTCGCTTGCGGGGGTTAACACACGAACACCTATGCCCAAATTCACCCATCTTCATACGCATTCCCACTACTCCCTCCTCGACGGCCTTTCAAAAATTCCCGAACTTATTAAGCGCACGAAGGAGCTCGGCATGGATTCGATAGCGCTTACCGACCACGGCGTGCTCTATGGCGCCGTCGAATTTTATAAATCAGCAAAGAAGAACGGCGTGAAGCCGATCCTTGGCGTCGAGGCATATGTGGCCCCGCGCGACCGTTTTTCAAAAGAGAACAACGAACGCTATTATCACCTCATCCTCCTTTGCGAGAATCAAATCGGGTGGAAAAATTTAATTAAATTAGTTTCGAAAGCACATCTTGAGGGGTTTTATTATCGCCCGCGGGTGGACAAAGACCTGCTCCGCGAATACCACGAAGGGCTCATCGCGCTTTCCGCCTGTCTCGGCGGAGAAATCGGAAGCTTTCTCATGGCGGGCCGGTACGACGAAGCGAAAAAGTGTGCGCTCGAATATCAGGAACTCTTCGGCAAGGGAAATTACTTCCTCGAAATCCAAAAACATCCCCACGTCGCTGACTCCGAAAAGATCGAACCACTCCTCGTCAAACTTTCCGAAGAAACCGGGATCCCGCTCGTTGCCACCCAGGACAGCCATTATCTGCGGTCGGAAGACCGCGACTACCATGACGTCCTGCTCGCCGTGCAAACCGGCAACAAGCTTTCCGACGACGACCGCATGACGATGCGCGAAGATGATTTTTCCGTGCTGTCGCCGGAAGCGATGGCGGAGAAATTTTCTGCGGTGCCGGGCGGGGTCGCGGCCGTGGAACGGACGGCGGAGATCGCCGCGCGATGCAATATGGAGCTTGAACTCGGGAAAACGCTCCTCCCCGACTTTCCGAAGCCGGAGGGCAAGACCGCGAACGGCTATCTGCGCGAGCTCGTGGAAGAACGCCTGCCCAAGAAATTTCCGATCGAAAAACAGACGAAGGAAATGCGCGATCGGCTGGAATACGAGATAGGCGTGATCGAAAAAACGGGGTTTGCGGACTACTTTCTCATCGTGCAAGACCTCATCCATTGGGCCAAAATGCACGGCATTGCCGTCGGCCCGGGCCGCGGATCGGCCGCGGGGAGCTTGGTCTCGTACGTCCTCGATATCACGGACATTGATCCGTTGAAGTACGGCCTCCTCTTTGAGAGGTTTTTGAACCCGGAGCGCATCCAGATGCCGGATATCGACATTGACTTTGCCGACACGCGGCGCGACGAAGTGCTCGCCTACGCAAGCCAGAAATATGGCGAAGACCACGTGGCGCGCATCATCACCTTCGGAACGATGGCTGCGCGGGCGGCGATCCGCGACGCCGGGCGCGCGATGGGCTATTCGTACGCTTTCTGCGACCAGATCGCAAAGCTCATCCCCTTCAACCCGACCCAGGGAATGAAGGAGGGCTGGCTCGATGAATGCCTCAAGCGCGTGCAGGAATTGAAAACGCTCTACGACACAAATCCGGAAGCGAAAAAACTGATCGAAACCGCGCGACATCTTGAAGGCGTCGCCCGGCATGCGTCGGTGCATGCCTGCGGCACGGTGATCGCAAAAGAACAGCTTGTGGAGCGCGTGCCGCTGCAATTCGCCCCCCAGGAAAAAGAGGTCATCATCACTCAGTTCGAAATGCATGCGATCGAAGATCTTGGTCTCCTCAAAATCGATTTTCTCGGCTTGAGGAACCTCACCATCATTGAAGAGACGCTTCGCATCGTGAAGGAATTGCGCGGCGGAGAAATGTTGGATATTTCTAAAATCCCGCTTGACGACAAGAAAACATTCGAACTGCTCCAAAGGGCCGATACCACCGGCGTGTTCCAATTTGAATCAAGCGGCATGCGCCGCTATATGAAAGATATCAAGCCGACGGAAGTCGAGGATCTCATCGCGCTCGTCGCGCTTTTCCGCCCGGGACCGATGGAACTTATCCCCTCTTTTATCAAGCGCAAAAACGGAAAAGAAAAAATATCCTATCTTCATCCGAAGCTTGTGCCGATCCTCGGCACCACCTATGGCATCGGCGTCTACCAGGAGCAGATGATGCAGATCGCCCGCGACCTTGCGGGCTACACGCTCCCCGAAGCGGACACGCTGCGCAAAGCGATCGGCAAGAAAATCAAGTCGCTTCTTGATGAGCAAGGCGAGAAGCTCGTGAGCGGTATGATCAAGAACGGCATTTCGCCGAAAATCGCCAAGGAGATCTGGGAATTGTTCCCGCCCTTTGCGCGATACGGCTTCAATAAATCGCATGCGGCATGCTACGCCATGATCGGCTACCAGACGGCATACCTCAAAGCAAACTACCCGGAAGAGTTCATGGCGGCGCTCCTGAACGCTGAAATGAGCGACATTGAGCGCATCTCATTCCTCATTCAGGAGGCGAAGGCCGCCGGCATCGTTATTTTGCCGCCGGACGTGAACCGAAGCTACGTGAACTTTGCGCCGGAAGGCGAGAAGATCCGTTTCGGCCTGCTTGCCATCAAGAACGTCGGCTCGGAGATCACTCGCGCGATCATCGAAGAGCGCGCACGGGGCGGACCGTTCAAGAACTTCGAAGAATTCCTGATGCGCATCCAGCACAAGGACCTTAATAAGAAATCACTGGAAAGTTTGACCAAGAGCGGCGCGTTCGACTCGCTCGGCGTGGAACGAAAACAATTACTGGAAAACATGGAAGAGATCCTGAAATTCGCGAACGCGATGAAGCGAGGCGCGGCGGCGGGCCAGTCGAATTCCCTTTTTGGCGAAGCGACGCCAAAATTCAACCTCAAGCTCAAACCAAGCGCGCCGGCAACGCCCGCAGAGAAGCTCGCGTGGGAAAAAGAATTGATCGGATTTTTCATTTCCGACCACCCGATGAACGCCCACGCCGCGATGATCAAGCACTACCAGGCGCGGCCGATCGCGGAACTTGCGAGCATCACCGACGAAAAGAAGATCGTGCGCACGGCGGGCCTCGTCTCGAAGATCCATAAGATATTCACCAAGAGCGGCCAGCCGATGATGTTCGTCACCATTGAAGACGTCGCGCAGCAACCCATGGAGGTTGTGGTGTTCAACAGCATCCTCGAAAAAACGGCGGCGGCGTGGGCAGAAAATGCCGTAGTCGTCGTGGAGGGAAAAATGTCACGCCGCGACGGAGAGCTCAAAATGATCTGCGAGAAGGCGAAGCGGCTGGAAGAAGCTTGACAGCACGGCAATCTTAAAGGTATAATTTAAACAGTAGGACAATCCAAATTCTTTAAGGAGAAACTTTGTGTCTGGAGTCCCAAGTAAGAAAACGAAAGAGCGGATAGCGCGCCGGTGGGCAGATTGCGAAACAGTCCAAACCAATCCGGAAATCCGGATGGAGCTCGCCGACAAAATCAAACGAATCGAAAACGCAGCCGGGATCGTGCTCGACGGGCAAGAGCGGGATGTCTTTTTTCTTCTCTGGCCTCTGAACGGAAGTGCGGTTTATGGGCCCAAGGAAGCAGGCCTGATCTGCGGCATTTCTGTTTCAAAAGTGTATCGACTCAAAAAGCGAGCCGACCAGAAAGTGAAGGAGTATTTCGAGCAGCCGCGGCTTGCCGAGATCAAAAAGATTTCCTAGGCAATCGACTGCGCATGCCGACCATCACAAGCCATTCAGTACGAGTGGCTTTTTTATTTGTTCTTTGGCCGCATGAGCGGGAAGAAAACGGTCTCGCGCACGGGCTTGTCCATCAGGATGGCGAACACGCGCTCCGACATGCCGAATCCGGCGGTCGGCGGCATGCCGTATTCAAGCGCCTTCAAAAAATCATCGTCAAGATGCATCGCTTCCTTGTCCCCTTTCTCGCGCAGCTTCATCTGCGCCTCAAACCGCTTGCGCTGGTCCTGCGGATCGTTGAGCTCCGAATACCCGTTGCCAAGCTCGCTGCCGCATGCCACGATCTGGAACCGGTCGGCGATCTCGGGATTTTCCGGCGACGCCTTTGAAAGTGGCGAGACGATGAGCGGATGCCCCACAAGGAAGCACGGCTCAATGAGCTTCGGCCGCATGGTCTTTTTGTAGACGAGATCAATCAACCGCCCCTTCTGCAGCCCTTTCTCCGGCGCAAGGCCCAATTCTTTTGCTTTTGAAAATAGCTCTTCATGCGTTGCCGCGACCGGATCAAGGCCGGTTTCCTTTTTGAATGCCTTCACGTAATCAACCTCCGGCCACGGCTTGTCCCAATCAACGTGATATCCGAACGAAGCGGTCTTCAAACCGCCCGTCGTCTTTTCGATCACGAACTTCAGCATTTTCTGCGTGAGCGTCATCATGTCGCGGCAATCGTGATACGCCCAGTAACACTCCATGAAGGTGAAGTCCTGCAGATGCTCGCGGTCAATGCCTTCGTTCCTGAACACGCGCCCAATCTCGAAGATCTGTTCGAACCCGCCGGTCACGAGCTTTTTGAGCTGCAGCTCAAGCGAGATGCGCAAAAAGAATTCCGTGTCGAGCGCGTTGTGGTGGGTGCGGAACGGTTCCGCCTCGGCGCCGCCGGCAAGGGACTCGAGCACGCTTGTCTCAACCTCCAAAAACCCCTCGTTCTCAAAAAATTCTCGGACGCTTGTCCAGAAAATCGCCTTCTTCATGAAAAGGTCTTTAATCTCGGGATGGGCGATGAGGTCGAGGTAGCGCTCCCGCAGGCGCGTTTCGATGTCCTCAAGACCCTCCCACTTATCGGGCAAGGGATACAAGGATTTTGAAGCCATCTGCACCTGGTGCGCCTCGATGCTCCGTTCGCCGCGCTTTGTGATGAAGAGCGGGCCGGTCACGGAGATGAAGTCCCCGATGTCCACCACCGACCGCCAGAAATCCATGTCCTTCAATTCCTCCCCCTTGAAGACCGCCTGGATCTTTCCCTTGCCGTCCTCGAGGTCCGCAAACATGATCTTCCCCTGGTCGCGCAGGTTGCGCACACGCCCCACGAGCGAAATGCTTTCTTTGCTCTTTGAAAGCTCATCAAAATGGTTCAGCGCGTGCCCAACCGAAAAGCTCCGCTTCACGCGGGCCGGATACGGGTCGAGCTTGGCTTTCCGGATGAGGTCTATCTTTTTGCGGCGCTCCGCGATGATGTCTTCGAGCATGGATCTTACAAATAATCCACGGGAATGCTCCCAAATTTTGTTTTGGCGATAATCACGTGGTCAAGTAGCCCGATACCGAGAATTTTCCCCGCTTTCACGATTTGTTCGGTAATCGCAATATCAGCATCGCTTGCCTTGGCAACGCCTGACGGATGGTTGTGAGCTAAAATGACCGCTGACGCCGAATACTCAAGCGCCGGCCGGAATACTTCACGCGGGTGGATGACGTTTGACGTTAAACTGCCGATGGAAATCACCTCATCGTGGATCAGACGGTAATGGTTGTCGAGGTACAGTCCGCGGAGATGTTCTTTCGGCAGGTCGCGCATATCTTTCAGGTAATCATAAACCTGGCTTGCGGTCCGGATGGTAATGGGCTTCCGATGATCGGCATTTTTGAAAAACCTCCTGCCAAGCTCAAAACAAGCAACGAGCTGGCATGATTTCACAAGAGGGATACCGAGCAGTTCCTGAACTTTCCTGGGATCCTTTTGATGGATAACTGCACTGTCGCCATACTCTTTGAGAAGCCGGCGCGACATGGCGAGAACTTCTTCTTTTTTTGTTCCTACATTCAAGACGATGGCAAGGAGTTCTGCGAGGGTGAGCACCTGCGGCCCGTATTTCATAAGCTTCTCGCGCGGTTTTTCGTCGGTTGGCAAGTCGCGAAGTTTCAAGACGTATTTCTTGTCTTCGTCAAGCGTAAGATCGCCGGATGTTTGGAGATATAACGTTTCCACAGGATGGGTAGTAATCACTTTTATAGTATAGCAGATGCGGCCGCATTGGACTCAGATGCGAGCGGCAGACGGACCGTGAACGTGCTTCCCTCGCCGACCATACTTGCAACACTGATCGTCCCGCCATGCAACTCGATGATTTCGCGGCAAATATTCAGTCCGAGTCCGGTACCATGGACGCCTGCCTCCGGAATCCGATAAAATCGTTCAAAAATATGGGGCAGGTTTTCCAACGGGATACCGGTGCCCGTATCACGAACAGTGATTTCGGCAAATGCGCCACGCGGCCTTGCTCCGAGTTCGATCATCCCACTGGCTCCGGTGTGCTTGAGGGCGTTACTCACAAGATTCAGCAAAACTTCTTTGATCTTCCTCCGATCGCCGACAATCACGGCACGCTCCACAGCACAATGCATACGGACGTTTTTGGTCTCCGCAAGAACGAGACAATCTTCGTAGGTCTCCCCCACTAATCCTCCCACATCAAACCGCTCGTTGTGAAATTTATTTTTAGAAAAATTTAATTTCGCGATTTCCAAAAAATTCGACACCAAATGTGCCATGCCATCCAGCGTATCGCGCATAATCCGCAAAGAACGCTTGACATGCAGAGATGGCTGCTTCTCCGCCAACTCCAAATTGCCTTCAAGGATCGCGATCGGCGTCTGGAGTTGGTGGGAAATATCCGTCACAAACTGTTCTTGGGCCCGGTACATTTCTCGGATCTCTTTTGTCCGTTCTGTAACGATGTCCTCAAGATTTTCCTTGCTCCGGCGTATGGACTCATACAAGCGCGCGTTCTCAATTGCCATACCTCCCTGGTGCGAAAGAACCGATAGTAATGCTATGTCTTTTTGTCGAAGAATGTCGTCCGACAATTTCTTGCCAAGGAATAGCGTGCCAACCACCGCATCGTTGGCAAAGAACGGGATGATCGCCGAAAAGCCATGTCGTTCTGCGGTGGCAACATACGCGCGGAGTCCCTCGTTGGGTTCATTCAATTCCGCCTCTTGCACGATAAGCGGCTTGGCCATGGATGGATGATTCGCGACGATCAACTCGTGGTGCAAAGCGATATCACGCTCCACCGCACGGAGCAATGCGTCGTGCATAAAAAGAAATGGTTTTTCCGCACAGCCAACTAGAAAAATCGTCTTCACTGGCTTAATCGTCTGAGCAAGGAAACGGTCAATGGCAGCAATCAATGCGTCCAATTCAATCGTCGAATTGAGGACGGGCCCAAGATCATGCATGGCGTCGGCATAGTCATATTCAGCCCGAAAAAAGGTCCTGTCGGTCAGCGTGACAAACGCATTTCTCAGCCAGAAAAAACTCACTGCACCGACCATGGCCGCTGCGATATCGACAATCTCATCGTTATAATAGAAGAATTTCTCGACTACGAATTCGAAGCTGAAAAATATAATTGCGACCGAACCGATGGATGCGAGGTAGGTAATGCTTCGCTTGATGATGATGCGAATATCCAGAAATTCATGCTGGACAATCGCATAAGCGGTGCAGCCGACAAAGAAAATCGAGAAGAGTGGGCCAACCAAGTTAAGCGAGAAAATTCCGAGCGCCGGAAGCAGGACGTTGCATACAACGGCTGCGCCAAGAAATACGCCTGCTCCAAGGAGAAAATACCGCATTTGGACGCGATGCAATCCTCGGCTCCTCCGGAATGCTTTCAAAAGATTGCTCAAGCTTATGACAACGTAGCTCGTCATCACGATGGTAAATAACGGAAACAAGACGCCATGCCGGGAATCCAAATATCCTCTCGGGTTGAACGCGGCGCTCGCAAGAAGCCAATGCGACGCCGTAAGGACGGCCAATACCGCCCACGGCACCCAGGCGATCCATGGTATTTTCGGCATCCGCCCGTCGGGAAATGTTTTTGAAAAGATCATAAATCCGATCACGGTGGCTTCTCCACCCCAAAATGCAAGCACCGCAAAAATAAAATTGCTGGTGGCGATCAACAAGACCATTCCAAACATCCACGCGGCGATGCCGATCGTTATAACAAAAAACGCCCGATGCATAACGCCCCTCGGATTTTTATAAAACACATAACACCCAATCGCACCATTGAGTGATGCGACTACGACTTGAAGCCCTATAAAAATAGGCATTCTCTTTACATTATCATCAAACGGAAAATCGGGCAGGCCTTTACAATCTTCGCGCAAGGCCTGCCAATAAGCGTTACGGTGATGGGCGAAGCGACCTTTTCCGAAGCGCCGCATCAAGGTTTGCAAGCGATGCCACTGCGAGCATCGGGAATGGCTCTGTGTAGTATGGGCGGATCGCTTCCGGAACGCGTTCCCACCGCAGCGTTCCCCTGAGAACAATCAGTTCGATGCCAAGCTGGCGAAAGCGCCTTTTAACCTGCGGCTTCACTTCGCTTATGGCCCACTCATAGTGCTTGTTAAGAGAATAATGCACGGCCTCGCGCATGAGGATTTCCGCCACCGAAGGCGTTTTCCCTATCCATCGGCCAAACTGGATCATTGCATTCGCCTGGGGGCGGCCGCCGCCCGGGAACGATTTCTCGTCTATTTCGTAGAACCATTCGATTGGCAATGAATTCTCCGACGGCTCGGAGATGGCGATTGCGCCGGTAAGATCGCCAGAAGACCTCGCTATCAATACCCGTTCGGGCAATGGATATGCGTTGCAACCGTAGGTTTTTTGCATAACAGCGTGGACAAAGGATTCAATTTCCTGACGTTCATGGTTTTGCATAAATGTGAGTTCCATTTCATTGTTCCTTTCCAAAACTGATAGAAATAACAAAATGCTGCACCCAGTATGGCGCACCACCGATTAAAAGAATCTAAAACGGAGATTAAAAAATGATTAAATTTGATAAATTTGATGAGAGCTCTGCTAGATACCCGCCTACGTGTGGACCCAGGGAGAATCGGACTCCCGCCTCCGCAATGCGAATGCGGACACAGCTCTCAATTTCGTTTACATTAATGTGGACTCAGCGAGAATCGGACTCGCGCCTCCGCAATGCGAATGCGGCGTAATACCACTTTACTATGAGCCCAACCATCTGAGACTAATAGTAAACGAAATTGAGAGCGTTTTAAACTGCTTATCGCGCGCCTTCGGCGCGACCCACTTTACTATGGGCCCGAGCGAGGCGAAAACGAACATGCTTCATGTTTGTTTTCGACGAGCGAGGGACACATATGGCCTTCGGTCATATGGGCCCGGAAACGATTATCAGGATACCATCCCTATGGCGCGGTCGCAACCGTTTCTTCCGCTGCCTCAAGCTTGAGCGAGATGATCTTGGAACTGCCGTCCTCGGCAAGCGTCACACCGTAGAGGATCTCGGCGGCCTCCATGGTGGCGCGGTTATGCGTCACGACGATGAACTGGGTGCGCTTGGAAAAATCCTTCAGCATCTCGCCAAAGCGCCGGGCGTTGCGCTCGTCGAGCGGCGCGTCAATCTCGTCGAGCACGAGGAACGGCGGCGGGCTCACGGACACCATGGCAAAGAGCGCGGCGATGCCGACCAAGCTCCGCTCGCCGCCTGAAAGCACGTCGAGCGATGTGGTCTTCTTGCGGGGCAGCTTCACCTCAATTTCCACCCCTCCTTCTTTTTCGGGAAGATTATTTTCTTCATCGTCTGCCGCGGCTTCTTTCTTCTCCAAGTCGGTCATGCCGGCGCTCGCGCCATCATCATCGTCTTCTTCGGCCGCCTCGTGCTTTGGCTTCAGCACCCGAAGCCGCGCCGTCCCACCGCCGAACATCAATCCGAAGAATTTATCGAATTCTTCATTGATCTTCGACAATGATTTTTCGAATTCTGATTTTATCTTTTCTGAAAGTTCAACCATGAGGCCAGTGAGGTCATTCACGGCCTTCGTGAGATCTTCTGATTCTTTCTGCAGGAATTCATAGCGCGTTTCCGTGTCGCGCGCTTCTTTCATGAGCGATTCATCAATTTCGCCGATGCTCGCAAGATCGCCGCGCAACCGGAAAATACGCCGCTCCATTTCTGCAAAATCGGCGCCCTCCGCAGCAGGAGCGGCATCGCGAAAATCATCGGCCCGGCGGCCGGCCTGCTCGATCTGGTGCAAAACCTCTTCGCGACGCAGGTCAACGCGCTCTTTCTGGAGCAACAATTCCCGGTTCCCCTTTTCCCACTCGTCGAGGCGCCCTTGCGCATTCTGCACATCCGCGACCGCGCCTTTGAAATTCTTATAGAACTCCTCCTGCCCGTGCTCGAGCGATTTCTCGCGTTCGCGAAGGGTTGCAATGTTTTTTTCGAGCGATTGGAGGTCCGCGGCGGTCTTTTCAAGGTCGCGCCGGAGCGAATCGGGCACGGCGGCCGGTTTTTCATCCCGTTCTTCAAGGGCAAAGCCGATCTCCTCCAACACGGTCTCGATTGCGGCTTGCACGCCAAGCGGCTCCTCATTCAGTGCTTCCTCGAGTTCGGACTTTATCTTTTGCAAAACATCAATGAAGTGCTCGGCCGACCGGTCGCTGCGCGAGGCGCCCGACTTCTCCGCCATCTCGATCTGCCCTTCAATGCGCCCGATATCCTTCTGGATGTCGCTCCGTGATTCCGCGAGCTTTGCGATCTCGTCTTTTATTTTTTGGAGCTCTTTCCGTTCCTCGGGTTGGCTTGCCTCAATGGCGGCCTGCCGCGTTTCGGCGGCTTTCTTTTGCTTATCTAAATGTTCGAATTCTCTTTGACGCTCCTCAATCTTCGCTGCGATGGCGGCGGCTTTTTCATGCAGTTCACGAAGATGGGAGCCGAAGAACTGGCTCTCAAGCGTTTTCAGCTCTTCCTCAAGCGCGCCGCGCCGCTCCCATCGCCCTGTCTGGCGTTTGAGCGACCGCAGATGCGGCAAAATTTCCTCGATGAGCGCCGTTACCTTGTCAAGATTGATGTTGCTGTTTTTTAATCTTCGTTCGGCGTCGGCTTTTTTGAGCTGGTATTCGCGGAGGCCGAGGATTTCCTCGATCATTTCGCGGCGCTCAAGCGGCGTCGAGCGGATGAAAAGGTCGCTGTCGCCCTGGCCGATGATGATAAGCCCGCGGCTGCCAAGCCGTGCTTTTGCAAAGAAGTCGATCAGGTCGCGGAGCAGAATCTCCGACTTGTTCAAAAAATACTTGCTCTGCCCGTCGCGCCGGATCTCGCGCGAGACGACCACTTCCTCGAAATCCACAGGAAAGAATTTATTATTGTTTTCGAAATGCAAACTGGCGCTTGCCATGCCGACGCGCGGGCGCTTCACGGTTCCCGAAAAGATGAGGTCATCAATTTTCGCGCCACGCAGGTTCTTCGCATCGCGCTCGCCCAAAAGCCACCGCAGGGCATCCACGATGTTGGACTTTCCGGAACCGTTCGGCCCCACGATCGCCACAATTCCCGCCGGAAACTCCAAAACCGTCTTCCCTGCGAAGGACTTGAATCCGTTCAACTCGAGCCGTTTCAAAAAATGGGGCATGGGGTTTGGATCGTGTTCACGTACGCTTCTGCAGGGCATTTTTCGCCGCTTCAAGCTCCGCTTCCTGTTTGGATGTCCCCTTTCCTTCGGCAATCAGCTTCTCGCCAAAATAGACGCCCATGGTGAACATTCGCTTATGCGCCGGACCCGATTCATCAAGGACGTTGTAGGTCGGCGTGAGCTTCATCTTTTCCTGCACGAATTCCTGCAATTCGCTTTTCGCGTCGCGATAGCTCTTGGTCTTCAAAACCTCATCCAGGTTGCTTATGACGAATTTCCTGACGAACGGGCGCGTGGCCTCGAATCCCTGGTCAAGATACAGGGCGCCAATGAGCGCCTCCATGGCGTTCGCAAGGATCACCTCGCGCGCCTTGCCGGTGTCCTTCTTTTCGCCGCGCGACATCAGGATGAATTGCTGCAGGCCAATCTTTTCGGCAACCCGCGCGAGGATCTGGTAGTTCACGAGCGCCGCGCGCAGCACCGTGAGCTGGCCCTCCGGATATTCGGGAAATTTTTCGAAAAGCTCTTCGGAAACCAAAAGCTCTAGGACTGCGTCCCCGAGATACTCAAGGCGCTCATTATGCGGCAGGCGCCATCGCGGATATTCGTTGAGATATGACCGGTGCGTGAGCGCCTCGGTCAACAAATCCTCATCCTTGAATCGGATGCCCATGGTCTTCGCAAGCGCCTCGGGTGCCGTCATGGCAAGATTCCGCGTCATGGCTACGATTTCCCCGCCGGCGCTTCACCGACAGCAAGCTTCTTTTCATTCGCTTCGCGGTAGATCGTCCCCAAAACGCCGTTGATGAAACGCGCCGCATTCGGGCCACCGTAATTTTTGGCGAGTTCGATCGATTCGTTGATGGCAACCTTGGGAGGCACTTCTTCCGGATCGGCGTAGAGCAGTTCATAAAGGCCGATGCGCAGAATGTTGCGGTCAATGATTGCAATTTTATCGAGCGGCCATTCGGGAGCGGCCTTGCGGATGATATTGTCGATGTCGCGAAGGTGTTCGGCGACCCCTTGGAGAATTTTCCATCCAAATTCCGGTTCGTCCACGCCCGGCGCGAATTCCGCCATATTCCGTTCGAGGATCTCGGTGATGTCTTTTTTCTGCTTATAAAAATCCCACTCGTAGAGTGATTGGAGGACGACTGTTCGGATGAGGTGCCGGGTGGCCATGGAAAGAGCTATATCTGCAAGGAACGACGGACGAAAACCATTATTTTTTACCGCAGTGCGGGCAGGCGCGGTGCGCGAGCTTCGGCGCGCCGCAATTTTTGCAAACAAACAATCGCTGTTTCTTCATAGCCAAATGCGACCGACGACGGCCGGTTTTCCCTTTGGTGTGATGTTTGGTTGGTACGCCTCCCATGGGATGAATTGATATGTCTATTGTACTTTTTTGCCCAAAAAAGTCAACCGATGGGCGTCAATCGGCCCATAGCGTCGGATGGCTGCGCGATGCATCTTTGTCCCGTATCCTTTATGGATCTCAAACCCGTATTCGGGATATTTCTTGCCTAAACGCTTCATGAAGTCATCCCGCGTGACTTTGGCGATGATTGAGGCGATGGCTACCGCGCGGATTTTCTCGTCCCCTTTTATGATGGTTTTTGCGTTTTTGGGCTGGCTTTTTTTATTTTTGATGAAAAGCCCACCGTCGAGGAATATGCTCGTTGTGCCGAACTTTTTGCCTGATAGGGCCCTGTGTTTCACCAGTTTTGTGAATGCCCGATACGCCGCAAGATTCGCGGCTCGCGAGATGTTGAGCGCCTCGATACGCCGGGGATATACGCGGGCAACCGCATAGGTAATGTGTGAATTATTTCTAAAATATGCAAACCAGGCCTCCCTCTGCCGGGCGCTCAATTTTTTAGAATCTTTTAATGTGCCCAGCTGTGGATTGCGGATATCCCCGTGCACCATGGCGGCGGCGACCACAACCGGTCCCGCCAGGCATCCCCGCCCGACCTCGTCAATGCCCACGACGCACTTCATAAAAACAATCTAAAACAATCCTCCGGTCGCCTGGCTCGGCGTTATGCCGGTTCCGTTCAGGGCGCTATTGATGTCGTTTATGTACGACTGCACGAAAGCAAACGTGAGCCAGAGGGTGACGATCGTCGAAAGCGTGGTGACCACAATAAGATACATGCCGAGCTTTTGCGCCTTTGGATCCTTGTTGCGGAAATATTTTATGCCGGGCCAGTATCCGAGCGGCGGCAAAAGGATCGCCACCACATAGAGCGTGATCTGCTTGAAAAGCGTCATCGAAAAATTCTGGTCTTTGAGCGACTTGCCGCAGTTCGGGCAGAAGGTGTAGTTCGCCGGCACGACGGCGCCGCATGAATTACAGATCGTGCTGATTGATGGGATTTGGGCTGCAGGCGGCTGCTGCATAGGTTGCGACGGTAAAGAATCTTGTTCCATACATTTTATTCTACCGTGTTTCAGGGTTGAATAAAACCGCGATTTCTTTTATGATGGAATGCGATCGGAACGTTGTGCCCAGCATGCCCCTATAGCTCAGTTGGTAGAGCAGCTCCCTTTTAAGGAGACGGTCCCAGGTTCGAATCCTGGTGGGGGCACACCGCATGGAAAGACTGTCCATTCTTATTGTTCACTTCGCTGTCAGCCGCAAGGAGACGGTCCCCCAACCAAAAATCGCCGATTGCTTGGCGATTTTTGGGAATAGGATTATTGGCTCATCGTTCGAGAATCTCCCCATTAAAAGAACCCGAAGAGATGGTGGAAAAATCCGCCGATCGCATCCATGATCCCACCCATGAATCCCTTCCCGCCACCATTGCCGTTTGAGAAACCAGGGGTAGATGAAGCAGTGCGTGGCGCACCCTGATCAATGATCGAGGTCGCCGTAACGGAGGTTCCGGAAACCGAACCTTGAACAAGAACATCGTCACCGACCGAAATGCTGGAGATGGTCGATGTCGCGCCGCCCTTTTCGGTCGTCGCATTGGTGGCGTCGATCGTGTAGGTAACGCTGTTATTCGCCGTGGTCACCGTGAGAATATCGCCTGTTATCGCTGTCACGCTGCCGCCGACGACGGGCTGACCGTTGCCCTGAATGAGGTTCTGTGGTGTTCCGCCGTGGGGCATCGTGCTGCTTCTATTCCACGTGCTGCTTCTATTCCACGTATCGCTCGCGTTTTTGAAGTCCTGCGTCCCGACGGGTTCTCCCGTCGGCATCCCGTCGCGGATCGAAGTTGCGGCAACGTTCGTTCCGCTCACTGTGCCCTGCACGAAAATCATGTCGCCAACACTCACCGCAGCAAGCGATGAACTCGCGTCGTTCTTCGTAACTGTTGCGTTCGAGGCGTCAACCGCATAGGTTGTCGTCGCATTCTGCCCGCGGCCGAAACTGTTGTTTGTTATCGTAAGTGTCGTTCCGTTGATTGCAGAGACTTTTCCCGCAACGCCCGGAGCACGGATTCCCTGACCATAGCCGCTGCTGCTACCCATACCGAACCCGCGTCCGCCCTGTGAAGGCATCGTCTGGGCTGACGCCACGCCGCCAAGGAGAAAAATACCCGCAATGAGCGTGCCGCCGACCGCAAGCCATTTATTGTTATATTTCATAGCATTAATGTGTATTATCCCGACCTTTACCTACGTACCTTTACCTACGTAATACATATACGAATGAATGATGCATATTGTTTCAGGCATCGCGTCCCGACTGCTCTTAGGTCGGGTTATCCTGCCAATTGAAACAAAACAGCATCTCAGGTAGTATATAAGTATATGAAAAGTAATAAAAAGGGTAATTTTATACCTCCCATGTCGGAAATCTATGGAACATCCACGATTAACGAGAAGGGGCAGGTCGTTATTCCGGCAGAAGCGCGGAAAAAACTGCACATAAAGTCGGGCGACCGCTTCCTTATTATAGGCACGCCTTTTGATGACGGCATCGTCATCGTAAAGGCAAAAGCATTCACGGAGCATTTGGGGAAAATCGCCAAAATTCTCAAAAGGGCACCCACAATAGAATCAACACTATTATGAAACAAAAAATTTTTGCGTGGCTGGGGGCACATAAGATACTATCAGCTGTTGTTGTAATCGTCCTTATTGTTGGAGGATACTTTCTTGTATTCGCCGGAAAGGGATCTCCAACCCAATACGTGGTTGGGACAGTGACCAAAGGAGATCTCGTAATTACCGTGAATGGCACCGGGCAAGTGGAGGCCGAAAATCAAGTAGATCTTAAACCGCAGGGTACGACGCAATCGGCGTCGACTATAACCGAGGTGGATGTCAAACAGGGAGATAATGTAACAAAAGGGGAACAAATCGCAGTAATTAATAATTCAAGTGCATTGACCCAGCTTGCTCAGGCAAAAGCTAACCTTGAGAGTGCTCAGGCGAACTATAATAAAGTGGCAGCTGGGGCGACGAGCCAAAGCATAGCGGTGAGCCAAGCACAACTGGATTCTGCGAAGGTTTCATTGCAGAACGCTGAACAAACTTTGATAAATAAGATGACCACCGCTTATAATGATGCGTTTTCTGCGGTGTTCACCAATACCAATTCACTGTTTGGCAATGCAAATGCTTCAACATCGAATCCGCAAATTGCCATTTCGGGGGGGGTCATAACTGACAGTCAACTTCAAAATAATATCAACAGCGAGCGAGCGAGCGTGCAAGGTTTTTTCGGATCATGGAACGCCAAGCTAGCAGCACTTTCGTCATCGACCGACTCGGTGAGTGAAACGAACCTGAATGCGGCGCTTTCCACGACTAACGCAAATCTTTCCTCGATTAACCAATTCCTTGGCAATATTCTTAACGTGCTAACGAATTATGTTCAACCGGCATCGGCGGGAACGAGCTACGTCACCACCATCAATTCCGCACGGAGCACCATTCAAGGAGATATCGCAGGCATACTTGCCGCGAGTCAGAGCGTCCAAAACGCATCGTCGACACTTGCGCAAAATCAAGCTTCCTATTCGCAAACGACCGCTCCGGTTCTTTCTGAAGATTTACAAACGGCTCAGGCTCAACTGGACAACGACAAGGCGGCCCTTCAAGCTGCCCAAAACACCTATGACGAAAGCTTTATTACCGCCCCTTTCAGCGGAACTATTGCCGCCGTTGATGTATCAGTGGGTGATGCCGCCGATACGAATACCGTTATCGCTACGATTATCACTCCGCAACAAATTGCAAAAATATCGTTGAATGAGGTGGATGCTGCTCAAGTAAAAATTGGCGATATCGCTACGGTTACCTTTAGCGCGTTACCCAGTGTCACCGCGACGGGCACGGTTGCCCAAATCGACACCATCGGGACTGTTTCCCAGGGTGTTGTTAGTTATAACGCAAAAATTGCCTTCAGCGCCGCCGACCAAGGCGTGAAACCTGGAATGAGTGTTTCAGCTACCATAGCTACCGGAAAGGACGCCAATGTTCTCCTTGTTCCGAATTCGGCAGTGCTGAGCGTGGGATCAAATTCAACGGTGCAGGTGCTTGACGGGGTTGCCGGCGCGAAGGATGGCGTGACAATTTCGTTAACTACCGCCCCGACTTCCGTTACGGTGCAAACGGGAGATTCCGACAACGCAAATACCGTGATCACCTCCGGCCTCACCGAAGGAGAGCTCATCGTAACGCATACGGTTACGGGCGCCACCAAGACATCATCGGGAGGATTATTGGGCGGCTAACTATAATTTTATGATTGAATGCAAAAATCTCACAAAAGTCTATGGAAGCGGCGAAGAAGAAACCCAGGCGCTGAAAGGCGTCTCGTTCTCCATTAAAGACGGGGAGTTCGTTGCCATCATTGGTCCCTCCGGATCGGGGAAATCCACGCTTATGCATATCTTGGGGTGCCTCGATACGCCGACATCAGGACAATATTTTCTCGACGGCAAGGATGTTTCAAAGTTTTCCGACGATGAACTTGCCGATATTCGTTCGAATAAAATCGGGTTTGTGTTTCAGGCGTTCAATTTGCTACCGCGCACCACAGTAATGCGTAATGTAACCTTGCCGCTCGTATATTCCGGCGCACCCGAAGCCGAGCTTGAACCGCGCGCCGCTGCCGCTCTTCGGTCGGCCGGACTTCCCGAAGATCGCTGGCTGCATAAATCGAATCAGCTTTCAGGAGGGCAGATCCAGCGCGTAGCCATCGCCCGATCATTGGTCAACAACCCTTCGGTCATTATGGCGGACGAGCCGACGGGCAATCTTGACTCAAAGACGGGAGAGATCGTTCTCGGCACCTTTCAACGTCTCAATAAAGAACACAAGGTCACGATTATTCTGATCACCCATGATCCTGATACGGCGAATTGTGCTGAGCGGATTATTTATATTAAAGACGGTCTCGTCCTTGAAGATAAAAAGAACTCTGACCAAAAAAAGCTTGATAAAAATCTACCCGCATGACCATTCGTAACCTTTATCGGGAAACTTCATCGGCACTGCTCAGTAACAAATCACGATCGGGACTCACCGTGCTTGGCATTGTGATCGGCATTGCTTCGGTCATCATCATGCTTGCCGTGGGCAATGGCACGAGCAGTTCGATCCAATCGAGCATCCAAGGGCTGGGTTCGAATCTTTTGACCGTTTCGGCGGGAGCGGCAAGGACTCCCGGCAGCCAAGTGTCAGGCAGCGGAGGGTCGGCGCAAAGCCTCACGTTGGACGATGCCACCGCAATTCAAACTCACGTGTCCGGCATTGCCAATGTCTCGCCGGAGGTTACGAGCAATCAGCAAATTGTCGCGCCAAACAAAAACATCAATGTATCGATCTACGGCGTCGAAACGGTATACGCGACCGTACATAATGTGGATATGCAGGAAGGGTCGTTCGTATCCGACAAGAACCTCCAGGGATATGCACGGGTTGTGGTTCTCGGCCCTACCGCACGCGATGATCTTTTTGGCGCGGGGGCGGAAGCGATCGGCCAGACCGTCCGCATTGATAATCTCGAATTTACCGTTGTTGGCATTACGAAAGCGAAAGGAGGGTCGGGATTTAATAATCCAGACAACACCGCATATATTCCTCTTACCACCGCCCAGCAGATGATCACGGGCAACCAGTACCTGAGCCAAATATCTGTCGAGGCCGACACCTCTAGCGGTTCGCAGTCCGTGCAGGATGGTATCACTGCGCTGCTTTTGAAGCGGCACCGTATTTCCGATTCGGCGAATGCGGATTTTAACATTCAGAGTCAGGCAAGCCTTTCTTCGACGCTTTCAAGCATCACCACCACGCTTACCTATCTCCTCGCGGCAATCGCATCCATATCCCTTATCGTGGGAGGAATCGGCATCATGAACATGATGCTCACCACGGTTACCGAGAGAACAAAAGAGATCGGTTTGCGTAAGGCAATTGGCGCAAAAAAACGAGATATCAGCGTACAGTTCCTCACCGAAGCGATTGCGCTTACCATGGCCGGGGGCATCATCGGCGTGATCATCGGATACGGCGCCTCATATATCATCACATTGACCGGGCTTCTTACAGCCACCGTCTCCATGTATTCCGTGCTTCTTGCGGTGGGAGTTTCAATGCTGATTGGAATTGTTTTCGGCTATTTTCCCGCGCGCCGCGCGGCGGGCCTGAACCCTATCGAGGCGTTGCGGTACGAATGAATCATCGTTGTGCTTTTTTCTTAAACACCGTGAGGCGCTTGCGCTTCTCGTATCCGCACCGCGCTGCGAACCCGAAATTTTTTGGCTCCGTCTCAAAATAGATCGTTGTCCCCTTCGCCGCCGCCACGATCTTTTTCATCATGGCGCAGCCGATCCCCTGCCCCTGGTATTCCGGGGCGATGACGACGTCAAGGATCTTCGTATCGATCGCAAAATCGCTCAAGGCCCGGCCGATGCCGATGAGCTCCCCTGCTTCGTTGCGGGCGGAAACGACGATGTCGCAATTCGCAAGCGATTTTTTCATCCGCGCCGCAGAGTATTGTGCGGGCGTTCCCCATCCCAACTCTATGTACAGTGCCGCCGCTTCGGCGGGCTTCACGGATTTTTTATCCAAGGAAATATGGATCATTGATGAATGTCTGCAACGCCCTTTCGGAGAATGCGCAACACGCCCTTTTCGATCATAACGAGTGTTGAGGGTTTGGAAGATCGCCTCCCGCCGTCAACATAAAACTGGATCTTGTCGCTGAAATAGTTCTTGGCCTCTGTGACGGTCCGGGCGGATTGTTTGCCTTCAAAATTCGCGCTTGGCGCCACAAGCGGGCCAGTTTTTTTGAGCAACGAGCGGAGCCAGGACTGTTTCGGCAGCCGGAAGGCAAGCGTTTTTGTCCCGCGGTGAAGGTAACGATAGGTTGCAATCGCGGAGGCGTGAACGCCAACGGGCATTACCACACTTACCGGTCCGGGCCAAATTCTTTTTAATATTTTTTTAACGGACGGCGTAATGCGAACTCCAAATAATTTCAGGTCGCCGATTGAGCCGATCAAAATGATCATCGGCTTTTGCAGATTCCGTTTCCGCAATTGATAAATTTTTTTGACCGTCTTTTTATTGAGCGCGGAACCGACGATGCCATACATGGTATCGGTCGGCATGACACCGATGCCACCGTCGCGCAACGTCCCCGCGATCAGTAAATTGATTTTTTGCGACTCCATGGTATAACTTATATTATGAATACAATGAGCAATACAAGCAAAGTCATCACTGCCGCCGTCGTGGTTTGCGTCGTCATCCTCTTTGTCGTCCTCTACGGAGGCCACAGCCAAGCCCCGACGCAGGCGCCGTCAGGCGGCACTGTTTCGTCAACCAACGGCGCCGCGGGTACCGTGCCCGCAACGACAACGTCAAACCCGGCTACCGGGACGGCGGGCGGCGACAAATCGCAAGCGACCGGTTCGGGATCGAAAACCACTCGCACGACCGTCCCGCCTCCCATTATCATCCGCCTCATCACTCCGGTCTCGAACGACCAATGGCAGATAGGGATAACCAACCCCATCTCGTGGAACAACGCGGCGAACTTTACCGGCGAGATTGACCTTCTTGACGGGAGCGGCAATTTCGTCGGCGTGATCCTGTCCGAGACCGGGACAAATCAAACTTCCTACGGATGGGATACGCGCGAATATTCTCTGGCGCGATATAATCCGCTTAAAAAAGAAGTGGTGCCAGGAACCTATCGTATCCGGCTGAAATTCGACGGCAACAACCTGCCCCCGATTACGAGCCCCGTGATCACCGTTACGAACTAAGCGACCTTCTCCCACGAAGCGCTTTGTGGTAGCTGATGGCAAATCGGTGCGCTTCGTTGCGCACCTGCACGAGCGTTTCCTTGGTGACGCCCTTTGGCATAGCCCCGATGATGTCGTTGCGTTTGCGCTCCGAACCCTTTGCGATACCCAGGATCGGAATGCGGAGGCCGGTGCGCATGAGGACTTTTTTTGCGGCATTCGCCTGGGCGATGCCTCCGTCAATCAGGATGAGGTTGGGCAAAGCCCACGCGTCTGAACCCATGTTCATTGCATGTCGGTGGAACCTTCGCTCCAAAACCTCCGTGAGCATACCGACATCGTTCGGCTGGAAGATGCTGCGGATCTTAAACTTGCGATACTCATCACGGTTCGGCCGGCCGTTTTCAAAAACAACCATCGAGCCGACGGCGTCCGTCCCAGAGATGTTGGATATGTCATAGCCCTCAATGCGGTACGCGGCGGCACCACGATCACCTTCGTTATTCCCGTTCGGTCCGGCTGCAATTTCCGAATCGGAAATGAAGGCCGTATCCCGTATGTGCCGGAGCGCAAAGAGCTGCCTGCGCAATTTCTCCGCCTTTTCGAATTCAAGTTTTTTGCTCGCCGCTTTCATGTCGTCCTCGAACGACCGGATGACGCTCTTCTTTTTCCCTTGCAAAAAAAGCTTGAGGCGTTTGATGTTTTTTACATAGTCCGTGCGCGTTACCGCGCCGACGCACGTGCCCGGACACAAACCAACTTCATAGTCAAAACACGGCCGTGGAAATTTCCCGAGTTTTTCCGGGTCGTGCGTGCTCCAAGGAAATATTTTCCTGAGGATCCGCATTGCCTGGCGCGCACTTGAAGCAGACGTAAACGGCCCGTAGCGCTTCCCCGCTTCCGCATCCTTGCTGCGGACAAGGAACACGCGCGGAAATTTTTCTTTTGTAATCTCCGCGTAGAGAAAGCTCTTGTCGTCCTTCTCGCGGACGTTGAACGGTGGCATCCATTTTCTGATGAGCTCGGCTTCGAGGATGAGCGCTTCAAGCGCACTGTCAGTTTCCTGATGGTCGATCATAGCGATCTTGTCCACGAGATGCTCGATACGGACATCGTGAGGCCGTTCAAAATAGCTCGAAACCCGTCGGCGCAGATTGCCCGCTTTGCCGACATAGAGAACCGCGTCGCGCGCGTCTTTCATGATGTAGACGCCCGGCGTATCGGGGAGTTTTTTGTAATCTTTTTTAAGCATAACAACCAAAAACAATCAGTCCTCAAAAAGCACGTGTACGGCGCACTTTACGATCAACGGGTATGTCCCATGAATTTCTTCATTAATTTTTTCTAAAGAGATGCTTGCATTTCCGTTCTCGAACTTAAGCAGATTTTCCTGAATGTAGGCAACTTTGCGGGCATTAACGTTATAGATATAATTGCCCTGCCAATAGCCGAGCTTCTTTTCGTATTTATCCCACGCGTGGCTATTGCCATCGATCCAGCCAATTTTCTCGCCGTCGTTATAGATTTTATTATCGACAATCTTGAGCATATTTTCAGTATATCACTTCAACACTTTCCTGAGATACTGCCCGGTAAAGCTGCCTGCCTTGCGCACGATCTGCTCGGGCGTGCCGACCGCGACAATCTTCCCTCCGCGCTCGCCGCCCTCGGGCCCAAGATCAATGATCCAGTCGGCGGTCTTGATGACGTCAAGGTTGTGTTCGATGACGACTATGGTATTGCCCCGGTCAACCAGGCGCTGCAAAACTTTGATGAGCTGGTCAACGTCCGCAAAGTGGAGGCCGGTTGTCGGCTCGTCGAGAAGATACAGCGTGCGACGCGTATCGCGCTTGCCGAGTTCGGCGGAAAGTTTGATGCGCTGGGCTTCGCCTCCAGAAAGCGTCGTCGCCGACTGGCCGAGCTTGAGATATCCCAGACCGACTTCTTCAAGAATGGAAAGTTTTTCTTTGAGCCATGGAATGTCGTCAAAGAAAGCCACCGCTTCCTCGATCGTCATTTCCAACACATCAAAAATGCTCTTGCCCTTGTAGGCAACCTCAAGCGTCTCGCGGTCGAAGCGTTTGCCTTTGCAAATATCGCACGTCACGTACACGGTCGGCAAAAAATGCATTTCGATTGCGATGGTGCCGTGACCTTCGCAATTTTCACAGCGGCCGCCCGGCACGTTGAAGCTGAACCGGCCCGGCTTGTAGCCGCGCACGCGCGCGTCTTCGGTTGACGCGAAAAGATCCCGGATGTGCGTCCATGCACCAACATATGTCGCCGGATTTGAGCGTGGCGTGCGGCCGATCGCCGCCTGATCAATATTAATAATGCGAGTGATATATTCAAGCCCGAGGATGGACTTATATCCCGTCGGCGCATGATTCGTGCGGTTCAGCTTGTCCGCAACGGCCTTATACAAAACATCGTATACCAAGCTTGATTTGCCGGAGCCGGAAACGCCGGTGACTGCCGTGAAGCGGCGCAAAGGGATATCAACGTCAATATCTTTGAGATTGTTCGCATGCGCCCCCCGGATCTTCAGATATTCCTGTTTGGCATGGACCGTGCGGCGATTTTCAGGAACTTCAATGAACTGCTTGCCGCGCAGATACTGCAAGGTGAGCGAATTCACTTTAGGATTTTTTAATATCTCGGGGATCGGGCCTTCCGCAACCACGCGGCCGCCGTGTACGCCCGCCGCAGGGCCGATATCCACGAGATAATCCGATGCGCGGATCGTTTCTTCGTCGTGTTCAACGACAATGATGGTATTGCCGAGGTCGCGCAGGTCGTGCAGCGTTTTGATGAGCTTTGCATTGTCGCGCTGGTGCAGGCCGATCGTCGGCTCGTCGAGAATATAGAGCGTGCCCACCAATCGCGAACCGATTTGCGACGCCAACCGGATCCGTTGGGCCTCGCCGCCGGACAGTGTCCCCGCTTTGCGGTCAAGCGTGAGGTATTCAAGGCCGACATCCATCATGAATTTCAACCGGCTCTTGATCTCGCGCAGCGGTGCTTCGGCGACTTCGATCATCGAAGCGTCTTTGAATTTCATTGCGTCGAAAAACGTGAATGCGGCTTCGATGGACAGGGCCGTCGTGGATTGGATGTTCTTCCCGTCGATTAAAACATTCAAACTTTCCGGGCGCAGGCGCTTGCCGAGGCACACCGGGCAGATCTCATCCGACCACAGGTCTTTGATCCCCAAGCCGTGGCATTCAGGGCATGCGCCATACGGGCTATTAAAAGAGAATAGCCGCGGCTCGATCTCGGGGAATGAAAACCCGTCGTGCGGGCAGGTGAACTTTGCGGAAAGGGAGATCTCTTTGTCGGTGATGATCGTTACGACGTCGTTGCCGTACTTGAGGCCGTGCTCGATCGCCTCGGCAAGCCGCAAGCGGTTGTCTTTTTCTTTGAAGTTCATGCCGGCAGGAATGCGGTCCACAACGAGGTCAATAGTATGCGTCTTGTAACGGCTGATCTCCACCCGTTCGCGAAGAGAATGGTATTTCCCGTCAATGCGCACCTCGGAAAATCCTGCGTTCAAAAAATCGTACAGCGTTTGGTAATATTCGCCTTTCCGGCCGCGCACGACAGGAGCCAAAACGACAAGATTCTTTTTGTCTTTGTTGTCCTTTGCGATATCAATGGCGACATCCACGATCTCCTCGTTCGTCAATTTTTGGATCTCGCGGCCGCAGGTCGGACAATACGGCTTTCCGGCGCGGGCAAACAAGACGCGAAGATAGTCGTAAATCTCCGTGATCGTCGCGACGGTTGAGCGCGGATTGGATGAATGGCTCTTTTGATCAATGGATATCGCTGGCGAAAGGCCTTCGATGTCGTCCACATCCGGCTTGTCGAGGCGTCCCAAAAACTGCCGCGCATAGGCGGATAGCGATTCGATGTAGCGGCGCTGACCCTCGGCGAAAATCGTATCGAACGCAAGTGACGACTTCCCTGAACCAGACAAGCCCGTGAAGACAACCATTTTATCCCGAGGGATCTCGAGGTTGATATTCTTGAGGTTGTGCTCCCGGGCCCCCTTGATGATGATTTTATCGTGTGGCATGGAATTGCATTGGATGCTTATTTACTTGCTACCCGGCCATCGCCGGCATACCTTCTTCAACCGCTTCTCCGCCGCCGCTCTGCTCCTTCCATAAAGCCGCATATAAGCCGTCGCGGCGCTCGAGAAGCCCGCTGTGTTTTCCATGCTCGATAATGGCGCCTTTCTGCAAGACATAAATGTCATCCGCGTGCGCGAGTGTGGAAAGCCGATGTGCGACAAGGACCATGATGAGATCCGGGCGCGACTTTGCGATTTCGCGGATCGTATCCGTGATGGAACGCTCCGTGATGGAATCCAAGCTCGAAGTTGCTTCGTCGAAAATGATGAGCTCGGGCTTGCGCAAGAGCGCTCGGGCGATAGCGAGCCGCTGGCGCTCACCGCCGGAAATCTTGATACCGCCCTCCCCGATCTTCGTATCAAGGCCGGTGCCAACGCCACTTGTGGCGGCACGGTCGGCGATGCCCGTGACCGAAGCATTGCGCAAGGCCTCCCAGCATTCCTCATCGGTTGCCGCCGGGTTCACAAAAAGCAAGTTCTCGCGCAGGGTTCCCGCGAAAAGCTGGGTCTCTTGCGATACGTAGCCGATCTTGCGGCGTAGGGCGTCGTAATCAACCGTCGAACCGTCAACGCCATTTAAAAGAATTTTTCCTTTCGTCGGCTTATACAAACCAACCAAGAGTTTGATGGGCGTTGTCTTGCCCGAACCGGAATACCCCGCAAAGGCGACGGTCTCGCCGCCTCGGATCTTTAAGCTGATATCTCTCACGGCAAGGATATTCGCTTCGCCATAGCCAAACGCAACACCCTTGAACTCAATTGATTCAAGTGACGCAATACGCACGGCGTTCACCGGTTTTTCCTCGGCCGGAATAGACAATATTTCTTCGAGTTTCTCCAAACTTCCCTTTGCCTCCTGGTATTGCGATGCAACGGTACCAATATCGCCGAGCGGGTTGAAAATGTAGAACGAATAGAACCAAAGCGTGAAAAATTCGCCGAGCGTGATGCTGCCGAGGAAAATGAGCCACAGCATGCTGAAAAGAATGAGCGACCGCATCGCATTCACGATCGTACCCTGCGTGAAGCTTAATGTGCGGATGACCTTCAGTTTGGAAAGTTCGAGGTTGAGCACCTTGTTGTTCACGTCATTCAGGCGGTTCGTCTCCTGCTCTTCAAGGCCCAGGCTCTTCACAAGTTCGACGTTGCGGATGGTCTCCGTGGTTGACCCGGCTAGATTCGCCGATTCGATCACGATATTTTTCTGGATCTCCTTGATCCTGCGGCCCAAAAAGAACAGCGCACCGCCCATCACAGGGATGATCAGAAAATAGAGAAGGCCGATGATCCAGTGCACATAGAACGCATAGATGATCACAAGCACAATGCCCACGAGCGAAACGAAAACAATGTCAACGAAGCTGATGATAAGCTGCTGGCTATCAAGCCGCGCCTTCTGCAATTTCTGAAGTAACGCGCCCGATTGCTGATCTTCAAAGATGGCATACGGCAACGAGAACGAATGCGCCACGCTATGCGCATAGAGCTTGGTTCCAATGCGCTGGGTGACCACATTCTCGTAGTATTGCTGGAAATTCTTTGCGATGCGGGAAACGAGCGCCGCGCCGATCGAGGCGAGCAGCAACAGTCCAACCCCGCGCAAAAAATCATCGTGCGAGATCGAGCCGATTTTTGAGACGTAGTTGTCTATGATCAAGCGAAATACCTGCGGATCAATGAGCGAAAAAGTGATGTTGATCGTTGCAAGGATCAGCGTGAAAAAAAGATATTTCTTATAGTGTTTGAGATAGCCGTATAAAAGCGACATAGAGGGATAGTATACCAGAATTATGCCCGATGCGTTATGTTCATAGTTTCTTCGGCCCGGATGCAACCTTTTCTTTTTTCTCCACTTTCTTGCCAAGCTCCCGAATCTCATCCCGCAGGATTCCGGCAAGCTCGAAGTCGAGGCGCTTCGCGGCGGACCGCATCTCGCGCTCTTTTTCCGCGATCAATTTTTGCAAAGCGGTCTTTGATTTCGGCACCGGAATGGTCTCGAGCTTCAAAATCTCATCCACGTCGGGTAGAATGCTTGAGATTTTCCTGATGATGGTCGTGGGCGTGATCCCATGCTCCTTGTTATAGGCAAGCTGGATTGTGCGGCGGCGATCGGTTTCCTTCACGGCGCGGTCAATGGAACCCGTGATGTTGTCCGCATACATCAAAACCTCGCCCTGTGCGTTGCGCGCGGCACGGCCGACGGTCTGCACCAAAGATACCTCGCTGCGGAGAAATCCTTCTTTGTCGGCATCGAGAATGGCAACGAGTGATACTTCCGGCAAATCGAGGCCTTCGCGCAGCAGATTCACGCCGACAAGCACGTCCACTTTCCCTTTGCGGAGGTCGGTCAGGATCTGGATGCGGTCGAGCGTCTTCACGTCGCTGTGGAGATAATTCACTTTTATCTTTTTCTCCTCCAAATATGAGCTTAAATCCTCCGCCATGCGCTTCGTAAGCGTGGTCACCAAAACGCGTTCTTTCTTTGCAACGCGATCTTCAATGCGCGGGATGAGGTCTTCAACCTGTCCTCGGGCGGGACGGATCGTGATCTTCGGGTCAACGAGGCCCGTCGGGCGGATGATCTGCTCAACGATTTGCCCATTCGGCGGTGCGCTTTCTCCGCGCTCGTACGCGGAGGGCGTTGCGGATGTGTAGATGGTAGCCCCGATGCGTTCCTTGAATTCCTCGAATCGCAACGGCCGGTTATCCGTTGCCGACGGCAGCCGGAACCCGTATTCCACAAGCGTCTTCTTGCGTGCAGCATCGCCGTTGAACATCCCCTGGATCTGCGGCACGGTCATGTGCGACTCGTCGATCACCGTCAGGAAATCCGGTTTGCCGTCTTCGGTGTGCGGAAAATAATCAAGGAGCGTCGCCGGCGGCTCTCCGGCGCGCCGGCCGGAAAGGTGGCGCGAATAGTTCTCGATGCCGTGGCAATATCCCACCTCGCGCATCATCGCAATGTCGAACTTTGTCCGCCGCTCAAGACGCTCGGCTTCCAAGAATTTCTTTTCTTTTTCAAACTTTGCAAGCTGTTCCTTCAGCTCCTCCTGGATCTGCGTGATCGCCCGTTCGCGTTCCGGCGCCTCGGTAATAAAATGCTTTGCCGGCGCAAAAAGGATATCGGGGATCTGCGGCGTATGCCCCGGACGGAAACCGACCACCGGATCGACTTCATAAATCGCAACGATCGTGCCGCCCGCAACTTCGATCGTGTAGATTATTTCGCGGTCTGCGGGCATGATCTCCCAGTTCTCGCCGCGCAGGCGATACGTCCCCCGCTTCAGGTCGCTGTTGGTCCGGCTGAACTGCAGTTCCACCAATTTGCGCGAGAATTCCTTGCGCTCGATCCGGTCGCCTACTTTGAAATGAAAAATGTTCTTGGCATACACTTCCGGCGCACCGAGGCCATAGATGCACGATACCGACGCCACAATGATCACGTCGCGGCGCGTGAGGAGCGCTGTTGTTGCCGCATGGCGCAGCTTGTCAATTTCGTCGTTGATCAGCGCCTCTTTATCAATATACGTATCGCTCGAAGGGATGTATGCCTCCGGCTGGTAATAGTCGTAATAGGAAACGAAATAATTCACCGAGTTCTTCGGGAAGAGCTCGCGGAATTCGTTGCAAAGCTGGGCGGCGAGCGTCTTGTTGTGCGCGATGACGAGCGTGGGCTTCTGCACGTCCGCGATCACGTTCGCAACCGTGAATGTCTTTCCGGAACCCGTCACACCGAGCAAGGTCTGGTGGCGATACCCGCGCTCCAAGCCCGAAACAAGCGACGCGATCGCCTTTGGTTGGTCCCCTGCGGGCTTATTGTCTGAAACGATTTCAAAGCGGTTCATTGGATGAATATAGGCAACGCCCCTCGGGCGAAAGCCATAGGGGGTAGGTAGAGACAGTTTAGCGTGCTGCGCGGAAAAAAGAAAGCCCGAGGAGCGCGTACGCTCCCCGGGACTTATGTTCCCCAAGATCAACAGCTAATCGACGGTGTGCAACTCACCCTGCACACGCAGAATATAATCCCGTTCGCGGATGGGATACCTCCTGAATTTTGCCCTTCTGACAAGTTCCAGTGCGTAGGTGAACTCTCGCACCGAGCGAATGCGGCCGAGCGCTTCATCGATATTAAGTTGCAGTTGACTGAACTCCGGAGTGTTCATCGGAGGCAAGCGTCGCCGAAATTGCCTCCGAAACTCCTCCGGCAACGCGCGTCGTTGCGCAATATGAAGGAATGCGGCCATGAGAACCGTACATGCCGCCATACCTATAGTGCACCATCGCACATTAATCGCCGAAAGCCATAGCGAGGGCGCGAGCATGACAAAAAACATATTGCCCAACAACTGACACAAATCACCCTTCCTCATGATTCCCTCCTGCTGCACATTAAATCACATACGCTGATAAAAGTAAAGAAAAGCCGCTTTCCGACCTCACCGGAAAACGGCCTTTCATGTAATTACTTACATGAACCAGTATAGCACAACGGCAAGCCCGATTTGTGGATAAGCACATCTACCCCAAAACCTTCGTAAGCGGGCACAGATCGTGCCTATGCGGCCGCGCAACGCAGTAAGCACGGCCATAATCGATGATCAAATAGGTTGCCCGAAACCAGTCCTTCTTGGGAATGATCGCCATCAGATCCTTCTCGATTTTTTCCGGCGTTTTTTCTTTGCTAAGGCCGAGGACGCGCGCGAGACGCTTCACGTGCGTGTCAACCGCGATCCCCAGAACCACGCCATAGGCATTGCCCAAAATGACGTTCGCCGATTTTCTACCGACGCCCGGTATCTTCACCATCGCTTCCATTGTTTTCGGCAATGTGCCATGATGTTTTTCTTTTACCATTTTTGCCGCCGCCAAAATATTTTTTGTTTTCGCGCGATAAAATCCGCAGGCGTGGATCATACGCTCAAACTCATGGACACCTTTCGGGGTCTTCGACGCCTTCACATAATCATCGAGGGTGCGATATTGTTTGAAAAGCGCAGGGGTAACCTGGTTCACTTTTTTGTCGGTGCACTGTGCGGAAAGCTGGACCGCCACGAGCAGCTCCCAGGTGTTATGAAACGTTAAAGCGATCGCCGCATGCGGGAAAAGCTTGGTAAGCGTTCTGGAGATTTTCTGCCATCGCTTCTTGAGCCGGGGCAAATCCTTGGGAGAAATCATTGCAATGATTATAATGAAAAAGCAATGAAAAAGATATTGACAAAACGATTCTTCGACCGACCGACGCTCACGGTGGCGCGCGAACTTCTCGGAAAATATGTCGTACGCGAATATCGCGGGAAACGGCGCGCCGTCGTCATCACCGAAGTCGAGGCCTATGACGGCCCTCTCGACCGTGCCTCTCACGCGAGCCACGGATCTACCTCTCGCAATAAGGTCATGTTCGGCGAGGCAGGTATTTTTTATGTTTACTTCACGTACGGCATGCATTGGATGCTCAATGTGGTAACGGGCCCACAAGGATATCCGGCCGCCGTCCTTATCCGCGGCGGATGTTATGAAAATCCCAAGAACAAGGAATCTGTTTCATTGAAAGGCCCCGCGCTCCTCACCCGCCATTTCAAAATCAACGGGGTTCAAAACGGCAAACCGGCTACAAAAGCGACTGGACTGTGGTTTGAAGATCGCGGCATCGCCGTCCGCCGCTCGCAGATTATCGCCGGGAAACGCATCGGCGTTGATTACGCCGGCAAGATTTGGAGGAATAAACCCTATCATTTTCGGATTGATTTGACTTTTATAAAGAAACGTGATAAAAAGTAACTAGTTCGTCGTCATAATACGACAAGGGAGGGTGTTTTGAACGAAAAAGCTACGATTCCTGTCATGACCGCCGAAGTGCAATCCATGCGTGGATCAGGAATGTCGCCCATGATCGTCATCAAGCAAGTTCTTGATGATCACGACATTGATGATCCGTTTGAGCAGGCCGTCCTTTCGAACGCAATCTATCACGAAGTTACCGGCAACGATCTTGAGCCATCTGACGTTCCAAAGAACCCGCAAAAGCTGCTGGATCTCATGATGGACTGGGCGCACATACTCTACGATCGCGGCATCCCGAGTAAGGAAGGTCGGAAGCCGTTCCTCTGCGCTATTGATGCCACGCTGCGACATTTTCAGATTCCTTTCAATGACGAAAGGTGGCACATCCGGTCAAGAATGTGCAGCGATTTCGGTACCCATAGCGGCAGTCGACGCAGAAAAACTGCCCGCAAGCGATTCATTGAAGCAATTCAATCTACGCTACCCTTCGACCCGCTTAGCGCACCACGCTAGGCGGTTTTTTTATTTTCAGAAATTATCCCCGTCCTTTCGTTCGAGAGCAAACCGTATGCGGCCCGGGGAAAACTCAAGTTCGCTCATATCAAGGCCGATAAGCCCGATCCCTCGCCCGCTCGTGGAAATATCCCCTTCCCTGAACTCAGAACTGAGGCCTTTCGCGGGAAGAAAATCTCCTTCGTCAATAATCTCCGCCTCAGCCCTGTCTTTGGTGAATTTAAATACTATGGTAACTTTTTTCGAGCTTTTCTCAGTTTTTTCCGCCGCGAGAGCCCGTTCGCTGATGCTTGTATCGTCAGGACTGGTTTTAGAAACCCCTAAATTGCCGTGGACCACTGCATTCGAAACCGCTTCATGCACCGAAAGTGCGAATCGTTCAATCTTATCTTCCGGCCATCCAAGCTCCTGAAGGTGGGTCCGTGCAAGATCTTCGGCGGCATCGATGGTTTTTATCCTGCTTTCAAAAGAAAAGGTCTCTTCAAACGAAGATTCTTTTCCCTCGAGTTGTCGCCCGCCTTCAAAAGTCATTTCGAATTATTGTGCATGTGCAAACACAATCGGGACGCTGAATGATTCGTCGTTTGCGGGAAGCCCGGAGGGATTATCTTTGGAAAAGACGACGGTGCCCGTCGCAGTCGCGGGATCTGTGAATGGGATGCTCGCCAAAAATGGCACCGTTCCAGTGGAAGTCCATTCCGCCGGAGACTGCGCCTGTGCTACACCACGACCAATCACGTTCCCGTTCGCATCCACAATCTTCACGGGAAATGTCGCTTCATTGAACCAACCGCCACCAACCACGGTGCCCTGAACGGCGATGGGCGATGAAACGGACGAGTTCGGTTTCGGCGACACCACGGTGACATGACCATCCGGGGACGAGGCGCTGCCTGCGCCGAGCGGTGTCACCGGCCCTTTTGCGGGATTATAAAAAGCGAGGATGCCAAGCAGGATGACGATGATAACCGCGAAGACGATAACCAGTGTTTTCATATGCTCATTATATCATGCCGGGTCCCTGGAAGATCTACACGATCGCCCCCTCGCGCCGTAAAAGCTCGATCTTTTTCTTTATGCCGCGGGCATAGCCGCCGACAGTGCCGTCGGAACGGATCACGCGATGGCACGGCACGCGCTTCGTGTCGGAGTTGTTATGCATGATGGTGCCGACCGCGCGGGCAGCGCGCGGATTGCCGGCGCGGCGGGCCACCTCGGCATAAGTCATCGTCTTCCCACGCGGAATCTTTGCGACAACGGCATAGACTTTTTCGGTAAAGGTTGGCATATGCTCATTGTATCCTATTGTTCCTGATGCGCAAAAAAAAGACCAGGTTTAATCCTGGTCTTGAGTGTCGACTTCTTCATCCTTCATTAATTCCCAGGCCCCATCGCTATGCACCGCAATCAGATTGATGGCTATGGACGGGAACGATCCCTGGATGACAGCTTTGAGATCGCGAAGTGTGGCCTTTGAGGGCGCCTTGCTCTTATCTCTTGTCGCTGAAATCATGACATCGATGGTTTTGGCGCCTTGCCTTATGGCTTTTCGAATCGCAAGAAAAACTTCTGTTCGGGCGCTCTCCTCTTTCAGGATCCTTCGGGCTCCTCCCGGTGTGCGGTAGACGTTCGTGCCGTGTCCACCATCATGCCGACCTTTTTGGAATAACGTGAGTATTCGATTGTATTTCGCCCCGTCACTCCAAATAATCAAGGCCTTAACTTTCATATCTTCCACGGTGATTTTTACGATCTGCTTCACTGTCGTCTCCTTGATTCGCACGTAGCGAGATCAAACCCAAAAAGCTGCGCGTAGTATAACATAGTTGTAATTTTTTTACAAAAAAAGACCGAGATTGCTCTCGGCCTGATAAAACCGCTACTTCAGAAGATGATATCTTCAACGCCTTCGGCATCGAAGATGTAGCATTCGATCCGAACGCGGGACCCGAAACGTTGCTCGCAAACCTGCTTTGCCTTATAAAGGTCTCCGATCAGGCGATTGTCTTCCTGCTCGTGGTCGTTATCAAACGCCTTGAAATATCCATAGGCGCCGCAGTCGCGATGCACCGAGAGTGCAAGAATGCCAGGATGATGGAGCCCGAGTTCTTGCTCGATCCGCTGGAGGAGGGCATTTTTCCGAGGAACATCCGCGGGGTCGTCTGAAGCAAGCAACTTGGCGCCACCGGCCTCATCGATCGGGACGAATCTCCAGTTTTTCGCTATCCGAAACTCCTCGATGGTTGACCTGAGGTTTTTACCGATTGGGTTCCACCATCGCCAGTCGATGCAAACATTCAAACAGGCATCTGCATCGCCGTGACGTGGGTCAATTGAATGATTCACTATGCGAACTCTTCGTGGCACGGGCATCATATTATGGTCTATCCTCTTCCACGAGGAACCTTCCCTCGTTATTTTTGAATTCTAGAAATCCGGAGCTTACTGGAATATAATACTCTTTTGCACTTTTGTCAACAATTTTCATCGTGCCGCGCTCAAGGATCGAGATCAGCGCCTCATGGTCTTCAAGGATCGTGATCTCCCCCACCTTGGTATTGCAATTCACGGAGACGGCCTCCCCTTGGAATAAAACTTTTTCTAGTGAGTAAACGCCGACTTTCATTACGCGGCGCCCATACCGACCTCTTCAATCGAACCTTTAAGGTAGAAATTGTCTTCTGATTTGTCGTCGTGCTTGCCCTCTAGGATCTCCTTGAAACTGCGGATGGTATCTTTGAGTGAAACATATTTGCCGGCACGGCCGGTGAATGCCTCGGCGACAAAGAACGGCTGGGAGAGGAAGCGCTGGATCTTGCGTGCACGGGTCACCGTCTGGCGGTCAACGTCGGAAAGTTCTTCGATGCCCAAGATGGCGATGATATCCTGTAATTCTTTGTAGCGCTGCAATGTCTGCTGCACTTCGCGTGCGACTTCATAGTGTTCGCGGCCAACGAGTTTTGGATCAAGCGCGCTTGAGCTTGACGCGAGCGGATCAACAGCGGGATAGATGCCGATCTCGGTCAGTGCGCGGGACAAGACGATCGTGGAATCCAAGTGGCTGAACGTCGTTGCCGGTGCGGGATCGGTCACGTCGTCCGCTGGGACATAGATGGCCTGCACGGACGTGATGGAGCCCTTCTTGGTGGACGTGATGCGCTCCTGGAGCTCGGCCATTTCCGATGCGAGCGTTGGCTGATAGCCCACAGCCGACGGCATGCGGCCAAGCAGCGTGGACACCTCGGAACCCGCCTGTGAATAACGGAAGATGTTATCGATGAAAAGGAGTAAGCTCTTCCCCTCTTCGTCGCGGAAATATTCCGCCATGGTGAGCGCGCTCAAAGCGACGCGGGCGCGGGCGCCTGGCACTTCGTTCATCTGGCCGAACACAAGCGCAGTCTTCTCGATAACACCCGATTCTTTCATGTCGTGGTACAGATCATTGCCTTCGCGCGTTCGTTCGCCGACACCGGCAAAAACCGAAAAACCGCCGCTCACCGCAGCGACGTTTCGGATAAGTTCCTGAAGTAAAACGGTTTTGCCGACGCCCGCGCCGCCGAACAAGCCGACTTTGCCTCCTTTGATGAACGGGCAGATAAGGTCAATAACTTTGATTCCGGTTTCAAAGACCTCCGTTTTGGTTGATTGCTCGGTGAACTTCGGCGCATCGCGATGGATCGGCAGATATTTCTTGAACGGCGCCTTGGGCGTCGTAAGTGGACGGCCAAGCACATCAAAGATGTTACCCAGGGTCTCCTCACCAACCGGCACTTCTATCATCTTCCCCGTGTCCTCCACGTCCGCGCCGCGTTGCAGGCCGTCGGTCGGCGCCATGGAAATCGCGCGGACCTTGCCCGGCTCCAAGTGCTTCACCACCTCGGCGACAATCTCGCCTTTTCCCAATTTTATTTTGAGCGCGTTGTAGATCGGCGGCAGGACATTCGCCTCGCCGAAATCAACGTCCACGACCGGACCGATCACCTGCGTTATTTTTCCGATTTTGTTTGCCATGATGTTATTAAAAAATTATTAACTTAATGCTTGCGCCCCGGACGTGACCTCGATGATCTGGCTCGTGATCGCGGCCTGGCGTTGTTTATTATATACGACGTTGAGGTTCTCGGAGAGCTCGCTTGCGTTGTCCGACGCATTCTTCATCGCCACGCGGCGCGCAGAATGCTCGGACGCGTTCGCTTCGAGAATCATGTGGTAGATACGGATCTTAAGGAGCTGGGGCGCGAGTTCGGCAAGCACTTCGGCGGGCTTGGGTTCGATGATGAACTCACGGTCCTTGCCGTCGAAAAACGCATCGGACTTTGCATATTCCGAATAGCGCCCGGCGCGCGGGATCGTTTCTTCGATGGATTCTTTTATTTTTTCATAGCTGATCGGCAAAAACTCGCGGGCAACGGCGTCCTGGCGAAGCGCAGTCACGAATGTCGTGAAAAACGCCGTCACGCTGTCGAAATCGTGCCGCAGATATCCCTCGATGAGAAATTCGGCGATGGGTTCGGCTTCTTCCATTTTCATCACATCGCCTACGCGGACAAACGACTGGATCACATTCAGTCCGCGGCGCTCAAGATAGGTCTTTGCCTTCTGGCCGATCGCAATGAAGGAATACTGCGGGTCGCGGAGGTTGATATGATTTTCGCGCGTAAAACCCTCGAATCGGCGGATGACCGATCCGTTGAACGAACCGGCGAGGCCCTTATCGGAAGTCATAAGAAGGAAAGTCGTCTTTTCTATCGGACGCGCCTTGAGCAATTCCGGCATAGTAACGCCCTCCATGTCTGAAAGCGTCCCAAGGAGTTCGAGTGCCGCGTAGGCGTATGGGCGGGAATTCAACGCAAACTCCTGGCTGCGCCGCATCTTGGTGGCCGCCACAAGCTCCATCGCCTTGGTGATGGTTCCGATATTTTTGACGCTTCGCATGCGCCGCTGGAGTGATTGTCCGGATTCCATGTTATGAGTTCTTGCTGCCGTTCAAAAAGTTTCCAAGCGCGGCCTTCAAGGCATTTTCGACCTCCTCTTTAAATTCCCCTGTTTCGCGGATGGGTTTCAGAATATCATTCTCGTGCAGCTTGCCAAGATATTCCACAAACTCACCCTCGGTCTTTTTAATGTCTTCCACCGCGACGTTTTCGAAGTATCCATTCAAGACCGCGTAAAAAATACACACCTGCATTTCAACCGGCACGGGCGCCTGGTCGTCCTGCTTCAAAATTTCGTTGATCTTCTGGCCCTGTGCGATGCTCTTCTTCGTTTTTTCATCAACGTCAGTCGCAAATTGCACGAATGCCTGGAGTTCACGGAATTGTGCATGCGCAAGCTTGAGCTTGCCCGCAACTTTTTTCATCGCCTTTGTCTGGGCCGACGAGCCGACGCGCGAAACGGAGATGCCGACGTTGAGCGCCGGGCGCAAGCCCTGGTTGAAGAGGTCGGTTTCCAAGAAGATCTGTCCGTCCGTGATCGAAATGATGTTCGTCGGGATATATGCCGTCACGTCGCCGAGCTGGGTCTCGACGATCGGGAGCGCGGTCAACGATCCCCCGCCCTTTTCTTTGGAAAGCTTTGCGGCGCGTTCGAGGAGGCGCGAGTGCAGATAAAAGACGTCGCCCGGATATGCTTCGCGGCCCGGCGGGCGCTTGAGGAGCAATGATATCTGGCGATACGCCCATGCGTGCTTGGACAAGTCATCATAGACAATCAAGGCATCCTGGCCCTTATCGCGGAAATATTCGCCGATTGCCGCACCGGCATACGGCGCGAGATACCATTGCGCCGCGGGCGATGAGGCCGAAGCGGCAACGATCACGGTATATTTCAATGCATCATATTTCTTGAGCGTTTCCGCGATCTTCACGATCTTGGATTCTTTCTGGCCAATGGCAACATAAATACACACCATCGGGCGGCGCCCCTTGTCGTTCTTTTGGTTCAAAATGGCGTCGAGGGCAATGGCGGTCTTGCCAGTGCCACGGTCACCGATGATAAGCTCGCGCTGGCCACGACCGATCGGGATCATCGCGTCGATCGCTTTGATGCCGGTGTGCACCGGCGTATTCACTGATTCGCGCTCCAAAACGTTCGGCGCGCCGGCTTCCAGGTTGTTCCGCTGGGGTTTTACGCCTTTTTTGAAAATTTCGCCCAGACCGTCAACCGGCTTACCGAGCGGATCAATGACGCGTCCGATAAGTTCATCGCCGACCTCAATCGACAACACTTCGCCAGTTCGCTTTACGGTGTCCCCCACCTCAATCGATAAAAAGTCGCCGAGCACCAATGCGCCGATGGATTCCTCCTCCAAACTCAGCGCGAGCGCCGCACGCTCGCCTTTCCCGGATTCAATGATTAAAATTTCCTGGCTTACGGCATTGCGCAAACCGAGGATCTTCACGATGCCGTCGCCCACCTCAATCACGCGTCCGGTTTCCTGCCACTCGGGTTTTTCTTTGTATCCTTCGATTTCGCGTTTTAATTTTTCGATGATGTCGTAGGCCACGGTGATTTAGAATTTCATTAAATGTTTTTAAAAACTTTGTCGAGCTTTCCTCGGAGCGACCCGTCAAATTGCATTTCGTCGTTGAGGACAATACGGATGCCTGCGATGAGCGCCGGATCAATCGTGCGCTCCACCACGTCATCGGCTTTCAGGAATTGTGCAACGGCCTGTTCCTGTGCGGCACTGAGCGCCCGCGCCGATTCCACCGACACCTTGCGAATCCCCGCCTTTCCGCGTGCGAACCGCGCGGCTTCCTCAAGAATTTTGCGCAGGTGCGCTTCGTCGCCATTCTTCCGGACCAAGGCCAAAAAATTCTTTACAATGGCCGCGGCTTCTTTTTCACTCACTTTTTTTGACGAATCGCCAATCACTTCGGCAAGCGCCTTCGCGTAGGTATGGGATGAATATTTCATGGGAAGGACTGCTACGCTTTTGCGGCTTGCCGCTGGCTAACTTCCTTGACCGCGCGCGCAATCAAAGCATCGTCAATTTTTTCCGGCGATAACTCGACCGTTCTCGCAATCGCCATGCGGACCATCGCTGCCGCTGACTGTTCCATATTGCGCCGCGATTCCTCTTCTTTCGCGCGGAGCATCGCCTCTGTAGCGGTAAGCTCTTCCGCCTCCTTGCGCCGCGCCTCGGTGAGCAACCGCGCCTCAAGCTCCTTCGCGTCGCCCTCGGTCTTTTTCAGGATCCCGAGCGCCTGCGCTTCTCCCTCGTGGATTTTCTGCATCTTCATGTGGTCCGCCTCAAGCAAGCGCCGGTCGGCCTCGTCGGCTTTGGTCAGCCCTTCTTCAATACGCGCACGCCGGTCATGCAAAAGCTTCATCAATGGCTTGTAGGCAAAGACACGCAGGACGATGAGCAGGAGCGCAAAGTTCACCGCTTGCGATATGAGCAGCTGCCAATCAATGCCGAGCTGGGAAAAAAGTATTTGCATAAAACCGATGTGACGATTACGGGACGAACTTGATGATCAAAGCCATGACGAGCGCATAGATTGCGATGGCTTCCGCGAATGCAATGGCGAGGATCGCCATCGTCTGTACTTTTGAAGCGGCCTCCGGATTCCGCCCGATCGCTTCGACCGCCTTAGAGCCGATCAAACCGATGGCAAGCGCCGGCAGGAGCGTTCCCATGCCGATGGCGGCAGCGGTTGCGAGCAAGCGGATACTATTGGTGTCCATAGTGGTTAATGTTTATTTTATGATTGCGACCTTTGCGTGGGTTGCTTCGTGTTCCGCTTCATGGGGAACGATCGCCATGGCCACAAAGACCAAGGTGAGCATACCGAAGATGAACGCCTGGATAAACCCAACGAACACCTCCAAGAACATGAATGGCAGCGGGACAAGATAGGGTACTAAAAAGGCCATGATGGCCAAAAGGACTTCGCCCGCGAACACGTTCCCAAAAAGACGGAATGAGAACGAGATTATTTTAGCAAATTCTGACACAAGTTCAAGGATACCGATAAAAAAGTCGATTGGCCCGTGAAAATTGAAAAATACCGACAAGCGCCCCTTGAGCCCGACCGCGGCGGCGCCAATGACATTCACGAACGTCACGGCGATCAATGCAAGCGCGAGCGTAAAGTTCAAATCGCTCCCCGGGGAACGGAACAAGGGCACGGAATCCGCTCCCTGGCGCACCATGATCGAACCCACGCCCGGGATCAGCCCGAACCAGTTGGAAAAAAGCACGAAAAGGAAAATAGTGAAGACGAGCGGCAGATATTTTTCGGATGTGCGTCGGTCGCCGAGCACGGAATCCATCAAACCGAGCGCCCCTTCAAGCATGATCTCGAAAATGTTCTGCATGGTGCCCGGAATCATCGCAAGGCGGCGGCGGAGAATGTACGCAAACACAGCGAGCACAACAAGAACCACCGTCGCGAGCAACACGGCATTGGTCACCGGCCAAGATCCCAGATAAAAAATATTCTCTGCCTTGAGAGAAATTTGCAACATATGGGGGAATTATAGCAAAAACGGCCGATTTCGCCAGCTATTGCCCCAAACACGTATTGAATGCCTGCACCTCGGCATCATAGTTCACAGCCTCCGTCTTCACCTGCGCGGCGAGCGCATTGTACTGCTGCACGAGCGCGTTATACGCTCCCACGTCATTGTTATAATCCTGCCCGTATTTCGGGTTCGCGGCATGGATCGCGGCATCGTCGTTCGAAAGCTGGACCGCCATCTGATTAAGCTGATCTTCTCCTGCGTCAACGGCATCCTTGAGTTTCGCATCGGGCGACGGGCAATCCGATGCGGGACGCCCGAATATTTGCACGGCGATCCAGGTTGTTTTGCCTTCGTATGTCCCCTTTCCGACAGCAACCCCGATTTCGGTGTAATGGGAACTCACGATATTCGCGCGATGCCCGGGGCTTGCCATCCATGCGGCTAGGACGCCCTGATCGCCCGCAAAGTTCCCAAGCGCCAAATTTTCGCCGAGGGCAAGATAGCTGTACCCTACGGTGCTCGCCACGGTGAGCGCGCTTTGGCCGGATGGGGACACATGCGCAAAGTATTGGTTGATGAGCATATCCTCAAGCCGCAGCGTTGCGATATCGTCAAGCAATGGGTTTTCCGCAAGCGCCGGCAGCGTGCTTGATGCCCGTTCGGCATTCGTGTCTGCGATCACGCCACCAATCGTAAGCGGCGACAAAGGAGATGCGCCGCGCTTCACGAGTGTACTTGTGGCGGCGAGCGGCGGAGGCGCCGCGAACGGCTTCGTTCCCTGGGTTACCGCGAACCGCGCGACAGAATTCCCGACGAGCGACACCTCGCTCAATGAAAAATAATTCGCAAAATACCAAATGGTCGCGAGGGCGGCGCATACGATGATCGTAATGACCGCCAACCGATGCTTTGCACGATTTTGATAGTGCTCCTCGTTCATGGCTGCGCCCGCTTTTAGTTCCGCAAGTAACGCCGAACGGCGATGAAGCTCGACAGAGCACCGATCACGATGCCGAACAGCAATTCATACAGAAGCAGCTGCGCGATATGCGTGTAGAAATACTGAAAAAGATTAAGCCCCGGAATGAACGTGTTCAAATAGGGATTCACGAAATAAATCGCGGGCGCCGCGATGATCAAGCTAAAAGCCGAAGCAATCGCCCCGCACAGCATGCCTTCGATCACGTACGGCCCGCGCACCATGCTGTTTGAGGCGCCAACCACGCGCATCACACCGATCTCTTCGCGATTCGAATAAATGGCGATGCGGATGGTGTTGAATATCACGAGTCCCGCGATCAGCGTGAGCAGGAGCGTCACGACGAAACCGCCCGTCTCCACGTTCCTCACGATGGTCGCGAGTCGATCAATCACATTCTGGTTTTGCGTATAACTTACCGTGTCAATATACGGCGCCAAATTCGGGGAACCCAGATAGTCCGCGATCGCGCCGTATTGGCTCGGATCCTTCGCTTTGACATCAAGCGATGCTTCGAGCGGATTGGTGTCGAGTTCGCTGATCGCCTGCGTGACCGTCGGATCATTCGCATGATTCGCCTCGAATGTGGCAAGCGCCTGGTCGCGCGACGTGTAGTTCACATTTGCCACTTCGGACAAACTCTGGAGCGACTGCTGGATGTTCAGGATCTGGTCCTCCGATGTGTTGGTATTGAAATAAACACTGATATCAATCTTGTCCTGGATTGACGACGCGGCCGCGCGCGTGATGACGCCGAACATGATGAGGCCGATGAACACCGAAAGCGCGATGGTCATGATGGCGACAGTCGCCGTCGAAAGCCACCCGTTCCGCCAGAAGTTCTTGAACCCATAATGAAAAATTCTTGAAATAACCGTGAACATGATTGTTATGATTTATACCAAGACATATTTACCTTTCTTTTCGTCGCGGATCACGCGGCCTTTATCAAGCGTGATCACCCGACGTTCAAGCGAATTGATGACTTCGCGGTCGTGGGTCGCAAGGACAACCGTTGTTCCCAGCTGGTTGATCTTCTCGAGAAGCTTCACGATCTCGAACGTGTGGAAGGGGTCGAGGTTTCCCGTCGGCTCGTCGGCAATCACAACCTCCGGACGATGGATCATCGCGCGCGCGATCGCAACCCGCTGCTGTTCGCCGCCCGAAAGCTCATTGGGAAAATTCTTCATCTTATCCCCAAGCCCCACCATATCGAGCACCTGCGGTACAAGCTCCATGATCTCACGCTGGGGCCGCCCGGCGACCTCCAGGGCAAACGCCACGTTTTCGTAGGCGTTCTTGGTCGGCAATAAGCGGAAATCCTGAAATACCACGCCGATATGCCGCCGGAATGCAGGCAGATCGTTGTCGCGGAGCTTGTTCACTTCGTATTGGCCGAAAAATATGCGCCCATTGCTCGGTTTTTCCTCGCCAATGAGCAATTTGATGACCGTGGACTTGCCAGCACCCGAGCGGCCCGCAAGCGACACAAATTCGCCGGGGTCGATCTGGAAGTCGACTTCCTCGAGTGCACTGCCATGGCCGACATATTTTTTGGATACGCCCTGAAAGACGATCATACGCGTTTATTCATTGTACCATTTTTAGTGTTTCTCCAACATCGCCTCAATGAAGAGATCAATGCCGCCCGTGAGTACTTCTTCTACGCGTGACGTCTCGACTTCGGTGCGATGGTCCTTCACAAGCTGGTAGGGATTCAACACATACGAACGAATCTGATTCCCCCACTCGGGCTTCACCTTGGTCCGCAAAGCACCGACTTCGGCGACTTTTTCTTTTTCCATCAACTGGAACAATTTTGCTTTGAGGAGCTTCAGCGCATACTCGCGGTTCTGCTGCTGGGAACGTTGGGCGCGGGAACTCACCGCGATGCCGGTCGGGATATGTACGATGCGCACCGCGGTCTCGACTTTGTTCACGTTCTGCCCGCCGGGGCCGCCGGCACGGGAAAGCTCGAGCTTGAGGTCGGATTCGGGGATTTGCAACTTTGATTCCTCAAGCGGCGGCAGGTCGGGGATCACCTCGACGAGCGCGAACGACGTATGCCGCAGTTTTTTCGGCGAGAACGGCGATATACGCACCAGGCGGTGCACGCCGGATTCGTTCTTCAAATAGCCGTACGCGTGGTCCCCTTTTATTTCGACCGTGCGCGATCGGATATTGTCGTCAACCACGCGGATCTTCCATCCTCGTTGCTTCGCATAGCCCTCGTACATCAAACCGAGCATCCGCGCCCAGTCCTCCGCATCCTCGCCGCCAGCACCCGGATAGACGGCAAGCACGGCCGCCTGCGCATCGTAGCGCCCCGTGAACAACGTTGCCAGTTCGAGTTCGCGGAACTTCCGCTTCGCCTCGTGAAATTTATTCTCGTCGAGTTCACCGGCATCGTGCGCGGAGAGTTCAAGTTCCACGATGCCTTTATCAACCTCCCGATATTTTTCGACCATATCATTCAGCAGGCCAAGTTCCTTAATCTTCTCATCTGCTGCTTCGCGATTCTTCCAAAAATCCGGCGCCGACATTTCCGCCGTCAATTCCGAGATCCGTTGTTCTTTTGCCGCAACGTCAAAGCCGCCCGCCGAGCCGGCGGGCTTCGTCTGCAAGCTGCTTCAATGATTCGTTTGAATTCATGGTTAGCGTAAATCTGGATTTTTCCTTCCAAAATATTCCGTAGGATCTTCTCTCTTTTGTTTTGCATCATACCGCCGGCTCCGAATCGTGGCCATGGCGATTTCTCGGGCGGCATGATCATCATCGCTTTTATTTTCCTGCTTCCATTGTTCGGCCAAACGATCAATTTCCGCCAGTTCTTCAGCGCTGAATTCCGGCGGTCGAATTTTCTCGCTCTTCATAGTTATCATTATATCACTCTATTTTCTTGTTTGAGCCACCTCCCGGATTCGAACCGGGGACCTTTGCTTTACGAAAGCACTGCTCTACCAGCTGAGCTAAGGTGGCCTGTGGACCCACGGAGAATCGGACTCCGACCTCCTCCATGCCATGGAGGCGTAATACCATTTTACTATGAGCCCTCGCTAACGATTCTAATCTTTTTTTCCAACTTTTATCAAGCATCCTTCCCGTTGTGCCCTCGCGAGGAATTGAACCTCGATTGACTCGTTAGGAGTGAGCCGTTCTATCCGTTGAACTACGAGGGCCCTACGGACGTGAGATTACCAACGTGATTAATAATTGCAGAAAATTCCTTTAAGAGCAATCCACCCTTTCTAACTCTTATTCTACACATTCCAAATTTGAGTTTGCCATTTTTCTTGCCCTTCAAAACAGAAACGCTCATTGGTCGCCTAAATTGTGCTTCAAAAAGATAACAAAATCCGAGGCCGGAAGGTCTCTCGAACCGATGCACTACTGTGCGGAGGGTACAGGATTCGAACCTGTGAGGGGATTTCTCCCCAACCGCATTTCGAGTGCGGCGCGTTAGACCACTCTGCCAACCCTCCTTTATAGAAAACCCACAGCGGCGTCCGAGCGCTACGCTGTGGGTTCTTCGGTGCCGGTTAGCACCGATCATGCATTTCCAGCCGAGATCCCTCTTATCGTTTCGATATCGATTTCCAGTTCACCAGTGAAGAATTGCGGGACCGCGAACAGAGGCAACTTCCTGTTCCTTGCTACTCTTCCGTTTCCCTTTGTGAGCAAACGCTTCAAATCGTAACCGTCATTGAGGTGTCCGACGCGAACGAGAAACAGCTCTTCTCCTTTTCCCTGCTGCTCCAGCTCGCGACATATTTTGAGAGCTATGCGACACGCCTGCTCCCGCGCCGTTTTCATTTTTGGGCTTACTGCCCGTAGCTGTGCGAATGAAAGTTGCGGTGGTGGAGTTCCGTCGTGGGATCGTTGACTGTTGTGGGGGGCTTTGAATTCAAGACAACAAACGAGCGGTGATCCTTGAGCTGCCATGCAATTACCTCGGATGTACCTTCCCGTGAAGGAAGGAGATTTAAAATTTCCAAATTTATTATGCGCCAGAATGCGAAAGAGCGCAACCACCTGTGGATTAGGGACTCCAGTTGACGGCGACTCCGGTTACGGTCGGCGTGAACAGAAAATTGCTGTCAGAAAAGAGTATGACGCGATAACGGAAGTAACGGTAGCCGCCGAATAATGAGTATCCGTTGCTCGACGAGAGAAGATTGATGGACGTACCGGGATTTCCGGAAAAATAGGTGTTGCTCGTTCCGTCGGGACCTTTGAAGGTTGTCCATGGGCCGCTTGAGGCATTGCTCACGGCAAACTGGAAATCCGCGCCGGTGCCGGCAGGCAGAGTCCCCTTCCACAGGAATGAATTTAATTGCGCGCCGGAAACGCCGGTGTCGAACGTTGCGGAATCAAGCGTTCCACTTGCCTGATATCCCGGAAGGTACGGGGCGTTGAAGATGCCCACGATTGCAGCGTAGCTCGTGGACGCAACGCTGGTCCATGTTGCCGCAGGAGACAAAACCGTCGTTGACGCCTGGTCTTCGATGTACAACGACTGGCGATTTGTGTTGTCGGTCACGCCGACTTCCGGAGTCCAGCCCGATCCCGCGGCCGCCGTCGTCGAAGCGGCGAGCGTTGCAACGCCAAAATACAGCTGGTTGGGATACCGTCCGGCGGCGCTGAGTGAGGAAAGCGAGATCGCGTTGCCGCTCGTGTCGAGATTGGACGATTCGGCGAGTAGCGTCGAGGAATTTGCGACACCGGTATATTCGAAAGCGCTCGCGCTCAAGTACGGCGAGCCCGCGCTGTTCGCGCCGTTTGCGGTGACAATGAACGACGACGTGCTCACGATGTTGTTCGCATAATAAAGGGCGACCGCATAGGAAGGCGACGAGCTGAACGTTGTTGATGCGACAAGGACATAGGTGCTGCTCGCGTTATCCGTCGGGACGGCGATGCTCTCATTGCGTGCGGATACGGCGACAAGGACAACGTCCCCTGCTCGCGGAGCTATGCTGAACGCCGGAAGAGCCAATTGCGTGGTCCCGCTTCCGCCGGACGATGCGGTTGCCTGCACCAACTGCGGCTCCGCCACCGTCGGGGGCGGGAAGGTGAAGTTCGAATTGTTCCCGCCATTCACGCCGTTCACGTCGGCGATGGCCACCGCGCTACTCTGGTCTTTCACATTTGCGTAACGCATGATGTACGTCCCCGATCCGGACCATGATCGCTGGACGTTGTTTTGCGTTGAACGAATAATGACATCGCTCGGCATGGTCGTGCCGCAATTCGGACCGCTTCCGTCAAACCACAGTACACCGTTATTCGTGAGCGACGAACCGAATTTGAGCGTTGAGGAGGCCTGGGCGTAATCCGATAAGCGCGCGCTCGAATTCACCGTAATCGGCCCGTCAATCTCCACGGTCTGCGCGGTGGTTCCCGTTGCGAGTTGAAGCTCGCCCTGGGTGACGGCCAAAAGCCCGGTGTCAATGGGACTATTCGCGACATAGGCGATGCCGGACGATTTGTTCACGGTAAGATTGGGAAGATATATAGTTGGGCCGGATAGACCGGTCGCAGAGTTGTCATCCACGACTTGGGTGCTTGTCCCATTCAAGACGATAGCGACCGTGCCAGTCGCAGAGAAAGCGGCATATCCGCCTTCGATATTCCCTTGGATATTGATCGTGCCGCCGCCAAGGAGCCGGTCGGTGGAGTTGTCGGTGTCGAGATAGAGATAACCCTGCACCGTGAGTACGGTGCCCGTCGCGATGGTGGTGAGGTTGTTATGAATGCCGTATTGATACAATCCCTGGCTCAATGGATTCACCGATAATCCATACCCCAGGACAAGATTATAAAACGTGGAGGAACTGCTGAATGTCGAACTTGAGCCTACGGGAGCAAAAAAGATCGCCGTCGAAGTTCCCGGATTGATCGGCGTGTTGTTGGTATTTATGAAATTGCCCGCAACGGCGAACGTGTTGGCAAGGTTGACGCTGCCCGACGTCTTCGTGATCGTGAGATTGGGTAGGAAAAGCTCTGGACCGCTGCCCATGGCGTGATTCGTGACATCTGCGGCATCAACCGTCTGCGTGCCAGTGCCATTCAGGACGATTGCGGTGGTGCTGGACTCTACCCCGCCGGTGATGGTGTATCCTCCCGCAACGTCGCCGCGGATATCGATCTCGCCGCCAAGCAATGTGACCGGTTCAAACCCGGCAAACTCGCCGAACCACCCGTTGGCCGTAAGCACGGTGCCCGTCGCGAGGGTTAGGACATAGCCCGTACTCGTCGGATAGGCGGCTACGCCCCACATCGCCCCGATGGCCAAGTTATTAAACGTCGAAGAGCCGGAGATAAAAACACTGCCCACGGTGTTGCCGAACAGCACAGTACCGGAGTTATTAAGAAAGGTGCCCGGAGTGAAGGTAGTGGATGGAACCTGCAAAATAAGATTGCCCTTGGTGCTCGTGAACGTGCCGCTCGTTACGGAAAACGTACTGCTCACGACGATGAAAGTGCTTGTCGATCCTCCTCCCACGAACGCGCCGCCACTTTGGACCCAACCGGAAGCGCCGATGGTAAACCCCGTCCCCGATGCCTGCGTCAGTGTCCCGGTATAGGTCGAATCGATAATGATGCCTGCGATACTTTCATTGAGGTCCATCGTAGAGGTGTTATGCCCTGTGCTTGATGCGGAAAAAAGTGCGATATCACCGGAGCCGGGCATGGATCCCGTTGACCAGTTCCCCGCATCAGACCAGATAAAGTCGTTCTTGGTGCCAAGCCACGTATCCGTTGCGGCGCGGGAAATGCCGACATCGGAAAAGAACGCGGCAGAAAAAACTGTTGCGAGGGCAAGGGCGATGATGATTTTCTTTCGACGATGAATCATGTGATGGTTTGAATTTACATTTGGCATACGCCTCCCCCCGTCGAGAGCTGGAACGCCCCAGTGCTGCTTACGGTGATATTGTTAGCCGACGCGAACGATGTTGTCGCAAGGGTGACGGGATTGTTCTGCCCGGATCCGCCAGCCCAGCTTGTTTGGCTAAAAACATTATTCACGGTGCGCGCGATATAGGCGCTCACGATCGTGGTCTTCGACGAAGAAGTGCTCGATGCCGCGACGGTAACGGTCACCAGTTTTGTTGACGGGTCGTAATTGCTGCCGCCCGATGTCGTTGTCACATTGCCACTATTGTCGCGGTACACATCGCCCAGATAAAAATATCGGCTATAGGCCTGCGCATTCATAACCAACGATTCCGTTCCGCTCGCCACGGAAAACGAAGATGTGGCCGTCTGTAAATAATAGGTGTTCAATGTTCCGGTCGCGAGCGCAAGCACGCCGTTCCAGCTCCCCGCCGCCCAGCTCTGCACATTTTGCACAAGCCCGTTCGCGAGCTGGGATCGGACTTCCACCTGGGCCACCTGCGTGTTGGTCTGAAGCGAGGGAGCGATGATCCCCGCAGTGCCGATGACAAAAAGTGCACCGAGGGCGACGCCAACCAAAACTTCCACAAGCGATTGGCCGGCGCGCGGATGAAATCCTGTCATAATATTAAGTTTACCACTAATAGCTCACTGAACCGAGAGAGCTTATCGTGATAATCGACGTTGCTTGTGCGGCACCGCCGCCGGACAGCACAACACTACTCGTCGTGCTATAGGAATACGTATCGCCTCCAAAAATACCCGGATAGCTTGCCGGCTGATAGGTCACGGTCGGGGCGCCATTGCACGTACTATTGCTGGTCCATACGGCAATCTGGCCGCCACCGTTGGCGTAGTCGATTGGTATCTGGCTCGCGTAGGTTGAAAGGTTGACGGTACTCCCCGTCCAGCAAGAAATACCCAATACCGATATCGGACTGCCGTTATGCATGAGTATTGACCATGAACCGCCGGACGGAAGACTATTGAACGTTACCGTCGGCGAACTATAGAATGCGAAATTGCTAAACGTAAATGTGGCGCTTCCGTTAGTGGACGATGCGGCAAGACCGACATAGCCAAGTCCAAGCGACGAATCGCTCGTCGTCTGCGCATTCGCACCATTGATCCATGACATGAGCGTCGTCCCGGAAATATAACCGCGGAAATCGTACGGTGAGCCGGCGCCGAATGTGAATGACCCGTTCGCAAGTGTGGTGTAAGCGCTTGAAAACGATTTCGCGATCGTCGTTTGCTGGTTCAGGAAATCCCCCATCGCCAAATAATAATGATTTGCTCCGCCGTCAGCGCGGACAATGCCCGCCACGTTCCCACTGCCCGCCCCAACGACATTCGATTGCCCCTGGAATTCAATCACGCCATTCGCCTGGCCCGAAATGCCTGCAACGCGCACCTGCGCATAGGCGCCGCTTGCGGGAGTTACGGTGAGATTGCCGTTGTTGATGCTCCAACTCCCGGAATCGGTAATCCACAACCCATAGCTCGTCGTGAAATTATTGCACGACCCGGCGCTTCCCCATGTGTTTGATCCCGTCGGATCTTTTGCGCTCGCCTCCCAGTAATATTTTGTGTTTGCGGAGAGGGCCACTTGCGCCGCATACGTGCCTTGTGTGCCGGAAAGATATGAATCGCCCGGGGAGTTGGAGGTTGCGTTCTGGCCAGACCATCCGGTTTGTGGCGGCGAACTTTCATCATAGATCGTGGATGTCACCGTGCAGCCGCTGTTGGTGTAAACCACCACCCGATATTGCACATTGTCGTTGTTTGGATCGGTCGCCGTCATTTTGAAAACAGCAAGCGTGGAAACGTCTTGCGCGCCGTTTGTGGGAACATTTTCCGATGACGCGTTCGGCGCGGAGTTTATAATCGATGCCGTGGTCGCGCTTGCGTTGCCGCTGTATACGCCATCGCCAAAAGCATTCGTCGCCCGGACGCGATACCAATAGGTGGTGCTCGCCGTGAGACCCGTGTCGCCATAGAGTAGCGCGCTTGTTGTTGCGACTTGCGCAAAGGTGCCGGGCGAACCGCCGCTATTGGGCGCGCGTTCTATTTTGTAATACGTCGCACCGCTGCCGGGAGCGCTCCAATTCACGGTGAGGGTGCTTGAGGCGATGCTTGTAAACGTTGGCGTTCCGGGGGCGCCGGGCAACGACGAAGTCGTCACGGTAAATGAAGCGGCATTGGAAGCATTGGCGTTTGATGTGACGGTGATCGTGGTCGCCCCGATCGATGATGACGCAGGGACCTGCACGCAGATCTCTCCGTTGGCCCATCCAGCGCCGCCCCCGTTACACACGCCACCGCCACCGGTCTCCGCAATGAAATCCGAATTGAGGGCGAATGACCCGCCAAACGAGATATTCATGGTTGACGTCGAGCGGTTCGGCGAGATCGGACAAGTCCCGCTCGGTTCACAGAAATGGTCTCCTACGATCTGTACCACGTTCCCCGTGGATGTACTCGCGGGATTTACTCCGGTGATCCTCGGCAAAACATTGAGCGACGTGGTCGCCTGCTTGTCGTCAGAAGCGCGATCCAGGATGATAGTTCCGCTATAGGTATTGCTTGCAATGGCGGTGGGAACCTCGAAGCAGGCGGTTGTGGACGCAAACCCGGCGACCGTGCACGCCCCGCCCGTCCCGTTATGCAATGTCGCCAGAAATCCCAGAATGGTTGACGTGCCCACGCTCGTGCCGAAATGGTCGCCAGAGAGCATGACAAGGCCGTCGGTGTCAGCCGCGTTATATTCCCGGGCGGCGTTCGTGCCGAGGGAAGCGAGGGCGGAGATGTTGGGGTAAACATAGAAGGTGAGTGGGGTCGTGTCGCTCGCATTCGCGGCCCACACCTGGAGCGCACCCGTGCCGCCGTTCGAATTGAGCGTGGAAGACACCGTGAAGACGATAGATGTATTGGTCCACGAAGAAATGTTTCCGTCGGCAACGGTGTCATTGCCTCCGGCGATGAACTTGACGCAGCCGGTACCCACGCCGCCAGTGCATGTCGCCCGGCTACCGGCCGAGACCGTGCCGAAGTTGACACCGCTGACCGTAACCGTGTCCCCGCTCCGCACCCCGTCACCGTTCACCGTGGTCGTTACGGATGTGGCGTCGGGAGCGGTGCTGATTGATGCCACCTTGAACGCCGCCTGCACCATGAAGTAGGCCTTTGATGTGCTGAGTGTATAGCTTGATGTGGCTATTCCCGTAGCGGATTCCGTATACCAGCTTCCATCGCCGTAATATGACGAACCACCAAGATCTTTCGCGATAAGCATCTGCATGCCGCCGGCTCCCGTGGTCGTGCCGGAAGCGTGTGAGAAACCATCAACGATAAGGTCATTGGTCGCCGTAGTCGTGAGATGGGTTGCAGGACTTGCGCTCGAAGCGGTGGAAGATGATGTTGCGTCAACAGGATTGGATTGGGCTACACCGAAATACGAAGCGGCCATAAAGGCACCCTGGCATCCCGTCGTCCATGTGCTTGAAACGGTGTAGGTTCCCGGGGAAAGGCCTGGGTAATAGAATATCGAGCCATACTTGGAGCTTGCCGTGGCGACCATCAGTTGCGTTGCGGAAGCAAATAATGATGTTCCGCTGACCGATACCGTCTGCCCCGTTGGTACTGCGTTGCCAAAGGCAGATGTTATGACCAGCATCTCGTTGCTCCCTGACCCTATCGTAATAGAGGTGGTCGCCGTGGTCGCTCCGGCGGCGAGTGCGAAGGAAGACGAAGAATCGAATGTAATGGGCGACGGGGACGGGTTAAG
>Ga0265330_10000165_pt1 | contig 52643 bp, 38 predicted proteins | sample 41919metaG_FD_202083 | JGI IMG/M metagenome (GOLD analysis project Ga0265330, IMG submission 202083) | Rhizosphere microbial communities from Carex aquatilis grown in University of Washington, Seatle, WA, United States - 4-19-19 metaG | ecosystem: Host-associated > Plants > Roots > Rhizosphere...
CATGGTTCACGCCAAGAAGCTGAACGTCGAACATGAGGGCTTAGGCAGCGATGTGAACCGGCTGGCGCAACTGTTTGTCGAGATATGCGAGAACAATCGCGATCGCCGCGATTACACGCGTGCCGAGATAAGGCGATCCATCCGCGAGGTTGCCGCTAGCTTCTCGGTTTACAGAACTTACGTTGCGCCGGGACGCGACGAGATTACCGAAGCAGATATGAAGGAAATCTCGAGTGCGGTGGCGTTCGCAAAGACCCAAAGATCCGATCTCTCTCCCGATCTCTTCGACTTCATTTGCGATGTGCTTTCATTGCGCGCGCGTGGCGCGATTGAAACCGAATTTCTGCTTCGCTTTCAGCAGTTCACGTCGGCGGTGATGGCGAAGGGCCTGGAAGATACGGCATTCTATTGTTACAACCGTATGATCGGACTCAACGAAGTCGGCGGTGCACCGGAGTGTAAGGGTACGACTCTCGATGAATTCCATGCCTTTTGCGCGCAGATCGAAGCCAATCATCCTCAAACAATGAACACTCTTTCAACACACGACACCAAGAGGTCGGACGACGTGCGCGCGCGATTGGCAGTCCTGACCGAGATCCCGGGACAATGGCGCTCAGTGCTGCACCGCTGGTCGCGCAGGAACCGGCAGTTCAAATCCGGAAAACTTCCTGACCGCAATACGGAGTATTTTCTCTACCAGACGCTGATCGGCGCGTGGCCGATCAGCGTCGATCGCCTTACTGCTTATATGGAGAAGGCGGTTAGGGAAGCCAAGGAGCAAACGAGCTGGACGCAACAGAATAGGGAGTTCGAGGGCGCACTGAGGCTGTTTATCGAACGAATCCTGGCTGCTGATGACTTTATTTCGGAGCTTGACGCGTTTGTCCAAAAGGTGTTGCTGCCAGGGCGAGTGAACAGCCTGACGCAGACACTTCTTAAATGCGCGGCACCTGGAGTTTCGGATACATACCAAGGGAGCGAAATTTGGGACTTGCGGCTCGTCGATCCGGACAATCGCGGGCCGGTCGACTATGAATTGAGGCAGGCAATGCTTTCGGAACTCGAGGCCGGCATGAGCGTCGATGAGATCATGAAACGGATGGATAGCGGAATGCCGAAGCTTTGGGTCCTTTTCAAGGCGCTGCACCTACGACGCGAAAAGCCTGAATGGTTTGGAAGGGAGGCCGGATACGTCCCTCTCCCGGTCGAGGGGCCGAAGCGGGAACACCTGATCGCGTTTATCCGCGGAGATTCAGTCGCTGTCCTTGCTCCGCGGTGGAATGTCAAACTCGGTGGCGGGTTTGGCTCGACGACTGCCGAATTGCCGATGGGAAGCTGGAGCAACATTTTTACCGGAGATAGGGTGAACGGCGGCAGCACACGCGTCCAGCAATTGTTTCGGAGATTTCCGGTAGCGCTGCTCGTGAGGGACGGAGGAGCAGATGCATCCGTTTAAAGTATGGGCTCCTTTCGCGCAGCGCATATCGGTCGAATCGAACGGCGTTGCTTACGCCATGCAAGGGCCGGATCATCGCGGCTGGTGGACTTGCGAGGTCGAAGACGCAGAGGGCGGAACGGATTACGGTTACCTTCTCGACGACGATCCCAAGAGCTATCCGGATCCGCGCTCTGAGTGGCAGCCGAATGGCGTGCACGGACTATCACGGATCTACGATCAAGATGCCTTTAAATGGAGTGATGTTCATTTCGAGGCGTCTCCGCTAGCCAGCGCGATCATCTATGAGTTACATATTGGAACTTTCACGCCCGAGGGCACATTTGATGCCGCTGCCGGTAAGCTCGCTTACCTTGCCGAGCTTGGGGTGACACATGTCGAGCTTATGCCGGTTAACGCATTTGAGGGACAGCATGGCTGGGGCTATGACGGCGTGGCGCTCTATTCGGTACACGGGCCATACGGAGGCCCAAATGGTCTTACGCGATTTGTGAATGCGGCGCATCAGGCGGGTCTGGCGGTGCTGCTTGACGTGGTGTACAACCACTTTGGACCGAGTGGCAATTACACCGGAAAATTCGGACCGTATATTGTTTCGTCGCACCACACTCCGTGGGGCGGCGCCGTCAATCTTGAAGACGCAGGGTCCGCTGAAGTGCGCAGGTTCTTCTGTGACAACGCACTGATGTGGCTACGCGACTTTCACATCGATGGATTGCGCATTGACGCGGTGCATGCGTTTGTCGATCGTTCAGCTATTCACTTTCTGGAGCAGCTCGCGACCGAAGTTGAGACGCTTGAGGCTGCTCTCGCGCGAAAGTTTGTGTTGATTGCCGAAAGCGACCTGAACGATCCTCGAATCGTTACGCCCAGCGAAGCCGGAGGTATGGGTATCGATGCGCAGTGGAGCGACGACTTCCATCATTCTCTATTCGCCGTCTTAAACGAGAACGAACGAAAGGGTTACTACGCGGATTTCGGCACGCTTGAGCATCTAGCCAAAGCGCTGGAGCGGACCTTTGTTTATGACGGCATCTACTCCTGCTATCGGCAACGCATCCATGGCCGGCCCGTCCATGGGCTGTCACAGCATCGCTTTCTCGGTTACATTCAAACGCACGACCAGGTCGGCAATCGCGCGATAGGCGATCGGCTCGGCCACATTGCGGGAGTGAAGCGTGCGAAGATTGCGGCTGCGCTTTACCTGCTCAGCCCTTTCGTGCCGATGCTCTTTCAAGGCGAAGAGTGGGCAGCCTCCACACCCTTTCTTTACTTCGCCGACCACGATGACCCCGAACTGGCGCGCGCAGTGTCCCAGGGACGAAAGAAGGAGTTCGCTGCATTTGGATGGGATCCTGCTTCAATTCCTGACCCGGAGAATCCGTCAACCTTCGACGCTTCGAAGCTTCGCTGGGATGAGGGGGGAGTCGGCGACCATGCCGAAATGCTTGCGTGGTACAAGGCACTGATCCGGTTTCGGAGAGAGACTCCAAGCCTCAATGATGGAACGGCGGGCAATGTGCGCGTGACATTCGACGAGGCAGCAAGATGGTTGCGCATGGAGCGCGGAAACGTAATGGTCATCTGCAATCTCGGCGATCGGGACCAGACACTTGTCGCTTCTCTGGATGGCCGTGTCGTTCTTGCGTCAGAGAGCACGATTCAACTTAGAGGGTCGAAGTTGGTGCTCCCGTCCGATTCTGTCGTGGTTGTGAGTGAAGGCCCTCTTAGAAATGCCTGATTGTCTGGCTTGCGACTGGGACGTCGTCGGGAATGTGCGTCCGTTCACTCGTGTGTTCGGCGTGGCTCTCGAGTGAACGGCTGACGAGATCGCGCGAGCCGAGGCCGACCGCGAGAGCGAGGGTAAGAACGATGCCGCCGAAGAGAATGCCAAACGCCAGCTCGACGATATTCCCGCCAACCTGCAAATGATCAAGCACCATGGCTGCGGTGAGAACTAGAACAAGCCACTTCACGCCGAGTGACAGAATTCGCGCATATTGCAACTGCGCGTTGACGGCGCTGATGAGGACTGAGCGGGCGAGAAATCTGGCAATCAAGACACCCGCGATCAGCAAAAGCGCGGCGCCGATGGCGTGAGTAAGATAGGGCAACAAAGAGATGGCAGGCGAGGCGCCCGAAGCATACGATGTATCGAAGGCCGAAACGCCGATGACGAGTCCAAGCAGAATACAAATCCAAAATGAGGCGCGGGAGACGATTTCCGTTGGTGAGCTGGCTGGAGCCCAGTCGGTTCCGCTCTTTCGAGCGATGCGGGTGTCAAACTTTGCCCATGTAAGGCCTCGGTTCAATACCCAGGAAATGACCATTCCCGCCACGGCGAAGAGCAACAGCGCGACAAAGAACGCAAGAATCCCAGGGAGCACGGCTATAAGCAGAGTTAGCACACGGTACACTGACTGATGCAGTGCTTCAGACATGTGGTGCGAAATGGACGCGCTGTCACCATAGACTTGAGCTGCGGTATTTTCAGTTACTTGTAGCATCGAGATGTCAACCAGATTCTGCATTGAATTTCCTCCTCACCCATACGCCTGATTCACGCAGAGCTTTTGGCGTGTAGAGTGATCACGAGTTGAATCGATCTGGCCAGCGCCAACGCGCGACCAGATAGGGTTTGTCGGCTTCGAACGCCGCGGCAACGGCCTCAATGTGCCGCTCGGGCGGGGTTCCCGACGCCATTACATTGAAATGTCCGGCGACCCATGCCAAATACAGCGGGATCAACGCTCCCAAAAGGTGGCCGCGGTTGATCGTGCGAAGACGGTAAGCAATAAGAAAGTCATAGACGATCCGTGCCCAGAGACTATCTGGCATGCGAAACATGCCGGGTTCAAGAACCGAGCATCGCCTAAGTGAGAGAAGGGAATTGGGTGGCAGGACAAGCGACCATATTTCCTGAAGATTCGCATTGGCTAGTTGAAACGCCGCAACCATGCGTGCAACGTCCGCGGTTGTGTCGGTCAGGCCAGCAGCATCCGCCGCCGGCCTGCGGATCAGAGGCGTCTTCCGAGGCCGCTGCCAGAGTGCTGCCTTCGCTTCGATATCGGCAAAGAGCGAGCCAGTCACTAAGGCGAGAATCGAGTTGATGTCGGGGTCGGATGGCTGGGGCATCGCGCGCGGGCCCACGTCGACTTCGTCGGCAACGAATCCTGCGGCGATCGCTTCATTCACCGGCCACAGAATAGCTTCGGTCTGGTTGGCAGTGGAAATTGGTTCCGCCGCACGTGCAAGCCGCTCCGCCATCCTGAACGACATCCCGAGATCGATTGACAGCGGAAACCGAACACGCGATCCAAAGGCCGCGCGCGTAAGTGGGTACAAAATGGCGGAATTGATGAGGCCGGCATGCGACGGGAGTGAGTAGTGGGGAACGACGAGATCGCTTGACGATTCGAGAACGGCTTCTGCGAGACTGCGAAGTGCAGCTGGGCCGAGCGAATCGGATTCCGGGCCGAGAATCAAAACCGCCTTTGCCGCGTGCTCGCGACCGCACTGCGCCGCGTTCACAAAGTCGGCTGGCTTTAGCGACCACGCCGCATTTGTCTGCGGAGTTGCAACGATACGCAGGCTCGAGGAAATATCCGCAGGCAATTCGTTCTGTGTCGCAACGACCAGGCTGTCGGGAGAAAATGCGGACTGAAGGTTCGCTAGAACTTCCTTGAAGTGTTCGGGCGCCATAGCGGTGACGAGCACGAGAAGATCTGCCGCTGTTGTTTCCGCGGTCAAGGTGTTCTCGGAGATTGGATTTGCGGTTGCCATCGTTCCTGGGAGGAATCCTCAATGAATTAGATTCACGCGTCAGACGGAGTCCCTCGTTGCAGAATCCCATAAAGCAAGAATGCTGGTGAGCGGAATCCATGCCCATGAGGGCCGGTTATCCAATTCATACAGCAATTCGTACAAAGCCTTTTCAAGCAGGTAAGCATCGAGGAGAGTCTGACATTCTGTCGGAGGCGGCAATAGATTTGGTCTTGCCTCCATGGCCTTGCGGTATGACCAAAGAAACTGAGAAGTCGCGGCAGCCTGCCAAGCCTGGGCCCAATCGAGGAATGCTGTGCGATCAATCGCACGATCCCTGCCGTTCTCGCCCCCACAACAACGATCAACCGCAGAAAATGCAGTGTAGGCAAACGAGCGCATCATCCCTACCACGTCCTTCAGCGGAGATTGCTTTCGTCGCCGCTCTGTTATGGGCCGGGCCGGCTCCCCCTCGAAGTCGATAAAGACAAAATCTCCCGTTCCATCGTTCTCGGAAGCAGGATCGTTGCTTGTGGGCAGGATCCGCAGTGTCTGGCCCAAATGATAGTCTCCGTGTATCCGAATACGTTGCCCGGCGGACGCGACGGACAGAATTGAACGCGCTCGATGAATGAGTTCGGTCCGACGGGATAGAAGCAGGGCGGCTTGATCACAAGTCGCATCATCCAATTTCGGAAGGGTGACTTTTAGAGCGTCGAGCGCTGACTTGATTTGTGACTCGATACGTTCAACATCATGGGCGAGATCAACAGTTGTAAGAGGCTCGGGGATAAAGGAAGCAACGGTAGAGCTGCTTGACAGCGCGAGGTGTAGTTCGGCGGTTCGTCTGCCCAGCAGAGAAGCCGCGTCAAGCGTTGAGCGAACAGGCTCCAGGGATTCAGGGATCTTCTCACGCTCCCTAGACCAGTTCGAAGCAACCGAATATGCGCGAGCCGGAGCCTGCGACGTTGTCAGGAGCCAGTTGGCAAGTTCGTCGAGGAACCACTGCCAGCCATCGCCCTGGTTCGGGACCAACCCCTGAAGCAAGGCTACCGTTGTTTTCGCAGCGTTGCTGGATCCGATTGAGATCTCGCCCAGGAAGGCGGGAATTCTGTTGAAGTGGGCGACTTCAGTCAGAAAGCGGCCTACTTCGACATCGGGATTCTCTTCGGGCTGCAATCGTCGGTAGATTTTGAGAAACAGTTGCTTGCCGAAGATGATGGATGTATTGGACTGCTCGGCGGAGATAACGTGCGAAGGCAGACGCTGAGCTGCGAGTACGGGCGGAAATGCGCCTGAAGCACGAGCATCAAGGCGACTGCAATCAAGCGACAAATCGCCAGCCGAAGGAGACTCGCGCGGCTGAAATCTTGACGTTTCTGTTGGTTGGGTAGCGGGAGTGTCGTTTCGTGGCGGCGCGGCCGTGTCGCCCGGTTGAGCGCTGAGAGGAGCCGGAGAGACCGCGGTGCCAGCCGCGACGGCCTGCGCTTCATCTCCCGGCAATGGTGTTTGATTGAAACCATCTTCAGACCCTTGCACGAAGGCGCCGGTTTGTCGGATCGGAAGTGTAGCGTCAGTGGCAATCAAGCGCAAAAGCTCGTGGCGGAACTCTTCACTGACGGTGGCATCATGCAGAATTGCTGGTCCGGCGGCGGTCATTAATCTGGCAATGATGCTCTCGGGTTGATGCGCGACGATTTCATCCAGGGCCGGGACAGTGGTTACGGCCAGCGGAATCTGATAGACATCCGGCGAGCCATCGAAGTAGGTGACGTCAAAAAAGAAAAGCGCGGCATCAATCGTTGCGAGATCCGAGTTGCCATCAGTCGATCTGGCATCTGCCTTCGCGTCCAAAACCAGTTCCACCCAGTTCCGCACACGTACTGATTCGATCTTGCGTGTTTTGGCGCCGAACCATCTTTTGCGCGGCAACCACTCAAGCAAGGCAAGCTCCAGAATTGCGGAACCGCCGCCCTCGATAAACTGCGCCCATCCATCTGCGAAGACTGGTTGGACCGCGCTTTGATCTTCTCCGGCGGGTCTGTGAGTTCGTAATTCAGAGTCTGATGGCAATTCCTCAACCGCCGTGGCCGACTGCAGTTCAAGCCAGATGAATGAATACGGCGCCAATGCGAGCGCGTAAGGTTCGTGTGTGATTGTGGGAAAGCGAACGTAGCCCAGCATCTCCACCGGCTCACTGCCCGCATAGCCGGCGAGATCAAGTGAAACCGGCTGCGCAAATCGACTCAAATTCGCAATGCAGAGCACAGTTTCACGGAATCCGTCGCCCTGGTCCAGTTCGCGAAGGTAAGCAAGGATCTTGCGGTTTGATGGATTGAGGAAGGTGAGCGTGCCGCGACCGAATACCTGGAACAGTTTCCGCAGCGCAAACATATTGCGCGTCCAGTGCAGAAGGCTCGATTGATCGCTCAGCTGTGCTTCAACGTTGACAACCTGGTAGCCATAAATCGGGTCCATCACCACTGGCAGGTAAAGGCGCGCGGGGTCGCATTTTGAGAAGCCTGCATTTCGATCCGACGTCCATTGCATGGGAGTGCGAACTCCATTGCGGTCGCCGAGGTAGATGTTATCGCCCATCCCGATTTCATCGCCGTAGTAGAGAATGGGCGTGCCCGGAAAACTAAGGAGCAGGGAATTCAATAACTCAATGCGGCGACGATTGTTATCGACCAGCGGTGCGAGCCTGCGCCGGATGCCGACATTGATGCGCATGCGCGGGTCGGCCGAATAGGCGAAATACATGTAATCGCGCTCGTCAGCAGTGACCATCTCAAGTGTCAGCTCGTCATGATTGCGGAGGAACAGCCCCCACTGGCAGTTGTCGGGAATCGGTGGCGTCTGAGCCATGATGTCGGTGATGGGCAACCGGTCTTCCTGGCGAAGCGCCATGTAGATGCGCGGCATAAGCGGAAAATGGAATGCCATATGGCACTCGTCGCCGTCTCCAAAATAAGGACGAACGTCAGCAGGCCACTGATTGGCTTCGGCAAGAATCAGGCGATTGGCGTAATCTGCGTCGATCGCCGAACGCAAGGTCTTTACTACCGCATGAGTTTCAGGCAGGTTCTCGCATGAGGATCCATCGCGCTCGCAAAGGTATGGAATCGCGTCGATGCGAAGCGCGTCAACGCCCATATCCAACCAAAACCGCATGGCCTTCAGCACCTCCTCCATCACCAGAGGGCTGTCATAATTGAGGTCCGGCTGGTGCGAAAAGAATCGATGCCAGTAATAAGCCTTCGCAGTCTCGTCCCAAGTCCAGTTGGACTTTTCCGTGTCGGTGAAGATGATGCGCGCGTCCTTATACTTCTCCTCGTTGTTTGACCAGACGTACATGTTGCGCTCGGCTGACTCGGGAGGAGCCTGGCGAGCGGTTTTAAACCATGGATGTTGGTCGCTGGTGTGATTGACGACCAACTCGATCATGACCTGCATGCCAAGGTGATGAGCGGCATCGAGAAATGCCTTGAAGTCGCCTAGCGTCCCATACGACGGGTTGACATCGTTGTAGTTGGAGATATCGTAGCCATCATCGCGCAGTGGAGAAGGGAAGAATGGGAGAAGCCAGATGCAGGTGATTCCCAGGTCCTTCAAGTAGTCCAGACGCGACAACAAGCCGGGGAAATCACCGATCCCGTCGTTATTCGAATCCGCGAACGCACGAACATGGATCTCATAAATAATCGCGTCCTTGTACCAGAGAGGATCCGTCGTGCTCGCAATTTTCTTCACGCTTTCACTCTCCCGGAAACCTCGAACAGCGCGATGCTATTGGATTCGGCTGACATGAAAGATATGGGCCGGCTGAACGCCGGGCCGCAAAGCCACGTAGTTGCGTTCGCTCCAGGTGTATTGGGCTCCGCTCAGCAAGTCTTCAACAAGGAATTTATCAGTGCCGGAACAGCCGATTTGGCTGAGGTCGAGTTTGGTCCAACCGCTTTGTTCGTTGAATGAGTCGAGATTGACGACCACCAAAATCGTGTTGTCGAAGCCCGGCGTTGTCTTTGAATAGCAGATCAACTGTGGGTTATCCACTGAATGGAAATGCAGTGACGCGTTCGATTGAAGGGCGCGATTCGTGTGACGGATTTGATTAAGAATGGTAATGAGTGGCACAAGCGAGCCAGGCGCATTGCGGTTGCGCTGCCGGACTTCGTACTTTTCGCTGTCCAGATATTCCTCTGACTCCGCTCTTCCCGCCGGTGGTTGAGCCGGAGCATTCTCTGCGAGCTCGTACGCCGGGCCGTAGATGCCATAACTTGAACTCAGGGTCGCCGCGAGGATCAAACGGTGCATGAACGCCGGACGCCCGCCTTCCTGTAGCGTTCTATGCAGGATGTCGGGCGTATTGGGCCAGAAGTTGGGTTGAAAGAACTCGCTTACGGGCGGCCGCGTCAGTTCTTCCAGGTAGCCTTGCAACTCGGACTTTGAGTTGCGCCATGTGAAGTATGTGTACGATTGTGTGAATCCACGCTTTGCCAGAGCGTACATGACCTGCGGGCGTGTGAACGCCTCGGCAAGAAAAATAATGTCGGGATAGTTTGTCCTTAAGGTGGTCAGGCACCATTCCCAGAAAGGCAGCGCCTTGGTGTGCGGATTGTCGACGCGAAACACCCTTACGCCGCGACGAATCCAAAACTCAAACACGGAATAGAGCTCGTCCCAGAGGCCGCGCCAATCCGCTGACTCAAAATTCAGCGGGTAGATGTCTTGATATTTCTTCGGGGGATTCTCAGCGTATTGGATCGATCCGTCGGGGCGGATGGAGAACCAGGTGGGATGTTCTGTGACCCAGGGATGATCAGGCGAACACTGGAATGCAATGTCCAGCGCAATTTCGACGCCCTGCGATTTGGCCGCGGAAACAAGGTTTTCAAAATCTGTGAACGTGCCGAGTTGCGGGTGAATCGATTTGTGTCCGCCCCGATCTCCGGTGGCCTGCGCGCCCAAAGACGCATTGGTGACAGCCGCGCGGTCGCCGATCGCCCATGGACTCCCGGGAGCGTCGGGCGGAGCATCGATCGCGTTGTTCGGCCCCTTCCGGAACGAACGTCCGATTGGGTGAATGGGTGGCAGATATACGATGTCAAATCCCATGGCGGCAATCTCCGGTAACTGGCCTTCGACATCGCGAAAGTTCCCGTGCTGGCCGGGAATTGGAGATGCGGATCGAGGAAAGAGCTCATACCATGATGAAAACCGCGCACGCTCTCGATTTGCCCAGACCGGCAATTCTTTGTCGTAACGCGTAGAGTTAGCCAAGTCGGGATAACGGCTCATTAACTGCACAAGTTCTTCATCGCATGGGTCGTCGTAGTTTTCCCGATTCTCAGCTGCAAACTCTTCGAGCCGGTGCGCGATCTCGCGCAAGCGTTTCGCATGATTCCCGGGAGCCCTCTGTGCGGCTGCTTGAATCAGCGCAGCTCCGGAGCGAAGCGCGAGGGCGACGTCCTGCTCATGGGGTTTGGAACCAACATGCAGTTCCGCGGCGGATTGTGGTGTGATTTCGACGGTTGCACGGTCATTTTGTGCGGCAATCCGCTTTTTGAATTCACTGGTCCACGTGGCGAAGTGATCGAGCCAGGCAAGAAGTGAGTAGCGCCAGCCACCCAGTTTATCGGCACGGAACGAGCCGCTCCAAAGATCGTTGCCCATCGGATGCATGGGCGCAAAGGACCACCGGCGGTCATCCGAATGACGAAACAGCAGCCGGGCAACGACTTCGTCTTTCCCGTCGGCAAAAATGGCCGCGGTGACTACAACTTCATCGCCGACAACTCGACAGATCGGATGACTACCAGAATCAATTTGAGGGTTGACGTTCTCAATAACTGCTCGCCTTCGACCATTGTGGGGCGGCAATGGCATGAGGGACCTCAACAGAAACCACCGCCGCCAGGGACTGGCCGAAGGAACGGTTGAGCCGGCCAAGCATCAAAGCCAAGCTCGCCAATGAAGCAGCAGTGTCTGGTGTATAAAGATGCGAGAAAGGGGGGCTGGGTTTTCTTCAGACAGCAACTCAAAGCTCTCTTAAATACCACATCTTTCGAGGCTTGGCGGAAAGGGTGAACCTATCAACCGCGCTCTAGTTTAGGCTTCGGAGTTTTGCGAGGAGGTCCGAAGGATGAACAGGTTTGGCAAGAACCTCGAACTCATGCCCCTGCAGCTTTGCGGTCGCCAGCATGTCTGCCGTGGCTGCCTGGCCTGAAAAGAGCAGGACCTTGCATGCGGGATAATCCTTGCGGAATTGAACGCCCAGATCAATCCCCGACATTCCCGGCATGACGACGTCTGAGATCAGAAGGTCTGGTGCGGGGCCGCTCGCGGCTGCTTCCAGGGCTTTGAACGGATCCTCGAACGCGCTCGCCGAAAATCCCGATTGGGTGAGGATCATCCCCAATGTTTGCGCGATCAATTTTTCATCGTCGACGACGAAAACAACTCCCCGGCTGTTTTGCATTTTTTCGCAGGCTCCTTGGCTTCGGTGTTACAGACATTCTTACGCGGGGTAGATTTGGAAAACGGCAAAACGCGTAAGCATTGGTTTGCGGCTCAAGCGCCGGACCCTGGATGGTTAAATGCGATCCAGGGGCCGAAGAACTTTTGAAAACTTAAGTCCCTTACAGACGTGTGCGTTTTCGGCAAGCTGCAACTCACCCTCGGCGCATGCTGAAGCAACGGTTGAAAAACATTCGCCACAGATTGATTCGATTGTCCCGTCAACATTGCGTTTGTGAGGAAAAACGCGTCGGCGGGATCCAGCGACCCTTCTCATGATGGTTCTGTGCCTCCGAATGTCGTGGTCATTCTGCATTAGTTCTGCGGCCGTATCCTGCGCGCCGGCTCCCGCCTGGCGGCGCAGAGTTTTAGCTCGGCAGCCCCTTTGGGACGGGCGAGTCGTCATCGGACCCGCACGGACACCGCCAACGCCATCTTGTTGTTTTGATGCATACTTCCGGCTTTCTCGTTGTACACGCCCGAAAGTTCCTGTGAATCACCTTGAAAGGAGGAACTCAGGGGAGGTAGCTCGTCGGTGTGGTTTGACCCGATCTGAAAGCAACCTTTGGTGGATGGTCCGCATCAATCCCTCATCCCTAGTAGTGTCTCGACGTTTCGATATCCCAATGGTCGATAGGAAATCCCCTCCGACAGGAGTGAAACCTTTGGAAATCTCCGTGAAGCAGCCCAGCCGCGGGAAAGCCGGACAGGATTATCTGCCTGTTTCTAACGGTCAACAAGCTGAACTGGCGGTCGCCAACGGGCAACACACCGAACCTGAGCACTTGGCAATCATCCTTCAGTGCATGCAAACGATGAAGAATGGTGACTTCAGTGTTCGCCTGCCCGTTTCCTGGACCGGCCTCGCCGGAAAGATTGCCGACAACTTTAACGAGATTGTCATCGCCAACGAACAAATGGCGTCGGAGTTGAAGCGTGTTGGCCAGGCGGTCGGAAAAGAGGGGAAGACTCGGGAGCGGATTCGCGTGGAACAGCGCCGCGGCGCCTGGGACGACATGGAAGTCTCAGTGAACACGCTGGTCGAGGACCTGCTGCGCCCAACCGCGGAGGTTACGCGGGCAATTGCGGCCGTTGCCCAGGGCAATCTTACGCAGACAGTGCGACTCGACGTAGACGGGCGGCCTCTCGAAGGCGAATTCCTGCGCTCCGCGAGAATCGTCAACACGATGATTCAACAGCTCGGAGTATTTACCGCCGAGGTTACGCGTGTCGCTCGCGAAGTGGGCACTGACGGAAAACTTGGCGGCCAGGCGCTGGTGCCGGGCGTGGCCGGCACATGGAAAGATTTGACCGACTCAGTGAACTCAATGGCCAGCAACCTTACCGGCCAGGTGAGAAACATCGCCGAAGTTGCGACGGCCGTGGCCAGTGGCGACCTTTCACGCAAGATTACCGTGGATGTGCGCGGCGAGATTCTGCAACTCAAAGAAGCGATTAACACCATGGTTGATCAGTTGCGCTCATTCGCGTCGGAAGTGACGCGCGTGGCGCGCGAGGTGGGAACCGACGGCAAACTGGGCGGCCAGGCCGTGGTGCCGGGCGTTGCCGGAACCTGGAAGGATCTCACCGACTCGGTGAACGCCATGGCGGGCAACCTCACTGCCCAGGTGAGAAACATCGCGGAAGTTACAACGGCCGTCGCCCGCGGCGACCTTTCCAGAAAGATCACGGTGGACGTGAAGGGCGAAATTCTGGAACTGAAAGACACCATTAACACCATGGTGGATCAGCTCAACGCATTCGCGGGCGAAGTAACACGCGTGGCTCGCGAGGTGGGCACGGAAGGCAAGCTCGGCGGTCAGGCCAATGTTCCCGGTGTGGCCGGTACCTGGAAGGATCTAACGGACAACGTGAACTTCATGGCCGGCAACCTGACGGGCCAGGTACGCAACATTGCAGAAGTCGCCACGGCTATCGCCAACGGAGATCTCTCGCGCAAGATCACGGTCGACGTGCGCGGCGAGATTCTGCAGCTCAAAGAGACGCTCAACACCATGGTGGACCAGCTGAACAGGTTCGCCGGAGAAGTCACGCGCGTGGCTCGCGAAGTCGGCACCGAGGGCAGGCTTGGCGGCCAGGCCAATGTGCCGGGCGTGGCCGGAACGTGGAAGGACCTTACCGACTCGGTCAACTCGATGGCCGGAAACCTTACGGCTCAGGTAAGAAACATCGCCGAAGTGACAACGGCTGTGGCCCGTGGCGACTTGTCACGCAAGATCACAGTGGACGTGAAGGGCGAAATTCTGGAGCTGAAGAACACCATCAACACGATGGTCGACCAGCTGAACGCATTCGCCGGCGAAGTGACGCGCGTGGCCGGCGAGGTGGGAACCGACGGAAAGCTCGGCGTTCAGGCGGTTGTGCCTGGCGTGGCCGGCACCTGGAAGGACTTGACCGACAACGTAAACTTTATGGCCAGCAACTTGACTGGCCAGGTGAGAAACATTGCGGAAGTGGCCACGGCCGTGGCACGCGGCGATCTTTCACGCAAGATTACCGTCGACGTGAAGGGCGAAATTCTGGAGCTGAAAGACACTATCAACACGATGGTGGATCAGCTCAACGCATTCGCCGGCGAAGTGACGCGCGTGGCCCGCGAGGTCGGCACCGACGGAAAACTGGGCGGCCAGGCGCAGGTTTCAGGTGTCGCCGGAACCTGGAAGGATCTTACTGACTCGGTGAACTCAATGGCCAGCAACCTGACGGGCCAGGTGAGAAACATCGCGGAAGTTTCAACTGCCATTGCAACAGGTGACCTATCGAAAAAAATCACTGTGAATGTAAGCGGCGAGATCTTGCTGCTCAAAGAAACCATCAACACGATGGTCGATCAGCTGAACCGGTTCGCCGGTGAAGTGACGCGCGTGGCCCGTGAAGTCGGTACCGAGGGCCGGCTCGGCGGCCAGGCCAACGTCCCGGGCGTCGCCGGTACGTGGAAGGATCTCACAGACTCGGTCAACTCGATGGCCGGAAACCTGACAGCCCAAGTGAGAAACATTGCCGAGGTGACCACGGCCGTGGCCCGCGGCGATTTGTCGCGCAAAATCACGGTGGACGTGAAGGGCGAAATTCTGGAACTGAAGAACACCATCAACACGATGGTGGATCAGTTGAATGCGTTCGCCGGCGAAGTGACGCGCGTTGCGCGCGAAGTCGGTACCGATGGCAAGCTCGGCGGACAGGCCCAGGTGCCGGGAGTCGCGGGAACGTGGAAGGATCTGACTGACTCGGTCAACTTCATGGCCGGCAACCTGACGGCGCAGGTGAGAAACATCGCCGAGGTCGCAACGGCCATCGCTAACGGCGATCTTTCGCGCAAGATCACCGTCGATGTGCACGGCGAGATTCTGCAGCTCAAGGAAACGCTTAACACCATGGTCGAGCAGCTTCGTTCGTTTGCTGCTGAAGTGACCCGCGTGGCGCGCGAAGTTGGTTCTGAAGGACGCCTGGGTGGCCAGGCCAACGTGCCCGGAGTTGCCGGAACATGGAAGGACCTTACCGACTCGGTAAACGCTATGGCTGGCAACCTCACCGCTCAGGTGAGAAACATCGCGCAAGTAACGACCGCCGTTGCCCGCGGCGATTTGTCGCGCAAAATCACCGTCGATGTGAAGGGCGAAATTCTCGAGCTGAAAGACACCATCAACACCATGGTCGATCAGCTCAACGCCTTCGCCGCGGAGGTGACGCGCGTGGCCCGCGAAGTCGGTACCGACGGAAAACTCGGCGGCCAGGCTGTGGTGCCTGGAGTTGCCGGCACGTGGAAGGATTTAACGGACAACGTCAACGTGATGGCTGCGAACCTCACGGAGCAGGTCCGCGGCATTGTGAAGGTCGTGACCGCAGTGGCCAACGGCGCGTTGACGCAAAAGCTGACCGTGAATGCCAAGGGCGAAGTTGCCGCGTTGGCCGAGACGATCAATAACATGACCGACACTCTGGCGACCTTTGCCGATCAGGTAACAACTGTGGCTCGAGAGGTAGGAGTGGAAGGCCGGCTGGGCGGGCAGGCCAACGTGCCCGGCGCCGCGGGAACCTGGAAGGATCTTACGGGCAACGTGAATTTGCTCGCCGACAACCTGACCAACCAGGTGCGTGCCATCGCTGAAGTTGCCACGGCCGTCACCAAAGGCGATCTCACTCGCTCCATTCAGGTGGAGGCGCGCGGCGAAGTTGCGGAACTGAAAGACAACATCAACACGATGATCGACAACCTGCGCCTGACCACCGATCGAAACACCGAGCAGGACTGGCTCAAGACCAACCTGGCCCGGTTCACCGGAATGTTGCAAGGACAGCGCGACCTGGTAACCGTGGGCAGGATGCTGCTTTCCGAGTTGGCTCCTCTGGTGAACGCCCAGCAAGGCGTGATCTATCGAATGGGCGGTGAGCCAGTGTCGGGCGAAGGAACACTGGTGCTGCTATCCACCTACGCCGACACGCCGGAGGGATACATCGGGGAAGTCAGAATCGGCGAGGGTCTGGTTGGGCAATGCGCTTCAGAGAAGCGCAGGATGCTCATAACCGAATTCCCGAAGCGAACTGCGCCCATCCGTTCCGGCTTGTTCAAGGCGACACCAAAGAATGTGATTGTCCTTCCAGTACTCTTTGAAGACCGCGTAAAGGCGGTGATTGAGCTATCCAGCCTGAGCGGCTTTACCGCTTCGCACCTTGCATTCCTTGAGCAGCTAACCGCCAGCATCGGAATCGTCCTCAATTCCATTGAAGCCACCATGCAGACGGAGGGCCTGTTGAAGCAGTCGCAGCAGCTGGCCACAGAGCTGCAGACGCAGCAAAAAGAGTTGCAACAGACGAATGAGCAGCTGGCACAAAAAGCACAACAGCTGGCCGAACAGAATTATGAAGTGGAACGCAAGAACCAGGAGATTGAACAGGCGCGACGCGCACTGGAAGAAAAGGCAAGGGAACTGGCACTGACATCGAAGTACAAGTCGGAGTTTCTCGCCAACATGTCACACGAGCTGCGCACGCCGCTCAACAGTATTCTCGTGCTCGGCCAGCAGCTTGCCGACAATCCCGATGGCAGCCTTTCGGGCAAGCAGGTTGAATTTGCACGCACCATCCATGGCGCCGGTACCGACCTGCTTAACCTCATCAGCGACATTCTCGATCTTTCCAAGATTGAATCGGGAACGGTTTCGGTTGAAGCTGAGGAGGTCTTCTTCGGAGCTTTGCTTGAGGCTGTCTCCCGGCCCTTCAGGCACGAAGCAGAAAACCGAAAGCTACATTTTGAGGTGACGTTCGAACCGCAAATGGGGAAGAGCCTGGTTACCGACTCGAAGCGCCTGCAACAGGTACTCAAGAACCTGCTTTCGAACGCCTTCAAATTTACCGAACACGGCACGGTGCACCTCGCGGTGTCTCGCGCGGCTGCTGGCTGGAGTCAGGGGCATCCCGTTCTAAGTGGCGCCGGTTCCGTGATTGCCTTCGAAGTGAGCGACACAGGTATCGGGATTCCACCAGAAAAGCAGCGCATCATTTTCGAGGCGTTCCAACAGGCCGACGCGGGCACCAGCCGCAAATTTGGCGGCACGGGATTGGGATTGGCCATCAGCCGTGAATTGGCCAGCCTGCTGGGCGGCGAGATTCAACTCACAAGCGCTCCCGGGCAAGGGAGTACTTTCAGGCTCTTTTTGCCACAGACCTACGTCGGGCCAGCAGCCACAAACCTTCCCAAGAACGAAAAGAACTCTTCAGCTCCGATGCCGGTTTTCCTTACGACTGTTACTGCCGTTGAACAGGAATCGCGAATTGAGGATGATCGAAATGACATAGTCGAGGGCGATGCTGTGCTGTTAATCATTGAAGACGATCCTCACTATGCACGCGTTGTGTGCGATCTGGCTCGCGACAAGGGATTCAAAACCATTGTTGCCTCCACAGGCAGCGAGGCTTTGACGCTGGCGCACGAATACCACCCGTCCGCAATTTCACTCGACGTTTTCCTGCCGGATATGCTGGGCTGGACGGTTCTCAATCGCCTAAAGCTGGATCCTTCGACCCGGCACATTCCGGTGCAGATGCTCACGCTCGATGAGGATCGCCATCATGGTCTGTCGCGCGGCGCATTTGCATTCGTCACCAAGCCATCGACGACAGAAGATCTGGATTTGGCGCTTACCCGAATTCGCGAGTTCTCCAAGCCGCGGCGCAAACGGCTCCTGGTTGTCGAGGACAATCCAGCCGAGCAATTCAGCGTAAGGGAACTTCTCTGGCACCAGGATATCGATATCGATATGGCCGATTCCGGCGCGGTTGCGCTCCAGACTCTGGATAAGGGCAATTACGACTGCGTTGTGCTCGATCTTCGTCTCCCCGACATGACCGGATTCGAAGTTCTTGAGCAATTGCGCGACACTCCCAAACTTAAAGATCTTCCCGTCGTCGTATTCACCGGCAGGGAACTCAGTCCGGACGAGGATGCGCAACTTCATACTCTGGCACGCAGCGTAGTGGTGAAGGGTGTTGAGTCGCCCGAGCGGCTGCTTGACGAGACCGCACTGTTCCTTCATCGCGTGATCACCGATCTGCCTCTGGAAAAGCAAAACATGCTCGACAGCCTGCACCGTTCCGACGATGCATTAGCCGGACGCAAGGTGCTCGTGGTCGATGACGACGTCCGGAATATCTTCGCGCTTTCCAGTGTTCTTGAGCGGCGCGGCATGACCGTGCTCTCTGCGGGAACCGGGCGCGAAGCGATCGAAACGATCGAATCCACGCCGGACCTGGCCATTGTCTTGATGGACATCATGATGCCCGAAATGGACGGGTACGAGACCATGCAGGTGATTCGCCAGAACTCCGCTTTGAGGCGCTTGCCCATCATCGCCCTTACCGCCAAGGCCATGAAGGGTGATCGCGAGAGATGCCTGGAAGCAGGCGCATCCGAGTATCTTGCCAAGCCGGTTAACACCGACCAGCTCTTATCCGCATTGCGTGTTTGGCTTCACCGCTAGTTGCTTTTGCAGAGAGTTGTGCGGAAAGTCTGGGAGAGGAAGCAATGACGCCTGACGAGAAAATCAACATCTTGATGGTCGACGATCAGCCGTCTAAACTTCTTAGCTACGAAGTCATCCTCGCAGGATTGGGCGAGAATCTCATCAAAGCCTCCACTGCGACCGAGGCGCTGAATATTCTGTTGAAAACCGATGTCGCTGTCGTCCTGATGGACGTCAGCATGCCGGATGTGGACGGCTTCGAACTGGCGGACGTGATCCGGCAACATCCCCGCTTCCAGAAGACCGCGATTATCTTTATCTCCGGAATTCACCTCACCGATTCCGACAGGATCCAGGGCTACCGGAGCGGCGCTGTTGATTACATTTCGGTGCCCGTGGTTCCCGAAGTGCTGCGCGCGAAGATCAGCATCTTCACGGAACTCCATCGGAAAACCCGGATGCTCGAGTCGTTGAATCGCGAGCTTGAGCAGCGCGTCCAGGATCGGACAGCGGAGTTGGAGAAGAGCGAAGAGCAGTTGCGCATGCGAGCAGAGCTGGTAGAACTTGCCTCCGAAGCGGTCTTAGTTCGCGATTGGAGCGGCACTCTTCTCTTCTGGAATTCAGGCGCTGAGAACATGTTCGGATGGCAGAAGGACGAAATTTTGGGCAAGGACCTTCATGGTGTGTTGAAGACCGTGTTTCCGGGCTCCAGACAAGACGTCGAGGCTGAATTGCTCGACCGCGGTTGGTGGGAAGGCAATCTGACCCAGAGGACGAAGGATGGTTCGGAGATTGTTGTGGCTACCCGCAAAACTCTGAACCGGGAGTCCAATGCGATTCTCGAGGTGGGACGCGACATAACCGATCGATTGCGCGCCGAGGAAGCCCTGCGAGAGACGGAGAAACTGGCGGCAATGGGACGTGTCGCCGGCATTATCGCGCACGAGATCAACAATCCCCTCGAGGCCATTACCAATCTCATCTACCTTCTTCGCAATCACCCCTCTCTGGACGATGAAGCACGGCATTGCGCGGTTCTGGCTGAAGATGAGCTGCGACGTGTCAGCCACATTACACGGCAAACGCTAACCTTCTATCGGGAATCAAAGCAACCCATCTCGGTTTCCATTTCGGAATTGCTGCAAAGCGTGCTGACACTGCAGCAACGCGCTCTGCAGGACAAGCGAATCAAGCTTCGCGGGCCCGGCTTTTCTCGGTGCTTTGTGCAAGGATTTCCAGTCGAGCTTCGGCAAATCTTTCTGAACTTGATCGGCAATTCCATTCAGGCCATGCCGAACGGCGGCGACCTCAAAGTGCGGGTGAGCCTGGCAACAGACTGGGTCATGGAGCGGCGCGGAGTTGTGGTTTCAATCGTGGATACAGGAACAGGAATCGGGGCGGAGGATGCGCCAAGAATCTTCCAGCCTTTTTTCAGTACCAAATCGACTAAAGGAACGGGCTTGGGGCTCTGGATCAGCAAAGGAATCGTGCAGAAGTATAACGGCCGAATTTCATTCAGAACTTATCGTCGCGCGGGAAGGTGTGTCACATGCTTCAAGGTGTTTCTGCCTGGCACGGGAATGACTGGCGGAGCTTCGCTTTCAGCGGAGGATACAACGATCCAGGCGAGTTCGGTGAGCGAGCCGATCGCTTTAGAAATACAGGCAAGTTGCAACTGACTTCGGGATCATGCGATCCACTCGACATTGGGGAGTGCTAATGATCCTGGAGATATTGAAATGTATCAGGGCGAGGTTCAAACTTAAAGTAGCCCCAGACGAACGTATTCCTGAGACAGAGGATTATGAGCGCCTGACCGAGGCCGTTGCTGGTGTGCCGGCGCGTTGCTGTTCGTGGAAAGCTGTTGCCAAAAGACACCACCGCTGAACTACGCGTAATTCGGGCGACCAGGCCGCCACGGCGCGCATCTACACCGCACATGATTCGCAAACTCAAATCCGGACAATTTCGACTGTACTCGAGGAAGAAAAACGCCGAAACCGGCAAGCGCCGCAACCTGGGTACGTTCTCAACGCTGGAGAAAGCCAAGCAACACGAGCGCGAAGTGCAGTATTTTAAGAGGCACTGAGCAAGAGGTCCTCTGGGCCGCAGTCGCGACCAGGTGACTGTACGAACCCATCGCTCGTTGATCCATCCTTGCTGGTTGATCTGATCCTGAAGAGCAAACCACGCCCTGTACAGCTTCCTTTCCCGGTCATGCGTTGATCGATTGCCGAACCTTGTGGGCCCGAACCATGTCGAGAAAGAACTGCTGCACCCGCGTGTCGGTCGTCATCTCGGGATGAAAGGTGCAGGCGAGGAGATGACCCTGGCGCACGAGAGTTGGGAAGGTGTCGCGGCGAGCGAGCACATCGACAGCGTCGCCCACCCGGGTGATGCGCGGCGAGCGGATGAAGACCATTTCCAGCGGACCTCCAGGCAGTTCTGTCGGGAGTGTGAGGATGGCCGAGTCGATTTGACGGCCATAGGCGTTCCGCTCGACAGTGGCATCGAGCACGCCAAGGCTGCGCTGTTTAGGGTGGAGCACCTCACGCGCGAGAAGAATGCAGCCGGCGCAGGTTGCAAACACCGGCTTGGTCGAGGCGAATCTACTGAGCGCCTCAAAGAATCCATCCTTCTCAAGGAACTTGAGCATGGTGGTTGATTCGCCGCCTGGTATCACGAGGCCGTCGAGCGCGGCCAACTCCTCGGCTTTTCTTACAAGCACAGTCTGCGCTCCGCTGCTTTTAAAGGCGCGCGCGTGGGCCTCGTAGTCGCCTTGCAGGGCGAGTACGCCGATGGTGGGGGGATTGGTGTTTGCCGCGCTCTGCTGCGCCGCCTGGCTTGCCTTTGTGGCCATGGATTTCCCTATCAATATGATACCGGCGGACTTTGAAACGATGCACCGTTTCGCTGTGTAGATGGGTGGCGAGGGCGACCTGTATGCTCAGTCCATGAGCGAAGGTGCGCCCTCGAAAACCGGCAATCAACTGGAACATGCGGCTTCATCGTATCTGCGATCGGCGAGGCATCAGCCCGTGCGCTGGCACGCGTGGGGCGAGGCGGCGTTTGCGCGAGCGCAGGCTGAAGACAAACCGATCCTGCTCGATATTGGCGCCGTCTGGTGCCACTGGTGTCATGTGATGGACCGCGAATCGTACGAGGACGCTGAGATTGCCGCGCTCATCAATGATCTTTTCGTGGCAGTGAAAGTGGATCGCGACGAGCGGCCCGACGTGGACGCGCGCTATCAGGCGGCGGTTTCGGCAATCAGCGGGCAAGGCGGCTGGCCGCTGACGGCGTTTTTGACGCCCGACGGACGGCCATACTTCGGTGGCACCTATATTCCGCGCGACGATCGCTACGGGCGACCGGGGATGGGGCGCGTTCTTCTTGCCATGGCGCAAGTGTGGCGCGAACGCCGCGATGAGGCGCTGGAGACGGCGGGTAGCGTGATGGCTGCCATCGAACACAATGAGAGCTTCTCGGGGCGTAGCAGCGAACTCAGCCTGGCGCTTGTCGACAAGATTGCCGATGCGATCGTCGCCCAATTCGATCCGCGCAATGGCGGGTTCGGCTCGCAGCCCAAGTTTCCTCATCCGGCCGCGCTCGATCTGCTGCTTGAAGTGGCGATCAACCGCGGCAACACGCGGGCGCGGGAGGCTTTCACGACGACGCTCGAAAAGATGGCGCGCGGAGGCGTCTACGACCAGCTCGCCGGGGGCTTCCACCGCTACAGTGTGGACGAACGCTGGGTGGTGCCGCACTTCGAAAAGATGATCTACGACAATACCGAGTTGCTGCGCAATTACGTGCATGGCTACCAGAGCTTTGTTCGCGAGGATTTTCTGTTGATCGCGCGAGAGATCGTTGTGTGGCTCGACGCGACCATGACCGACCGCGAACGTGGTGGATTTTATGGATCGCAGGATGCGGACGTCGGCCTCGACGACGATGGCGATTACTTTACCTGGACACTGGACGAGGCCCGTGCGGTCCTGAGTGGTGAGGAGCTTGAATTTGCAACGAAATACTGGGACATTGGCGAGTTGGGAGACATGCACCACAACCCAGCGAAGAACGTGTTGCATGTAAACCACACGCTAGCCGAGATGGCGGCACAGACGGGCGCGAGCCCCGAACCGAGACTCGACTCGTTGCGCCGGTTGCGCGATTCAGCTCGTGCAAAACTGCTTGCGGCGCGCGCACAGCGGACTGCGCCGTATATCGATCGCACGCTTTATACGAGTTGGAACGCAATGGCCATAACAGCGTACCTGGAGGCGGGTCGCGTGCTGCGCGACGAGAAGGCACGCGAATTCGCGCTGCTCACGCTGAACCGGCTGCTCGACGAATCCTGGGGCGGAAAGACAACGCTGAAACATGTGATCGCCTACCCAGACGGATTGTCGCCGCGAGAAAGCGCTCCCGGCACTCTCGATGATTACGCATTCACGGTGAATGCGTGCATCGACGGTTGGCTGGCGAGCGGTGAAATGAAGTTCTATCGCGCGGCTGTGAAGCTGGCTGATGCCATGATCGAGCAATTCCACGACGCATCTTCCGGAGGGTTCTTCGACACTTCCGCGCCGCTCAACGATGAGCCGGCGGAGATTCCGCTGGGCGCATTGACGGCGCGACGCAAGCCGCTGCAGGATGCGCCCACACCCGCCGGCAACCCCACGGCGGCCGCAGCATTGCTGCGTCTTGAGGCTCTGAGCGGACGCGAGGACTATCGCACGATCGCCGAAGGAACGCTGGCCAACTTTGCGGGGATCGTGGAGCACTTCGGCCTCTATGCGGGCAGCTACGGATTGGCTGCCGAGCGTATGCTGCTCGATCCGGTGCAGATTGTGATTGTGGGCTCTGGCTCCGAAGCGGATCGGTTGGAAGCTACCGCGGTTGCTGGCTTCGCTGTGAATAAGACCGTGATACGCATTGAGCATTCGAAGCTGGTTGCAGGCGAACTCCCAGATGCGCTCGCGGAGACGCTGTTGCAAGTTCCGGCGCAGTCGAAAGCGTGGGCTCTGGTTTGCCGGGGAAGAGTTTGTCTGCCTCCGGTGACCGATCCAGAAAGCCTGTTGAACTTGATCGCCGCGCCAGCGAGGTAGCGGCAATGAACAGGATTTCCTTTAAAAAATATGACAGCCCGTTTTCGGGTTAAGCCTTTTAAAATGGATCACTTATTCCTTTTATTGCTCGCTGTAACCCCTTCAAAGAAAAGGAGTTAAGAAGCAAAATATCTAAATTCAATGACTTAGAAGTGCTGTTCGAAGCTTTGCGCCCATCTTCGGACGAAAATGCGGGGCAATGACGACGGACGGCTCGGAAATTGCCGAAGCCGCCCGCGACACTTTGAGGAGAGTTCTCTTTTTTTGACCCTGATATAAGGATAGCGATTTTTGCAAAATAACCGGCAAACTTCGGAGATTGATTTGCGCTTATGTTTTCAGAAAGTTAAGCGGGATTTGGCGGGGAATGGGTCTTGACATGTTTGAAGGCGAGAAAAGGAAAAACAAATGCAGGTTCTTCGGCTCCCTCGTCCCGACAAGGCGCGACTCGGTTGCTCAGGATGACAAGCTCCGATGGGGTGGAAGCAGGAGACCGCCGAGGGTGATGAGAAGTCCGGAGAAGAGGAACATTTCGTTGCCGATGAACCAGCCCATGAGTGCGACCCAGACGGGTATCTCCGCAAGGATCGAGAGGCCGCAAAGGAACACCAGGACTTTGCGAATCCGCGATTGGTAGAACGCTGCGATGACTGCGACGAGTGCGATCGTGATCCAAGTGAGTCCGATCATGAGAAAGACCGATCGCATGGCATTTGCGAGCAGGGCTCCCAGGTTCGAGGCTGCGAGTGCGCTCGAAACGCGCGGGTATCCAGCAGCTAAATGAAGGCCGGCGCCGACAAGCATATTGAGAGATCCTAACCCTACGAGAAATTGGGCGACGATGGGACGCTTATTCACGGCAGTGCTCTCCTGTCTGGAATGGCGAAGACTTACGACCTAAGAAGAATAATGCAGAAGGGCGGTCGGAGGCGCAACTGACCGCTGCGCGAGCTTCGCTCAGGGCAGGCCTTCAACTTCACCCCGCCGGGGCGGGACTTCCCTCGGGATGACGGGTCATTTATGCTGCAAGTTTTCGAAACAAGGCACTAACTTCCTTCGCCGGTGAACGGATTCGTCTCCGGCTGCTTGATCGTGGTGGGATCGGGCTTGGATTCAGGCCTCTTCTCTTCGGTCTGGGGGCTGGCCGAAGCCGATTCCCCTGACGGCCTGAAGACGCGATATGGATCGCCAGGCAGCATGTGATTCTCTTCGAGAGCGAGGCGCACGCGCCGCTGGAATTCGCGCATGGGGCCGTATTGCTGGGTCGCGATGGTCTTGAACACAACAGGAAAAATAACCTGCGAGCCTTTGACGGCATCGACGCCCAAAACCTGCGGGTCCTGGAGAAAGACGTTTTTGAATTCTTTGCTGTTCCGGACGTCCATGGCGATCTGCTTGAGCAGTTTTGTCACTTCGTCGGGGTTTGCGGAGAAGTCGACGCTGACATTGACAGTGGCCACGGAGAAATCGGCGCTCAAGTTTGCCACGGTGGTGATCTGCGAGTTGGGAATGATGTAGAGAGTTCCATCTCCGTCGCGAACCATGGTTTTGCGAAGCGTCATCGATTCCACGGTGCCGGTAAGGCCAGCAAGCCGCACCGTGTCGCCCACGTTGAACTGATCCTCGACCAGAAACAGCATGCCGTTGAACATGTCCTTGACGATGTTTTGCGCCGCCAAGCCGATCGCGATTCCGGCGACCCCGGCCGAAGCCAGAAGCGGGCCGAGATTGAAGCCCATCGAATCGAGCGCTTGCAACAGGGCTATGACGCCGATGATGGCCAACCCGGTGGCACGAATGACGCCGGCCATCGTCCTGACCTCGGCACGTCGTCCCAGGCCGGCTCCGCTCTTCTCGGAAACATGGATCATGCGAGAGGTGGCGAGGCGCAGTAAGCGGCTGAGAATAAAGGCGATGAGCGCAATCACTATCAGGCGCGGCAGCTTGGCGTGGACGAACTCCTGACCATCGGAAATCCACTCATCGAGAACCCGCCCAAGGAACCGGCCCTCCTGGAACCAGCCCCAGCGAAACATGAGTATGAACCGCGGTATGTAGAAAGAAACAGACATGCCAAAACTCCACTTTCTAGACTAAACTGTGCGCAGGAACGGCCGGAGCCACGGCCGTGTTCGTCCGAAATCTTCCCTGACGGACGGTTAGCGAATGATACGAATCAAAAGTGAATCGAAGAGCCAGAGACGCCGAGTCCCCCGCGGGGTAAGCCAGTTCATTTTGGTTGGATGCGCCGCATTGGCGGTTGCGGCGAGTGTGGGACTGATGCGGACCCAGGCGCAGGAGTCGTTTCCGTTGCCTGCGATCAATCCTCCGGGGGCGAAGGCCGCAGCGCCGGCCAGCGGCACGGCGCCTTCGCCTGCATCACAATCAGCGCTGCAGCAACCCGGGACAACGGACAGCGGAGCCGCGATGCCGGAGGCCGCTCAGCAATGCGCCGAATTGCTGAGGCTGGCGACCGACCTCAAGGCTGCCGTCGATAAATCCTCCGCGGGCACACTTTCAGTAACCGTGGTACGCAAGGCCGGCGAGATCGAGCAACTGGCACACAAAGTCAGGAATGAGAACGCGAGAAACTGAGACGCCATAGGCGAAGTTTTGCAGGGACGGTGCAAAATGTATGAAGCAGAAAACGTGGTGAAAACTGGCCGGTTTGTAAGGTGGTCGCCTGCTCTAACCTGGAGTTTGGGCTTGGCGATGGCGTTTGCCCTTGTCCCCGGACCGACGGTACGTTCCCAGGGGCCCCCCTCCATCATCAATCGTCCCGCTCCGATGCCGACGGACCCGGCAGCATCGGGCGGCTATGATCCCGCCATGAGAGAGAAACAATTGATCGCTCTCAATATCGAGCGCCAGAAGGAGATGGTTTCCGACACGAACAAGTTGTTCAAGCTGGCCAGGGAGTTGAACGAAGAAGTCGCGGCAAACGGTTCCGCGCCGATGACCCCTGATCAGTTGCACAAAATCGCAACCATCGAAAAGCTGGCACGCGGGGTCAAGCAAAAGATGGCCGAAGGCACGGGACAGCCGGAGCCGGGCATGCAGGTTCCCTTTGCCGTTCCGACCCACTAGCCGTTGGCCCGGCCGGGCTGTAGGAGAGGTCGAAACGGCCAATAAACTGACAAGCATCATGACTTGGCAAATTGCTACAATCAGGTTAGGTTGTAACCGGAAGAAGGTTCTTCCGGCGAGACCGGAGCGATCGTGCCCGAATTGGCAAAGCGCTTGATCGATGCGAGCTCCTGATTGCGTTTGAGGGCTGGCGCGGCAGCGGGTCGCACTCGCTCTGGTTTTCGGTATGGGGGTCGACCGGAATGGAAGTGGCAATTTCCAGCACTCGTGCGTCCGGGACATATCGGGCCGAGGACGAGCTGACCGCGCAACAGATGATTGAGATCTACCGGCTGATGTTTCTCTCTCGCGCGGTAGATGACCGCGAGATCCTCCTCAAACGCCAACAGAAGATCTTTTTCCAGATCTCCTCCGCGGGCCACGAAGCGCTGCAGGTGGGAGCCGCACTGGGCCTGCGTCCGAGCTACGATTGGTTCTTTCCCTACTACCGCGACGGCGCTTTAGCCCTGGCGCTGGGTGTCACACCCGACGATATGATGCTGCAGGCCGTCGGAGCCGCGACAGACCCGGCCAGCGGCGGCCGGCAAATGCCGAGGCACTGGAGCAGCCGATCGCTGCATATCGTCAGCACCTCATCTTCGACGGCCACGCAGTTGCTTCAGGCCGTGGGCTGCGCCGAGGCTGGGCGGGCGTTCAGCAAACATCCCGCGATGGCCGCTAAAACCGAAGGAGACTATCGCGCCTTCCATGACGTGGAGTTTCACGGCGACGAGGTCGTGCTGACGTGCGTGGGTGAAGGCTCTACTTCCCAGGGCGAGTTCTGGGAGGCCATCAACACGGCATCGAATCAGAAGCTGCCGGTGATTTTTTTGGTAGAGGACAACGGCTACGCGATCAGTGTTCCCGTTGAGGTGAATACGCCGGGTGGAAACATCTCGCGCCTGGTCGCAAACTTCCCCAACTTCCACTTTGCCGAGATTGACGGAAATGATCCGGTCGTGAGTTTGCGCGCCTTTCAGGAGGCTGCGGCGTATTGCCGTGCAGGACACGGCCCGGCGTTCATTCACGGCCATTGTGTGCGGCTGTATTCTCACTCGCTTTCGGACGACGACAAGAACTACCGATCGGCCGCCGAAAGGGAAGCGGACCTTCTTCGCGATCCCATTGCGCGTTTCCGCACCCGGCTGATTGGTGAGGGGATTCTGTCGGTGACGGAGATCGACGAGCTGGAACGGGGCCTGGACCGTGAAGCATCCGAGGCTGCGGAACGCGCACTGGAAGCGCCTCTGCCGGCAGTGGAGGACATTGCCACACACGTTTACTCCGAAGATCTGGACCCCACAAGTGCCTCCTTTGCAACCGAACAACCGGAGTTCGCAGCAAATGCAAACGGCGCCGCCGCCGAGGTTGGGCAAAAGGGCGCTGGCCCTCGCACCATGGCCGAACTAATCAATGTTTGTCTGCGCGATGAGATGCGGCGCGACCCGCGCATTGTGGTTTACGGAGAAGACGTAGCCGACGCCAGCCGCTTCGAAGCGCTTTCTGAAGTGAAAGGCAAGGGCGGAGTTTTCAAGCTCACTGCGGGTTTGCAGACGGAGTTTGGATCGGAACGCGTCTTCAATTCGCCGCTGGCTGAGGCCAATATTGTGGGCCGCGCCATTGGATACGCTTTGCGTGGCATGAAGCCGGTTGTAGAAATTCAATTCTTTGATTACATTTGGCCAGCCATGCATCAGATTCGCAATGAGTTATCTGTTATGCGCTGGCGATCAAACGGGGGCTGGGCGGTTCCCGTCGTCATCCGCGTTCCCATCGGGGGTTATCTGACGGGAGGGGCGATCTACCACTCGCAATCAGGCGAAAGCCTTTTTACTCACACGCCGGGACTGCGTGTTGTTTTCCCATCGAACGCGCTTGACGCGAACGGCCTGCTGCGTACGGCGATTCGTTGCGATGACCCAGTGCTGTTCTTCGAGCACAAGCGGCTCTATCGCGAAACCTATGGCCGGGCGCCGTATCCCGGTCCGGACTTCGCGATTCCGTTTGGAAAAGCCAAGATCGTTCGTCCCGGCACTCATCTCACGTTGGTCACATATGGCGCGCTGATCCCGCGCGCACTGCAAGCCGCACAGCAGGCGCAGCGCGAGCACGGGATCGAAACCGAGATTCTCGATCTGCGCACGCTGAACCCTTACGACTGGGAAGCCATTGCCGAGAGTGTGCGCAAGACCAATCGCGTGATCGTGGCTCACGAAGACATGCTGAGCTGGGGCTACGGCGCGGAGATTGCTGCGCGGATCGCCGATGAGCTCTTCGACGAACTCGACGCTCCGGTACGGCGCATCGGCGCGATGGACACATTTGTCGCTTACCAGCCCAAGCTGGAAGATGCGATTCTGCCGCAGCCCGAGACAATCCTGAAAGCCATCGTGAGCCTGAAGGCGTTCTAATTCACGCCCGGTCGCGTCCCGCGTAACGGACGATCTGCGAGCAGCATAGCCAAGGTCATCCGGGCGCGGGGCGCATCGGGTCCAGCACAGATACAATACGGGGATGGACTTCCGCACCCAATTTCAGCAGGGAATCGGGCGCCGTGGGCGCAGGGCAGGCCGAGGCGCATGAGGAATTTTCTGCGCCTGCTGCGCTATGGGCTGCCGTACACGCTGGAATGGCTGCCGGGAGTTATGTTGTCGGCCATTGTAGGCCTGCTCGACGCCTTTCGGGTCCTCCTGCTGCAGCCGATTTTCGATCAGGTTCTCAAACCCGACGCGCCCGAAGGCCCCATCCTTTTGGGGCTTACGACTAGCCGATGGCATTTTGACCTAAGGGCGCTGACCCCACATTTCGGGAACTTGAGAATCCACAATGCGTGGGACGTCGTTGCCTTTGCGCTGGTCGTCTCTACGATTCTCAAAGGCCTATGCGATTACCTCGGAAATTATCTTGTCAATTATGCGGGCTTCGGCACTCTTACCGACCTGCGCAATCATCTCTACGAAATCACACTGCGCCGCTCTTCGAGCTTCTTCCACCAACACCCCACTGGAACCATTCTTTCCACGCTCATTAATGATGTGGACCGCGTACAAACCGCATTGAGTTCCGTGCTGGGCGATTTTTTGCAGCAGTTTTTCACTTTCCTGGTGGCCATTACGGTCATCATCAAGCTCGGCGGCAACCTGAGCTGGGCTCTTGTTCTCTTTATTCCGGTTGTGGTCGCCTCGGCGCGCAAAATTGGCGGCGAAGTGCGAACGCGCACGCGCACCGGCCAGGACAAGCTCGCTGAAGTTCAGAACATCCTGCACGAAACGATGACGGGCAACCGCATCGTGAAGTCTTTTAACACCGAGCTTTGGGAGATTCTGCGCTTCAAAAGCGCGGCCAAGCGCCTGTTCCGCGCCAACCTGCGCAGTGTGCGCATTCAGTCCATCAGCTCCCCGCTGATGGATTCTGTGGGTGCCGTGGCCATGGCGCTCCTTTTATGGATCGGACGCAACGAGATCAAGAACCACCACATGACCATCGGCGTTTTTGGCGCATTCATTTTTCTGCTCTTTAAGCTCTACGATCCGCTTCGCCGCTTCGCCTTCTTCTACAACAGTTTCCAGCAGGCGATGGGCGCGTCGGCATCGATCTTTTCTTTCTTTGACACTGAAGATGACGTGAGAGAGCGCTCGTGCGCCGTCACATTCACACGCTTCCGCCAGGCCATCAAATTCGAGAACGTGGGCTTCTCCTACTCCACCGATGAAGGCGAGCAGGAGATTCTTCACGATGTAGAGCTTGAGGTGAATGCGGGCGAGGTGCTGGCCATCGTAGGCCCGAGCGGCGCGGGCAAGTCCACGCTTGTGAATTTGATTCCGCGATTCTTTGACGTGACCACGGGCCGCATTATCATTGACGGTCGCGATCTCCGCGATCTCACTCTGGCTTCGCTGCGCCGCCAGGTGGCGCAGGTAACACAGGAGACGATTCTCTTTAACGACACCGTGCACAACAACATTGCATATGGGCAGCCTGACGCGAAACGCTCGTTGGTAGAACAGGCCGCGCGCAATGCTCTGGCGCACGATTTCATCCTGAACATGCCGCAGGGCTACCAGACGATAATCGGCGAGAAGGGTTTCCGGCTCTCCGGTGGCGAGCGCCAGCGTCTGGCCATTGCGCGCGCCATCTTCAAGGACGCGCCTATTCTCATTCTGGACGAAGCAACCTCTGCGCTCGACTCTGAAAGTGAATCCCTGGTGCAGACTGCTTTGGCCAACTTGATGCAAAACCGCACTGTGGTCGTCATCGCGCACCGCCTTTCCACTATTCGGCGCGCCAACCGCATCGCCGTGCTGGAATGCGGCCGCATTACGGCGATTGGTTCCCACGATGAGTTGCTCAACACCTCGCCGACCTATCAAAAGCTCTATCAACTGCAATTCATTGATCTACCCGAGACACTGGACCTGTCCACGACACCGACTCCGGATCCGAAGTTGTATTTACCGTTCGATGAACGGGCCGAGCTGGCCACAGGCGCGAAGGAGTAAGTATGGCGATTGCTTCGATGACCGGATTTGCGCGAGTGCAAGCGCGTGTCTCTATTGGCGGCGAGGAGCAGGTGAGCTACACTCTCACGGCGAAAAGCGTGAATCATCGCTTTCTCGATCTGCAATTCCGCCTGCCATCCGGCCTCGATGCCGTTGAGATGGATTTGCGCCGCGTGCTGAAGGAGAACCTTATTCGCGGTCACGTCGATTTGACCCTGTCTATCGATCGCGCTACTCAGGCCAAGGCGGGGTACAATCGCGAACTCATCGCCGGTTATCTGACGGCTTTTGACGCCGCGCGCCGCGAGCACAAGCTGAAGGGCGAGCCGGATCTGAACGTGGCATTGCGACTGCCCGGAGCGCTGCAGACCGAAGATCGTAACAATACTGACCTGAGTGCGCTGGCCGCCAGCGTGCTGGAGCAGACCGTTCCACTACTGGAGCAGTTGAAGGCCATGCGTGCGCGCGAGGGCGAAGCGCTCGAGGCGATTCTGCGCGGCACACTCGATCGACTTGCCTCGGCAACCGCGAGCATCGCCGAGCTTCGGCCCGAGATTGAGCAGCGGAGCCAGGAGCGCCTTACGCAAAGGCTCACTGCCGCCGTTGGGCCGGAGTTCAACCAGCAAAGAGTGCTGGAGGAAGTTGCTGTCCTGGTGGAACGCAGCGACATCAGCGAGGAACTCGCGCGCATGACGACGCATATCGAACATTTTCGCGAGCTGCTCAGCGCAGGCGGAGAGGCGGGCAAGAAGCTCGACTTTCTGCTGCAGGAGATGAACCGTGAGGCGAATACTCTTCTCTCTAAAACGGCGGGCATAAGCGGGAAGGGAACGCGCATCACCGAGTTGGGACTGGCGATGAAATCTGAGATCGAGAAGGCCCGCGAGCAAATTCAGAACGTGGAGTGAAAGGCAGTTCTTAGCTATTAGCCGTTAGCTTTCCCGGGGGGAAAGCTAACGGTTTGGTTCAGACGAAAGTGAAGCTAAGAGCTAATGGCTAACCCCTACTAGCTCGGTTCTTAGAGGAGACGAAAGACAACGTGGCTGGCATTTTATTTATCATTTCGGCGCCATCGGGCTCGGGTAAGAGCACGCTCGTGAGCGAACTGCGCAAACAGGTGAGCGGCGTCGATTTTGCCGTCTCCTGGACCACACGCGCGCCGCGCGGCTCAGAGGAGGATGGGCGCGAATATCACTTCACCACCCGAGAAGAATTTCAGCGCATGATTGACGCAGGGATGTTTTTGGAACACGCTGAGGTTTTTGGGAAGGACCTTTACGGCACCGCTCGGCAGTCGCTGGATGACGCGCTCGAAGCAGGTCACGACCTGATGCTCGACATCGATGTTCAGGGCGCTGCGCAAGTACGCGCCAAAATGCCGGAGGCCGTCGGCATCTTCGTAATGCCGCCAAACCCCAAAGCGCTGCGCACGCGCTTGCGAAACCGCATGCGCGCCGAGGGTGTTGTGGACGACGAGGAGGTCTTTCGCCGGCTGGGTGAGGCACGCAGCGAGATTGAGAATTATCGCCAATACGGCTATATTCTGGTCAATGACGTTCTCGACCGGGCGGTAGCGCAACTGGAAGCCATTGTGTTGTCGGAGCGTTTTTATCGCAATGGCGAAGTGATCGCTTATCGTTCGCGCCGGGTTTTGGAGGTCGCCGCGGCCTGCTTGCAATCGAATTCGCAGGAGCGGCTCAAACCTGTGCTGGAGGCGTTCGGAATCGATGGCGACTCCGGCCAGCAGCAGCTTCCCTTTGGAGATGACCCCGATGACGATTGAAACGAGTTTCGATTCGAATTATCGCAAGGTTCTGGTGGCCGCGCGGCGCGCTCGACAGATACAAAACGGATCCCAGGCGCTGGTCGCCACTCGATCCAGCAAGGCGTGCCGGATTGCGCAGGATGAAATCGAGGCCGGAAAAATTGCTTACGTCAAGCGCGAGGTCGAAGTGACCAAACCGCTGGTTGAAGGTCCGGCGATTCCGATCTTGCTGAGCTGATCAACAGCGAGCAAGGGACGGTGAGCAGTGAACAGAAGGGACGGCCACGCGCCGTCGCTGCGGCTGCTCCGGGTCTGGCTATTTGGTCACCTTGAAAGCTGGCCGCCGACCCCTGTTCATCGTCCACTGTTCACCGCCTTCTGCACTACAATCGAGACATGAGAGCGATCGTTGGCGTCTCCGGCGGAATCGCTGCGTATAAGGCAGCTGAGCTCGTGCGCGCATTGCAGCGCCGGGCCGTCGAGGTGCATGTGGTGATGACGGCCTCGGCGCAGAAATTCGTTCAACCGCTGACGTTTTCCGCGCTCACTGGCCATAAGGTGATTACCAGCCTTTGGGAGGATTGGGATCCCGGTGCGGCAAGTTCAGAGCAGAACGGCATCGATCACATTGCCGAGGCGCAGTGGGCCGACGCGCTCGTTGTCGCTCCTGCAACAGCCAATATTCTGGCGAAGTTCGCTCATGGTATCGCCGACGATTTTCTGTCCACGCTCTATCTCGCCACGACCGCGCCAGTCGTGGTTGCTCCTGCGATGAATGTGAACATGTGGAACCACAAGGCCACACAGGCGAATATTGATACGCTGCGTCAGCGTGGTGTGGCAATCATTGAGCCGGGGACGGGAGAGCTGGCCTGCGGCATGGTAGGCACGGGCCGCATGGCGGAGCCGGAGACGATTGCATCGGCGGTTTTTTCTGCACTCGGCGGACGTCATGATCTGGCCGGTGAAGTGGTGCTGGTGACCGCCGGCGGTACGCGCGAGGCGCTCGATCCCGTGCGATTCATTGGCAATCGTTCCAGCGGCAAGATGGGTTATGCGCTGGCCGAGGCGGCGCGCAGCCGCGGTGCGAGGGTCATTCTCATCAGCGGGCCATCGAGCTTGCAAGCGCCCGCGCACTGCGAAGTGGTGAAAGTAACCACGGCGGATGAGATGCGAAGCTCTGTGCTGGCGCGCATGGAGGAAGCCACGCTCGTGATTAAAGCCGCGGCAGTGGCTGACTATCGCCCGGTAGCGGTTTCCGCGCAGAAGCTCAAGCGCACCGGGCCGTTGATGCTCGAGCTCGCGCCGACTGAGGACATTCTGGCAGAGGTGGTGCGCCGCCGCAGGCCGGGACAACTGATCGTGGGATTTGCAGCTGAGACTGAGAATCGCATGGAGAATGGCCGCGCCAAGCTGCTGGCGAAAGGCGCCGACGCGATCGTGGTGAACGACGTGGCCGGCGAGGATGTGGGCATTGACGCTGATACCAATGCGGCCACTTTTCTCACGCGGGACACGGCCGTGGAACTCCTGCAAATGCCCAAGCGCCAGTTGGCCGATCGCATCCTCGACGAGATTCTCAGCTTCCGACGCCCGCGGCCAGTGGTCGTGGAACTCGATGACGGGCAACGCAAGGAAACGGACAGCAGGCAGGCCATTCAGGACCGCGTGCTTGACGAGAGCATACCGGTCGGCGCGGGACGACGTCAGCTCATCGTGGAGTGATTTGCTTGCCTCGCGCGCTCGATTCCGGCACTCTGGACGCTCTGGCTGAGCGGCTGAAGTTTTACCGCGATTTGGGGCTTACCGACTTCTACCGCAGAGACGTTGAACCGATCACGGCAGTCGATCCCAGGCTGGGCCGAATCGTGGCTGAAGAGCTGGCGGAACGAGAAGGACTCTTGCAGGCTGCGGTTGCCACTGCAGCACAATCTGCGAGTGAACCGGTGGCACAGCAGGAAAACTACATCCGAGAGGATCCCACGATTAAGACTCGCAAGGTTATTTCCGCGCCACCGCAGATTGGCGGCGCAGTTCCCGCTGAGGAGCGCGCCGCCGCGTTGCAGACGATTCGCGACGATCTCGGCGACTGCACGCGCTGTGCGTTGCATACGGGACGTCACACCATCGTCTTTGGTGTGGGCAATCCCTCCGCCCGGCTCATGTTTGTGGGTGAGGGCCCAGGCGCAGATGAAGACGCACAGGGACTGCCCTTTGTGGGCCGCGCGGGGCAACTGCTCAACAACATGATTGCGGCGATGGGGCTCAAGCGCGAGGAGTGCTACATTGCCAACGTGGTCAAGTGCCGTCCGCCAGGCAACCGCACGCCGGATCCCGAAGAAGCCAACACCTGCTCGCCCTTTCTCTTTCGCCAGATCGATGCGGTGCGTCCGCAGGTTCTGGTCGCGTTGGGCGCGACGGCGGCAACCTATCTTCTGGGCCAACGGCAGCCGCTGGCCGGATTGCGCGGACGCGTGCACGCGTTCCGCGGCATGAGCCTGATCGTCACTTATCACCCAGCGTTCCTGCTGCGCGATCCACGGCAGAAGAAGGAAGCCTGGGCCGATCTGCAGATTGCGATGAAGGAACTGGGACTAAAAGCGCCGGCGAAGGCGTAGACGCAATCTTCCGAGACGGCGCGTGCTTCGGCGACGACTTGCCGCATCCCCTACACTGAATCTTGTCTCCCATGCCTGCCTACTGCGAAGTCGCGTTGCCGGTGCCGCTGGACCACACGTTTACTTACGGCGTGAGGCCGGGACAACAGCCGCAGCGCGGGGCGCGGGTGATTGTGCCTTTCCGCAACGAGAAGCTCATTGGTGTGGTGACGGCGATCGACGCCAAGCCGCCCAGCGTCGTTGAGGCCAAGTATCTCGAAGCTGTGCTCGATGAGGAACCGCTGCTCAGCGATCATCTTTTGGAACTCGCGGAGTGGACGGCACAGTATTATCTGGCGCCGCTCGGCGAAGTGCTGCGCGCCATGCTGCCGTTGACGGCCGAGGTGCGGCGCACGGTGTATTACCGGATCACGGACCTGGGGCGCGATGTGCTGGCGACGGCGATGGATGGGGAAGCCGACCTGGGAAGAAAGACAACCGCAGGTCCTTCGACTCGTCCCTTCGAGCCGGGACTCGCTCAGGATGACAGGCATCTGAGGAAGGCGACCACAGGGAAACGGCGCGGCAAGCTTTCCGGCGAAGACCAGGACATGGAGCGGCGCGTGCTGGAGCGGCTGGCCAAAGGCGAGCCGGTGAAAGTGTCGACGCTGCGGACAGCTACAGCGGCTTCGTTGCCGCTGCTGGCTGCGATGGTGCGCAGGAAATGGATTGTGCGCGAGACCGCTGCGGCCGAACGCGATGCACGGCGCATGGAGCGGTTCGCCGTGTTGATTGGCGACGGGCGGCTGCCCACGCTGACCGAAAAGCAGACGGCGATCCTTGCGGAGCTGGCTGCAAGCGGAGGCGACTTGCCTCTGGCGGAACTGCGGCGGCGCGAGTTGCCTTCGTCGACTCTGCAGACGCTTGTCCGGCGTGGATTGGTGCGCATCGATGAGCGGCCCGAGGCGTTTCGTCTGGGTGGGCTGACTCCGTCGTCCGAAGTGTTCGATTTGAATACGGCGCAGGCGGACGCGTTGGCCACGATTACTAACGCGGTTGAGGCGTTTCACCCGTTTCTGCTGTACGGCGTAACGGGATCGGGGAAGACGGCAGTCTATCTGGCCGCGATGCAAAAGGCGCTCGATCGTGGACTGACTTCGATCCTGCTGGTTCCCGAGATCGGCCTTACGCCGCAGATGGCCGGGCTGCTGGATCAGGCGTTCGGGCAAAAGGTGGCACTGCTGCACTCGGCGCTCACGCCTGAGGAGCGCAGTGAGCAGTGGCGCCGGATTCGGCGTGGCGATGCGCCGATCGTTGTGGGCACGCGCTCGGCAATCTTTGCGCCGGCGCCGAACCTGGGACTGATTCTCGTCGACGAGGAGCACGACCAAAGCTACAAGCAGGAAGAGACACCGCGCTACAACGCACGCGATGTCGCCGTGATGCGCGCCAAGCTGGCCGGGGCAGTTGTGGTGATGGGCTCGGCAACGCCGTCGCTCGAGAGCTGGCAAAATGCGGAGCGGGGAAAGTACACGCGCATCGAGCTCGTCGAACGCGTGATGAACCGGCCGCTGCCTGAAGTCGAGCTTGTTGACATGCGGAGCGAATTCAAGGAGACGAGCAAGGACGCGCTCTTCTCGCGCTCGCTCGTTGAACAGACAAAGGCGGCGCTCGAGCGCGGCGAGCAGGCGCTGATCCTGCTGAACAGGCGCGGCTACTCGTTTGCCGTGATGTGCCGCTCGTGCGGCGAAAAACTCGAATGCCAGAATTGCGCTATCGCGCTGACGCACCACAAGGCTCAGTTGGACGATAGCGCCGAGGCGCGCGCCGGGCAGCGCCTGGAGTGCCACTACTGCGGCTACAGGCGCACGGTTCCGGCACGCTGCTCGAAGTGTGATAGCGAGCATTTGTATTACCTGGGCGCGGGGTCGCAGCAGGGCGAGGAGCGGCTCACGGAGATTTTCCCCTTCGCGCGCATCGGGCGGATGGATCGCGACACAGTGCGCGGGCGGTACGATCTTGAACACCTTCTGGCGCGGCTGCACTCGGGCGAGATCAACTTGCTCGTTGGCACGCAGATGATTGCCAAAGGCCACGACATTCACAACGTCACTCTGGTGGGCGTGGTGGGGTGCGATCATGCGCTTTCGATGCCGGATTTTCGCGCGGCGGAACGCGTCTTTCAACTGATGACGCAGGTGAGCGGGCGCGCGGGACGCGGCGATCTGCCGGGACGCGTGGTGGTGCAGACGTACTATCCCGATCACTACGCGATCCTGGCGGCGATGAAGCACGACTACAAATCGTTCGCCGAGCGCGAGCTGAAGTATCGCCGCTGGATGCACTATCCTCCTTTCGGCGCGTTGGCCAACGTGCTGGTGCAATCGCAAAAGCTGGAAGAAGCAGCGGCGTGGTCGGCGCTGCTGGGCAAGTATCTGCAGAAAGCCGCGATTGAGGGAGTCAGAGTGCTGGGTCCGTGCACCGCGCCGATTGCGCGCATCAAGGGCGTGTACCGCTTCCACATGATTCTGAAGAGCGCGACTCGCAAGGCACTGAATGAAGCGCTGCGCGGGATGTTGGCGCACGCGGCGGAGAACGACGTGCCACGGCGGAACTTGATCGTCGATGTGGATGCGCTGCGGCTGATGTAACCACCTGCGGTGGGGCAGACGCCTTCGGCAGGGCCGCGCCAGAAAGAAGCGCGGCGCTGGCGTGAGCCGTTGCCAGCAAACGAAACAAAAGCCATCGAATGAGTGAGATAGCAACCAAAAGTGCATGCGTTGTGTTTGCGCGGGTCGAGCATTGATTCTAAAGAAGTTGTGAGCCATAAATGCGTTGTAATTTGATGCATTTTGACGGCATTTCGGAGATCGGTTTGCTGATTCTAAACGAGTTACTTGGCGTATACTTGGCGAAGATGGCGATTTTTTTATTTAATTAATTTCCGCTCCTTCGAAGCTCGATGATTTGCGAGCTGGTGAAGAAATGAAACAGTGGAACCGCAGTTCGCGGATCGTGAACCGTGAACGCCGATCTTGATTCAAGAACGCGCTGGATTTTGATTTGGATTCAGTATGCGCCGAAGGCCGGAAATGATCGGCAAACTTGGGAAAGTTTATATTTCCATTGTCCTCTGGGATTTACGGGAGGATCTCAGGAGAGCCAGGCTTGACAGTCTTTCTGACCATCGGATCGACCTCATCAATCGAGCTTCTTCGATGAATCTCAAAGAGCCGGCGCGATGCGGGCGACGGTGAGAACGGTGATGTCGTCGTCCTGACCAAAGGCTTGTGCTGCCTGGGCGATGGCTTCGGCGGGCTGAGTGCTGAGGGCGGCGGCGGGTTCAAAGCCGAAGAGAGCGCCGGCTTCGTCGCGGGCTTCGATGACACCGTCGGTAAGAAGAGTGAGTTGGCGCTCGGGGGATAGTTGGAAGTTGGATTCGGCGTAGATTGTGTCGGCGGAGATACCCAGTGGAAGGCCATTTTCGAGCGGGAGTTCTTTGCCGTCAACGTAAGGCGCGATGTGACCCGCATTGGCGATGGTGAGCTTGCCGTCGGCGTCGACGCGGAGGACCAGGCAGGTGGTGAAGCCTCCGTGGCTGCGGGCCAGCATGCGCTGGTTCATGGCGGCCAGGATTTCTCCAGGACTTTGCGTGTAGTGTGCCAGTGTGCGCACCGTACCCACCAGCAGAGAGACGGTCATGGCGGCGGGCATGCCTTTACCGCTGACGTCGCCGATGATCACCAATACTCCGCTGGCGCTCTTATCGCCCTTCACCGGCAGCACCTGGAAAAAGTCGCCGCCGACTTCTCCAAAGGGTTTGTAGACCGATTGAATGTTGAATCCCGGGATTGCGGGAACGTCTTCGGGGATCAGAACCTGCTGAATGGCGCGGCCAGCGGCCAGTTCAGCTGCCATGCGCTGCTTCTCGCTGCGGTCGCGGATAAGGTCGTGAGCAAAGATGGCCAGCGTCACGATTCCCAACAGGGTTAGGGTGCCGGTTGTGTATTGCCAGTGCCAGCCGCCGATGGAGGCGTAGATCCTCATACCCATCAGGTGCTGGAAAGCGCTGGAAAGCGTGAGACGCACGAACCAATAAAACAGAAATGCAGAGGCGACCATTCTGTCACGGGCGCTGCTCCGCCTGAGTCCCTGGACAATCAGAATGGTGAGCGGTATTTGGGATACGAGCACCGGCCACTCGTTGATAAAGGACAGCTTCGGAAACCATACAGCGACGCTGGCAAAGAGATAGATTGGCCAGAAGAGCAACGTCCAGCGGCGACGCGGGATCTGCATTGCCTCACCCGCTATTGCGACGAGCATACCCGATGCTATGGCTCTTAGAGACCAGTAAGGGATTTGACCTCCGAAGTAATTCATTGACTGGTCCACACCGATAATTGCGAAATAGATTCCCAGGCTGCGAAAGGCTCGAAAATCAGGCGCGGCTCGCCAGAGCGCCAGGTACGCCGCGGCAAGGCAGCACATCAGCACGGCCAGGATCAGCGTTGGTGTGTCTTGCACCTGCTCGGCGAGCGGCACCGGCGGAAAGACCCTATGGAGCAGGGGCACTTCCGCGCCCAATAAATAAACGGCCGTCATGCGAGCGCCGCCCTTTGCACGGTGAGGACGGTAATGTCGTCTTCCTGGCCGAATGTTTGCGCCGCGGTGGCGAGGGCAGCTGCGGCGATGCCCGTGCGCAGCATCTCTGCGATGCGATCGAAGCCGAAGAGATGGCCTGCCGCGTCCTGCGCCTCGGCCACGCCGTCGGTCATGAGCATGAGCGAGTCGCCCTCGGACAGCTTAAAGCGCAGAAGAGGGAAGTCGATGCCAGGAACGGCGCCGAGAGGCAGCGCGCCTTCCATGGGAAGCTCTTTGCCATTTAGATAGGGCGGTAAATGGCCGGCATTGGCGAGGACCGCGCTGCCGTCTTTCTCGATGCGCAGGGCGAGGCAAGTGGCGAGGCCACGACTGTTCATGCGCTCGTTTAACAGAGAGAGGATCCGCGCGGGATCGCTGGTGAAGGTTGCGGCAGTGCGGATAGCGCCGACGATGAGGGTGGCCAACATTCCCGCCTGCATGCCTTTGCCGGCCACATCGCCGACGACGATTAAAGCACTGCCATCGGTTGTGTGGGGAAGCACCTGAAAAAAGTCGCCGCCCACTTCGCGCGAGGGACGGTAGACGCTTTCGATGGCGAGGCCGGGCGTCATGGGGAGTTGCTCGGGAATGAGATATTGCTGAACGTTACGCGCCGACTGAACTTCAGCGGCGAAGCGTTCCTCCTGGCTGCGGGTCCGGGTGAAACGCAGAATCAAGATGGCGAGTACGCCGAGCAGGAAGAGCAGGTTCCCAACCTGAATCAGCTGAATGGGGAAGGGGCGATCAAAAAGCAGGATGTTGAAGAGAAACCGGCTTTGCCAGCCGAGGACAAAGGTGATGATCGCGGACCATTGGAAGAGCACGGCCGAAAATTGCAGCAGGACAGGCGCCAGCAAAAGTCGCGCATCGACGAAGTTTTGCCGCGCGCGAGAGAGGAGCAGAGAAAGGATCCAGACGTAGCCCGGCAACAAAGAAAGGGAAAACACCAGGAAGAATCGAAATGGGCTGACGTCCATCGCGGTGAAACTGATCGAAAGGGAATAGAGGCCGAAAGCGAGCGCGACGAAGAGACAGACGAGGGACGTTCGATAGAGCTGAGAGCGGCGGCCTTTGAGCAATTGCCGATAGAAGGCGAGCTGCGCAAGTCCGGCACAGGGGAAGCCGAGCGTATACATGAGGCCGTTAATCAGCAAAATGGGCGATACCTGTAAGCCTTCCGACAAAATGGCCCACCCCTGCGCCGCGCTGAAGGCAAGAAAAAGCGAGAACCATAAGTATTCACGCTCAGAGCGCCGCAGCAGAAAGAGCAGGAAGACAGCGATTGCACCCAGGGATTGCAAAAGCGAAAGGATCTCGGTGCTTGAAAAGCTCCAGTTTCGAGCGGCTCGATTCACGGCGTACATTCTCTGAATGTCCGCGGAGTCTCCAATCGTCGCGCCGCTGCTTTCAGGACCTCCGCCCTCGTATTCCGCCCAGCCGGGCCAGTGCCACACGCGAATGGCGATTTCAATCTGCCGCGCCGGGCCGCCGGCGGGCGGAAGGGTGTAAACCTGGCTCGCATAGTTGCTGTAGGGAATCGGATTCGGCGGCATCTTGCCGATGCCACCGATTCGAACGTCGTTCGCAAAGACTTCATAGTTTGTCAAAATGTCGGGCAGCCAAATGGAGAGGTCGCTCATTCCGGCGGGGACGGATACTCGAAAGCGATACCAGGCGGTGCCGCTGTAGCCCCTGTATCCCTGTGCGTCCCAGCTTTGGTCGGAGCGGAGCAGCGGCCACTGGGAGTCGTCGAAGTTGGGGTCGGCCCAGGCGGGATTGTCGCCGGTATGGAAGCGCCAGAGGCCGTCGAGTGAAGCCACCGGTTCCCGGCCGCTGTTGAAGTCGAAGGTCTGCGCATGGGCTGGGCCGAAGGGAACGGGCGCGAGGAGCAAAAGAAGCAAAAGAGACTTTTTCATGCGAAGACGGGGAAACTGGTGTGGCCTTGGCAAGCTATAGCACGATGAGGGGCTGTGACGGAAGGAAATATACGGACGGGAGGACAGAGAACAGAGAAGAGAGAACAGAGAAGAGAGAACAGAGAAGAGAGAACAGAGACAAGGAGCTGGGGCCCGGTGGGTGACCGAACCTGCGGACGAAAGGCAACCGCAGATTCCTCGTCTGCGCTCGGGATGACAATTCTGTGGTGTACGAGCGCGCGCGGCGAAAGCGGGCGAGATGACCAACTTGGCGAATGACAAAGTTTTCACTTGCTGAGGAATCGATTTGGCCGGTATGATCCGGGCCAGCTTCCGCACTGCCAAACGCGAGCGCGATCCGCCGGCCGTGGAAGCAGGTCATCAGCGGGTCGCAATCCTTTCCCCGGCAAGCGTTGGCGCAGCTGCGAAGCGAGCGCCGAGTTGCTGCCTCAGCATTCAACGAATCGCGGACCCTTTGGCGAGCGTGAAGTTTCCAGTTCCCCCAAACGGAAATGAACAGCATGAGATCGATGGGCCCTCGGCGATTCGAGGAGGAGACTATGCGAACCTATACGAAACTGCTTGTCACGGCGATCCTGCCTGCGATTCTGCTGGTCTGCGTGCTTCCGCAGCAGGCGATCCCGCAGAGCCGGGCGAACTTCTGGTTCCTGAACAACACAGGGAAGACGCTGAACAACCTGTATGTTTCACCGCACTCGGCGAACTCCTGGGGCACGGATGTGCTGGGGCGCGCATCTCTTCCCGATGGGATGGGGACGTTGATCGTCTTCCCGCCGCAGTGGCGCGGCGTATGCCATGAGGATTTCAAATTGGTCTTCAGCGACGGAACGGCCGAGCAATACACGCAGGGCCTCGATGTATGCCAACTGCATGCTCTGCAGTTCAACGCAGACACAGTATCGGGATTCTGAGAGACAGGGAAAAGGGAATAGGGAGCAGGGAAGAACGAAGCTGAGGTGGGTTTGGGCCCGTGGTCTCCCAGGTCTGAAAATCCAGACCTGGGGCACCCCTGCTCGTCGTGAGTTGAGGCCGGACGCCGGCGATACGAAGCTCGGGCGGTACACGGGACTCAGAAAGTGCCCAGGCGCCTGCGACGCGCCTGGGCGGTCATCCGTCAGGGTGCATGATCTTGCGCTCGTTGACGGCGCCGCCATCTTCGCGCTTTAAACCGGCGTAGACCACTGTCGACACGACGGTCAACGCCCCGAGACACAGGAACGCCTTGTGAATGCCGCGGATCATGAGCAGCGGCTCGAAGTACGCCTGTCCCGGCACAAAGAACGCGGTGGTCAAACCCGCGATGGCCACCCCAAAGCTGATCGACATCTGCTGCATGGTGCTGGCGATGGAGCTTGCGTTTGAAGTGTCCTTCTCTTCGATATCCGCGTAGACCAGCGTGTTCATTGTTGTGTATTGGAGGCTGGTGCAGGCTCCGTAGAAGAAAGCAATTGCCACGATCTGAGCGACCGATGTGTCGCGATGAATGGTTGTGAAAAGTAAGAGCAGCAGCCCGATAGCAATGGTGTTTGAAACCAGAACGCCCTTGTAACCGATATTCGCCAGCAGCTTCCTCAAGACGGCCTTCATGCCGAGCGCGGCGATTGCCTGCGGCATGATCAGCAATCCCGATTGCACCGGCGTGTATCCGAGGCCGGTTTGGTAGAGCAGGGGCAACAGAAACGGCACGCCGCCGATTCCCAGTCGAGTAAAGAAGCTGCCGTTGACGGAGATGCGAAAGGTACGAAAGTCAAACAGGTGCAGGTTGAGAAGCGGAAACTTCAACTGACGCGCATGTACCCAGTAGGCAGCAAGCAAAGCGCCCGAGAGCGCGAGCAGTCCAGCGATTTCAATGCCGCTCAACGTGTGCTCGCCAAACACTTCGAGCACATAGGACATGAGCGCGATCCCGGAACCGAAGAGCACCAGTCCAACAAAATCGAGCGGATGCACTTGCTCTTCTTTGAAGTCGGGCAGGTGCAGATACACCATGACCAGGCCCAGCAGGCCAATGGGAATATTCAGGAAAAAGATGACGCGCCAGTGGGCGTAGCCGACAATCAGTCCGCCGGCGACGGGGCCGAGCATCGGCGCAATCAGCGCTGGAACGGAAACAAAGCTCATCACGCGCAGCAGATCGGACTTGGCGAAGGAGCGTACCAGCGTAAGGCGTCCGACAGGCACCATCATGGCGCCGCCCATGCCTTGAAGCACACGGCACGCAACAAGCAGATGAATGTCGCTGCAGAGTCCGCATAGCAGTGACCCCAATGTGAACAGTCCGATCGCCGAAGCGAACACGCGGCGCGTACCGAAGCGGTCGGCCATCCATCCGCTGATGGGAATAAAGAGCGCGAGAGCAAGCGTGTAGCTGGCCAGGACGGCCTTCATCGCCAGCGGACCCACATGGAGCGCTTCTGCAACAGCCGGCACGGCGGTGTTCAGAATCGTGGTATCAAGTGACTCCATGAAGAAGGCGACGGCGACCAGCCAAGGCAACAAGGCAGTGTGAGCCGGCGTTGGCGCAGTGCTCTCTGGGCGCGGGATGGGCGGACCAGGATTCATAAGAGCGGGGAGCTCATAAGAAAGAATGACACAGCGTCAGAGGATCACGATGCCGCGCGCGGCAAGTGGGCTGGAGGCTTCGATCTTCTGGGACGCTCGATCAGGGGCACACTAGCGCGGAAAAGTGAAGGGAGCGATATTGAGGAGCTGCAGGAGGGAGTTGTCGTAAAAGGGTGTGGGTGTGAAGGTGAGCACGAACAGAGCGAGGCCGACGATGCCGAGAACGGCGCGGCCATGCGAAAGATCGGAGTCGATGGGGACTTTGGGATGGCGTAGGGCGGGGATGAGGAGGAAGGTGCCCCAGAAGAGCCAGCCGACCCAGTAGATGGTTCCGGCGACAAAGAGGAGGAACGGCAGAATGTTTGTCGTCCAGCGGTGCAGGCGCGGAGAGAGCGCATAGAGGATATGGCCGCCGTCAAGCTGGCCACCGGGGATGAGGTTGAGGGCGGTGATGAAGAGTCCAATCCATCCGGCGACAAGGATGGGGTGCGGAGAGGCCTGATTGAACGAGGGGACGGCGGGGTTCCAGTGCGCGAGAAGGCGGCGCAACAACTGAATGGTGAGGGGATCGCCGCCGAAACGAATAAGGGATTCTGGTGCGCCGGGAGGTCGCGTAACGCTGAGCATGAGGCCGATGGCGACGGCGATGGCTGAGGCGATGAAGCCGGCGAGCGGACCGTAAATTCCTACGTCCATGAGTGCGTTGCGGCTCGGGATTCGAGTGCGAATGCGGATGACGGCGCCGAACGTTCCGCTGAGCGTGGGCGCGGGGATGACCCAAGGGAGGGTGGCGTGCATGCGGTTCGCGGCACAAGCTGCGAAGTGGCCGTATTCGTGGATGAGGAGAATCGAGAGCAAGGTCAGCGAATAGGCGAAGCCCGTGGAGAACAAAGCAGGATGGTGGAGGAGCCAGGGCCAGGGCCACAGGTCGCTTTCGCGGGCGACCGGCGGCAGGCCTTCAAGGAAGTTCCGCATGAAGCGCGCGCCGTTGACCGTAGTGGTGACAATGCTGGCCAGGAGCAGCAGCAGTGGCGAGGCGTAATCGCGAAAGAGTGGACGCAACCGGGGCCTTTCTCAAGAGGCACGGATTTCGATGCGCCTTCGGTCGGGTCCTGGGGTGGGTCGACTCGAGAGTGGGTGGATCAAAAAACGAACAGGCTTGAACGCGAAGAAGCCGCTTGGCGACGCGGATGGCGACCGGTCGCTGGCGACGGCCTGAAAATAGACGGGCGCAATGCGGCTAGCTGGGTGAGGAGCCCGGCTCGAGCGCGTGCAGTTCCTTGCCCGGCTTGAAGCGGACGGCTTTGCCGGGAGCGATGTTGACCTCAGTTCCAGTGCGGGGATTGCGGCCAATGCCGGTTTTGCGGGCGCGGACGCTGAAAACACCGAAGCCGCGAAGCTCAATGCGCTCGCCTGCAGCCAATGCCTGTTTGAGACCCTCGAAGACCGTGTCCACTGCCGCCTCAGCCTTGGTGCGCGGCAGGCCCGTGCGCTCGACCACGTTGTGAACAATATCCTGCTTGATCAATGGAGTCACCTCGCTCAAGACGAACTGGTTGAAGCGTATCTTACCACCTACTTCGCCCATACTACAGATTTTGTTGCGATTAGGAAAGACAGGGACTAGGGACTACGGGACTAAGGGACTGCGGGGCCACACGGCGCTTGGAGGGCTGAGGGGCCGCGGGACGAGGGAGCGAGGGAACTGCGGAGCGTGGAAAGCAGTTAGTGACGGGCGACCTGCCAACGGACGCGGGCTTTGCTTTAAGATGGGGTTTCGAGTCCGAGCCAACTCCGCCAGACCGCCGGAGGCCGCTCAAACGCACCGGGGACAGGAGACGCATGTCGATACAGAGTGATCGATGGATCAGGGAACAGGCGCTGAACCACAGGATGATCGAGCCGTTCAGCGAGAAGCAGGTGGCGAGCGGGGTCATCTCCTATGGTCTTTCTTCGTACGGCTACGATCTGAGGGTCTCGAACGAGTTCAAGATTTTTACCAACGTGAATAGCGCCATTATCGATCCCAAAGCGTTCGATGAGCGGTCGTTTGTCTCGGTGGAGGCGGAGTCCGTGATCATTCCGCCGAATTCATTTGCGCTAGCGCGGTCAGTGGAGTACTTTCGCATTCCGAGAGATGTGCTGACGATTTGCGTCGGGAAGTCGACGTACGCGCGGTGCGGCATCATCGTGAATGTGACGCCGTTCGAGCCGGAGTGGGAGGGATTTGTGACGCTGGAGATTTCAAATACGACTCCGCTGCCGGCCAAGGTGTATGCGAACGAAGGGCTCTGCCAGATTCTGTTTTTCCACGGGGACCAGCCGTGCGAAACGAGCTATGCGGATCGCAAGGGAAAGTACCAGAAGCAGCAGGGAATTGTGCTGCCGAAGCTGTAGAGCGGCTTTTCCCGTGCTTCAGCGCCGCAGCGAGGCAGAAGCTTTGAAGGATGAGGGCCCACGATGAACGACATCCGGGTGCCACCTTAGCGTCAAAGCCCTAGCACCAATATCTCAACGATCCGAATGATGGTGGTATTTGCGAATTTGGTTCATGGGGTGAATGATTCAAAAGGGGACACATTCAAGAGATTTGGGTTGATGGAACCCAGCAGGTCCTTGCTCATCCGGGTCTCGTGCGATTTCGACGTGCCGAACCGGTTATGAGGGATGCTGGAGGGTGTTTTTTGAGCGCCGCTTGCGAAGCGGGTTGAACAGGGAAGATCGAGACAAGGTCGACGCGGCTGTTTGGGGCAGGCGCGGAGAACCGGTCAAAGAAAACAAAGTTACGCTTACTTTTTCCTCTCGGATCAGCGAAGACAAAATCGACAAAACTCGAGGGGGGCCGGATGGACTTCGGCTGCTACGCGTCGACCGACGTGAGGACTGGTGTGGAGATGACATCGTCGAAACATGGTCCTGATGCAATTCGTATTGGGGTGGCAGCGGATGAACCGATTCGCGTCGCCGGGCTAGCCAGCATCTTTGATCAGCCCGGTGGGAATGGCGAATATGAGCTGGTTCCGGTGATTGCGCCCATGAAAGAGCTGCTGGCGCTCCACGACATTGAGTATGTGGTTGTGGACCTTCATTCCGCTCCCGGCGGCTTGGAGACTGTGGAGAAGATTCGGACCGTGCGTCCCGACGTGCGTTCGATTGTGATCGGTCCAGACGGGGACGACGAACTGGTCCTGAATGCGATCATCGCCGGGGCGAGGGCCTTCCTTGGGCAGTCGGCAGGCCCCGATGTGGTTCGCCGAGCGATCGATGTTGTGACGGCGGGGTCGATCTGGGCTCCGCGGCGGCTGCTGTGCCGCGTAATCGACCGCTTGATGAAAGTTCCGAATCTCTCGCAAGCTCTCTATCGGCAACAGCTTACACAGCGCGAACAAGAAGTTTTAGAGCTCATTCTGGGAGCACATTCTACACGCGAGATCGCTCGGAGGCTGGGAATCGAGCAGCGGACGGTCAAGGCATATGTGGGCCGGCTGATGCGCAAAACCGGCGCTGACAACAGGATCCAGCTCTCAATGTCGGCGCTGAGCCATTCTTTTGCTCCCAAAGGGCCCATGCGGCGAACTGCGGTCGGAAGTCACGAAAGTGCCTCAAATTAAAAGGGAATACCGATTACTTTTAGCCACAGCACCTAAGTACTCTTGTGTAGTTACCAAGTTTTCTTCATTCTTATCGCAGAAACAACGCAGATCTGGGGAAAGGAGTTCCCCGGCGGCATGTTTCACATGATGCCTGGGAACTCCTCTTTTTTGATTCTGCATGGTTTCGCGCGATTGCGATCGTGCTATTCAGCCCCCCCACACTCCAATCGGTCACTCAACCTGGAACATGCGGCCTGAGTCAGGCCGTGGGCGATTTCGGCCATCAAGCGGCGCTCTTATGCTTCAATTCCCGCTCCATTCGAGCCGCCAGCAGTTTGCGAGCTTTCTCCAGTCTGCGCAGCCTTGCAGGGCTCAGCCTCTGGGCCGCGTGGCTGATATAGAACTCAAGTAACCGCAGTCCTGCGGCGGTTCCTTGCGGACTCACTTCCTTCGAGGCGAGTGAATTCGCAAGCGCTTCGGGGGGCTGGGCGAATAGACCAGGATGTGGGGTGGCGGAGTCCATATATTTAGGCTCGAATATCGTCTGCAGATCTAATCGAACGTGGATGGGTTGGCGCGGGCTCTCTGACGAGAGGCCGCGCCGGTATGCGATGCGGCTCAGTGGTGCTCTTCGTGGTCATGGTCGTCGTGCATTTCAGATTCGCCGAAATACTGCCTGACAGCGTGCAGAAAGCCTTCGGCCTGCGGAGGAGGTGGCACGTCGCCGTGGAGAATTGCCTCGAAGCGATGGGGTCCGCCGTAGAACTCATCTGTGTCGTCTGAATTCTTGCTCACGGTTACTCCGCTCAGGTCGACGCCAGCAAAGATTCCGTGACTACGCGACCAGGTAAGCAGCTCAGCGCGCAAACTGATGTCGGTTGAGGCCTGCGCGTCGCGTCCGACGGGACCGGCCGCCGCCGAGGCATCGCCGCCGATTTTGAATTTGTCATGCAGAAGATCCTGGAAGCCTCTTTCATTCGTCGCAACCAGTACTAAGTCGGTACCCTTTCCGCCAATCTGGAAGCCGAACGAACCGCCGGCCATGCGGATGAACACAGGCGCGCTCCAGCCGTGACCGGTGCGGCAAGTTACGACGCCCTGACCGTATTCAGCGCCGACGATGAACGCGCCTTTCACGACGCCCGGCACAACGGCAATGCAACGCGCGTGCCGCGCAATCCCCTCGGGAACTGCGTGGTCAGGCGTAGCCATAATGGATTCGATCACGTTTCTAGCGGCATCGAGGCGGCCATCCAGCCTGCCTCGATCATGGTCCTGGGCGACGGCCCGCGTGGCAATGCAACATCCGGCAATCAGCAGCATCGCAAGAAATTTCTTCATATTCAATCTCCTTGATTGTTCAGTCTGAATGGGTGTACCTGGGCAAAATTCCGCAACGTTCCTGCCGTTACCCTTCCTTCGATGCAGGTTATGGAGCGGCGGCAATCTGAATGCAGAACAAATTTTGGAAGTCTTTGCTGGAGAGGGGGATTCGGTATGGGGTCCGCCAGTCCGGGATGGTTACCTGTTCAGCGGGTTTTTTCTTATGAAGGCATCCGCGAACGAATGAATCGTTGCCGTTCTGAGCAGGTGTCTTCGTTAGAATGTGTCTGACGGCTGGAGAAAATCATGGATAAGGAAGTGGCAGACGCGATCGCTGAATTGAAGGCGCAGGGAATCCAGGTGGCAGTTGATCCGTCTGGCCGCCAAGCTGATCTCTATATTGCGACCGCTCCTAATGGAGAAAAGTACGAGTTCGAAGCCGCCGGGCTATTGGATCTCAAGGCCAAGGCAAAGTTACACCTCGAAGGACTGCAAGAGCTGCATTTCGCAAAAAAGAAAACCCCGAATTTTCACAACCCGCCCGGCAGTTAAAAACTGAGTGTGGTCTACATGCCTGGATGCCGCAGGAGTGTGCCTAAGAAGTACCTTGCCAACTGGCAAATTGTGGAACCTCTGTGCCGATGAATGCGGTAGCCTGTTCGGGGAGGATCCGGCGCAGGCTGCCATGCGACCGTTCCCGTGAATCCTCCAGTTCAATGACTTGGGCAGAGAGACCAATCCCCCAAACAGAGTTATCTCATCCGCTGCAGCGGAAGGGAAAGGATACGGACATGAAAAAGGTCATTGTTTCGATTTGGATTTCGATTTGCCTCAGTCTTCTGCTTCCCACCTCGGCTCTCGCAGCTTCAACAAAGGAAGACTTGCAGGCGCGCATCGATGCGGCAAAGGTGGTTCTGGACCAGATCATGAACGCGGGCGACCGGACCGTGCCGAACAACATTTTGAAGTCGGCGACGTGCGTGGCCGTGGTTCCGAGCATGGTGAAGGGCGCATTTTTCGTCGGCGCTCAGTATGGTCAGGGCCTCGTTACATGCCGCACGGGACACGGCTGGAGCGGGCCGGTGTTTATCCGGATGGCGGGCGGGTCGTTTGGATTTCAATGGGGCGGGCAGGCGACAGACCTGATTCTGATTGCGGTGAATGACCGCGGCATGCAGGATCTACTCAAGAACAAATTCAAGATTGGCGGCGATGCTTCGGCGGCAGCGGGTCCCGTGGGGCGGTCGGGAACGGCATCAACCGATTGGAAGATGGGTGCTGAGCTGCTGAGCTATTCGCGCACCAAGGGCATTTTCGCCGGGATCGATCTGGACGGGACGAGCGTGAGCCAGAATATCGACGACACGACGGTGTACTACGGATCGCCGCACCATTTCGAATCCATCCTGAGGGGTGATGTGGGTGTGCCGCCGGGCGCGGTGGAGTTCGTGCGCGACGTGGCGCAGGACTTTGTGCGCGCCAGGGCGCAATAGGGAAAGTGCCCTCTCGTCCCATCCTTGATTGTGTTATCCCACCCTTTTCGCGGTAAGGCCGCGAAAAGGATGGGGCAACGTCAAGTCGGCTGCGTTCAGCGACTACACTGATCCTTGCTCATGCGGGAGAACCTCGAGTATTGGATTGTTGTAAACGTTGCGCGCTGCCTGGGCGCGATGCCGCGCGCATTGGCGCGTGTTTTCTCAGGGTGCATTGCGTTTGCAGTTTATTGGGGCATTGGCCGGCTGCGGCGCGTGGGCGCGCGGAACCTCGAAATGGCTCTCCCGGAACTCTCTTCCAAAACCAGGGGAAAAATCCTGCGCGGCGTTTATGTCCACCTTGGCTGGCAGTTGGTGGAGTTCTGCCGCATGACGCGGTATACGCCTGAGAACACGCGCGACTGGATCCGCACGGACGGGCTGGAACATTATCTTGAAGCAAAAGAACGCGGCAAGGGTGTGCTGGTTCTGACCGGGCACCTGGGCGCGTGGGAGCTGTCGAGCTTCTATCACTCTCTGATGGGTTATCCGATGGGCATGCTGATCCGCAGGCTGGATAACCGGCGGCTCGATGAGTACGTGAACCGCATTCGATGCATGCATGGGAACTTCGTCCTGTCGAAGGACGATTTCGGGCGCGGACTGCTGACGGCGATGCACGAGGGCCGTGCCGTAGGAATGTTGATCGACACGAATATGACGCCGCCGCGGGGCGAATTCGTCAGGTTTTTCGGTCTCGATGCGTGCACGGGAACAGGGTTGGCGCACGTGGCGCGGAAGACGGGCGCGGCGGTATTGCCGGGGTTCATGGTGTGGGAGCGGGAAGAGCAGAAGTACGTGTTGCGCTTCGGGCCGGAGGTGGAGATTCCGCGGACCGACGATGCGGCTGCGGATATTCTGGAGGGCACGCGCCGTGTGACGGCCGTGCTCGAGGAGTGGATTCGGCGCTATCCTGACCAGTGGCTGTGGATTCACAGGCGATGGAAGACGAGGCCGGCGGGGGAGCCGGGGCTGTACTGAAGTGAACAGGGAACAGTCCTTTGCGCAACATGGGTACGCGCGCATATTGTCTTTTTCCATAACGTCTACGATTTCAAGCCACAGACACGGAAGCAAAGCGCGCTGTTGTGGTCCAGCTCAATGACGGAGGTATCAATGAAAATCTTTTCGCGCGGCGATATCGGATTCGTCGTTGAAGACAATGGCAGCATGGGCTCGCTTTGGATTTCCGATGAGCGTGCGTCGCGTCCCCTGAAGGGATTCGCGCTCGATT